>Ga0184615_10000199_pt1 | contig 37764 bp, 56 predicted proteins | sample PLM4_65_coex_FD_133134 | JGI IMG/M metagenome (GOLD analysis project Ga0184615, IMG submission 133134) | Groundwater sediment microbial communities from an aquifer in East River, Colorado, USA - PLM4_65_coex | ecosystem: Environmental > Terrestrial > Soil > Riparian zone | place: USA: East...
GAATCCGACATCCCGCAAGAGTTGAGCGACGCAATCGACGCAGCGGCGGACGCGGAACGGTTTGAAGGCTATCCGAATTTCCCGCCCCGGAAGATGCCAAGTTTTTTCAAGGGTCCAGGCACGTATCCGAAAACCGGCAAGACACCCGCGATTCACTCGCAGTGGGAACCGTAATCATGATGACAGATCCTCTTTCCTCGACGACTCTCGACCCGAAGACAACCGCTGAGGAAGATCGCAAGACGGCCAGTCAGCGGGAGGTGAATCTCGTCTGGGAAATGACGCAGATGAAGATTGCGCTCTCAGTGATCTGGGCGTCGTTGGTCGTGTCTGCGACGCTCGCGGTCATGGGTCGCTGGCTCGGTACGCCGGATATGCAACTCGCCGCGATCGTGTTCCTGTTCGGCGTCGCGAATCTTGTGACCGGGTTCTATTTCGGGCGCACTAATCACCAGCGTACAGGCGGGATCGGCGGGGATTACGCCGGCACGCGCGGTATGAATTAAGGACGTCATCATGAATTTCGGACCGGACGACGCCATCGGCGTCAGCAAGATCGGACCAGTCCAGGACCGGCCGTTGGAGTTCATCACGCGGGCGCGCGTCCGCGAACGTATCACAGCCGATGGTGTGCATGAACTGTTAGCCGTGACGACCGATCCTGCGTCGTCGTCGCCGGGGATCTTGCTGTACGGCAAGCGGGATGCGATTGACGGAAAAATGCACTTGTACGCGGCGTTCCCGTCTGGAACGGTACAAATCGTCGCCACGGAGCCCGACTAATGCCACGGATCGAATGTCCGCATTGTCTGACCAGCTACCCGACGAATCGGTGCGGGATTCCTGACGATTTAGACGTCGTGTTCACCGTTGTGTGTCTCGTGTGCAAACGACAAATCGACGGCGCGATTGAGACGATTGAGGTACCCGGCAAACCTGCCACACGACTGCATCGCTGGACCTGGGGGTATTTTGGTGATCCGGCGCTCGAACCGGCATCGACGCGAATCGTCAAGATCGTGAAGGTACGTGTCGAATGAACATCGCCGGCCATCAGGTGATCTCGGCCACGGCTCCTTCGGCCGCTCCGGTTGCGGTCGGGTGGGAGTGGGCGGACACCGCCAATCAACTCTTGAAGCTGTGTACGTCGATCTCCCCGTACACGTTTGTGACGATGGGCGGAGGGACTCCGGCTGCCCATGCGGCGAGTCATGCCACGGGCGGGTCCGATCCGTTGAGTGGAGAAGCGAACGTCAATGCGGCGACTGCCACGAAGCTAGCAACGCCCCGCACAATCAATGGAGTGAATTTCGACGGGTCGGCAAATATCGTCATTCCTGCGGGTACCACACCGTTCTCGCTCGCGCAAGGCCGGTTGACGCTTCAGACCGGTGTACCGGTCAGCGTGACGGACCAACTGGCGAAGACGACTCTCTATTTCACGCCGTTCCGTGGCTCGCAAATCGCGCTTTACGACGGGGCGTCGACGTGGACGGTCTTGACGTTCGCGGAGCTATCGTTGTCGTTGGCGGGGTTGACCGCCAGTACCCCGTACGACATTTGGGCCTACAACAATTCCGGGGTCGTCGCGCTCGAAGCCTTGATCTGGACGAACATCACGACACGCGCGACGGCGCTGACGACACAAGACGGGGTACTGGTCAAATCCGGCGCGACCACGCGACGCTATCTCGGCACCATCCATATCAACGCATCAGGCGGGCAAACCGACGACGGCATTGAACTGCGCTTCGTGTTCAACTATTACAATCGCGTGCCACGCGAACTCTCGCGTCATGATGCGACGGCTAGTTGGGGTGGTTCAGGATCGTCGTCCTGGGCGTCAACGCGTGCTCAATCTGGTAATCGTGTGCAGTGCGTCGTCGGGTACCAGGATGCAAGACTCGAATTGATCGCGATGCTTCAAGGGAACGCGGCAGCGGGATCGATTCTCGGTACCGCGATCGGCGAAGATTCGACCAGCGTACCTCTTGCACAAGGTACCCGCGGCCAGCATTACGTTGCCGGGGCTGATGCTGTCGGCATAAGTACGGTGCATCGTATTGAGAAACTTCCGGCTGTCGGCTATCACGCGTACAACTGGTTGGAGTTTTCAACAGCCGCCAATACGTTCTACGGGTCAGGCTCAGGCGGGTTTTCAGTACGGTCAGGGTTGATCGGGTCGATCGAAGGATAAATGACTGCTCGGAACCTGAAAAAGCTGACGGGATGTGCACCGGACGTGATCGCTTGCGTCGATCGGGTACTTGCGCACATGGACGCGATCGGATGGCCGATGCTGGTCACGGATGGTCTGCGCAGCATCGCGCAACAACAAGCGCTCTACGCGCAAGGTCGGACGACCCCCGGTCCGGACGTCTCGGCGAAACGACCGCTCGGACGCACCGTCACGAAGGCGGACGGGGTCAGGAAACGCTCCAAGCACCAAAGCGGCCGAGCGGTCGATTGTTGCTTCCTCGTGGACGGGAAACCCTCCTGGGCGGAAACGCTGTCGTGGTCGCTCTACGGGGCAGCTGCGGAGGCAGAAGGGTTCTCCTGGGGCGGGCGCTGGCCGACACCTGACAAGCCGCACATCGAACTACCCGCCAGCGTCGTACCTCTACAGTCGGCCGCGTAAGTACATTGTGAGTACGGCACGATTCCTGCTACTCGAACTTCACTGAATCACTGACGCAATTTCCTTAAGGTTTTCGCTATGTCCATGTACCCGGAAGCAAAACGCCCCCCCTGTCCAGGTCGACTTCCTGGGTGTCTCGGCAAGATCGCGGACCGGGGCGCGAAGCAGTGCGCAAATTGTTACAAGGAAGCGCGTCGGCGAGCGGCTCCCAGTGCTCAGGTCAAGGCCGATCAGGACAAGCAACGGACCGCCCAGGAGATCACCGGGATCCGAAAGAAGTACGACGAGGCACTGAACACCATCGGCCGGCAAGAACGGGAACTCCGGGCGCTCGGCGCGATCAGCGACGGGATCGACACCTACCAGATCGAGCCGAAGAAGGGGACAGGTACCTCTGAAGCGACGCCGATTCTGGTCGCGAGCGATTGGCACACGGAAGAAACGGTCAAGCTGTCACAGGTCAATGGCCTGAACGAGTTCACCGCACCGATCGCGAAGGCGCGTATCGAACAGTTTTTCCGGTCTGGGCTCCGGCTGGTCAACCTGCTCGGACAGGACGTCTCGATCAGTACCGTCGTCCTTGCGCTCCTGGGCGACTTCATTACCTCCGACTTGCATGAGGAAGCGATGGAGACGAACGGGCTCCATCCCATGCACGCGATCATCAACGCCCAGAACTTGATCGCGTCGGGCATCGAGTTCCTACTGAAACACTCAAAGTACGAGTTCGTGATCCCCTGCAAAGTCGGCAACCACTCGCGGACAACCCGGAAGGTGCGGTTCGGGACGGAAACCGGGCATTCCCTTGAATACCTGATGTACATCCATCTGGCCGCGTACTTCCGCAACGAGCCGAGAGTGACCTTCCAGATCAGCGAAGGCTATCACCACTACCTCGACATTTACGGCAAGACGATCCGCTTCCATCACGGCCACGCGATCAACTACCAGGGCGGAATCGGTGGGATCTTCATCCCTGCATTCAAGGCAATTTCGCAGTGGGACAAGGGCCAGCGCGCGGACCTGGACATCTTCGGCCACTTCCACCAGATGAAAGACGGCGGAAAGTTCGTCTCGAATGGTTCCTTGATCGGCTACAACGCGTTCGCGTTGTCGATCAAAGCCGACTACGAACCGCCGAGACAGACACTCTTGCTCATTGACAAAAAAAGAGGCCGTACCTGTTCCTGGCCGATCCTCTTGAATTAAAGGACACCCCATCATGAAGACGCTCCTGTTCACCCTGTTCGCCTGTTCGTTATTTCTGAACACCGCCAACGCGCAGACGTCTTTGCTCGCCGACGTTCAGGCGGAGCGATCCACGTACCCTGCGCACATGGAACGCGGACAAGTTGCCGACATGCTGAACGCGGTCGCGTGGAAGCATCGCAACGAAGGTTGGGGGTTGCTTCGGAAAGGTTCTGGGAACTCCTGTCCGCTCAAAGACACCTTTATCTCCTGCGACATTCTGGTTCACGCCCCGTCTGTCCAGCATTTTGACGTGCTGATCGATTCGGAAGACGCGGCGATTCCCGTGTGGAACAACGTCGGCCCGTGCGTGCTCGGCCCATCGTCCGGGTGTGCAATGTCGAACTTCCTTTCGCCGTTCGATCCGGGCGGGGTGACGCCGATCCCGGTACCTGTACCTGTTCCCGTTCCTGTGCCCGGTGTGGATCTCGGTCCGCTACTGCGTCGATTGGAAGTCCTCGAAGAAGACGTCAAGGCCCAACGCGGCGCACTCGATAACTTCTCGCAGACCCAGGCGAATCTATCGCGCCGGGTACAGACAATCGAGGACGTCCTGATCGCACATCGGATTCCGGTGTCCTGTTCCGCGTCGGTATTCGGGATCGGTGTCTCTTGCAAACTCGTGTTTTGAGGAATCAGACAATGGCAACCGAACCGACACCCCCGGTAAAGAAACCCGGCTTCTGGAGGCGACTCGGAACCGGCGCGATGGAACTGATCGCGCAAATCCTGTACGCCAAGTCGCGGTCGTAGCACATGGGAGCCTTCGAGTGGATCTCGTCGATCATCGAGTGGTTCGGGAAGTTCTTCCCACGTTGGATCATTCTCGATACGACCGAAGGCGCGGTCAAATTCGTCCGCGGGTCGAAACCCATCGCGCTCCGGGCAGGGATTCATTGGTTCTGGCCGATCACGACCAAAGTCACGCAGTACCCAACCGCGTTTCAGGCGGATCGGCTGCCGACCCAGACTATTACCACGACCGATGACGTCGTGATCGTTGTCGGGTCAATGATCTCGTACGCCGTAGACGACATTCTGCCGCTCGTGTCTACGACACATTCGGCCATGACGACGGTCAACAACCTCGCGATGTCTGCCGTTCATCACATCTGTTGCCGGATGTCCTGGGAGGAACTCAGAGGCGAACAACGCCGGGGTACCTTGGATACGAAGCTCCGAAACGCCGCGCAAAAAAGTTTATCGAAATACGGGGTCGCGGTTGAAGAACTCGTGCTGGTGGATATGGCGAAAGCACGGGTGCTGAAACTGATGCAAAGCACGAGTACCGAGGAGAACGCATGACCAAAACAGGTGAAGGTGAATACGACGCGACACCGGGGAGCATGATATTCCGTCCAGGGAAATGTACACCGATCAGAGCTTCAACCCTCCCGACTGACGCAGCCGAACGGAAGAAGTACCCAGTTGCGACGGGGGTACTGGAATATTTTCCTGACGCGATTGTTGCCGTCGCTCGTGTCTCGTACGAAGGCAACGAACAACACAATCCAGGCGAACCGCTGCACTGGGCGCGGGGTAAATCAATGGATCAGGCCGACACGATGATTCGACATTTCCTGCAACGAGGCACGCTCGACACAGACGGACAGCGACACTCCGCGAAGATGGTCTGGCGGGCGCTCGCGATTTTGCAACTCGAAATTGAGGCTGAAAAGGAAACCGCATGATTATCTACTTAGCCGCTCCCTGGGTGTGTCGTGCCGGCGCGCGAGAGATCCGCGATTTACTTCAACAACTTCCTGGTATCCGAGTACACGCGCGTTGGCTGGACGTTGACGAGACACGCACGACACAAACACAGGAAGCGCGAAACGACTTGGACGACATTGACGCGGCAGACGTGTTGGTCGTGCTGAACTTAGAAAAGTCCGAAGGGAAAGCCTTCGAGCAAGGGTACGCGTACTGTCGCAGGATTCCAGTCGTCATCGTCGGCGAACCGCGGTTGAACGTCTTTCAACATCTGCCGGACGTCATCGTCGTTGAGGACGTCTCGGCGGCGATTGACTGGCTCATGGACTTCGTACCTCGAAAGGTCGCCACATGAGGACCATTCTCCTCACGCTCGCGCTCCTGATCCTCCCGTCCCCGTCGCCGATCGTCGCGGCCGATTCCCTGTTCCGGGCGTCGATGGTCGCGGCGGTCGCTGCACATGGCGCGGATCTCGCGACAACCGAGCACTGTCTCGGATCTGGACGCTGCAAGGAAATGAACAACTTCCTTGCACGCTTCGATCGGCCGCTCACGTTCGGCGCGGTCAAGATGGGCCTTGCGGCGGGTCAGTTGTGGTTGGTCGCGCATTTTCAACCGACGCATCCGAAGCTGGCGATCGTGACGAACATCCTGACGACGGTGACGTTCAGCTATATCGCGGTTCACAACGCGCGAGTCGGACAAGGACAATGAGCGGAGGAGAAGCGTTCGCACTGGCGTTGATCATCGTCGGGCTCATCGGTCTGCTGCATACCGCCATGACCGGTGTTCCTGACGATGTCGATGACCCGTTCGATGGTGGTCCGTACTGAGTCGGATCTGTGTCGACCCCCTGTCACAGGAGGCACGTAAGGCACATCGAATCCGCGAAAATTCTCAATGAATGAACGATTCTCGACCGTGTTCGCGTTCAAATCCCGCCCCCGCAACCAAAAACTTCTCCTTTAGAATCAACAAGTTAAGAGAAACAGGGAAATACTGTGAGCCGGAACTGTGCCGTTCGTGGTACAGTCTGGGTCATGGAGACATCAATCAACGGCAAACCGGCGATGTGGACCGCAGGTATTTGGGCGCTCTGGCACATGGTCGCCGACGACGCGGATCCGAAGCTCACGGACGATCAGGTACTCCGCGCGAATTACTTCACCCCACGGCCCTACGTCGACGAGTACAACACCGGGAGCCGCGAGGAAGGATTCGTGTATGCGGTCGGACGGCGAGTGATGCAGGCGATCGTCCACACCCATGCAACGGTCGGGGGAGATCGCTAAATGCTCCATCTCTACCGTCGTCATCGATCCGCCTGCCCGCATACCTCTGCCACGTACCGCCGTTGTCAGTGTCCGATCTACGTCCGGGGTACCCTGGGCGGCGCGGACGTCAACCGCATGTCGATGGATCAGACGTCCTGGGACGCGGCCAGCAAGCTCGTCAATGAGTGGACAGTTGCAGGGAGCTTCGGCGCGAGGATGGACGCGGGTCAGAAAACGGTGCAGGACGCGGTCAGCGCCTTTACAGACGACGCGACGGCGCGGGGACTCACTGCGGCTACCCTGAAGAAATATCGCTTCCTGACGAGGCGTCTGGTGCCCTGGTGCACGGACAACGGGTACGCGTACTTGCCGGCGTTGACCTTGGACGCCTTGACCAGCTTCCGGGGTACCTGGATCGGCGGGGGACTCACGAAAGCGAAGCAACAAGAACGGCTCCGGGCGTTCTTCAGCTGGTGCGTTGCGCGGGAGTGGATCCGGAAGAATCCAGCTGAACATCTGTCGGCCTTCAACGTCGATCGGGTACCAACGCTCCCCTTCACCGCGGACGAAATGGCCCGGATACTCACCGCCTGTGAGAAGTACCCGGCCCGGAACCGCGTCCGCATGACCGCGTTCGTGCTGTTGCTCCGTTGGTCCGGGCTCCGGATCGGCGACGCGGTCACGATCACCACGGACCGCATGACCAACGGAAAGGTGTTCCTGCACACACAGAAGACGGGAACGAACGTCTGGGTACCGGTACCGCCGACTGTCACGGACGCACTGGCGAAGGTGACACTTGACGGCGATCGGTACTTCTGGTCCGGGAAGGGGAAACCAACGTCCGCGTCCTCCGGTTGGCAGAGAGCGTTACGTGTCCTGTTCGCGCTTGCGGACGTTCCGACAGGACATGCTCACCGGTTCCGGGACACCTTCGCGGTTGAATTGTTGTTGCAGGGAGTCGAACTGGCGGACGTGTCGAAGCTCCTGGGGCACGCATCGATCAAGGTGACGGAGCGCCATTATTCACCGTGGGTTCATGCTCGTCAATCGCGGCTGGAAGCGGCGGTACAGAAAACCTGGACGCTCACTACGCCGCCTTCCGGGGTTCCTGCACAATCTCTCCCGACCGCAAGCGGCGAATCACAAACCGCGGAGGGAGAGACGCCGGTACCTCCTGCGTCATCTTCCGGTACACCCGCGTTGCCACGGATTCCGGAATCCGTAGTACCCGACCCGATCGAATCACTCCCGGTTCCTGCCTGAAGCGACGGCGGATTGTGTTCCCGCAGACGTGCCAGCGGTCCGCGAGTTCCTGAACGGTGAAGTGGCGCTCGTCAATCATCGCTGTCTTCTCCGTACGTCTTCACCTTCTCGCCGGCCTTTGTGATCAGCACGTACGCCTTTTTCGGTTTCTTCCTCGTGGCGTCCGCGAGCATTTGCAGACTGCCGCCCAACTTCACGAACTCCAACTTGTCGAACTTACTACTTTCCCCTTTGACGATCGTCAGCTTGAACCCGTTGACGTCGGTCGTCTTGATGTCCCAGGCTTCGAGTTCGGCCTTGATCTTTGCTTCCTCGATCTTCTGCTGAGCGGCCAATAGGTCCGCTTCAAACTTCAGTTCCGCCCAGGTGGACAGGATCGCTTCGACACGTTGCTGGACTTCCGGACTAAGGGTCTGAATCATTTCCTGCGTTTGGGTCAATTCCTGTTTCAACGGACACTCCTTCGGGGTCTGGCAGAACCCGTTATAGTAAAGGACGTAACGGCAATGCTCACAGGTCACGCGGCGACGGCTTCCCGGATCGCGTGCATGTTCCCCCAGTCGGTCCCGTAGTCACCCGACGTCTCGATCGGGACGGAGAGATCACTGGCCGGTACCTGTGTCATCGCGTACACCATCTCCACGTCGAGATCCTTCAGGATTCGTTCCTCGCACTCCATCAGGAGATCGTCGTGAATCTGAATCAACGGCTCGACTTTATCCCCGCGTTTCCACCGGGGAAGGAGGATGTTTCGGTACACGTACTCTTCGGCTCGCTTCATGATCGACTGCGCGCCCGCCTGAATCGGTGTCGCGAACGCGAACCGCTCCGCTTCCGATCGTACCGCTTCGTCATAGCTGCGAATCCCGCCGATGTAGCGACGTCGACCACGAAGGTCTGTCACGAACCCGTACCGCCGCGCTTCCGCGATCTTCCCCTGTTGGTACTCGGGTACCCGCTTGTACAACTGCATGGTTTCCGTGAGCCAGCGTTGCGCATCGTCTTCGTTGACATCGACCCCGTTCTTCCGCAGTTCCAGACACAAACCGATATTCGTCATGCCCATCGGGATCCCGAAATTTACCGCTTTGGCGGGGAGCCGGTGTTTGCTTTTGTCCTGATCTTTCGGGGCGACGCCGAAGATCCTTTGGGCCAGGGTCGCGTGCAGATCCACGCCCGATCGGAATGCGTGGAGGAGGATGGGATCTTGCGAAAGGTGAGCGAGCACCCGCAACTCAATCTGACTAAGATCCCACGAGGCAAGAACCGCACCGTCGCCACTGATAAACCCTTCTCGAAACCGGGTCGCAAATTTCCCATGCTTGGGCAGCGCGAGCAGGTTCGGATCACTAGCTGCAAGCCGACCAGTAACGACGCGAGTAAGCCGGAACGTGGCATGGATGCGTCCGTCGAAGGGGTAGCGGTGGACAAAGTCCGGGATCTGGTCGACGAACGTATGTTTGAGTTTGTAGACTTCACGGTACTCCCTTAGATCCGCGATGTGTCGGCGGATCGCTCCATCCAGTCGGCTATCCTTCTCAAGAGCTTCGAGCACCTTGTCATTGGTCGAGGGATCGCCGCCCGGTGTGCGTTTGAGGGAATCGATTCCGTACCGCTCGAACAAGAGTTCCCCGACGTGGTAGGTGGAATTGGGGTTGAAGGCCCAGGCGTCGTCGTCGGAGTACCCCGCGTCGCCAGCCAGTAATTTCTCAGCAATTCGAGTTCGTATCTCGACAAGTTCGCTGCCCAAGTCCTCAGAAAGTCGTGCGAAGTGGGCGAGATCGGGACGGATTCCGATCTGCTGCATCCGGTCAATGAGCGGAATGGTTGCGAGATCGGCGCGGTAGACGGGGTAAAGATCCGCAGCTTCAAGTCGTTCAACCAGTTGGGGCTTGAGTCGTAACGTGCCGTCAGCGTCTCTTCCGGCATACGAAATAGCTCGAACCAGTGGGACATGATCCAGAGTAGCCGCCCAGATTGCGCCGAATTTAGGCCCAGCTTCGACGTGTCGATCGAGTACCTGATCTCCCCAGAGCTTGCGGGAATCTTTCGAGCGAAGGCACCGCTCGACCGCCTTAAACAAATCTGATTTTGGGAGTTTCGGGTGAACGCGTAGCTTACGACCAGGGACGGTTCGCCCTTTCTTGTCGATGTACGGGGTTGTAGTGAGCCTGACAAATTCGAGTCGGCAGTGTTCTTCGTGTTCGGCATTCTCAGTATCCCAGGAAGCGAGTAACCAGTCTTGCGCGAGCCGGAAATTGGCATCGCCCATCACGTCGTCGTAGTGCTCCATCTTCATGTTGCAATGACGGGCACAGAGCGGCTTCAGTCCTTGCGGTTCCAGTTGCAGGACGTAGGCCATTTGCATCGTGTCGTCAAACGTCAGGTACCGGGTGTCGATCCCGATCGCCCGGAAGATGTTCAGTTCGTGGAGCGCGGAATGAAAGACGAAGGTGTACAGAGGTACCCCGCCGTCCTCAACCGCCAGGAGATCGAGGTTGACCCATTCGACGAATCGATCGATCAGATGCTTGTACTTGTTCCGGATGATGAACGCATGACCGGCGCGGGTCGTGAGTTGGACAGACCAGACGTTGTGCGCCCAACCTTCCGTATCGCACGAGAACTCGATTGAGGTACCCTCGCCGAGCATGATCTGGTCAACCGTGTCGACATCAAGTACCTCCTGGTAGACCGGCTCCGGGATCGGGTCGTCGAATAGAATCCGGGGTGCGATGCTTCCGTCGAGTACCCCTTCCAGCTGCGTGAAGTCGTACGTCACCGCTGCGGCGAGTTCAGGGGACCGGAATCCCGCGGCCGGGTTGTAGATCGGGAAAATGATCACCCGTTCGGGATTCGCGAATAGCGAACGCCGGGGCGAATCGATCGGCAGATGCCAGGGGATCCCGTGGCAGCTTTCCATGTCGATGTCGCCGAGAAAATATTGCGTAATGTGCCGCCCCAGCGCGACGATGTATTTCGGCCGCACCGCCCGGAGTTCCGTGATCAGTGCAGGTTCGTCACGATCAAAATCAGCTTGTCCATATTCCGCGTCCGGTCCGCACCAGTCCTTGATCCAGACGGTGAGGTAACAATCTCCACGAGCCGGAAGCCGCACACCATCGAGGTAACGATCGATCTCGTTGGTGCGCCGGCCTTTGGCACTAAACGGACGGCCAGTACTCGCGTCATCTTTGCTCGCCCATTCTCCGCAGACGAAAAAATCACAAGGTACCGGCCCTTCGCCGTTGATGCGCCGGCCGACACTCACGACAGTACCTCCCGAATGTGTGTCGCGATCACTTTCCCGACGCCAGGTACCTTCATCAGTTCTTTCATGCTCGCGTTGTGGAGCCGCCCCCAGGTACCGAAGTGATCTTCGATCGCTCGCCCTTTGTCCCAGCCGACGCCGTCGATCCCCGACAGCATCCGCAACATTTCGGAGGGTTCAGACATCATCACGCGGTCCGGAGGGGGAAGGTAGATCGCTTGGTGTGATCGATGTTCCTGCAATTCCTTCGCCGTCCACCAGCGGTACAAGACGGAGAGAAACCGGATCGTGTCGACTCGGGTTGGTGAGTGCCAGTACTTGAACCCGAACGCGGTGACTTGGGACAGGATCCAGCTTTCAAGATCGTTGAGCATCACACGACGAGTACCGACCATCACCTGACGCCAACCCTTCGCCATGTGTTCCATGACGCCGGAATCGTCCGCGCGCCAGATCCCCTCCGTCAGCAACCAAATCTGGTTGTAGGTGGACTGGAGTCCGATCGCTTGATGACCGGCGAACCGTTGGGAGTACATCGACGAGACAAGATCGCGTGTCTCTTTCAATTCGATCCCGATGAACACGTCCGCGCCTTCGAGTCCCTTCCCGATGAAGGCGAAGTCTCCGAAGTCCAGGTGTGTGAGTTCCGCAGGTACCCCGTACCGGCAGAGCGGACCAAGCAAGTCCTTTGAGCCGACACGTTCGTCAACGAGCATCACTTCGAGTACCCATTCGCCGCGTTGAAGCCTTTGACTGTGAAAGTCGGCGCGGACGGTTGACGGACCATGATGTTTTCGCAGAAGAAACACGGCTGACTATCCCGTTCATTCATAGTGACAATCCGAGTCTGAGCCGCGCCGCACGCCGGACAGATGTAGGCGTACATCGGCACTACCGTTGTCCTCCGCTGAACGTCGTCGTTCCACCTTCCGGATTGAACGAGATCGGGTTGTAGTCGCTCGACGTCTGAGGAGCCATGACCGGCTTGTACAGGTAGTAGGACCGTTTCGACGCGACGAGGTTGATCGGGCCGATCCCCGGAAGGGTTACGAGACTCGCCGGTTGCGGGACATCGTCGCCGTCTTCCATGCGCGCGAAAATCTGCATCGTGCCGTCTGGGTACTGAAGAACTAGCCGCTTCGTCATTCGTCACCGACCAACAGCCGTAGCCTCCGCACGATCAGCACCATGTCAGGAGGCACGTAATCATGTGCGATGTAATCGAGTAACGCCCGGACGTCGTGCTCGAAGTTCTTCACCACGGCCGTGACGACTGCCGGAGTCGCGTCGTACTGCTCACGCGGGGAGTCAAATTCCGGGATGGACATCGGGTACCTCGGGTCACTGAAGTACCGGCTCGAAGATGACCACGCACGACGGGAATGGTGCGCTATCGAGTAAGTCCTTGTCTGGGACATCCTGCAAGATGCGCTCCACGGCCATCCGGGGGAGTCCGGTCACTGACACCATTGACTTGTACCATTCAGCCTTGACGGTGTCAGTGAACGCAATCCCGCCTTCAGGAAGGGGTACCTTCGCCGCTTCGTACTGATCCTTGATCCACTGCCGAAGCTCCACTGTCACCGTTAGCTCGAACTCCAACCGGCCAGGAAGGAAGCGACAACGGGTACCTGGACGCCAGTGACCGTCTCTGTGGATCGAGCGAATATCGTGGATCTCGTCTTCGATGGTTGGCGGGTATTCGTCCTTGTCCCAGATGTACCCCATCCACCATTTCGTATCGCTGCGCACCGGGAGCAACAGCACCACCGTCGCACCCTTGTCCGCTTCCTCGCGCGCTTTCTTGATGAACTTGCCGGCGACGGAGTACGGCGGGTTCAGCCAAATCGTGAATCCGGTACCTCCCCAGTCTTCCGTCAACGCGTCTTCCGCGAGCGTTGAACCCGGACCCATCCACAGATCGCACTTGGCGTTCTCTTTACTCGCTGCCGCGTCGAGATCGAAATGAAATTCCGCGTTCAGCGCGTCGAAGGTACCCTGGGGCGTCCCGCGTTCATCACCCGCGCTCGCAAAAAATACTGGGGCGTTCATCGCGGTTCACTCGCAGGCGGGGCATCGCCGGGTACCGTCATGTCCATCGCGTCATCACACGACTGATCTGCGTGACACAGACACCGCGACGACGTGCAGTACAACTCGCACGAGGAATCTTCCAGACGGTTCGGCGACGCGTCTGGATCGTCCAAGCGCGGCGAGCACATCAGCCGGCAATGACACTCGTGGCCGTGTGCTGCCTGATTCGGCAACGGCGGTCCCGCCATGCAGTAGGCGTCGGGGTCGTCCTGGTACTTGTCGTGCCGGGGCGGATCCTGGGAGCGATCAGGTACCGGACCCTGCTGACCAATGACCGTCAGGAGAAGAAGGGGCAAGAGGAATTTCATTTGAGCCCCAACGCGGCGAACGCGGATCGGATGTGGTTGTCGAAATGGCGCGATTGAGTCACCGGTAATACTCCAGATGAAGACGGATCATCAAACTGCGCCGGTATGCCGGGGTGGTTCTTGATCAATTTCGGGAACGCATTCCGCCGCACACGAATGGTGAAACACTTCCCGCCGTCTCCACTGACGTCTCCACTGACGTCCGGGCCGCGCAACGCGGACAGCACGTTCCACAGACGGGCAGAATCCGCGCTGCCCTTGAGTAAAAACTTTTCGATCCGATTCAGTTCGTTTCGCAGTCGTGTTGTCATCGTAGTTCCCCTATGTACGAGATTTTTGACGCGAATAGACGACAGATCACCGCTTCACGCTTCTGTCGGCGTAGTCTGCGGTTCTTCGGGTACACCGATTCGAGCACGAGATCCGCGGTGCGCCTGCATTCCCAAAAGAGCACGGAGGGATTCACGGCGTCAGCGATCTCCCTGTGTTGCAGTTGGCTGATCCACCATTGCATGTCGGGTGAAGTCGTGCTGGTGCGCCAAAACGTCGCGAGTGACTGTCCTTTGACACGACGCATCCCGTTCTTGCACGCGCCGAGGTATTTGAGAATCCACTTCCAGCGCGTCGGGTTGTCTAGCGCGGAGACGATCATCGCTCTGCGTTCTGCGACGTTGTCGGGCCAACAGAAGTCCCGGTACAGTTCCTTCATCACAGACCCCAGTCTTCCGGCATCGAATCCGGATACGCTGTCATCGCCATCAACGGCCAGTCCAGATCCGGAAACTCTTGATCGCGCGCCTGCGAGTTCGGGAACTTCCCGATCTTCGTCTGGTAGACGCGACCGATCGGATCCCAGCGGTGTGACAGGGTTATGTCCACGAGTCCCGCGACCCCGTTCCAACCGTCCGGGATGCGTTCCCCCGTGTTACTCGGGACCATCTTGCCTTTGGCCGGATCGAATTTGCTGATCCACTTGTCGCGGTTCGTGCGCAGAAGTCCGAGATTGACGCCGGCCGCGGTCGCTTCCTGATACAGCGAGTTCATTTCGGTATTGAGTGGGCCGTACTCCTTCGGGGCATCGTTCTGCGCGCCGAAATTCGCGTACCGGAGTACCTCGTACCCGATGTCTTCGCGGTCGATCAGGACCGTCCGCACATGCTGTAAGGCGACCCGGTAGTCGGCGACGAACTTGTTCCAGACCGCCATCGCCGCGTCGCCGAGTTGGTTCTTTGACTGACCCTTGACCGGCTGGAAAATGTACCGCCCGATCCGGATGTCTTTGTCGACCTTGCGTTCCTTGCGGACGCGGTTCATGCCGAATGCGTCGAAGGCACAGACGTAGATCGGTCCAGGAGCGGACAGGGCGAAGTCGGATTTCCCGGACCCTTCTTCGCCGTTCGACGCCCAGGACAAGGACGACGGGGCATCCTCGCTCAACTTCTCGTAGCTCGCCCAGTCGACGGTTTCGTGATTCTTCGCGGTTGCCATTTAATCCTCAGTGAACTTCGACGGGGTGTCCCGCCGGGTGGTACCGCTGCGACAACTTCAACAATCGTGCCGCGGTTGTGGATCGGATGTGACTGACGGTGATCGGGTCGCACGGACGGGTACTGGTCGGGATCCCATGAATGCGGCCCTTCTCGTCGTAGGCCCATGCGTGGACGGAGAGATCGAACGTCTCCAACAGGGATTCGACACTGGAATTGCCGGTACTCAGTCCCCCGAACCCAGTGATGTGAATCGGCTTCGGCGACCAGGACGGGTGACAGGAACCCAGTCGGTAGAAGTCGTCCGCATGTCCACCTTCGTACGGGATGTCGTCATCGAGCGACATCAACGATCCGGTAAACCGTCTTCCGTCGATCGCGTTCCCGACCATCAACACCGTCCGCCAGTCCTGACTGAGCACGAAGACGTCGATGTCGAGTGCCTGATCGAAGTCAACGACCGCACCGCCCGCGATCACACACTTGATGTGCGTCGGCTCGATCAGCGCGAAGATTTTCAGGAATGTGGGATTCATTACTCAATCCCCGCCTTCCGCAACAACGTCATCGCCGATTCGACGGATGACAAGGTCGCTCCGTCGTTGATCAGCCGATTCCGGAGTTCCCGTAGCTGGATCAAGGTGTAGTTCGTTGTCGTCAGTTGGCTTTGCAGGATCCCTGCTCGCGCTTCCAGCTGTGTGATCGCCGTTGACATCCGGTTCCTGAGCGTCGGTTCCTTCTCCTCCATCGGCTTGTACCTCTGTAACGCGGACGATGAACTCTCCCTTGACGGAACTGGGCTCGATGACGTAGTCGAGATCCTTCATGCGGAGTCCAACTTGATTGATGGTGCCTTCGGTGACGGTCGCGGACCCGCCTTGCTGCGACAGGACGGCGACGAGGATCATCCACGCCTGTTGACCGGCTGCGATGGCCTGACTCGCGATTGTTCGCGCGTCCTGAATAGCCTCACGCCTTGACTTCTTTTTGCGAGTACGGAAGCCGCGACTCATTTCTGTTCCTTTCCGATCTCGGCTAGGGCGAGAAGCACGATCGCAACGAGGACCGGTGCGAACACCCAGTACCAGGAGTACGGGAAGTACCCGAGCAGCTTCGCGATGATGAAAATGATCGTGACGATGTGCGAGAAATTCATGACTACTTCCCCGCGTCCGGGACAACGTCGACCATGAACCGTAAGGCCATCGCCGCGACCTGTTTCGCTTCGGTCCGCATTTTCAGGCAGTGCTCAGCGCGCAATCGTTCCTTCGTCGATGTAAAGGTAACGGACTTCGGGACCGGATTCCGGAACACTTCCTTTTCAAGTTCCCGGATTTCTTCCAGGAGTACCGCGTACCCCTCGTGTGCAGAGTGCAAGGGCGGGAATTTGCCGGACGCTTTGATCAACTCCTGAATGACATCGACGACCGCGGCAACGGAAACGAGGGGCGTGGCGTCGAGAACGGTCGCGGCGACGCCGTCCTTGTACAGCACCATGCCGTTGCGGACCGGTACCGGAGGTACCTTCGCCCGTACGCGTCGTATGCCGGCGTCGATCCCGGCACAGAGCGCGTTGCGGAACCAGGGCATCAACGCCGCTTCGTCGAGGTACACCCGGTTCGCGCGGACGCTGTCTATGAACTCGTTCGCCCAGCGGATCGCGCTCGTCGATTCGTGAAGAGGTACCTCTGTTGCCTTCGCAGCCGCTTGTTGTGCGTACGCAATGTCCGCCTGAAACATCTGTTCGCGATCCTCGGTGTTCATGCCGCCTGCAACATGCCCCGGTTTCGTGCATGATTCGTCAACATCGTCCAGTTCTCGTCGATCTCCGGCTGTGTGAACTCGACCAAGTGACTCAGGAACTCCGGCCCGCTTTCCTTCTTCCGGTCGTAATCCCCGTTGATGTGCAGTACCCGCAGCACGAATTTCCTCGTATCCAGCCATTTCGCATACCCCTTCATTTGGAGAAACCAGTGGAGAAACTTCTGATTCGGCATCCCGTACTCGTCGGTGTACGGGGACGTGTTCGACTTGTAGATCCGACTTGACATTCGCGTGAACTTGTATTCTTCGCCGGCATCCAGGAGCGGATTCACTCCGTCCGGGGTCATGATGATTCCCTCGGGGGACCAGAGTTCCCCTGGTCGAACCGTCGCGAACTTTTCGGCCAATCCCTTTTCCAGCATGTTCTCGAACACGAGCCCGGATTCGATCGACACCTTGTTGAACGGCTTCGATCGGTCGAATCGCTTCGGCTGTAGCTGACCCATGAGATCGCCGTAGATCGTCGACAGGTGGAGCCCTTCCGACCTGGGCGCGGACGATTGCGCGAGTCGGTCGATCAGGTCCGGATCGTCGATCCGTTCGATCTTCATCCGCGCACCCAAATCAACGCGGCGACGCTGAAGGCCAGGAGGACGATCGCCATCGCGGCAGCAATGCCGAGCGAGATCACGACCGTCAGTACCTTGTCCTTCATGACGGATTCACCAGCGTGTCGATCAGCACGTACATGACCCAGACGATCAAGAGGTAGACGATGATCGTCACCGAAAGCACTCCTCGAACGGGATGTCCAGCGCGTAGACGTCGCCTTGTTTGTTCACCGAATACAACCCGTGCGCGATCTTCCAGTCGGCCGCGTTCGCCTTCTGGTCGTTGTGCAGTTCCCCACGCTGCTTGCCTTCCTTGTCGCGTCCCAGCATCAGTGAACACGTCGGCTGAACACAGGTTTGAGGAACGTGCATGACGGTGTCTTCGACTTTCTTGTCTCCGTGAAAATGCGCGGCTCCGTGTCCGCGTCGGGTCTTCGGAATGTGATCGAGCAACGACGGGCGATACATGTACCCACTCCGGAAAAAAGGGTGACGGTCTTCAGTAGGTGGACTCGGATGCGCTCGCATCCGCAACAGGCACTAAATACCCGTCAACCGATCCCGTCACCCAACTCGAACCTACGACGTTGTGAGCGAAACGACTTGCGGCTTCGCGGCCGGGTCATACGCGATCAACCCGAGTCCCGCGAGTTCCGTGAGGAACCCTTCGTCCGCACCCCGACGCGCGATGTCCTGACGATTCGCCTCCTTGACGGCCGCTCTGGAGAGCAACAGCGTCAGGTTGGATCGCTGGACTGGACCCTTCGCCGCTTTGAGCACGGTTTCGAGGTAGGCTGAAGTCACCCCGTCGAGATCGCTCGTTGACGTGGTATTGCCGTTCGTGGCCGGCGCAGTTGCGGTTGTCGTTGGTGCTGATGCTGTCTTCGTGGCCGGCGCATCCTTGACCTTCTCTCCCGGCATCGCGAGCAACTTCACGCAGACGAGCGTGGACGGCGGGAACTTGGACTTCTTCTGGCCGGGGCGCGTCCGTGCGTCTTCGCCGAAGTCCCGTGCTTTGTCGGCAACCCGCTTGAAGTGGCCGTAGAGTCCGACCAGCTTTTCCATGTCGCCGGCTTGTGTGATCGCCTTCGACACGCCGGACGTTTCCAGAACGGCGACGAACGTACCCCACTTGGAATCTTTCCGGATCGCCGCGTCGTCCTTGCCTTCGATGAGCAGGAGTCCGTAGCCGTCGTCGCCGATGGTGAAGTTGTCACCCGCCTGTGCGCCGAGCGAGTAGGACTGACTAACCGTCCGTTCTGCTTCCGGTCCGTCACCGTCCAACAGGAATGTGACGTTCGAGAAGATCGGATTGCCCTCCGTCGTGTAGCTGTCGGACGGCGGTTCCTTCGTGAACTGAATGTTCTTGATGCGGGCGTCCACGTTGTCGAAGAGGTTGGACCCCTCCTTCATGTCCTCCGACGCCATTGAGACATACTTCGGTTTGGTACTCACGGTGACTCCTTCGGTGATGGTTGACGGGTCAGGTTGATTCAGTGAATCACTAAGCACTAACCGTGCCAATAGACGTGGACAGGACTAACCGGATGCGTTCTAGCTCGATAACGGCGTCCACAACGGTGGAACTGACGTCCGTCCCGTCATGCGTCACTAAAGCATGGAGCGGGAGCCGGGACAGGGACCGTTCGATGTCCAGGAGTCGTCGGGCGAGGACATGCACCCGGATCAGGGCCATCGGCACATCGGCAGAGCTAATACGAGAGTCGGACACAGACACAAGGGAAACCTCAGTGTGAATGATTCACTGATCCGTTACACGATCGGACGAACTTACGCGATCCGCGTCAGAACTTACGCAATCAATTCGAGCGGTGCCGGGATGTGTTCGACGTAGAGGATCGCGTCCTTGAACCAGCGCGGGGCGTGTTTCCCGTACCGCTTCAGGAACCAGTCGGCGAAATGGTCATCGACGATGAAGGTTTCCGCCCAGTCGTCAGGCCCGCGCACCGGCCGGCCGCACGCTTGAACCAACTTCTGCATCCCCAGGTACCCGCTGTAATCCTTGTCAAGCTCGTGACGGATCGACATGATCGGGCCGCTCATATCCGGCTGGGGTACCTTCGCGATGATCTGGAACCGGCATTGGTCATCAGGAAAATCGTACCCGGTGACGACGGACGGGGACACCAGTACCCATCCTTCCCCTGCGTGCGCTTTGAACCACTGAATCTGTTCCCGTGTGTTGCCGGCATCGTGGATAATGAACCGGTCCCGGTACTCGGACAGGGCCATCAGATCCTTCATGCGGGCGTAGCTGACGGTGTGAATGATCCCGTTCCACTTCGCTTCGACCCGCGGGCCGACGATGCGATCGATCCGCTGCAACCAGAGGGATTTTGTGCTCTCGTGCATGTGACGATCGACCCGGACACTGGGCCATGTGTTGATCGAAATGACCGGGCGCTGGCTGACCGGGAACCGGGACGGGCATTCCCAGAACATCGCGTCTTCCTTGGCAACGCCCAGGAGTGCCAACGTTTTCGGCGTCATGGTCGCCGACATCAGGAGGACGTGAGGTACCCCGCGGAACAGGTGACTTTCCGCGTAGGCACTGACCCGCATTGGGGCGAATCGTGCCTGAACTGGGTTGAGATCGAGAATCCAATCATGGACCGCGATCCCAGATAGCCGATCGAGCAATCCCTTGATTCGTTTCAGTCTCTTCGTGTCCTTCACCCCTTCCGCGGTATCCGGTGGATGAAGTGCCCTGACTTCCAGCTTTGACGCTAATGGTCCTTTCTGTTGCGTCGCCCAGTCCTTCCACACTTGCAGGTTCGTGTCCTTCAGCAGTTTCGACCCGATGTATTTCGCGTCCTCGCTGGTCACTTCAATCGTAAGGAACGCTTCGAGTTCTTTGTCAGCGTCGTGTGCTTCGTCCAGAATGAGGAGATCGAAGACACCCAACCCTTCGGCGAAGGCTTCACTGGCGAAATACATCGCGTAGTTGGTCGAGACCAGACTAGCCCGCCGGGCATCCCACACGGATCCGTAGTACGCACAATCCGGCCGGATCCCTGCCTTTTCCCGAATCGGCGCGAAGTCGCATCGGACTCCCGAATGACACGGACCTTCATCGCACCCGACGACGTACCGGGCGCGGCGATAACGATCAAGGTGTCCCCCAGGCTCGATCGCGTGGCACGGATAATTTCTCTGACCGCGTAAGTCAGTGAGGCCAAGTGATCGAAAGTCTGCGGCCGACTGATCTTGGAGTCCTTTGGTACTCGTAAGGTAAAGTGCACGTCGAACCTCCGGATGAAGGAGCGCAACTGTGATTCCGATCAAGGTTTTCCCGGACCCTGTCGGAGCCGGCAGCGCGGAGAATCGTTTACGATTGTTGATGACGCGGTCGATCGCAATGATCTGATCGTCGTAGAAGCGGGTAAATTTTTCAGGGAAGCCGAGTTCGATCGGTGTCGGGAGCGCGTTGACTTTCACTTCGTCACCGCACGCCAGCCGGCGACGTAGATCCGAAGCGGCCAGTCTGCGACAGGATGACGTCGGAATCGTTCATACGACGCGCGCTTGTACTCCGTCAGAATTTCTTCCGCTTCTTCGGGCTCGAACTCCATCGCATCGTCGCGATCGTCCGACAGCGTCCAGTCATCGACGCACTGCACATACTGTCCGGTCGCCGCGTGGTAGATCAGGACGGGACTCACGCGAGGTACTTTTCGACGATTGACGTGCCATCGCTGAGGAGGAACACAATCCAGAGGTACCATTGACCGTCCACATCCCACAGTGCATAGAACTGGTCGGAAATGGTCGCCGTCATCGTGATTGCGTCGTGTGTTTGGTCGTTCGTGATCACTGATGCTCTCCCCCAGGAAGTTGGTACCGTGCGTGCGCGTTCGGGAATAAGTAAACCATACGCCCAAGCTGCGCACTGTCAAGTCCTAATCCTTCTGGGGACTCCCCGGCTTCTAAAATCACGCATTCATCGGGACTCACTCGATACAACCGTATCAGTTCGGGCGCAGACACGTACACCCGAACGCCATCAGTGCGACTCGGAAGGATTCCAGGGCAGACGATGTACTGGATCACTGCAACCCTTTCAGGCAGATGTTCAGCGCATCACGGGCGATCTGGACAGCACGTTCCTGTACCACGGCGGTGTCGGCTATCAACGGCAGATTCAACGGCTGACAGTCGAACAACGGATGCAAGTGCATGATCCACTCGCCAGGGTAGTAGATGTGTTCTCGCGTGACGACCAGTCGCAGGTACCCGCCGATCCCGACACTGTAGGTCCGGGGTGTCGTCTTCAGTTCGTCTCGTCGGTAGCTCGTGACGTCATTCCAGATCAGGTTCATGCGGCGACCTTGTCCTTGTCCTCGTACGGGATGTACGCTTTCCAGTCGCTCTCCAGTTGATTCAGGTACTTCATCTTCCAGCGCAGTTCGCGGTCGGGTTCGTCCGGCATCGCGAGGATCTGTTTGTAGTTGTTGGCGACCATTTCCCGTGCTTCCGCTTCATCCCCACGTCCCAAGTGCCCCTGAATCGCCTGCTTGGACGTGTCCATCCATTCGAGGAACTTCTGGCGCTCGATCTCTTCGCGGTTGGCGAAGATCATCATGTTGACGCGCTTCATGACGGAGTTGATCAACTTCGGTTCGAGCCGGTCGAGTTCGGTCAATCCGAACCAGAGACACCAGCGGGCGACGTCCTGGGGTTGCTCGAAGGGAAAGATGCCCGAGCGCGCAATGATGTTCAACGCGCGATCGTGACCTGATTGAATGTAGACCTGAAAGCGTTGTGATTTGCCCTTGCCCAGTTCCGGAGGCACGTTGAAGGAGGCTGGATCCCACTTACCTGTGTAGCCGCTCATACGTGCCTCCAGACTTTGCGATGTCTGATAAGGCTGATCATTTCTGGTGTAATCCCGAAATGACGCGCGAGACGTCGTCCAGAGCCATAAACAGACGGTGTCGCTCGTATCGTCAAAACATCGACTGTTTTCAGTTTTGAATTGCCGTGTTGTTCGCCGCGTTGTGGAAGTCCAGGCGTCAGATTCTCTGGATGAAATCTGAAACGTCCTTTGTTGATTGCATCTGCGGTGTTTTGTTTCGGTGTAGCGAGAAATAGATGTTGAATCTCCCAACACCGTGCATCGTCGCAGTGATGACAGATGTACATCCCAAGCGGAATCAGACCATGATGTTGAATCCAGATTCGGCGATGTTGTTGATTCGCGTACCGACGTCCAGAAAGTTTGCATGGGAAGTCGCGCCAGGAGTTCATACGTCACCCCGGACCGGCGTCCCGTACTTCCGGAGGATCGACGCGAGCAACGGATCATCATCTTCTTCACGCTTGTAGGTACTCGACAGCTTCGGCGTCCGCTTTGAGAAGGGCCGGCCGGCGCGGGTACCATGTGTGTTCCACCGACCATCTTTTCCATCGGTCCTAACCTGCCAACGTGCTCGCAGCTTGTAGATGTACCGTTGCTGCGAGCCGTTCAAGTGTCCGATGCCTGTCTCGATCTGCAACGACAGGAACTCGACGAAACTTCCCGCCGCACTGCGATCCCCGGCTGTCGTGCTGTCCGGCTGTCGCGCAAGGATGTCCTCGTAGTTCATTCAACATGAGCCTTCACGTTCGCCATACGGTTTTCCTTGTACTGAGTCGAACATACGAATTGTCGTGCTCGCCGGCTGCACTGCAATCGGTACACCGTTGTGGAATCATCAATGAATCTTCAGTTTTCACCACGGATGATCCCGTCAAAAGAATCCGTATCGGGGGTACCCCCGTCTGACCGAATGAATCCGACGCCCAGGCGAGCCGCGATCACTTTGTCTCGTCGTGCGTGTCCGTCAGGTCCAACGATGAGTACCCTCGGCCATGCGCTTGACGGGCGCGGACAGCGGATCAAGTCCTCGATCATTGAGTCATTCTTTGTCAGGTACGTGACAATTCGTGTCATGGTTTGACCTAGCTCCACAAGTTCGGTTACACTCCCCGCCGCTAGAAACACATGGACATATTTCAATCGAGTCAAGGAGAACAACGATCATGAAACACATGCTGTGGTCGGGAGGCTCGCTGGACGCGGAAACAGCGTTGAATCTGATTGAAGCCGTACTCACAATGTACCGGGAGGAGCGACAAGACACGGCACAGGACGGAATCCCAGCGAGCGAGGATGCCTCCAGGCGCGCGATCACCGCTCCGAAGGATCATCGGCCTGTGGTGACGACTATCCCTGTCTCGCCTGAACCTCGCGCACGGAAACTCCCAGCGCGGACCACGTATTCCCTCGTCGTCAAGGATGGTCGGGCGTTGAATTTGAACCGACCGACACCCGCGACCTTGAAGATCGTCGAGTACCTGCACGGGAAACGCGATGTCACGATGGACCGGCTTGTTGAAGGTACCGGGCTGCAACCCAGCACCATCAGCAACATTCTGGTCGATCTCCGCAAGCAAGGGGTTCTGCATTCTGGTTCTTTGCGACTGCCGGCTGAGACGCGACCTTAGAACCGGACGTCCGGACCGTTGGTCGCGGCCGCTGATCCATCTGCCGTCAGGGGGATCATTTTTCCGCGTCCCCCGCGGCTGATTCGTCCGCCTTTTCGACCTGCCGTTTCAGCTTCCTTCCCCGCCTTCCAGCGGTGCGCGGTGCCGGCCGCATGTGCCGCTCGTCCGCCCTTAGCCGCGATCTCGGAGCGGCGCTTTGGCGTCAGGGACGCAAACCCTCGTCGTTCCGGCGTTGGTGATTCAGTCATCAGGTCGTCTCCCTTTGAGTCAGACAGCCATCCATCGCTAACAAGACCTGCGCGCGCCCGTCTAACCGATTTATTGGGTGTACCCGCGCGTCTAACCGATTTACGTGAGTACGTCGTCTTGACGTTGATCCTCGCAATGTGCGCCGGCTGACCCGTCAGTGCAAACGTCGTGCCAATGATTCACTGATGATCCCAGATTGAGGATGTCCGGGTAGTTGGTTCGGGAGGCGTGCAGGTAGGATCATGGTCCGAAATAGAACATGCGGAAAGTGTACCAGAACGGAACATGCGAAATTACGGGTGTTTTTGCTACTCATTGTCAGGATGTCCGGCTAGGACGTGAATACTTGTCAGTGATTCAGTGAACAAGTCAGACAGGCCGATCTAATTCCCCAGGAAATACGGGGACTTACTTTTGGCGTATTACTTGCTCTACCAGAGGTACGGGAATTCTCCCGACTGAAAGGACACTGATGGCTCACTTGACAGCAAAATACGAAAACGTCGCAGGACGACGGTACTTGACGATCTTCGACCATGACGGTGAATGGGTTTCGTTCAATCTCGATTCACGGCCACTCACGATCGAACAGGAACGCGACGTACTTCGAGCAGTCGTCACAGACACACCAGCTACGATCAAACGCATCTGGCGGGAAGCGTAAACACACGCATTGAAAGGACACTGAACCATGAACCTCATGCAAGCGTCGCGGGAATACGCGAAACGGCCGGCCGATGAACGGTTTGCCAGCGTTGCGGACCTTGTGACGTCGGCTCAGGCGGACCGAGACGGCTCGAAGGAAGTCAACTACAACCTCCGCGATCTGACACTGGTACCAATGGCGGTACCCGGCAGTGATTCAACGGTCGCCGTGCAAGGTCCGAAAGGACTCGCGCTGTTCTCACACTGGGCGTACTCACAGCTGTGCCGGACCTTGCGAGCGCCCGCAGAGTACGTGCGATCGCTATCGCCGCAGATTGCATCCGACGCGTTGAACTACGGTATCGACCACGCGCCCAACGGTACCGCGGTGTCGATGCTGGTGAAAGCGCCGAACGGAAACCCGCTCCCGATGATCCGTGCCTGTACCTCTGACAGCTACTCACGGCTCTGGGATGGGTCACTGTACGACGACGTGAAAAACACGATCATGCAGCACGATTCACGGTGGACGACGCCGCCAACATGGACCGGTGAGCCGGCCGGCGCGTACCGCGGCGATCGGGATAGCTTCCTGATTCTCGTCAACGGTGGATCGATCGTCAACGATCCGAGTCTGCGCGACGCACAAAGCCCGACTCCCCCAGGAACATCGAACGTAGATCCGGGCGGAATGTACCGCGGAATCATGGTTCGCAATTCCGAAGTGGGCGCAGCTGCCGTCTCGATTCAGCGGATTCTCTTCCGGTACATCTGCGGCAATCACATTATTTGGGACGCAGTGATCGACAAGAGTTTCCGACGTCGGCACGTTGGATCATCGGTGCAACGCGACGTCACGCGGGAGATCGCGAACATCGCGCACACTTGGGCGAACGCATCCGCCGCGAAGGATGACGCGATTATCCGCATGTTGATCGATCGCGAATTGGCATCGTCTGAAAAAGCTGTGATCGATGAATTGCGCGCGATCGGATTCTCGAAGGAGCAGGCGGAAGGTTCGTACCGGCTCTGCGTGGAGAAGGAGTCGGCAAGTCCACGATCGTTCTGGGGACTGGCGCAAGGGGCAACGCGGTTGTCCCAGGAGAGCGGGTACCAAAACGATCGGCTTGAGCTTGACCAGTTAGCGGCAAAGGTACTGGCCCGCGGTGCGCGTCAACTGGTGACGGCATAGTGACCACTACACCCTACGTACTTCCAGACGGGCGTATCGTCGCTGTCGATACGTCCGCCGCACGCGACGCACAATCCATCACGTACACGCTTCAAGGCGGGGAGATTGTGACCGCGGTTCGTGCATTGCCCGTCCTTGAACCTGGTACCCCTGGGGAGTCTCTCCAGGGGTACGGCTTGCGGGTTCTCGGGTTCGTCGTTCGTACCGGCATCACGGCGACACTGAGCCTAGAGGATCTTCAGCTGGCCGATCACATGTACCCGATCGCGGTCAGCGGACACGATCTCAGTCCGTCCGTCGTCGATACGCTCAGTCATACCAGACGTCAGATTCTCGATGCGATCAAATGGCTCGAAGTCGATCGGCCGAAACCCGATCGCGCAACTCCCGTAGTGATCGCCGCGGGTACCGACAGACCGAATCACGGACCAATGGCGCGACTGATACCCGCGCCGATCTCGCGTCCACCGTCAGGTACCGCCGTAGACATTCGGTTCTAGAGGATAAGAGACACATGAGCCAACACTACAGCAATCCAAAACGCGCGAGGCCCATGCCACGTAAACGTCGGAGTTTCACGATCGTCAATCGCGGCATTGTGGAGTGGCTCGAACCGACGATCGGTCTGTACCCGTACCACGTCTCCATCCGTACCTTTACCGGCAACCAGTACCTCGGCGTGTGCGCGACGCTCAGCGAGGCTAAACGTGTCATTAAGGACAATACATAATGTTGCACGATAGCGACCTTGTCACCCACACGATCGCGATTCTGAAGGCGGATAGACCGGACGCGATCGATCACTTGAAAGCCCTGTACGCGCCGAAGCTGGTACCGGGTAGCTGGTACCAGGAACTACCGGAAGCGATCATCGAGGAGGAGGAGGTACCGCTACTGAGCCCGGAGGAGATTCGAGCGTTTGCCATCGTCGGCCGATCCATCTTTGTCTACCCGCGGCAACTACAGGCGATCGTTGGGGAAACACGGTACCGGGTATCGTTGTCGACCGTTGAATGGTTGCGCGAGGAGAAGGTACGAACTGAGTCGCCCAACGTCAACGAAGCCGGACGTCAAGCTGGGGAATCGATCAACGTTCACCGATCGCGTACCGGGCTCAGTACCGGCTCGAAAGGACTTCCAGCCGTCGTCGATCGCTGATCAGTACCCGGTTAATCCTCCCACCTTCTAAGACGTACTTGATCAATACCCGTTGATCAGTACGTCCCTTCCTTTACCCGCTCAGCTAGTCTAATACCCGTTCAAGTAGCCGCACAGTCGAACAAGTCCCCTAGAACAGGCTCAGTGACGCTCAGTGACACACCTGGGACGGCCCACGCGTGCCATTCCCGCACACAGTGAACGTTACACTGTCACACTTACACACCTAGCACAGCATCACTGATCAGTACCCAAACAAGGCACAGTACGTACACAGTGTACGTATAACTGTAATGAATAGAGATAGATAGGTGGACTGTACTGGGTTCGGTCCGAACCAACGACGGGTAGGGTAGGCACCCCGCGCCAGGATCATGGGCCAGGGGCAGGCTGCGGTCGCTTCACTAAATTTCCCCTCAAACTACCTCAGCCGTGAGCGATCAGGTACCAGAAGGCCGCGGTCACTGCACGAAATTTTTCTGTATCGTTAGCTCAGCGGTGAAACTGTAAGGTTTAGGGGTTGGCGATAGGCTGGACCCTATCGTTGATCAGTACCGATAGTGCCTTGAACCTATCGTCTGAGCACTTTGACTCATGTTAGTACAGAATTTCACCATACAGATTACCTTACCGTCCTTGCACAATCTGTTTGCTTTTACTGACGGCGTTCTAAAGGACTTACGGGTTTTACCATACAGATAAAGGCCGGGTCGGCGGTTAATCCGTACACATTGCTCAATAAGATAAGAGAGGGAAAATCAGTATGGTTGATCAAGTATAGGCCCGGATTCATTGGCGAGATTGATGGGTACGGATTGTTTGGGAATCAGTACCGGGCCGAAACTATAAGGTTTTGGGTAGTCCCGGCGTCGGCGACCATTTCTCGATCAGGCAGTTCGAGCACAGGAAGCCTGCGACAGCGATCGGGTACCCCTGACCGCACGTCCGGCACGCCTTGAGCCCGACCCGCCGCAGGTTCCGCGCGCGTTCCTTCGGGCCGACAACAGGTATCGATCGCCCGCTGGCCGGTCCCAGGTACCTGGAATACCCGTAGTTCCATTTGATACCCCGATTCGCCAGCTGCAACCGGACGTCCCGCGGCTGGAACCCTTGGTCAAGTAGCTGTTTCACGATATCGGACAGGTTGATCGTGTGCATGAGGTAGCGATTTCGCTTGCAAATACCGTACCACTCAGTCAATGATTCACTGACTGAGGAGGGATCCCCCCCGTGCCTGTCGCTGAGAACCTGTCGCCGACCGCGCCATCCTCCCGCGGATCTGCAGACGTGTCTCCTTCGCCTGCTACTCCGGCGATCACGGTCCTCGCGCCCACGGGTACCGGTCCCTCCTCAGTCCCCACGATCCGGGCTCGACACCTGAAGCCGCCGAAAGACTCCAGGGTCTACAAGGTCGCGATGGCGTACTTGGCGTTGAAGGCTCAAGGACTGAAGCTGCAAGCGATCAGCGACACAATCAACGTCCCGAAAGACACGATTCAGACCTACATGAAGCGCGCGCACGCGAAGGGATGGCTGAATCCGACGAAGCTCGACGTTGAAGACCAGATCGAACTCACGATTCCCGAACGCGTCGTCCGGAACGTCAACGAGTTCCTCGACTCCCGCGACAAGGACGTGACGATCGAAGCCGCGAAGGGTGTCGGGATCTTCAAGAATCACGCAGCGGTCAAGGTCGACGGACAGGTGGGTGTCGGTTTCGCGTTGCGGGTGCAGGTCGATCTTCCACAAGGGATCGCCGCGCTGTCACCGATCCAGATTCGTCCTGGCAGTGTCGGCGGGACTCCCGCAATCGAAGCCGAGATCGTCGACAACGACGGAGGTACCTAATGGCCGGCTTTCTCACTCCGCTGCAACTGCAATTCATCGACGGCAAACACTGGGCTGTCCTGTCGCCGTTCGAGTACCGTCTGGGTGCGGAAGATGGCGAAGAATCGATCATCATCCCGATCGGCTTCGAGACGGACTTCGCGTCGATCCCGCGCGGGCTCTGGAACATCTTTCCTCCGGCCGGACCGTACGGTAAAGCGGCGGTTGTCCATGACTGGATGTATCAGTACCGCACGGTCCTTACACCGACCGGAACCCGACTCTGTGATCGCGGTGAAGCGGATCGTACGCTCCGGGAAGGCATGGAGGTACTCGGGTGCGGCTGGACGACCCGTCATGTGATCTATGCCGGCGTCCGTCTGGGCGGCTGGCGTCCCTGGCGCACGTACCGGAGTCAGGAATGAGTCATGCCTTTCCTGATCGTGCTCCTGATGCTCCTGGCGGACTTGAAGCTATCGATCCGCGTGACACCGACTGTCCTCATGGAGGGGGACAGTATCCACGTCATGTGTCGGGTACCGCTCAAGGCCGACAATCGCCGGTTGCAGATGGCGATCGAAGACTACGTGTATTCGGAACGGCCGATCGACGGCGCGTACGGACCCGTGACGACGGAACTGACCTTTTCGCACATCCCCTGCGACGCGCACATCGTCAGTTGTACGGTGATGACGGCGACACGATCGATCACTCGTGTGACGCAGTCGATCGAGGTGGTATGTCAGCAGTAGATGACGATCAAGATCGTCACCCGTCGTTCCGCCCGATCAAGATGCAGGGTACCGGGAGGACATTGACGGAAGCGGTCGAAGTGTACGACGACCACGATCGGCGACTCGGGTTCATCATCGTCTCGCGCACGATCCTCGGTGTCTGGAAAATGTCGACGTTTACCGAAGTGGAGGCAACGTGATTCAGTCCTTCGGCTACAAGCATGGTCCGATCGTCCGCGCGCACAAGACGTTCGACGTCCGGACATTGACACACGACACGAACAGTCCTGAGTTCGCCGCGAAACGGGCGGAAATTCAGGACTACGTCACGAGTCACCCAGGTGAAACGGTCGCGATCGGGTGTGAGAAGGGTTTGCACCGATCCCGTGTATTAGCGAATCAGGTTGCCACGGCCGCGCGGACATCCGTGCTGCATCGAGAACGCAAATGAAAATCATTCTGGCAATCCTGGTCGCCTTCATCCTGTCACACGCACCGTGGAGACTGGCGGTCCTCGGAGTTGAAACGTTCGCGATGACCCCATCTCACACCCGCGTCGACACCGGGAACGAGAAGTACTGGGACGTCCTGCGACTTCAGTACCGGCTCGGGGCGCTCGGCTGGACGATCGAGTATGCGCCGAACCTGCAATTCAATGAACAGCAAGCGTACGGGCTCACCAGTTTCGACGGACACATCATCGTCGTCGATTCGGATCTGTCCTGGAACGGCCGGTACAGCGTGCTTCTTCACGAAGGCGGACACATTCTCGCGCCGTACTGGGCTAATCGTGGACAGGCGGAAGCGTTTGCGGAAACGGTTGCCGCACTGGCGGCGCATGACGGACTCCGGGAACACGCGAGGTACCTGTCGCTCTACAAGGAAGACTTCGTCATCGCGGTCCTGCTGAATTGGCGCGATGTATACCGCGCGGCGGCGCTCTTGAGCGAGTAATGAGCAAACGAACGAAACTGAACGGCGATTGGTGCGGCGGACGTGGTAACAAAAGTCCCGTCTCGCTAAAAGTGCGTCAAAAACAATGGCGGATAGGATTTAAGAATACACACCCGACGTACTATCGCTCTGTTCAGTTGAAGAAACTGTACGGGATCACTTTAGAAGACTATGAACGATTGTTCAGAGAATGTGGTGGGTTATGTTCGGTGTGTCGTAGGCCAGAAACAATAATCGATCCACGACTGGGAAAAGTACGTGAATTGGGTGTCGATCACGATCATACGACAAACAAAGTGCGTGGACTTCTTTGTACTAGTTGTAATCGTGCGCTTGGGATGCTCAGTGATGATCCATTGAGGATTCGTGCATTAGCTTCATACGTGGAGGCGCACAGTGTCTAAGCGCCTTCCGCCTCAAATCGGATTAGAAGTCAATAAGCCGCTTCTTTACAGTCCGTACCAGCAAGAATTTCTCAAGGCGCGTCGGATGCGGTTTGCCTCGTGCTGCAAAGTGATCGGGTACTGCGGAAGCGATGGGATGTTCCGTTGCCCGAAATGTGGCCGAGCCGACAGCAATGCGGACCGGGTGTACCGCCGGCTCGGAGCCTTCGCCGGACGTCGCGGCGGCAAGTCAATCGTCGGTGCCCATGCCGCTCGTGAGGAAGTCCTAGTCCCGAACACCCTGGGCTGGATCTGCGGCCCGTCCTACAAGATTCTCCACGACGCCACGATGCCGGCATTCCTGAAACTGATCCCGCGCGAGTGGTGCGCGTCCTGGGATCAAGAACATTTGGAGTTGACCCTTGTCAATGGTGCCGTCGTCCAATTTCGTTCACTCGACGATCCGGACCGCGGACATGCTGGTGTCGGTCTGCATTGGGTATGGATTGATGAAGCTGCGTTCGTCGCTGAATTGGCGTGGGATTACCTGCGGCCGGCTCTTACCGACTTTGGCGGCGCTGCGTTCTTTACTTCCTCCGTAGACGGGTTCGACTGGACGTACGAACGCATCGAAAAACCTGCGCTCGTCGATAAAAAACCCGGCTTCTGGGCGGCGAAGTGGCGGACGATCGACAACCCGTACATTGCGATCTTCCGGGCGAGTGAGGTTGAAGAAGCGCGGCTGACCATGCCTCCGCAGCTGTTCCGGCAGGAGTACGAAGGCGAACGGGAGAACTTCACCGGGTCGGTGTACGGCGAGTGGATCGACAACGCGTACCTGACCGACGACGACGCGATCAAGGACTTTATTCCGGAGTGGCCGCACTTGGACGCGAGCAAGCGGGTGATCATCCCGCTCGACTCGGGCGCGGACCATCCGTTCGGCGCGACGAAGATGGTCGTCACGGAAAAAGGAATCGTCGTCGTTGCGGATTACTTGGAGCGTCAGCGGGCGGTCAGTGCGCACTTGATCGCCATTAGGACACAATTTCAACCTCCGGCCGAGACGCTCTGGTGTGCGAACAAGAACGAGGCCCAACTTCGGCTCGAATTTGCCGCGCATTCGATTCTCGTCGCACCCGCGGAAAACGATCAGATGGCCGGCATTCAGCGTGTCCTGTCGTGGCTCTATACCGGTCAGCTGAAGATCGCGTATCCGGCTCGTCGCACCTTCGATCAGATGAAGCAGTTGCGGTTTTCGCCGCGAAACACCGGGAAAGACGGTGAGAAGAACGAGAAGGAAAAAGTTTTCAAGCTGAAAGACGAACTACCCGACTGCGTTCGGTACGGGTTGATGACGTGGCCGTCATTGCCGAAGATCCCCGACGCGGTCCTGTCCCGCAGTCTCGCCGGCATGGACGAAAAAACGAAGTGGGAACTCGAAAAGCTGCGGAAGTTCCACGACAACGAACACAACAACCGGGATCTGACGCCCGCGAACGACGAATACCCGACCGGGAACTTCTACGGAGTCGCGGAGGGCGCGATCGGCACGCAGGACAATTTCTATCAATACGCGTAAGGGGGATGGTATGTGGATCAGCAAAGCACACGCGAAGGTACTCGACAACATTATTCACGAACAGAAGGATGAAATGTCGCGACTTCGATCGGACATTATCGATTTCAGGATCAAGGACGGTGTCGCGGGTGCGGTCCTGATCGAGAAAGTCACGCAGAAGGCGAAGGACGACATCACGATCGACTGGATGCGTCACCGGATCAACGCGCTCGAAAAAGAAAAGGCATCGCTGTTGGTTGCGCGAGGGATCGCCGTCAGCGTTCCGGAGATCGTGATAGCCCGTCCAGGGACCATGTCCGCGCCTCCGGAGTTCGGATCGATGCCGACGTTTGAAGATGTCGGCGACGACGCGGCAAAGAAGTTCGGGCTCGCGCACGACGAAGAAGGACATCTGGTCCTTGGAATGCCTGAAAGCCTCAAATAGTTAGAGGGTACATACATGTTTCCGTTGAAACCTCCTCCGATCAGTACCACTCCTGGAACTCCGGTTCCGGGCGGCACAGGGCCGACACTCCTGCAAAACGCACCGACGTATCAAGATCCGCAGCTGCTCGACATGTTCACGCGCTGGAAGCGGGAGAGCTTCGATCAGCGTTGGGTCTACGAACGTCAGTGGATGCGGAACGTGTTTTACATCCTCAATCGTCAGTGGATCTACTTCGACAGCAAGCGCGGTCAGTGGCAGGACAAACGACTGGCCCGCTGGATCCCCCGCCCAGTCACGAACATTCTCAAGGACGGCGTCCAAACCGTCCGCTCGAACTTTGCCGCGATCAACTACGGGGCGACGGCTCGACCTGTTGGTGAAGACAACAAGAACGTCGTCACAGCCGGCGTGTCGGATGACTACTTGCCGATCCTCTACGGCGAACACCAGATGGATTCGGTCTACAACGAAGGCGATTTCTGGTTGCTCGTCACGGGGAATATGTGGCTGCATACCGCAGTCAACCACGATCGCAAAAACGGGATGCTGACGATTCGTCACGAGACGTGCGTCAAGTGTCAGCAAACGTACTCCGAAGTCGAGATCAAGGATGCGGGTCAGAAGTGTCCGTCGTGTGGCGCGAACGCATTCATGCCGGCGATGAATCCCGATGGATCGCCGATGGTTGAACGCCGTCCGTTGCCGAAGGGGATGACGATGGCGTTGTCGCCGTTCGAGATTGCGTTCCCGCTCGTGTACGAACGCTACGATCTGGCTCCGTACACGATCCGGATGCGGTGGAGAGACAAAAGCTATTACGAACAGGATGCCGAACTCTCCCAGTACGTGAATCGAATCCCCTGGTCGAAGACACCCGCGGAACGGACGATGCAGATTTTCAAGTCGCTGCCGTTCCAAAACGATCTCGGTGTGTCCGCGCCGTTCTTCGGCTCGGGCGGGTCGAATACCGAAAGTGACGGCGTCGTTGAGTACGACGTGTGGATCAAACCATGCGACGAATTCCCGGATGGTCAGGTCATCCGGTTCGCCGGCGATCAAAACCCGATCGTCATTCATTCCGAAAAAGAATCGTTGCCGGGACCGTTGCCGTACCACTCGGGTGACGGGAATCCGCTGTTCACGTTTCATCATGCTCGATACGAACACGTCGGCGGGCGTCCGCTCGGCTCCGCGATGATCGATCCCGCGGTCGGGAAACAGGATCAACTCAATCAACTCGATTCTCACATGCTGATGATTATCGGCCGTATGGCGAACCCGGTCTGGCTGGAGCCGAAAGGCGCGGAGGTTGAGAAGTTCACGGGTGAACCCGGATTAGTCGTGAAGTGGAATCCGCTGGTTGCGGGTGGCAACGCGAAACCGGAACGCATCCCCGGCGAAGGGATCAATTCCTCGGTGTTTCAGTACCGGCAGATCATCAAGGACGAGGCTCAGGATCTCATGGGCACGTACGACATCTTGAAAGGCCAGAAACCGGCTGGCGTCGAAGCGTACGCGGCGTTGAATCTCCTCCTCGAACGTGGTCAAGCGAAACACGCGTCCGCGTTCAAGGAACGTGCGGCTGCTCATCGCGGTTGGGCGGGCGATGCGTTGTCGATTGAACAGGAGTTCGGCGAAGAGACACGAATCCGTGCGCGCATGATGCCGAACAAAGGTTGGGCGTTCGACACGTTCAAGAAAGCTGATCTGAAAGGCTCCATTGAGATCCTGATTGAAGACGGGACGTCGACGCCGAAAACAAATCTCGGCGAGCGCGCGAACATCGATCACTTGAACACACTGGGCCTGATCGATCCGACCGACGAAGATCAGAAGCGGAAAATTTTCGAGAAGTTCGGTGAATCCGAATTACTGCCAGAGATCGACGCGCAAGTACAGGAAGCCTGGATGAACATGGACAAGTTCGAGAAGTTCATGAACGACCCGGCCGCGATTCAGGAAGCGGCGACACTCGGGAAACCTCCGCTCATGTACAAACGCTGGTACAACCCGGCGATTCATCGCAAGGAACTGATCAAGTGGGCGCTCAGTGACCGCGGACGTCAGGTGTTCGCCAAGTCCCCGGCTGCGGAAGGGCTAGTCGACGCGTACCTGTTGTCAATCGACCTTGCCCTAGCTCAAGTGCAGATGGGCATCATCGACGCGGACGGGATCATGGTCCCGACAGCACCGCAAGGTCAACCCGGACAAGGGAATACAGGATCCGCTCCAGGAAAAGCAGGCGGGAAGCCGGGTGCTCCACCTGAAGCACAGGGCGGTGCTGGTAGAGGTTCGGCGATGCGGAATTCGAACGCCAACGCGGGCGGGACAGCTGCCGCGAATCCGCAACAACCACAACAGTAAGTAGATTTTCGGGGTGTGTAGTGAATCAGTGAATGATTCACTGTTGACACCGAGGCAAGTCTCGTGCCAATATCTCTCGTATGCAAGTTTCGTTCCACGTCATTGGTTCGCGGACCTAACCCGCGCTAAAAAAGGTACCTTATGACTCTCAGCAGAAATTCTCGTTGGTTCCACGAAGCAATCACGTCCGGATGGTCCGGCTATTATTTCGAGGATCCCGCGAATCCCGGCACGGCAGCACCCGGAGCACCCGCAGCGGCAGGTACCCCCGGATCGCCCGCCGTCGCCGCAGTCCCCGGTACGCCGGGTTCACCCGCAGCAGGCGATCCAGGTACAGCACGGACCGGCGCGGCAGCAACCGGGTTTACGTACCAGGAGGACCGCTCGAAGTGGATTCCCCCGCACCGTTTGAATGAAGTATCGACCGCCCGTACCACGGCGGAACAGCGCGCGACGACACTCACCGCAGAACTCGCCGCAGCCAAAGCGCAAGTTGCCGCCCTAGCCGGCGTCAATCCGCAAGACCCCCAGGCGATGAAGTCGCAGGAAGTCAAGGCTGCGTTCGAGCAACTGTTCCCGCACTTGAAGCCGTTGCTCTCAATGTCCGCGGAACAGATCGAGGCACTGACGAGAACCCCCGATGCCGCGCACCGTGCGACGCAGAACGAACTGCGTCAATGGCAGCGACACGGGAATCAGCAGATGGCAACCGTGTACGCCGACGTCGCGGAGGCGATGGGCGTCGAGAAGCTGGACGCAGACGCGCAAAGCGATCTGAAAGACAGCTTCACGAAATGGTTGAAGTCGAAGGCCGGTCAAGAACTCCAAGCTAGCAATGGCGAAGAGTCCGCGACGATCACTCGCTACGAAGAGGGTGATGCGACCTTGCTGAAAGAGTTCGCCACGGCCTACACGAAACGCTGGGTGGAACCCGCGCGCCGAACCGCAACCAGTTTGCAAATCCCGCGAACCCGACCGACGCCGAACTCACAGGGTCGAACACAAGTCACGACCGTTCAGCGTCCGGAGAAGTTCGCTTCTCTCGATGACCGACTCGACTACGCCGCGAAACTGGCGAAAGAACGCGGCGTGCAGTTCGGTCAGTAAAGAACAGGACAGACCGATGAAAGGCTTTTCTCTTATCCCGTTCGTGTTGACGCAGAGCCCTGACGGGTATCTGCACGTCGGCGCGGACTCGACCGCGGTGTTCGGGCTCTACAAGGATGTCTTCGAGGAAGGCATCGCGGAGGGTGTCAACAACTCGAATCCGTTGCAGGACATTTTCAAGCCGACGAAGGTCGACTACAAGGGCGGCAAGGGGCACACGTTCGAGGCGCACGTTGGACGGAACCCGTCGCCGATGTTCGTGTCGGAAGACGGCGCATTCGCGGGTGCGGGTGCTCAGCGGCACATCAACGGGACGGTCAACGTCCGCAAGATGATGGCGCGGTTGAGGCTCACGCAGGAAGCGATGGATGACAGCGTGTCGTCCGAAGCGTCGTGGAAGTCGTCGAAGAAAGACGAAATGACCCGCATCATCGATGACATTGCGAAACGCGAAGAGTTCGCGCTGTCGACCGATGGTAAAGGCGTCTTCTGTCTGCTTCAGGGCGATCCCGGTACGTCGTCCACCACGATCGAAGTCGACTCCCCCGGCAACATCGCCGGCTCGTCCTTCGGCAATCGGTTCTTACAGAAGGGCATGTTCCTCGCCGCGATCAACCCGGCGTCGGGGACGATTCGCGCGGGCATCTCCAAGGTTGTCGACGTCAACGAGGACGGGACCGACTACACGGCCGCAGCGGTCACGGATACCGATTGGGCGGACAACGACTATCTCGTGCAGGCGGCGAATGGATCAGTCACCGATACCCTCGATACCGCCTACAACAAGGCGTATCACGGGCTCCCCTCGCTGATCGACGACGGAACCAACTGGGCGACGTACTTCGAGATTCAGCGGTCGCTGGCTCCGTCGTACAAGTCCTACGTGGTCAGTTCCGCTGGTGCGCTCGCCACGGATGCCATGCAACGGACCGCGGACGTGCTGTACCAGAAGCTCGGCGGC
>Ga0184615_10000203_pt1 | contig 37293 bp, 15 predicted proteins | sample PLM4_65_coex_FD_133134 | JGI IMG/M metagenome (GOLD analysis project Ga0184615, IMG submission 133134) | Groundwater sediment microbial communities from an aquifer in East River, Colorado, USA - PLM4_65_coex | ecosystem: Environmental > Terrestrial > Soil > Riparian zone | place: USA: East...
GCCCGCAGTGGCCGCCCTGGCCGATCCACCGACACAGCCGATGGCGCTCATCGCGGCCGAACATACTGCCCAACTCAATGCGCCTCAGAACGAGGATATATTCTCGAAGGCCGAGGAGAACGAGCTTCTATTCCAGGATGTCCGGCTCGCCTGGGGAGCAAGGGGGGCACGGGCAACAGCTATAGACGTTCTCTCAAGCACCACGACGATGGAGGTCGGTATCGATCTCGGTGCGTTGTCTGGCGTTGCGCTGCGAAACATGCCACCAGCAAGGGCAAACTATCAGCAGCGCGCTGGACGAGCGGGACGCCGCGGGAATGCGATCGCCACCGTTCTCGCATTCGGCAGCGCCGATACGCACGACGAGCACTACTTCTCGGAGCCTGACGCAATGATCTGCGGCGATGTGGTTGATCCTCGCCTCACGCTCGACAATCCTGACATCGTGCGCCGGCACATACGTGCCTTTCTCCTTCAGTGCTACCACCAGGATCGTCTGCCGGAAGTGGACGCGAGCCAGCGTCACGATCTTTTCTCAGTCCTTGGAACGGTGTCCGAGTTTCGCACCGGAAAGGGTCTCCTAAACCGGGATGATTTTGCCGCATGGTTGAAAGGGAACGAGGCTGAAATGCGCAGCCGCGTCGCCGCGTGGATACCCGAGGAACTGTCGCGGCGCGACCGCGACAATCTCTTGTCAATGATGAAGGAGGACTGCCTTGCAGCCGTTGACGATGCGATCAAGCCGAGCGCGGCGGAGGTGCAGCCTCCGGGGGAAACGATTGAAGTGCAGCCGGAACTCGGCGAAGACGAATCACAACCCACGGAGAATATCGGGACGCTACTCGATCGCTTGCTCTACTGCGGCAAGCTGCCTCGCTACGCCTTCCCGACGGACGTGGCCACATTCCATGTATTCGATCCCGATCGATCGTCCTACTTTCATCCGGTGATGCGCTTCGCGCCTTCCCAGGGCTTGCCGATTGCCTTAACCCAGTATGCGCCCAGCAAACAGGTATGGATTGCTGGCAAGTGCTACACCTCAGGCGCCATCTACTCCGTGATGTCAGATGACAGGTTCAACGCATGGGAGGCAAGACGGAGATATTTGGAGTGTCGCCGCTGCGGCTTTGCCAAGACTTTGCCGGTGGCGGATGTCGATGTCGGAGAAATCCGCGATTGCGAAGCGTGCGGCGGCGAGCGGACTTTCGGCCCGGCGCGGAACTGGATGCGCCCGCCAGGCTTCGCTCATCCCATAGACATGCAGGAAGTCACCTCGCCGGACGAAATCCCAGAAAGCAGTTACGCCACGCGCGCAAAGCTAACGATGGACACGCCGTCCAGCGATCCCGGCTGGGTGACTGTCAATGAGCGCATACACGCCCTAAGCCTGCGTCAGCACCTGCTGGTTTCAAATACCGGACCAAAGAAGGAGGGTTACCTCTACTGCACCAAGTGCGGCCGCATCGAATCGAGTACCGATCTCGACAAGAAACTCCTAGGCCCGCATCAGAAGCCGTTTCCGGAGCGTGACAACAGGAGAGCTTGTGAAGGAAACGGCCTTACGCAGCATCTTGTTCTGGGCACGGACTTCATCACCGATATCGCTCTTTTCTCGATGCGCGTCGAGGCGCCCATGAGACTTCGTCCGGGTCACTACCCCACAGAAGTTGCGCTCCGCACCGCAAGCGAAGCTTTGGCGAAAGCGGCTGCCAAGCTACTGGAGATCGAGCCAGGCGAGCTCCTTGCCGAGTTTCGTCCGGCACTCACCAAGAGGGGTGCGGCCGGCTTGGAGGCGGAAATATTCCTGTACGACACGCTTCCGGGCGGCGCCGGGTTCGCAAGTCAATTGGCGGCTCGGGGCGAAGAACTTTTTCGTCTCGCGCTGAACCTGATGAAGACCTGCCCCGAGGACTGTGATGCATCCTGCTATCGCTGTTTGCGTAGCTTCAAGAACAAGTTCGAGCACAGCTTGCTCGATCGGCACGTCGGCGCTGAGTTACTCGAATACCTCGTGGCTGGCGATCTTCCGATGTTCGACAGCCGCCGCCTTGCCAAGTCGGCTGAACTCCTTGCGAACGACATTGAACGAAATGACGAATCCATACGTGTTGAGCGGGGGGCAGAAATCGTTGTCTCCAAAGCCGGCCGGCTTTCAGCCCCAATCAAGATCACCAGGCCAGATGGAGCTTCTTTCGTCGTCATCGTCTCCGGCCCGCTGGAAATCGATCATCCCGCTAGTCCGCTCGCTCGCGCCTTGGAGAACGAACCCAACGGCATCAAAGTGTTAGCCATCAATGAGCTAGCCGTCCGCGGCAATCTAGCGAATGCTACAAACGAGGTTCTTGAACGGGTTCGAGGCTAGCCGCCCGTAGACTCTGCCCGATTAGGGTCGAATGTGGGACGTCCGCGTCGAATTACTTGCGCTTGACGAAGAGCAGTGGAACTACCCCGACCACTTTCTGCCGTATTGGCGCAGCAATCTGGTTCTCGAGCGTCACCGCTTTGCGATGTTACGCATCGCATATCACGGGTTGCGTCGGGTCCAAGGTACGTCTGGCCAACCCTTAGCGGAATAGTCGCAATGCAAACCTTGATACCCCAGCGTCAAGAAAACTAGTCGGTACAGTAGGACGAGGACAGTTCTGCAATCCCGATATAGCTGCTCGATCTGCGGTTGACTGACGCTGCTACCAGTTGTCGCGTGAGCTGCCCTATTTCGCAAGTTCGACCAAGCTTTCTCTGATCCGGCGGGCAAACTGCTCGCCTCTTCCAACATTAGTAACACATCACGCGGGTTGGTACCGCGAAGGCTGCCCATGATCCCCGGTGCTCGCTTCTTGAAATCAGCACAGTAACTACCGTCCCTAATTACCTTCGTTACCACGTCGATATCGTTGTTCATATCATCCGCGCCGACGCGCTTTATAGTTGGGAATTCACTGCGAACAAGTCCTTCAACCGAGACGCCTAGTACTAGCGCCATCAGGTCCAGTGGTCCCTCCATGGAGGCAGTCGCCGTGCGGGTGTGAATCACAAGCGGGCGGCCAGTCAGATTTGGCCTCGGCTACCAGACGGTCCAGAAACAGTCCAAACAGCCGCAGTGAGTAACCAACGGTGTCCGGTGTGCGTTCGTTTACAGGCGGATACGAGTTTTGGAACGCGCGGATGCGCGAAGAGTAGAGCGTGATTGTCCGCTTACCTCCGTCTGCTAAGACCTCGTACACTGATTCCAAGTGCTGGCCGAGCCAAAACTCAAGCGCGCGAACGACTTTGTCGGCAAAGCCATTCGCGATTTCGGTCGGTGCGCACTCCGCGTGACTGGAGAACCAAGCCTCGTCGGCAGCCAGCGCGAGACTCCAGCCGTTACCGTTGGTCTTCAGCCCCTTCCTTGCAATCTGCTCTTGCGGATGCCTCAGGCTCTCCGACGGGAACGAACTCCACGGTACGGACCAGAAAGACGGTTTTGCCTTGAAAAAAGATGTGACCGTTGAACGACTACTTACGTGTTGCGGAGCAACTTGGTGCGTCGTCGATAGACTTCCAAATGTGCCGGTGGCGGTTGAACCACCGGGACCGGATGAGAAGTTGGGGATGAACTCTTCGCAAATCCACTGACGCCCATCGGTCTCCATGCCCTCGAATCGAAATATCATGCTCCTAGGAATCAGTTCGCCAGGCTGTACTTCGAGGATCGGAAAAACCTTATGAATGGCGAGATTCTTCGGCGTAAGGAATTGAAGGCGAAGCTGATCTTCTTCGTCCAATTTGACATGTGCGGTCCCGGAATAGGCGTCCAGCGGATTTCCCTTGCGTTGCTCTAGCTGAGTGAGTGTGACATTCTGGAATGCAAGGGATAGCTTCCCCGCTAGCATTTCATTCAACATTGTTGGCATTGACGGCGCTCCGCGTGCGACTGGGTGTCTTCATTCCTTGGCGCCGTCCGGCCGCAAGGTTGCGGACCACCCAAATCTTGGCCGCGAGAGGACAGGTCGAAGCAACTTAGCCCTGACTCGCGGGTTAATGTCATTGGGGTCGAATGCTGACGCCCCAAAGGATGACTCATTGGGGGCAACCGTGGTGGTACTCTCAGCGTTCAGCCGTTGCTGAATCAACATCCACGGTCTCGCTCTCTCGCCAGTTCGATTGCCGCCGTGTCAACCGGGTGTTCGGCAGCAGTTCTCCATATCCGCGTTTGACGCGGCCCATTCAGGACTGGGTTAATCGCCCCATGTAACCGCGACCCACAGGTCCCCGATCTCTCTGTCCTCAAAGAAGAACTTCACTTCGCTCACTGGACTGAGAGGCAGGCCGATTTTCGTCAGCTCGCCGACCAATAGGTTGTCCAGCGCCGCATCCTTGGCCAATGCATCCTTCTTACCTGTTGCATCGTTTCGATCAGCCTTTTCGAAAACATCCAGACTGCCGGGAACTGGATCCTTGGTGCTGCGCGCAAGGAGGTCCGCTCGCAGCACGCTCTTTAGGCGCCCTTGGCTCCAGAACGGGTAATGCTCCTCGCGCAAGTTGAGCGCCAGTTCGAAGCGTTGGTTGGCGCCCGGCGTTTGCCCCTGGAACTTCGCCCACTCCGTGGGGAACTCGTGTCGCACCGAGAACAGTCGTACTGATCCCGCCGCCTGCGCCGCCTCGATTGTTGTCGCCACATTCTTCATTGCTTCCTTGCGCAGCAGACCGCCGCCTGCGCGGGCGGTGTAGCGCATATGTAGGATAACGTCGCTGATTGTCCTGTAGTCAAACTGGACCGGGTCTTTCTTGCTGGGATTGGCCGGCAGTTCCAACTGCCATTCGCTGATCACACCCGAGTTCTCGAACGGCAGGTAGCGCTCGTCACGCAGGTTGGTCTCGAACAGCCCGCTGTCGTTCTGCGCCGAGCTGGTAACGATGGATTGCAAGCTGCCATAGTAATCATTGAAGCGGGCGTCCTCCGCGTTTTCGCGCGCATAGACGCCGTCGCTCAGGATTCGCGTCTTGCGGATGCTGCTCTTCAGCAGCGTCAGCGTGCAGTTGACAGTGGCGTAGGGCCCGGTCACGCAGGGGATACTCACCGCTACCGTCTTGATGCGACGGAAGTAGTGACCAGGACCGTCCATATCGAAGAGCGCCTCCGGCAGCATTACCGTGCAGCGTCCGGTGGCGCGCAGTCGCAGCAGCGCCAGCGGATTCACCTGCAGGAGGCTGACATGTTTGGTCAGCTCGTATTCGCGCTGGTTGAGATCGTGATAGGCCATCTCCATGCGCTTGATGTCGAAGTAGAGCTTCTCCCCGGCCAGCAAACCCTCCTTGCCGGCGAGGTAGCCGAACTGGAGATAGCTCAGCTCCGGATTGCCGAGCTCGTGCTGCAAGGCGCGTTCGGCCTTTTTGGCGACATCGAAAGCAAACTGGAAACACTGGGCGTATAGCCCCTTCACCTCGCGCTTCATCCAGGCATAGAGCGCCTTGTTGGTCTTCTTGCCCTTCTTCTCGGTGCCTTCCTCGTTCAGGAAGCGCTCGATCTCCTCGGCGTGCTTCATCTGCTGCTGATGGTTCTTCAGGTCGAGCTCGGCGATGGCTTGACGTATTTCCGCCGAACGGACTTGCTTGAAGATCTGGGTGATTTCGCCGGCGGCCAGGTTGCTTTGAAATGTCCATTCGCGCTCGCGACGGGCGAAGGAATCGATGCGGCCGGCCCTCCTCGCTTCAAAATTGAGCCTGTCGGCAACCGCGCGGGCCGCCGCCGCCGTAGCGCCAACAGCGTCTCCGACCTCCTTTCCGCCGTACTCCACCGTGCCGCCGAGTCCGAAGGGTTGCACGTGTACCTTGAACTCAGGCACGAAGTGGGCGATCGAGCTGACAAAGTTGAGAATGTTCGCCACGTCGCTCGATAGCTGGGCGCCTTCCAGCAAGAGAGATTCCCTGACCTCGTGCGAGCTGAGAATCTTTCCGCCGTTGAGGGCCTGGGCCGCTTGAGCGAAGGCATCCGTGTCGATGTCTACGTCGATCGCACGCAGCGCCACCTCCGGCTCTTTCATGGCGAGCTTCATCTTGTCCAAGCTGTCCTTGTCGAGATCGTCCAGCTGGGGGATGGCTTTGCCGATCTCGTCGGGCTTCTTGCCCAGTTGCCTCTCGTAGTAGGTATAGCGCTGCACCGCCAGCGCCAGCGATTTGAGCAAGCCTTCCTTCGACTTAATCGCCTCCTGAAGCTGGCCGTAGCGCACGTGCTCGACCATCTCCATGATCACGCGCTCGTGCTTGGCGCGCAGGATCGCCATCGCTTCGCCGTCTTCCTTCTCCATCGCCGAGAGCAGGTTGTTGCCCAGCGATTTGACCTCCTGGCAGATCTCGGCGGCCTTTTGCACCAGCAGCTGGAAGCGCACCAGCGGCAGCGGCTGATTCAGGCCGTTGATGATCGCGCCCACATTCAGCCCGGCGGCGGTCGCGCGCGCCAGCATGCCCGGATCGATCGGCGGCTCGAAAAGCGCAAGCTGCCGGAAGATTCCCTGGAGGTTGAGGCTGTTGCGGATCTTGAAGAGGCGGTCGGCCACCGTGTCCCAGTAGGCGAGCAGGTTGTCGTTTCGCGGCACGCAGAAATAGAGCGCCTTGCCCAGGCTGCGCAGCGTCGCGAGCCGCTCGTTGTCGCCTGCATCGTCCGTGGGAAACGGCATCAGGTCGAAGGGCAGATCCGCTTCGACATCGCGCATCACGGTTCCGAACTGGCTCAGATCCTGGCGCAGATTGGCGTAGGTCTGCAGGCGCACCGTGCCCTTCTTGGGCACCGGCTGCGGACGCGGGCCGAGGATGTTGGCCGCGAGCACGTACACCATCATGGCCTCGTCGATCGCCTCGCCCGTGTCCTGCCGGAACAGCGAGTCGCCCCAGGCGATCAGGTTGTCCAGGTAGGCCATCACCGTTTTGTACATGTACGCCTGCTGCCGATAGCGTGCGATGACGTGCGGACGGAAGGGGGCGTCTTTCCATGCCTCGATGCTGCGGATGGTCTCGTTGCGCAGGGTCTCGTCCGCGCCGGTCGCGAGGTTGACCAGGATCTCCTCGATCTTCCTGACATCGGTGTACTGGAAGGGCCGCACTTTCCAGAATCGCTCCGGCGTGGGGCCGTCGCTGTCGTCGGTCGGATCGAACAGGTAATGGAACCAGCGCTGCGCCTCGGCAAAGCGCTGGTTCTTGCTCAGGTGGATGGCGATCGTGATCGGCACATGGAAGAACAGCTCCCAGTTGTAGATCGAGTAGGCGCCGCTCGCCGTGAAGTCCAGGTCCTTTACCGGGTAGGGCGTCTCGACCAGGACCGACGGGTTGTAGCGGGTCGCCGAGAAGACGTCCGCGTACAGCACGGGCTTGCTCTTGCCGTCGGGCAAGGCCTCAACCGAGCCGTCCGCCTTCTTTACGTACTCCGTATCTGCAGCCTGCAAGCCGGCGGCGGACTTCCGGAGCAGCCGCTGCACCAGCTGCTGCACGTAGGGGTGCTGGTGCAGGTAGAAGCGGTAGCTGACCTCGCGCTCCTGGACGATGAAGTACTTGCTCGTTTTTGTTCCGACAGCAGCACCGCCGCCAGCCTTGAAGACAAACTCGCTGTCCATGTGGCCGTGGAAGCTCTTCACCTTTACTTTTTCAACCATGACATGTCCTCCTGCGCTTAGCGCCCGATCAATCCGCCGCCCGCATTGCCCGCGGCGAAGCCGGAGCGATTGAGCACTTTGAAGTTCTCCAATTGGCCCGAGCTCAGGCCGCCGCTGCCGATCACGTTCAGCCCACCGGCGGCTTGCATGAGCCCCGTCTGCTCAAGCGTGGTGGCGTCCGTAAGAACAACGCGGCTGCCCTCCGGGAGGCCGCTACCGGCGTGGATATTCACCGCGCTGCCAGCCTCTGCAATGGACACCGCGACTTTGGTCGACGGCAATACAGCCGTGCCCGCTCGACCGGCAGGACCGATCAACTCACCCTCGAACAGCAGTCCCGTGCCTTCGTTCACCAGCCAGTCGCGATCCGGTAGCGGATTGATGCGCGATGCCCGGTCGATGTCGAGGCCGAATTTCGGGCCCAGCGGGGGGATTGGCTCCTTCCGGGGTATTTCCGGAATCACCACGATTTCGCGCCACTCGTGCGGTGTGCGCCCCGCCGGCTCCGCTTGCGGTGTGCGCGTCACCCACTCCTCCCACTTCTCGATCGTCCGCTCGGTCACGCTAGGTTCGACGAACAAGGTGTGAAGCTCGTCCTGGTAGAACAGCGGCTTCATGAGCGACGCGATCTCCGGAAGACCGCTTTCGATGGCGGCCTGGATGGCCGCCGGATTCGCCGCATCCCCATACGCCTCCTCGGAAATGCCGAGCGCCGTCAGGTTGTTGTCGCACGGCAAGAGCGTATAGGTGGAAACCTGCTGCAGGATCGGCGGGGTCTGCACCGAAACGACGGGCGGCTTGCCGCTTTCAGTGGTAATCGTCCGCTTCATTTCGACCGTGAGCTTTCCTGCACCCATATACTGAGTCGCGAGCGTCAGGCCATAGCTGTATGGCATCGCGGGAGCCGGCTCGGCCGCCAGGAATGGGTGGGAAAAAGGCGCGCTGTTGCGGCCCGCCAGGTAATACAGCTTGTTGATCTCGCCGGTCAGGTGCACGAAGACGCCGCGCTCTTCTCCTTGCTCGTCGTACTCCTTCGACACGTGAATGATGGCGCCGCGTCCGTCGAAGCCGAGCGACACTTTATGCAGCTCAGGGAAGTCGCCTAACCAGGTGGCGATCAGCCTGGTCACCGGCGAGTAGCTGCCTGCCACGGCCGTGCTCCATTCGCCCTGCACGTATTCGCTCCAGTGCAATTGCACTTCGATAAGCTTGGTCGTGGCCATCGCCCGCATGCCGCTCATGGCACCCGACAGTGTCAGGTCGCTCAGCCTTGTCGTTGCGGCGGTGCCCGTCGGCGGAGTTTCCGCCGCCTTGTCCATGAAGGTCACCCAGAACAGATACAGGCGATTACGCCAGATCACCGGCGCCAGGTGATCGCCCTGGATCTCGGTGCTCACAGGCTCCCACGCCGTCCACGTCTGGTGCACATAGCGCCGGTAGAAGTACTTGTGCGGCTGGCTGTAGGTGCGGCCGATCACGTGCAGGCTGCGCCGGGCGGGATCGGCGTTGTCCTCCAGGTGCATGGCCGCGATCTCGAGCCGCGCCAGCTCATCGAGCTTCTTGAGGTAGTTGAGAAAGGCGTCCTCGGCCAGGTCGCTGGAGACGTCGCCCTGCAGCAGGGCGCCTTCCAGCTCGGCGAACAGATGCGTCTTGTCGTCGCGGAACTCCGGCTCCAGCCAGTTCTCCGGGAAGAGGAAGATCTTGCGGTTCGCTTCCCACACCCGGTAGCGCTTCATCCACTCCCACTGCTTGGAGTTGATCACCGAGGGATGCACCTGCAGCTCCATGTTGAGCAGGCAGCGCTGAACGAAGAGCTGCAGCGAGCCGATCGCGAGGCGGATGCGCGAGGTCTGCACCACCGGCTCCATGCCGGGGTCGATCAGGAAGTATTCGTAGAGCTGCTCCATGCTGGCGAAGCCATGCTGGTGCATGACGTGCGCCACCAGCGCGTCGCGCTGGCGCTGGCGCAGCTTGTCGAAAATGGGCTGGGCCACGCGCTGCCAGGCCTCCGGCTCGAAGCGCGCCTTGATCGCTTCCTTCAGATCGCGGGCGATCTTGAAGCGCTGCTCGGGCGTGGCGGCGGCACTGACGATGCGGTTCCACTCGGTCAGCGAGGCTACCGGCACACCAAAGCGCTCGACGACCTGGAGCGCTTCCCATAGCCCCCGGATGGGTTTCTCGCTTTCGAAGACGGGGGCGGCAGCCAGCAGCTCGGCCGTGGCTTTGACCGTCGCTTCGTCGCGTCGAGTGAGCTTGGCGACCAGCGGATAGACCTTCTTGTCCAGCTTGTCCGCGTCGGTCGTCTCGTTGGCCTCGAAGATTCCGATCAGGTCGTCCGTGCCGCCGGCGAGATCCCGCTTGAGCCGGGCGTACGCGGCCAGGCGTAGGAACTGTCCGAACAGCGCCTTGGCGCCGGCGAGCGTGTCGTCGCTGGATCGGGTCGGCAGCGGGCTCAGGCTCAGGCCATCGAACGCCGCCGCGTGGGTCAGCAGGTAGCGGATTTCGCGCTCGGTCAGGCCCAGGCCTTGTACAAGCTGCAGCGCCTTGGTCAGCAACAGAACCGCGCGCTGCGCCCCTTGAATAGCGGCCAGCGGATAGAGCGTGAGTTGTGAAACGCTGTCCTTCGGCAGAGTTTCGCCCTGCACCAGCAGCCGCGCCTCGCCGCCGTTCAGCTTCTTCAGATCCAAGCTGAAGCGATAGGGTATTCCCGGCTTCAACTCGAGAAACTCCTTGACCCCGTTCCCAAGCTCATCCTTATCCTGAGCCGCTTTGCCGGTGAACACTACCGGCTGGGGAAAGTCTAGGAAACGCAACTCGGCCTCGGCGTTCTGCTTGTCGAGGACGGCAAAGAAACGGTACGCACCCGGAGTGGGAACTTGCAGGTAGCCTTCGAACCGCGCGCTTCCTGCAGGATTGAGCAGGTTGCCATCCTTGTCCCTTCTGGCTTTCAGCGACGTGTCCGCAGCCACGACGCTGGGACCGGTCGGCTGGCGCACGCCTGATCCGTCGAACGAATCGAAGAAGTCGGCGCTGACCCCTCGTTCGCCAACGGCGCTAAAGGTTTCCAACAACGGCCGGGGGCCAGCCAGCAATCGCTCGTCGGCGAGCAAGCTCTCCACCAACACCGGGTCGGCGTCCGTGTGCGCCGTCATCGTCTGGACGATGAACTGGCGGATCAGCAGCGCTTGCAGGAAAGGCAGGAAGGCGTTGGCGAGCTTCACCCGCCGGTTGCGAATCCGATCCTGCTCGGTTTCGCCGGCGGCGAGCACAAGGTTTCGATCGAACAGCAGGCCGAAATCCGCCGCATCGAGAAAGCCGGACGCGGGCTGAACATTGGGCGCCTGCTTTTGCAGCTGCTTCTCGAAGAATGCTCGCGCCTGCTGCTGCACGCTATCGAGCAGCTCGTTCAGAACCGGTGACGCCACGTGCGCCGCCAAGGGAGCGGGCTTGGGCAGGCGGGCCTTTAAGGGCGTCTTTTCGGCGTCGAACAGCACGCCGCGGAAGGTGAGCTTCTGTTCCTGGCGCGCGGCGTTATAGCGGATCTCGCCGATGGCCGGCTCGTCGATGAATCCTGCCTGCTTCAACTGGTCGGCAGGCGCCACCCCGGCCTTGGTCGCGGTGAACTCGGCCGTGCCGTTCATCATTGCGAGGAAGCGCTCCACCACATCGGGCGGCAACGCCAGTCCGAGCTTTTGCTTCAGCGCCTCGTCGCTCATTGCGCCCGGGTCGTTCGGCACGGCGTGCTCGGCGCGGATGGCGCGAACGCCCTCGGCGAGCGTCTTCAGCAGGGCCAGCGCGCCGTCGGGGTCCGGGCGATACTTAGCCGTCGCGTCGAAGCGATGGCGCAGCAGGTATTCCAGGTCTTCGATCTTGAGACCGCTGTCCTTGACCGCTTCGGCCACCTCCACGAAGCGCAGGGTCTGGGAGAAAGGATAGTCGAGCTCGATCGCTTTCTTCGCCGGTACGACCCCGGCCGGCGTATCCGCGAGCGGCCCGGGATGCAATTGCGTGAACGGATCCAGGCCGGAAAACTGCTTAAGGGCGATGAGCTCGCGCACCGACAGCTTGAGCGCCTTCGCCAGCAACCCATACCGGTAGAGCAGCGACACGTTCGGAAGCGACAGGTCGGCCGCGTCGAAGGACATGCCTGCATCCACGAGGATGCGGCCGATCTCGTCGGCCGTGAGGCCCAGCGCGCCTTGCAGGGCGAGCGCGTGAGCCTTGACCTTCACCCCCGCCGCCGACAGATATTGCCCCAGGGGATGGTCGAATACCGGATCGCTCTTCAGCACGCTAGGGGTGAGAAAGAGCTGCGCGTAGAGCGGCTTCCTGCCGGTGGTGGCGATGTCCGACCAAAGCGCAATGAGCTTGAGGCGGCTCTGCTTGCCGACGCGCAGCTTTTCGTCCAATGCCTTGAGGTGCGCGAGGTAGATCAGCGCGGTCTTGAGCGGCTGCTTGCTCAGATGAGCGGTCACGAACGGGGCGTCCCGGGGCACGAAGGCTTGCAGGACGCGGTCGGTCTCCTCGATGCTCCAGCCCAGCCTGCGCCACAAGCGCACGAACAGGTTGATTCTCAGGAACGCGATAGCGTCCGCCGGGCCGCCGTTGGCATAACGCAGCGTAGTCAGATCGAAATCGCAACCGGCATCCGGATCGGCGAGCACCAGAACGCCATCGAAGGGAATGGCCTGCAGCTCGGCCTCCAGCTGCGCTACGGTCACGTTGAACGTAACGGCGAGCTTCCCCAGCTCCTGCGAGAAGGCTTTCACCTCCAGCAGTCGCTTCTGATCCTCCGTGGAGAGCGTCGTCGGGTCCTGCGGCAGCAGCCCTTTGTGATCGAGATAGAAACGGGCGTCGCGAATGCTGGCCCCGAGCTTGTAGAGCACGCCCAGCTTCGCGAGCTTCGGGTTGACGAAGCCGGTCTGGACGATCTGCGCAATCTCCTTGTAGGTGACGCCCAGCCGCCGGGCGAGCGTCTTCGCCGACTTCAAGGTCGCCGGCGCGTCGCAGACCAGAAGATCGCCCGCATCCGGGCGCGCAGCCCACACCCCTTCAAACGTGATGAGGGTGAGACCCGCGCCTCCAGAGTCGGAGGCACCGATGGCCGAGACGGTCTTCGATTCCGCGCTCAAGGCATTGGCGCTAGCATCAAAATAAGTGCATGCCATGCCCTCCCTGAGCTTCCCGGCATCGGCATTGGCAATGCTCAGCGTCGCGTTCACGGCATTGGTCGGATTCAGGATGGCGGGTCTGGCCGTCGGAAATCCATAGAGCTCATGCCATTTGTCGTTCGCCAGAGGATCGGCGTCGGTGAAGAGGGCCAGCTCGGCCGACGAGAGGCCCAGCGACTCCATGAAGATGGCGGAGCGGTCGAATGGCTGCGCGGGTGCAAAGAGATCGTCGTTCGGCCGGAACACCTCCAGGACCTGAGTCAGCGGCGTCTCGAAGTAGTTGCAGAACTGCCGCACGGTTTCGATCCAGAGATCGAACGGCAGGGCGAGCGGGTAATGCGCCTCGCGCAGCTTGTCATAGGCTCCGCGGATTACGTTTTGCGGCTCCGCCAGCAGCTCCGCGGTGGTGGCCTCACCCGTGTCGTGCGCAGCTTTCTCCTCCAGCTTGCCGTTGGCGACGTAGTATTCCAGGACCTCGTTGACGAGATCGATGTAGGGCAGCGCGGTGTGGGTGTTTTCGCAGGTGAGCGCTATGTGCGCCAGGTCGGGGCGGCGCTCCTCCAGAACGGCATACGGCTTCTTCGGATTCCCGTTCTTGTCCTTGTGCGGGTAGTCCTGATTGGCGTGGGTCGCTTTCCACTGCGCCAGGAAATTGCCCCACACGCCCGGCTCGGCGTCGACGAATTGCAGCAGGTCCACTAGGTAAGCCGCCGGGCTGAGCACCGAGCGGCAGTGGTCGCACTCGCAGAAGTCCATCGAGCCGAACAGCGATTCCATGGTGGGGAACTGCCTGATCAGCTCGCTGCGCACGCTTTCGCGCACCTCCACCGGCGCCGAGATCCCTGCGACCGGCGGTTCGCTGTCCATCTTCTTGGCGATGGTGAACAGGTTGTAGGTCACGCTGCTCACCTGCTTCGCCTTGCGATAGACGAGCCGCGCCTCCGCTTTTATGGCTTTCCTGTTACGGGTTTTCATATATCTCCTCGTACTTGGCGACATAGAGGTCCACAAACGCGTCTTCGGAATACGCCATCACGTCGAAGGCGGAGGTCATGCCCAGGCTGATGAGAACGGGCATCGCTTCGTTGCTGGGCGTGATCTGATAGACGCGCTGCAGCGTCTTCACCTGCTCCTGCGCTGCACGAAACTCGACGTCCGCCATGCCGGCCCGCGCTGCGGCATGAGCATTGAGGAACGCCTGCGCGGGCGTCTCCCCCAGCCGGAATCCGTGCCCGGCCGCGCTCTTCATCAGCTTCACCGTGGCATCGCGGGCCGCGGGCAGCTTGATCTGCTCCTGCTCGACCATGCGCCCGACCACCTGGGTGGGATAGCTCAGGCGCAGCTTGCGCGCCATATCCTCGGCGTACGCTGCGAGACGATCTTCGACCTTCTCGCCCGCGTAGGCGGCAGGGATCTCGGCATCCAGCTTCTTCTTGTCGGCGTCGGTCAGGTTGTCGCGACGGTCCAAAGGAATCCCGGCTTGCTCGAGGACTTCCGCGACCCAGGAATCGGCGCGATGGAAGTCCTGCTCCACCAGCTGCGAGGGATCGCTGATCTGCTTTTTCAGCAGCCGGGCGGTCATGCCCTCGCTGTTGCCGGCGAGAAAGGCGAGCTTCCCCTGCAGCTGCAGCTTGCCGAGCTGCGCATCGTCCAGCCCGGCCTTGCGCGCCTCGTCCCATAGCTGGGAAGCATTCCCGCGATGGCCGAGATACACGCGAGCGAACCTCGCTTGCGCTTCAGCGCTCAAGCCCGATGCCTTGAGCAACTCGCCATAGGTCGCGCGCGAGCCGGGCGCGGGGATGTTCAGGCGCACCTTGGTGGCGAAGGCGGCGAATTGCTTCTTGAACTCTCCGATCTGCTGGTCGCTTAGCTCGACGATGCCGGCATCGCGAACGGTCTTGAGCGCGAGCTCGGCCACATCCGGCTCGACCTGGGCCAGCATCAGCTTGTCGGAAGGCAACCCTGCGCGTAGCAGGCCGTAGACCGGCTCCTGCGGCAGCTTCACGTCGGCATCGGCGCTCAGTCTCTCGGTGGTTGCTGCCAGCGCGATCAGCCGTGCATCCCAGCCTGTCGCACGATTGAGCACCGTGAGGTCCTGGCGTTCCTGGTTCTCTCTAGCCTCGGCGAGCTTGGTCATCTGACCGACAAGGGCCGTGAGGTCGGCCGACAGGCGCCGGTATTCCGCCGCCAGCGGCTGCAGTGCGCCGGGGGCGATCAGGTTCAGCTCCGCGCGGGACTCACCGCTCAGGTCGTTCAGCGGTTTGGAAAGCGGTACCTCGTCGTTCGCGCCTCTTACGGCGCGCACCTCGAGACTCACTGCCTTGCCGCTCGGATCGTAGGTGAAGGCATACCGGCCGCCCGCAAGCGTGCTCGTCTCGCTCAGCAACGTCGCCTTGCCGCCGAAGTCGAGGCGATACAGGCGCAACTTCAACTTCTCGGCGGGCAGACCGTGCTCCAGGATGATGCAGCCTTCGATGCGGCGCTGCGTCACAGGCACGTCCGGTCGACCGGGTGACGCCAATTCGTCGATGAGCGCATTGAGTGCCGCCGCGGTAGGCTCATCCACCGCCCCGCTCGCCTGAAGCCTGCGCTCTTCCTGGAAGAGGCTCACCAGCTTGGCGGTGGCGCTGCCGTAGGTTTGCCCGGCGCGCTCACGTTGCAGGGCAGTCGACTGCGCGCGTCGCGCGGCTTCGTCATCCGGAAGAAGAGCGCCTCGATCGAGCAGCAGTTGCAGCGCTTCCTGCAGATCGGCCACCGCCGCGCCTTGCATGCGCTGCTTCAAGGGAAAGGTAATCTTGTTCATGGTCTGTTTCTCCTATGTCTTTCGCGCGGCTCTGACCTTGGATCGGGCGATCCCTGCAGCTTCGCGCTCATCCACGCCTTGGTCAGTTGGAAAAAATAAACGACCCCGAGGCGACATCGAGCTGCGGCTCTTTTGCCGGCCTGTGCTTAAGCGCTTTCCAGATCGCGTTCGCCGCGGCGAAGGCGACGGTCATCAACGTAGTGTCCGATGGCTGCCACTCGACTGCGGCGACATGGACTCTGACTGAAGGCATGTCTACCCTTTCCCGGCCGAGACGCTCCCATCCGTACTCGATACCGAACGAAACGGCCGAGTGCCAGCGTTGGTCTACCGTGGGATCGATTGTGATATCGAGACCGGCTTCGTCCACGGACGGTGAAACGACGAGGGTCACCTTCGCGAAAAAGGCTCGATCGCCGACCTGCTTGGCAAGCACGTACTCGACGGTGTCGCCGCCGCTCTGTTTGGTCATTTGTTGACTCCTATCCCGAGGGCTTCGACCGCTTGCGCGGTGAGGGCCTTTCCGTTCTGGTAGAAAGTCGTGTTCTTCAGCCAGGAGGCATTATTTGATATCTGCTGAAGTTCCCACGCCGTGTACCTGCCGACTCGTTCGGCTGGATTGCCGGCGAGGGCAGCTGGTACGTCAAGGCCGGTCAAATCAAAATGGACCTTTGCGCCGGTCGCCACCGTTCGGTCCATCACCTGTTTGAACGCGATATCGAACCGTCCCTCAGGCACCTTCGATACCAAGCCGAGTTTCTCCCAGACATGCATATTCGCCCCTTTGACCGCTTCGGAGAACCTCGCCAATTGCCCGGTCCCACCGCCCTTCGCGCTGGCCTGCATCCCTAGCGCAATGTCTTGGCGGACGACGGTCGCGACATTCTTCGCTTCGGTGGCCACGGTGGCGGCATTCTTTACTTCGGTCGCTACGGTGGCGGCTTTCTTCACTTCGGTCGCTACGGTGGCGGCTTTCTTCACTTCGGTCGCTACGGTGGCGGCTTTCTTCACTTCGGTGGCCACGGTCGCGGCATTCTTCACTTCGGTGGCCACGACCGCAGTTTTTTCGATCGCCGTAAGGCTGCGTGCCAGACTCGGCAGGGCATTTACTTCGCCGACGCCTGTCATCATCAGAGCAAAGTTCATTGCTTCGATGTCTTGCTCGCCCGCCCCGGCGGCTCTCATTATTTCTTCAGGAATGGCGGCTACTTCGGTTACCGCGTTGAAAGGCACGGTGCAGACATTGCTTGCCGTCACAAGTAGGTTGACGACAAAGTTCGCGGGGGCAAATCCCGTGTCATATCCCGGGTTGGTCCGGAATATGTCGTGCTTCCCGGTCGAATATTGAAATCCCGCTTCCGTGAAACGCCACCACGGCTCCCCGTCTCCGCCCGTCGGGTCTATCTCCATGCTTGGTCTATCGTGGACAAAGCTGTAGACGTTCATGCCGTCGCTCATGCCCGATGGATCACAGGCCGTCCATCTCCCCAGCCAGGGCGCGTAATAGCGTGCCCCGTGGTAGCTGAATCCAGTTTCCTCATCCCGCTCCTTACCCGTGTACCGGTACCGCTTGGGCACCTCCGTCTGGCTGCGCGCCGCCTGATACGACGTGCTGCCGTAAGGCGTGTATTCCTCGTAAGAAATGATCTGCGCCAGAGGGTCCAGTTCCACGCTGGCCGAGCCCAATTGGTTGCTGAGCTGGTAGCGAATGAGTTGCTGCGGCGACGGATCGTTGCCCGCCGTATCGAGCGTGCGCATCTCCACGAGGGCGATACGCCGCTTGTCGTCCATGACATGCAGCGTCTCGCGCTCCAGCCGCCGCGCACCTTGTCGCCGCCGGAAGATCTCGAATGCGCCGAGGTAGATGCGCTCCTCGATGAGATTCGCCGATTTCTCCCACACTTTGCGCACGCGCCGGCCGGCAGCGTCATAGGCGCAGTAGACCGTGCCACCGCCGCTCAAATCGGCCTGGCGCAGTTGGTCCCGGTAGTCGAAGTGCATGTTTGGGGCGGGATGCGCGCCGCCGATGTGCGGCATGCGGATCATGTTCCCGTGGGCGTCGTAAACGTAGCGCTCCGCCGGTGGATTGTTGTTGCCGGCGGTGGTGCTGCTCAGGCGATTGTTGATCTTGAGCAGCGCTCCGCCGCTGCCGTTTTCAATCAAACTCGTTTCGCCATAGGCGTAGGTGCGCGTCCAGCCGGAGTGGACCGGATCGCTGCCGCGATGTTGCATCTCCAGGAAGTTGCCTACGGCGTCGTACACGTAGCGCTCGGTGTAGGCGCCCATCGCGTTGCCGTCGTTGGCTGCCCAGTCGATGCCGACGCGGGGCGCGTCGTTGTGCGAGTGGGGGATCGGCGCACCGCCGATCTGCCCCAGATGCTCGCGGCCGCTGGCTTCGATGAGCCGATAGAGGGCGTCATAGGTGTATTCGGCGCTCGGGTCGACGCGCTTGTTGCGAAAGTAGAGGGTCTGCTGGGCATCGTCGCGGATGTTGGTGATGTTGCCAGCCGGGTCGTAGGTGTAGTCCAGGTTCTGCACCTGGCAGCCGGGCCAGCCGGCCGGAGGCGGTTGCGGGCAGTCGCCGGGGAAGGCAGCGGCGTTACGCTGGGTGATCAGATGCACCAGACGGAAGGTGAGTCGGTCGTAGTCGTAGAAGGTGGTGGCGCCATTACCGTAGTCGATGCGCTGGCGCTGGCCCTTGGCGTCGTAGTCGATGTTGCTGATGAAGGGCGTCCACACCGGTTGGCTGTTCGCGACGGCGCCGCGCAGGTTGGCATCCACCCGCTCCAAGAGGTTGGCCTCGTTGTAGCCGCGACGGATGACGCTGGGCTGCATCGCGGGCGTGTGCGGCGTGGTCTGAGTAACAGCGCGGTTGAGCGCGTCGTAGGTGGTGCGGCTCGTATAGGCGTCGGCGTCCAGCGCGGGCGCGAGGGCCGCCTCCAGAGTTGCGGGATCGAATTTCGCCGTGGCATTGGCCGGCAATACGGCGTTGACCGCGCTCCAGTTGAGTGCCTTCTTGTATTCCGTGGCGATGCGGCGCGAGGCGCGCAGCGGATTGCCCTTGAAGTCGTGGGCCTCGGTGGTGACTGCTCCGGCCTGGTCGAGATGGAAGTGGAGCCTGCCGCGCAGGTTGCGCACCTCGGCATCCGGGTGCTGCTCGCCATAGACCGGGCGCTCGATCAGCAGCTCCTGGTTGGGATTAGCGGGATCGGCGCCGGTGACGAAGGAGCGCAGGGGGCGGCGCAACGGGTCGTACTCGGTGCGGAAGGTATGGCCGCGGCTGTCCCAAGCGCGGATAGGCTTGCCAGTCACGTCGCCGAGCATCCAGCGGGCACCCGCTTCCATGCTGAGCTGATGGAGGCGGTTGCCGAGCAGATCATAGGCGTAGCGCATGACGACGCGGCCCTGCGGGTCACCGGCCTGCTCGATGGCGTCGTGCACGGCGCGCTGGTTGCCTTCTATGTCCAGCTCGACGCGGGTGGCGAAGCGGACGGGCGTGGTGTCTGGCTTAAAGCCGTTGTGCGCTAGCGTAAGGAAGGGACGGCCCAGGGTATCGAAGTGCGCCGTGGTGGGCGTGTCGGCATGCGCGGCGGCCTTCGAGGCGGCGGACTGCTCCAGCACGCCCAGCGTACCGCCCTGCCGCTGTGCGCGCCAAGTCTGCCAAGGGGTGGGGGGGTTAGGGGCCAGGCTGGCGAAATACCTTGCGGCGAAGCCTTTGATGTCGTCGTCCGTGCGCGGGTCACCCAACACCGTGTCGTTCACATCCCAAGTGGTTTGCTGCCATGGGTCGAACACCACCTTCTCGTAGGTGTGGTCAGGGTGCAGAATAGCGACGACGCGCTCGATCGGGTCGTAGAATAAGATCGGACTAACGCCGACCTGGACGCCGAACTCGAAACGATGCGCGGTGCTGAAAAACGGCTCGTACTGGCGGACGCGTTTGCCCTTGTTGTTGAAGATTGTCCAGCCGCTACCCACCCAACGCGGGCTAAGTACGGGCCCGCCGGCGACCAGCGGCCCCGGTTCGGCCTGGATCTTCTTCTGGACCTCGCGGCCGAAGCCGTCGGAGTAGGAGAAGCTGTGCTGGAGCTTGGTCTGCTGGCCGGGATCGAGATCGGCATCGTGGGTTTCACGCGCCAGGGTGTGGACGACCACCGGTTGGGGGTCGGGCAGGTCCCTCGTGCGCTGGTAGGCAAACGGGTCATAAATCAGCCGCGTGGTGGCACGTCCAACCAGGGCAAGCGGGTCGATGAGAGGGTTGGTTAGGTGCTCGAGGACGACCGTGTCGGCTAAATCGGCCGCGAAACCATCGAGCGAGTCGCCCAGGTTCTCCCCGGGCTTGCCCATCACCGCCGTCCCGACCACCATGCCGAGAGCGTCGAACGCCACCCGCGTGCGGTTGCCGTTCGGATCGGTTACCCAGTAAGGCTGGAGGACGCGATAGTCGAGTCGCACCGCCGTGTTGCCGGCGTCGTCTTGTGTCGCGACGGTGACGACGTTGCCCACCGCGTCGCGGCTTTCCATTATCAGCAGGTCGTAGACGTCGTAGGCTCCAAAACTCTCGGTGCTGACCGCGTTGGTATGGAACGGACCGCGATAACGGCGCGGTAAGAAAAAATGCTGGCGAGCGTTGGCAAGCTCCTGTACGGGCGTGTCCGTGCTGCCCGGCGAAAAGAATATCCGCCCTGAAGGGATCCACCAGTTGGCGTCGCCTTCGCTGTGAACGTATCTGCCCTCGTTGGTAAGGACGTTATCCAGCTCGACCGCGGTCAGCTTGCCGCCGTCTACATAAATCTGCTGCGCCAATCCACGTGTGAAGGCCGCCTTGTAGCTCTCCCCCGGCAGCGCCAGCGGCTCGACAGTTCGTAACGGGAGTAGATCGGTCAGATTGTTTTTGCGATAGAGCGTGCGGATGTGCTCGAGCAAACGGCGTTGTTTGCCGTTGGTGGGCAGGTCTTCGTAGTCGATCTCGGTATCGAAGACATGCATCAGGCCGTTGCCTGCAGCCTGCACGAAGTCGGCGCTCTGGAATCTGCCGCCCGCGCCCGTCGCCGGGTAGCCTGTCAGCTCAAAGGTACGCGTTTCGCAGGGCAACGGTGTCCGGTAGTCATCGGGATAGATGACAGGATCGGCGATCGGATTGGTGAAGCCGTTCTCTGTATAGGTGGCGAGGACCTGTTCCTGCTTCTTCTTGTCCTCGCCTTGCAGCGGACTCTGCCCCTGCCTGCGGCCGTAGCCGACAGCCACGGACTTGAGGGGGTTGCCGAAGGGGTCAACCTCCAGCGTCAGCGCATGGCTGATGCGGGGGTCGGCAGGGTTGCGCTCGTAGTGATAGTTGATGATCTCACGCGGGTGCGCAAAGAACACGCCGTGCCGGTTGGCTGCCCTGGGTTGCAGCCGCTCGAGCGCGAAGTTCTGCTCGGTGACGGTGTACGGATGCTTTTCCTTGTCCGTGCCGTCCAGTGCGTAGACCTCCTGGCACAGCATCGAGCCCTTGAGCGCGCGGCAGGCCTCGCGTTCTTCGTCGAGGGTCAGATCCGTAGGAAGCGCGGTGTCCTCGAGCAGCAATGCCTTGCCTGCGGCGTCCGCGGCTGCGTCCCCGCTTCTAAGCTCGCGATAATACTCACCGACGTCTCTGTCATCCAGCAGTCCCGCGAAAAAATTCGACACGCGGTCGCGACCCAGATATATCCCGGTGTGAAACCAGGTCTTGGTCAAGACGGGCGGGACGTGGGAGGCCTTGTCGAGGTTGGTGGCGTCGGGAAATGCGCCGCTTTGCGTGAGCGCCCCCAGCTCTTCGGTGTCGAGCTGCTCGACCATCCCGAAGCCGTGGAACTCGCGCTCTTCGCCATCGAAGTAGCCGTGGTGGTAGGCGTAGCGGCTGACGAAGCGGTTGCGGCTGATGCGGTCGCAGGTCTCTACCCGCTCGACCACATTCACCGGGAAGGGCAGCCGCGTGATCCAGGGTTTCCCTTCGCGCTTGTCCTCGAGATAGAACTTGGTCGAGGAAGCATACTGCACCTTCGTCTCCGCGCCGAGGTTGTTGACCGTCTTGACGAGCAGGTGTGGTTTTATCCCACCCATGAGATCCACATAGCGCATCTGCCGCCGCGCATCGCCCGGCAGCGGCGAGGACCAGACGAGGCAGGCGGTGCCGTTGCCGAGCAAGTCGGTGGGGACGATGGAAACGAGGTCGTCCACGCGAGGCAAGACGCTCAGGGCCTGCGGCGCGCTCCAACTGTTGCCGGACTGGTTGAAGTAGAGGCGTACGCCATCGCGGTGCAGGTAAATGATGTCGGTGGTGCCGGTGCCGTCGATGTCGCCCAGCCGGATGCGGTTGTCCTCGAACTGGTCGGGGTGGTCGAAATGGGGCGCGTGGTCCATCGTGACCTTGGCGCCGAAGCGGCCATAGCCCAGGTTCGGCCAGTAGCAGACCTCGCCGTTGCGGATGCGCACGAGATCGGTGAGTCCGTCTCCGCTGAGGTCCGCAAGATAGATGGACTGGGTGCCATCGGCGAAGACCAGACGCGGGCCCTTCTCTTCATCGAGCGCCTGAGCTACGCGGCGAGCCGGACCGAAGCCTTCCTCAGCCAACGATGCGTGCCAGACTAAGGCGTCGTCTTCGGTGATGAGCACGTCGGCATGTCCATCACCGTCCAGATCAACGAACTTGAGATTGGGATCGCGCGTGTTGCGGTTCAGGCGCGAGGTGAAGGGGCGAAAGGGCTGCCAGCCTTCCTCTTCATCGTGCTCATAGAGGCCGGGCATGGGGCCGTCCAGCACCACCAGATCGGGCTGGCCGTCACCGGCGAGGTCCATGAATTGCGCCTGTCCGCCAGCCAACGCGAAGTTCGGTTTGGTGGCAACGCGTTCCAACGGTGCGAATTCGACCGAGCGCTCGCTGCCGGGGCTGACATTGCGTTTGTAGAACCAGGCGCCAGCCTGCTCGGTGAGGATGCCGGGGATACCTTCGCCGTGGAGGTCGGTCCAGTGATAGGTCGCGCCGTCCACTCCGATGGGCAGGTTCTCCAGGCTTGCGGCATCCACCTCCTGCACCGTGTCCTGCACTATGGGCTGGGTGTATTCGTACTCGATCGGCGGCAGGCTGCGCTTTTGATAGCCGCCGTTGTTCCGCCGGTAGCCGGACTGGGCGACGGCAACCAGAAACGTGTAGACCGGGTTGCGGGCATTGGCTGGGTCTTGCTGATGGGAATAGGTGAAGTCGGTCGAGCGCACAAGGCAATCGGCTCCGATACCTGGTTCGCCCGGGAAATGATGAAACATGAGCACCCGCTGGCACAGGCGGGCGGTCCGCACCTCGAAGCCGGCGCGGTAGGAGGAAAACGGGTCACTGCGGTAGGTCCAAGAGCCGGCGTCGCCCGGCTTTGGCACGTCGGCGGCATGCTCGCCGTAGTCGAAGACGGCTTCAAACATCCAACCGGCGTTCTGGACCTGCGCGACGGTCAGCGCTCGCGGCCGGTGCCCCGCGCTGTCTAGCAGTGGCACTCGGTTGCCGTAGCGGATTCGCTTGAGATAGCGGTTCGTCGCGCGGCGTGAGTCGTTGCGGTCCCCGCGGTTGCGTTCGTGCGCGCGGGCCAGATCGACTCCGATGCCGTCCTCGGGTTTGTACTCGTAAAGAACGGCGTTGCCCTTGTCGTCACGGGTTTCACAAATCAGCCACGTGAAGATGCGCAGCGGATCGACCGGGTCGCAGATGCGAGAGCTCGAATCCTTGCCGTAGAGGGTGAGGATGTTGTCTTTGGAGATGGAGCGCCAGTGGACATCGCCATCGGCACGAGTCCACCGCTCGATTCGGGCGAACAACCCTTCGATGCGCGGGCGGTAGCGGCGGACGGTGTAGGTGTCGGTACCGATCGCGCGATCGGGCAGCGTTTCCGGCACCCACTTCCCGTTCTGTTCCACCAGAATTGGCACCAAGTCCTCGGTGCCGGAGAGGATGAAGACGTCAGACACCTCCGCGTCGCGGTACTGGGGCAGCCCCTTGTCGGTCTTGCGCGTGATCGCCGGAAGAGCGAGGCTCCATCCGAATCCGAATGGGCCATTGCCTGAACCAGAATCGTAGGAAAGGGAAAGTTGCGGACCGAAGCCGCCTCGGCCGGGCGACACCGCGAGCGGCAGCGTCATCGAGCCGGTGCCGGTCACCGGATTGGCTGCGAACTTTTCTCCGATACCGCGTATCGCGCCGCCGCCTCGCGGCAGCGTTATCGCCGGCGCGGTAGTCGGACCAGACTGGAGAGAACTCGACGCGGAACGAGACAACAGGGAAGCGCCAGCAGCCTCAGAGGCAGGCCCGCTGCGCTGCGGTTTGTCCTGTTGTGCCACGCCCCCTCCCCGCGATTTCGCCGCTCAGCCAAGCAACGGTGCAACCGCATTCCTGTAACTGCTAACCATCATCCCGACACGATCACGCGCGCAGGGTCGCTTAATTCCTTCGCAGAAGATCTGTTGGTTCTTTTTCATCGGTTGCCAGCCTGCCTTGTCGTACCGCTAGCTTTGGTATTGGCCCGGTAGCGCACCTAGTCTTTGTCGCAAACCGCACCCTCATAGACACCCACTACAATGATTTCGTAGGGCAGATTCCAGGTAAGTACTTCAGGGCGTTTTGGGGCGTTCCTTGCTCGCCAGGAGACAAGCGCCAAATCCACCCGCGGGATACCCAGCACGACCATACAGTCACCATCGGCTTTGTCTTTTGCCGCCTCGTAGGGGGGGCGTATCTGAAACGAACACCATGCGTCGCTTGCGCAATATCAGATCGCCATCTCCGTCTCGCACCTGGGCGTAGGCAAACGCGCCATCGGAAACTTTGAACGGCCGTTCGTTCAGCTCCATCTGGAACTTGACATAGTTGTAGCCAACCCCCGGGCTCGTGATACGCGTCGTGGAAGCTCCTGGCGTGATTCTTGAGCGGACGTTTTCGTACCGGTTGAAGGCATCGTCCGCGTTCTTCGGTTTGTAGCCCACGATCGGCTTGAAGGAGCGCGTCGTGGAGATCCCATCAATCGAGCTAACCGGATGAATCTCGAATACGTGGTCGGGGTTGCTGTTCTTGGCTGCGGCCACAGGTTTGCCTTGCTCAAAGCGAGTGTCATCGCCCCCGTGCTCATTCCATATCCGCCATGCACCGACTACGCGGATGGGTTGCTTCGAGCCGGCGACCTTGTTGGCCGCCTCGACCGCCTCCGGCTCATCCTTGGCGTTCATGATCTCAGCAACCGTTGCGAGGCCGATCTCGTTTGGCGCGCGGCCCGCGACATGCATGTCGCCGTCCTTCGATGCCGCATTGGGCTTGCCCTTGGAATGATCGACAATGAATTGCACGTCAATCGTTGCTCGGTTCTTGTATTTCTCGATGAAGGTGTTTTTCAGGATGAGCGTGACTTCCGTGTGGCCAGCGCTCGGGAAGAATCCAAGTAGCGCACCTACGACGAGCGCAAATGCCACGGTGCGCACTGAATTCACTAGTCCGACGTGTCTCATTTCGCCCTCCAATTTCCTAGAAATCAGACTGCGTCGAACAGCCGCTTTGCTGCGTGCGACGTGCACCATTGCCGCAACTCCTGCACGGCACCGACAACTTCACGCCGACAGGGACACCGCCGATAACACCAAGGAGTCTTGTAGATACGTTGATACCGTCGATGACGGCTTTGGCAATCTCAAAAGACACGTAAGGCACTCCCCCGAGCGCAGTGCTGCGGACTCATCTCCCTTTACGCAATCACAGTATGCGCGCACATCGATTCGCACAATGTAGGGATTTTCTTACGCAGGATTTATCTTGTCGTCTTCTCAGGTGGCGACGGGTGCATGAAAAGTTCTGTTTGCGATGAGATTTCCGCTGCGATCTCAATTTGAGATAGCCGTTTGCTATCTCAAAAAGTGATATCGGAATGCCCGACCGGCGATTTCCAATTGGCGGACCAAACCGAGTCGCGCCTAGTCATTCGTTACTTCAGCGAGCGCCTGCGTTCAGCAGTCTTTTCTATTGGCGACTTGTGATCGGCCTTGGGCGCGCTCGATTGGTTCGGTCTTTGCCCACGGGTACAAGATTGTCGCTGGGTAACCGCCAATTAAACGCGCCTCCACCCCGCCGCCGCCGCTGCGGTTGGAGTACCAGTCGCAGTAGCGCACCAGGTGCTCGTAGCGGTCGGGAATGTGCTTGCACAGCAGCGTCAGCCACTCGGCCCCCGGCATCACCTGAAAGTTCCGCTTCAGCCCCAGATGCATCTTCGAGCGGTAGATCACGGTGCCGGTGGCCGCGTCGTAGCTCATCTTGGCAAGCGAGAGCGGCGTGCGCAGCATGGTGCCGGCGAGCTTCATTCGACCTTCCCGATCGTCAGCCCCCACGCGCATCTGGTTGTGCGCGGAGAACCCGCCGTCATGGCGCCAGGCGATGACTTGTCACTTAAGGCGAGCGCGGATCGCCTCAATCCACTCGCGGACTTCGTGCCGCTGTGCGCCGGTCCCGTCCCGATACAGCGCCCGTTGTCCAATTTCGGCCGCTGTCATGTTCCGCATGAAATACGCGCTAATGATGCGCTTGCATGCGCCAGGCCCGGTGCCGGCTATCGGTTTTCCATCATGGTCGTCCGGTGTGAAGATAAGTCCGCCGGCAGCTTTCGCCGCCGTGAAGCATCCGGCCAGTTCGTCGGCCATTCTGACGTAGTCGACATCGACGCCCGGCGTAAGCGTGACCTTTCCAGCTGTCATGCGAACGACCGCGGCGGGGTGGACGTAATTGTCCATGTTCCGCTTGTTCGTGATGAACGCCGTGACGTTTGCGAGAACCCCCATGTCCTTTAGCCACTGTGCCTTTTCTAGACTCAGCGGAATTGCTGCGGCGCTTCGGTCGGAATCCTGGATGATGATTTGGTGGATGCCGAGCTTGTCAAGGTAACGGCGCTCGATCCAGTCCTTGAGGGTGGAGTTGCCTCCCCCGATGGTCCAGAAAATCGCGGCGTCGTCCAAGGCCGCGACTTCACCGGCAGCCGCGAGGACCATCGCCATCGAGCGCAGCGCGTCGATGTCGTTCTTGCCCTCGACCAGGACCGCAACCTTCAAGCCGGTACGCCGGATCGGATCGGGCAGTACACCGAGGGCGTCGGCGATTTCAACATACACGTCCGGCGACCCTGCCCGGATGCGGATTTCGAGCGTGTCTGGAGCGCGATCAACGTAGCGTAGGCTGTCGAGAGCAACGAGGCCGGCAAGCGCTGGGACATGGGTCGTCAACAGAACTTGGTCCCCGGCGTCGGCGAGTTCGCGAAGCGCCCCGATGATCTGCTCCTGGCTGTCTGGATGCTGCGAGGTCTCCGGTTCCTCTATCGCATAGACGACACGCCGGGGCTGTGGTGCGCCGACCGCCGCCGCCGCGCGGCGCTTTTCGGCTTCGGCCTGAAAGAAACTCAACAGTACAAGCCGACGGACACCCGATCCGCGCTTGTTGAGTGGGATGCCGTCATCAGTCTCCAAATCCAGCTTGAAGACGCTCTTCCACGGGGGCTTCTTGAATTTCGGCTGAAGGGTCGACGCGAGATTGGGATAACTCGCCTGGAGCTTCGCGAGCGTCCGCGCGGCGGTCTCCTGCGCCTTCTCGCGGACCTGATTCGTGATCGCGTCCAGTTCCGCCGTGAGTTGGTCTAGCGCCTGCTCGATCGCGACCTTCATGGGGTTCTGGACTTCGGGGTCCTGATCGTTGCTCGGCCGGTCTGACTGGAATAGCGCGAATATCGGCAGATAGTTCTGAAGCGAGCCCCATATCGCCTTGGCGTTGTTGTCATTCAACGGCACGTCGCGGGGCTGAACCTGAAGTCCTGGATGCGCCTGGTAGATCGCATAGCGCATCGACGGGTTTTCAGTCTGGTTGCAGTTTTTTTCTAATCCTTTTTCCTTGATGACTGCTTTCAGGTCCTTTTGACCCTTCTGAAGAATGTCGGCGGCGTCCTTCGCGGTGGGATGAACGGCACGCGCAAACACACTCGCCTTCGGCGTCTGGATGGCGCAGTTGAAGACCTCGTGAATTTCGAGGTTGCCGTCAGCGTTCAATAGATACTCGTTAGCGAGCGTCGTTACGGCATTGGAATCCAGCACGAGCTGCGGCGGCAGTTTAGTGAAGACGACGGCGCTGCGGACGTTCTTTGGATCTCCGCCTTTACTGGCGTCGGCGCTCTCGATCTTCACGGTGCCGCTCTCGAAGAAGATGTCCAGAGCTTCGAGGATCGTGGATTTGCCAGAATCGTTCTTGCCAATGAAAACGGTCAGCGCGGACGCAGGAATCACCGTACGGGTTTTGTAAGCTCTGAAGTTCTCAAGGATGATCTCTTTAATAAGCATGTTTCCCTCTACGCTATCCGATGTGGCGCTGATGGTTATGCGGTCGTTTGATAGACCGCTCTTTCCAGACCATCGGTGAGATTCTTTGAAAACGACTTCATACTACCGGATCTCGAAATGCCCCGCACGCAGCCTGTGGATAACCGCTTGTGACCCGAGCGCGAAACCGTCCACCGAAGCGGGTCAACTCCAGAGCACGAGAGGAGGTCGGCATCCTTTCCTACCGCGATCGTGCCGACTTGGGTCGCGCGGCCACGATACGTCGCGTCGTTCAACGTCGCGATCTTTATGGCTTTGATTGACGTGAAACCGGCCTCGACGAGCAGCTCGATCGCGCGCTGACTCGACATCGCTATCCCGGCGTGAGGGGAACCTTCCGTTTCATTGCCGCGCAAGGTTCGACATCGCGACAGCGCCTTAATAAACTCTAAGCTACGCCGTTCTTCGGCCGCCACCGGGCCTAGCTCAATCGTTGCCTGCTGGTGCCGAACGCACTTGTCCATCAACTCAGTTCGCCGCATACTGGCGGCCCCGGCCAGTTGGAGGGACAGTGCTTCGAGACGCTGTCACGATTGACGCCGCGATGAGCGCACGCGATGCGCTTCGCCGGCTCGCTAAGCACGGCTACTGGATCGATCCGCGCTCACCGGTGCCGCGCGCCTGGCTCGAGGAGTACGCCGCGGAGATCCGCAAAGTGGCTTCGCGCCGGCCCGCATTAGCCGCAATGTCGTCGTCAAGCGAGTCGTTCCTGAGGGATGATCGAGGACCCCGCCTCGATCCCGCCGACATGAGCCTGGACGATGCGGCGCGCATGCTCGCACGCCCCGTCGAGGGCGGCCGGGTGGTAATTCGCCGTCAGGAGGGCGTCACGATCTTCTGGTACGCGCGAGATGTCGAGAGAGTGCTACAGGAGCTGAACGCGCAGCCCGACGAGAGCGTGATGGTCGCTCTCCAATTGCACGAGTACGAAGCCGATCCGGCCGAACAGGCGGCGGCAATGGACGAGTCCAGCGCGTCGCGTTTCGTCGGGGTCATCCTGAACGGTCAGAATCCGATCGCGGTCGGTGAGCCCGGGCTAGCGCGCTCGATGAGCGTGCCTCGGAGCGGTGTTTCGCGGAGCGCGGGAACGACGAGCAGTGACGAGTTCCTCCTCGGTATCACGCCGGCGCCTACCGATCCGCATATCGAGGTGCACGCCTACCCGATGCTCGACGCGCCACGGGTCGTCGCTGTCGGCAAACCGTTCGATCTCGTGATCGGACTGGCCGACTCGCCAGTCCCCGGCGTGCAAGCCACGGGACAGCTCGTGCTGAAAGCGCCCGCCGGGACGACGACCATTCCTGTCAACGTTCACGTCGTCGCGGACAACTTCGAAGTGTCCGGGGCGTGGCACGTAACACTTCCGGTGCTCGTCGCGAAACCCACCAAAGCTCGCGTTGTCGTTCGCCTCACTCCGCTGCCACAGGATGAGCCGGTCCGACTGACATCGCTCATTGTGCACTTCTTGATGGACGGCGTGGCTCGTGGCTCGGCGGCGCGGCACATCATCGTGGAGCGACAGCCAGGCGCGGCGCCGAAAGCGGACGACCGCGGAACGCATTGGCAAGACGCCGAGTCCTCCCCACCGACTCTGACGTTGGCGAGTGCCGCGAATGGGCCGGACATCGAAGTGGACATTGCCAAACCCGACGGAAACGCCGCGAAAGGCACCTACCGCTGCGTGATCCGGAACGCGCATGGCGTGCCGGTGACGGATGCATCACTCGGAATCGATCTCGGAGACGACGCCAAGACTTTTGCGAAGAGGCTCATCGACGAGATGCGGCAGTTTGGCACCAACGAGATCGTGGACAACCTGCTGGAGAGCGTCGGCGCGATCGTCGCCGCAAAGCTGCCACCTGAGTTTTCGACGACGCTTCGCGGGGTCGCTGCCCGCGTCAAGGGTCGTCCAATCACGCTGCAACTCAACAGCGCCGAGCCATACGTACCTTGGGAGCTCGCGCTCGTCGACCCGCCGCTCGATCCCAAGCGACCGAAATACCTGGCCGCCCAGGTCGTGATGGGACGCTGGATTCTCGGCGACTCCGCGGTTGCGTCGCCACCCAAGCAGGACTTGGACGTCAAGGCGATGGCAATCATGGCCGGGATGTACAACGCGACGACCGGGTTGCGTCCACTCCCGAAGGCGTTGGAAGAGGCCGAAGCGCTGGCGAAGTCGTACGAGGCGATGCCCGCAGTCCCTCTTGGTTCTACACTATCAGATCTCAAATCGCTCCTCGACGCGTCCTTGGTGCACATGTTCAAACCCGTCGGCGGCGTGGAGGTGGTTCACTTCGCCGGCCATGGCGAAGTGGACCCGACGCGGCCGGGAGATGCAGCGCTGTTTCTCAGTACGGGCCAACCCCTGACGCCGCTCTTCTTTCGGCGGTCCAAACTCGGAGAGAATCACCAACCCTTCATCTTCCTCAATGCGTGCATGGTCGGCACAGGAGGTGAAATGCTGGGCGACTTCGGTGGGTTTCCCGGCGCCTGTCTGGCCGGCGGGTTCAGCGCGCTGGTTGCGCCCCTTTGGGCGGTCAACGACGATGTCGCCATGTCGTTTGCGCTGAACTTCTATAAAGAAGCGCTGGTTCAGGGCGGCGCCCGTTCCGTCGCGGAAGTCTTGCGTGATCTCCGCTCAAACTACAATAGCGACAAGCCGGTTCCCTCGTACTTGGCGTACGTGTATTACGGCAATCCGTACCTGACCCTTGCCCACGCGGGCGGGCCCGCCGGGCCTACCAACTGACGGAGACCCACCATGGCTGAGCTGAGAGGTGGGACCGAGCGGGTCGATCTCGGAAGGGGCTACGCGCTAATCGCCCCCGGCCTCCGCGGGAGCGCCGAACGCCTCGAGGCGGGCGCGCCGGATACTCGGGCGCGTGAGAGTGTGACTCCCTTGTTCGACGAAGCACTCGCCCGCACCGAGATGACGAGTGTAGCGACCGTAGAAATCCAGGCGACGCCGCTTCCCGGCAGCGGCGCGTCCGATCTTCGCAATCCCCGCGGGGATGAAGCGCTGCTGCTCGAAGTGCCGGACCTCGGCCCCGAGGCGGGCCAGGTTGTGCTCTCGGTTGACGAGGCGGGCACCGTGTCTTGGAACTTTCCGCTTGAAGGTGGCCAGTTCCAAGCGCCCTCGGATCGGGGCACCGGCGGCAAAAAGCGATTTCTCATACGGCGGTACACCCCCCCGGCACCGTTGGCCAACGCTGCGCGAGATCGGTCGCTCTTCGGCGCGATCGGCAAGAAGCTGCTCAAAGTGATCGTCTATCCCATCACGGACGCCCTGATCGGAAAGGCGGCGTCGGAGATTGCCGAGCATTGGGAGAAAAAGAACCGCGCATACGGGATCCGAGACTTCACTCCGTCGAACTATCAGCGGCCGGAGGGGAGCGTGCTCACGGGTGACGGGCTAGCGCGGCTCGGACAAGGGCAAGCGCTCCTCTTCATTCATGGCACGTTCAGCACGGCGCATGGCGCGTTCAGCGACATGCCCGCGGACCTCGTGGCCGCGCTGCACCAGCGGTACGAGGGCCGAATTTTCGCCTTCAACCACTTCACACTGTCACACGACCCCGCGAGCAACGTGCGGTGGTTCTCCGACCGGCTTCGAGCGCTGTCGGCGAATTCACGACTTCAAGTCGATGTCGTGTGTCATAGCCGTGGTGGGCTCGTTGCTCGCGTCCTGGCCGATGGCCATCCCGCTGCCGCGATCGATCCCAATCAGGTAGCTGTTCGACGCATCGTCTTTGTCGGAGCGCCGAACAACGGAACGATCCTCGTGCAGCCAGACCACATGATGAACATGATCGATCGCCTGTCGTCGGGACTCAACCTGCTTCCTCCCGGCGGCGTCGCGGACGTGCTCGACGGCGTTCTGATCGCCGTTAAGATCATCGGCCATGGCGCGCTGAAGGGACTCGACGGACTGCAGTGCATGAACGAGAAGGGACCATTCCTGAAGGAGCTCAACAAACGCGGCCGGCGGAACGCGGAGTATTACGCCGTCGCCGCAAACTATGAGCCGCAGGATCCGGGACTGCGAGCGCTCGTCACGGGCAGCATTGACCTGGTCGTCGATCGCGTGTTCCAGGGCGCGGAGAACGATCTCCTCGTTCCGGAGCGCGGCGTCTACGATGCCAACGGCTCTGACAGCTTTCCGATCGCGAACAATCGTCGTCTTCGGATACCAGCGAGCGACGGAGTCTGGCACACCAAGTTGTTCGGCCATCCCCGCGTCGCGCAGCAGCTCAGCGAGTGGCTCCAGTGAGTGGCGACGATCTGCACTTGGTGATCAACGAGATCATCGAGCGGATCCGAGTAGACCGTTCGCTGATAAAGGATCAGGCGTACGTCATCCGGGAATGAACAACTGACCCTCGATGAGCGATGGCCCGCCTGAAATCACGACGTTGTTGCCCTCCACGTAAGCGCCGTTCGACCAACTCCCTCCGCTATAGCTCTGTCCCGCTCGCGGCGTGAATCCCTGCCCTGCAATCGTGGACGACGCCTGCAGCGGGTTCGCAACGATCTGCGCGAGCATCCCCTCCGCGATCGCCGGGTCCATCGTGCTGATGAGTTGCACGAGCTGCGACATGGACGACACGCCTTGCAGAAGCGCCGCACGCGCATCCTGAGGTGTCAGGCTAACAAGAAGATCGACTACCTTGCCTTCATAGTCAGCATCCATTTCCGGCTGCGGCAGTGTGTCGAGATACTCGACCAGCCCGGCGCGCAGCATTACGACGTCGTCCAGGAATCCGTATCCTCCCGGTGCATCATCCGGAATGATGTCGTGCGGCTGCACGAGATACGCGAGCACGCTCGCGACCGCGCAGCGGCGGGAGGCATGCACCCGGCGATCCTCGACCTTCTGAACCATGAACCGGGCCACGCCGGACAGGCCCTTGATGTACGCGAACGCCGTGATGGTCAGTGTTTTGGCAGCCTGGTCCTGCGTCACTTTCTTGTCCTGTTTCTTGTTCTCTTTGATGAGCTGCTTGATCGCGTCCGGAGCAGCTTCGCGAATCTGCTCTTCCAGCTCCGGGCCCACATCAGCCAGCGAGATGCCATCGACGTGGGCGCAAATGTTATCAACGAGCTTGTAGAGCATACGATCCTCGCGTCGGAGGTTACAGTTCGATCGAAGCGATTCTGGCTGGACCCTCAGGCTCATTATAAGGAGAGTGCGGCCGCGAGACTAGTGCGAGGGTCGTACTGAATTCTTAAAGAGCGTTAATACACTTCGTGCCTCTCGCTCTCGCGTCTGATTCGCGCTACGCTTGAACCTCGCCATCAGGAGTCCATCGATGCAAGCCGCCCAGATGATCCAGCAGATCGAGGCTGCCGTCGCCGGCGAGCTGCAGAGCCACAACCTCAGAGCCATCCTAGCCCAAGTGGCCCGAATAAACGGACGTCAACCCACGCAGAGGGAGCTCGACGAGGTGGTCGATTTCGTCATTGAATACATCAATCATGTGCCCCTCCTCATGTTGGCCATGCTTGGCGCTGCCCAAAAACTAGGGGCTCAGTCTCAGATCTTGCCGTTGCTCGACGCCTGCGAACAGTACTGGTTTGAAGGTATGGATCTGATTCCGGACCATCTCGGACTGCTCGGCTTGATGGATGATGGGTATTACGTGCTCTGCATCATGCGGGCAATTGCGGAGCGGAACCGCGAAACGAACGGGCGAGCCTTGATGGGACTACAACTCACGCCCCATAACCAGATCATGCGCGGTTTGATCGGAGAGCCTCACGCGACGATTCTGGACACGACCGTTGCTACGGTTCTCACGGCCCCGACACTCAATGCAATCCTCGGCGGGCTGCAGTTTTTCTCTAGCCCTCTCGTCGATCGCGATCCAATCTGGGGAAACGCATCGGTGGATGAGATAGTGACCGCGCGACTCGGCGCGCTCGGGGTGGTGTGAACGCGCGCGCAATGGGGCCTGAGGAAATCTTTCGCGTGCTCAAACACGGCACGGATTCTGAACGTCAGGATTTCGCTCGAACATTGCCCCCCAGCCCCTTCCTGGATCTCTCGATCTCAATGATCGGATCCGAGCGGCCAGGGATGGTCATCTGCGCGCTGGCGCCTTCGATTACCAGCTACTGCGCGGGCAGCGCACCGGAGATCGGCGCCTCACTGGCGCTCGCAACTCACCGCTATGCGGTAGAGTTGTTCGATACGACCACCGATCACGGACTCCTCACCACCACGCTCAGCGGTCTCGCCTCGAGCTACACGAACGCCTGTAACCTTCTGGGGCGCTCGGACGATGTCATTACGTTCACCGGGGAGTACGTCCCCTACTACGAGCGGCTCGGCGAGTTGATGAATCTGCGGGCGCTCAAGTTGGCGCGGGTGGCGGCGCTACTGAACCTGAACCGGTCGGACGAGGCGGCTAAGGCGCTCGACGATCCGACCCTTCCCGGTAATCCCGCTACGGACATAGAGCTGCATCGACTGGGAAAGCTGTTGGCCCGCCTCCGGAAAGGCATCACCGAGGACCAGCCACGCACATCGAGCGTCTCTGCTGAAGCCGACGACTTTCCGGAGCGTGCCAGCGCGGCACTGTCTCAGTTGGTCGCAGACATGCCGGGCGGCGCGGAGGTGAGTCGGCTTGTCGACAAGCTTGACGTCGGCAAACGGCTAAATCCGAACAAACCAGCCGACTTCTCTCAGCTCATGGAGATTCTGAGGCAAGGTGAAGGGGTCCTCGCGCGAGGCACGTCCGACGACAACGAAATAACGATCCGGGGAAAGATCCGCGAGGCGAGCGGCATTTTTGCTTCAGACCCGCAGCCAGCCCGTGAACGCATCATCGCCTCGCTTGCAGAGCTGGACCGCTGCTTGGAATGGGCCCGCGCGAAGCGAATGATCGAGCTCCAGAACGACACGCTTTATGGCATTTATCTGTGCCGGAGCCGATTGAATGATCTTTCCCGAGCGGCAGACGCGCTGCTCCAACTCAGAGCCAACCTCGAGGGGGCGCGAAGCGAAGTAGCAGATCCGCGCGAGCGCGGCGGAGCCTTCTCAACCTATCCGCATATTTTCGGCGCTCTCTGCGAGAAACTTCACGCCGCCGGCCGGATACCGGAGATGCTGGAGAGCATCGAGGCCAGCAAGGGCCGCGGCATAGCGGATCTACTCACAGTTCGCGCCGGTCGACCGGTCTCTGACGCAAACGTCTATGGCACGGTAAGACGTATTCCAGAGTTGTGTGCAGTTCACGGCTTTCACTACGTGACGTACTTTGTGGACGATGAGCGTACTTACGCTGTCCTCGTAACAAGCAGCGGGCGGATCTACGCGCCCGATCCGGTACCGCTTTCGCGCAGCGTCATTCGCGAGGCCGCGAGCCATGTGGATCCACGTCACTGGGGCAAGCGTAGCGACGACAGTTCCGGCGCGGTCGTTTCAGATGCCGCAGCGGTACTGTCGCCACTCGTCGCCTGGATCGGCGCGCTCGTGAACGACGGTACGCTCGCGGCGGGAGACCACCTTTGCATATCCGCTGACGATGACCTCGCGAATGTGCCCTTCGCTTATCTGCGGCTCGAGCGGCTCCTCCTTGCGGAGACCCTATCAACGTCGCGCATTCAGAACGCGTCCCACCTCGCCCACGTGCTGGAGGCCGACGCGATCAGGCCATCGAGATATTTTGGCGTCGTGGTACCTACTCATCAGAACGTGGCGGGCAAGTCATGGCCACAGATGCGCGCGTACTTGCTAGAGCCGATCGAATATCTCGCCTCGCAACTACCTGGAGAAGTCATCTCGGACGCTGGCGCGACGTCTGCGGCTCTGCAAAAACGGCCGCTGCGCGATCTCGTGATTCACTTCTCGACGCACGGCATGTTCCCACTGCCCAACACGGTCCGGACGCCCTACGAGCATGCGGGGCTCATCCTCGCCGATGGAAAATCCCTTCCGGACGATCGTCGTATCACCGCTGGAAGGCTCGAAACGGTGTTGACGCCGCGGCGGATCCTGGAGGGAGAGTTCGACCTTACCGGCAGCCATATCTCGATGATGGCGTGTGTAAGTGGACTCTCTCGCGAAGGCATCGGAGGCGACGCGTTGGGAATGGAGTGGGCGCTTATCCAGGCCGGCGCTGCCAGTGTGCTCTCGAGCCATTGGAACGTGAGCGCGCCAATCGCTGCTGCCTTTCTGCGGACTTTCTATAGCCACTGGATCCATGGCGGGCTATCCAAGCGGGAGGCTGTCACCGCCACGGTTGCCGAATTGCGGACAGATACGGGGCCTCTAGGCGAGTTGGCCTCGTGGGCCGCTTTCTCACTCACCGGAGACTGGCGGTGAATCCCACATTGAGTTGTCTTGATGATGATCAGCGCCGGCCTGCGCGCAATCCTCGGCTGTGCTTCCCGGCCTCCCCTTCGCCGAGCCCAGCAAAATATGCGTATGCCCGCAGAGACCGTGCGCCGTTGGACGGCGCGAAGTATAGATCGTCGCCCGCCGAATGGACGAGCTCAAGCAGCGCTACCTGCAGAGACCAGCGCAGCACTTCACGCCTTGGGACGGCAGCGACCGCAGCTGCTGGACCTGCGCGCATTCGATAGGCCACGGAGAGCATCACGTATTCTGTACCGCGCACCGAATCGTGCCGGTTTATCCGTGCCGCCTCTAGGAGCGCGGAGCTGGGTGTGACGACGGCCAATGACCGCTATCGGCATATTCCGTTGAAAAACTCCTCCGCACGACTTTCTGAATGAATTCTGGGGGTCGTCGAACCCTTACCCGGTTCGCTAGCGTCGCTTGTAGCGCATTCTGAGCGGCCGACTTTTCGATGAGGTGTTCGACCGGGCAAGGCAAACGAGTTTTTCAGCGGAATAGGTCGAAAGTGGACACTCGGTTTAATGGGGTATCGTTGGGGGTATCGGCTAAGAACGAACGCCGTCTGCCTGCCACTTTCTCCTATGAAATTGGCGCGCGGGTTCGATTCCCGCCGCCTCCATCAAGACAAATCACATTACGTCGTTCACGCAGACAATCGCACCGGAATCCTTCTCTGCCCAAATGGTATGCCGAATTCCTGATAGCGCCCGGGCAGGCGCGTACCGCAGGCATGGCAGGCGCCCTGCTCGTCCAGCCGATAGGCCTTGATCCGGTACCAGTCGCGCACGATCACGGGCTCCCCGCACGACGGGCAGGATGTAGTGCCGCCGCCTTCGTCGTGCACGTTGCCAGTGTAGACGTAGCGCAAGCCGGCGCGCAGGGCGATTTCACGCGCGCGCGTGAGCGTCGCCGCCGGCGTCGCCTCGACGTCGGTCA
>Ga0184615_10000204_pt1 | contig 37207 bp, 33 predicted proteins | sample PLM4_65_coex_FD_133134 | JGI IMG/M metagenome (GOLD analysis project Ga0184615, IMG submission 133134) | Groundwater sediment microbial communities from an aquifer in East River, Colorado, USA - PLM4_65_coex | ecosystem: Environmental > Terrestrial > Soil > Riparian zone | place: USA: East...
CCCCCGCATTGAATTTGTCGATCATCTCGCCGAGAGCCGTGGTCACGGGCGCGCTGCTCGGATCGATCGCCGCCCAGCGCGACCACGCCTCGCGCTGCGCCCCGCGTGCGTCGTCAGGGTCGAGCAGGATGATCGCGGTGAGCAGCCCCTTCGCGTCGACCTCGACCACGCCGAGGTACTCGACCTCGAAGCGGCGATCGCGCGGACCACCCGACCAGAGCAGGCGCTCGAGCGCGATGCGATCGCCGGCGGTTCCGACCAGCCTCAGCTCCGGCCTCGCACCCATCGCGGCGCGCTCGCGCGCCGACGCGACCATCAGCTCGCGATCACCCGAGAGCAGCGCGAGCCGGCGGCGATCGTCGAAGAACAAATCCGGTGCGCAGAGCGCGCGCATCGGCTCCCAGTCACCGGTGGCGAAGCCCGTGTCGAAACTCGCTCGCCAGTGCTCCATCGCAGTGCTCGCCGCGTTGGCCCTCGCGAACGGCGCTCGCGCTTCACGCGGCGTGCTCGCGCGTCTCCTCGAAGCGCGCGAGCGCCCGGTCGAGCTGCTCGGCTTCCCATACATCGACGCGGCGCGCCCGGCCGAGCGCGTCCAGCTCGACGGCGACGATCCACAGGTTCTCAAAGGGCCCGCCCTCGCGCGTGCCGTGCCACGCGGACTCCCAGAGCACTCCTCCTTCGCAGGTGCGCACGTGGTCGACCCGCTCCTGCGTGTCCGGCGCCAGCTCGATCTGAGCCTGCATCGTCGAGACCAACGCCGCCGGATCGCGGAGCGTTCCCCAACCGACCAGCCGGAGATTGTGCGCGGTCAGCTCGGGGGCAAAGAGCGCGGTCACAGCGTCCCAATCTCGCGCCGCGAGGCCGGCCAGATAGGCGGCGAGCCACGCCGACGCGCGCGGGTGTAGCGCGCCCTCGCCCGCCGCGAAGCGCGCGTCGAGCTCGGCCCGGGCGGCGTCCGCATCCTCGAGATCGAAGGTCGCGGACCCGATCCAGCGGCCGTCGGCATCGACCTCGGTCAGGCTGAGATGTTCGTCGAACGCGAGCGGACCGCCGCCCCCGGCGACCTCGGCCTCGAAGATCATGCGATGCAGCGAGAGCCGCTCGCCTCGCGTCGCGACGAGCGTTGGGCGCCAGCGACTTCCGGGTTGGTCGAAGAGCATCCGGAACTGCGCGAGAAAGTCCTCGTAGCCGATCCCGAGGCGCACCATGCGACGCCGGTCGTCCATCCGCATCGCCGGCGAGATCTCGGCTTGGATCCCATCCCAGTCGCGCGCCGCCCACAAGCGCCCCACCCCTCGCTCGATCAATCGCGACGCCGCGTTGGCGAAAGGCGTCGACGGCGGAGCCATCTCGCTCCCGACCAACGCATCGAAGCGCGCACGGGCTCGATCGAGCTGGTCGGCATCGAAGATGTCCGCGCGCGCGATCCGATTCTGCGCATCGAGCTCGATCACGGCGACGAGAGGGATCTCGTACAGGCCGCCTTCGCGCGTGCCGACCCACGTGCCCACCGAGCAGAAGCCCCGCGAAGTCGCCCGGAAGTGCTCGACCCGATAGCGCGAATCCGGCGCGAGATCGGCCAGCACGCGGAAGTTCTGCACCCAGGCCTCGGCGCCCCGCGTGGTGCCGAGCACGGCGAGGGGCCGGTGATCGTGCTCGACGAGCGTCGGCGAGCACAGCGCCAGCATCGGATCCCAGTCCCGACTCGCGATCGCCCGCGCGAATTCGCGCATGACGGTGATGGACGCGGCGTGGGTCTTGTCCTCACCGGCCTCGAAGCGCGCGTCGAGCTCGGCGTGGGCCGCCTCCTCGTCGCCCTCGTCGAAGAGCACGATCGCGACGATGCGCCCGTCGCGATCGACCTCGTGCAGCGCCAGGTGATCGTCCATCGCGAGCGGACCGCCGCCGTCCGCGACCTCGCCCTCGAAGCAATGAAGGTTGAGCGAGAGGCGCTCGCCGCGCGTCGCGAGGAGCGTCGTCGTGAAGCGGCTCTCGGGCACGTCGAACAGGAACCGGAACTGCGCGAGCCACACCTCGCGGTCGCAGGTGTTGCGCAGCATGCGGCGCCGCTCGTCGAACACGAGCTCCGGCGCCGCGAGGGCCAGCACGCCGGCCCAGTCGCCTGCGTTGAAGCAATCGAAGAGCCGGCGATCCGCCCGAGCGGCCGCGTTCGCGAAGGGGTCGGACTCGGGCTCGCCCTCGCCTCGGCCGGCCAGCGCGTCGAAGCGCGCGAGCGCCTCGGCCTCGCGGTCGGCGCCGAACCACTCGGCGCGCGCGAGCCGACCGTCGGCGTCGGTGGCGAAGAGCGAGAGGAAGGGCCGCTCGTAGGCGCCTCCGCCGATGCGCTCGGTGCCCGAGTGCATCACGCGACTGAGTATCACATGTGGCTCGAGCGCGAGGATCTCGAGCTGGGTGAAGGCGATGTCGTCGGCGACCTCTTGCAGCGCGCGAAGATGCTCGATGTACGCATTCGCACCGCGCAGCGACCACGTGCTCAGCTGGCGGTGATCGATGCCCTCGAAATCGGGCGCGAGCACAGCCGCCAGGAGACCCGGATCATTCGACCACCGGACGCTGGCCATCGACTGCGCCGCCGCTGCGGCGTGCGTCCGCTCCTCGCCTTCGGGCAGCAGCTCCGCGTGCCGCTCGTACAGGCGCGCGATCGAGTCGCCGAGGCGGTCGCCGGCAAAGATCTCCGAGCGCTTGGCCAGACCTCGCTCGTCGACCTCGATCAAGCACACGTAGTCTGCGTCGGCGGCACCGACCGACCCGAACGTCGAGTCGCTCCCGTCGTGCGCGTACGCGCGGCGCACCAACGCGAGCGACTCGCCGAGCGTCGCCAACGACTCCTGTACCAGCGTGGGGTTCCTGGTCCGCCAGACCGCGCGGAACAGCGCGAGCACCTCGGTCGCTCCATACGTCGCGCCGGTCGGGTGGTGGATCACCTCCACCTGCGCGGAGTGCGCGGCGGTCAGCGCCTCGACGTCGCGCGCGGCCGCGGCGGCCCAGGTCAGCTCCGCGTTGCGCGTGGCCGCATTCGGTCGTACGCGGCGCCCGGGACGCGGCACCGCGGGCTGGGTGGTCAGCGCGTCGAAGCGGGCGAGAGCCGCCGTGTCGTGTTCCACCTCGAACTGCTGCCAGCGCGACAGCAATCCGGCGGAGTCGAACGTCCAGAGCTGGCAGAGGTTGCGCTCGAAGGCGCCGCCGCTCTCGACGTCCGTTCCGCGATTCGTCCAGCGCACGACGAGCGCGTCGGGCTCGAGCACGAGCACGTCGTCGATGCGCGCGCTGTCGTCGCGCGACAGATCCATCATGGCGGAAATCGTCTGCAGCACCGGCTCGGCGCCGTGCAGCGTTCCGAAGCCGACGGTGCGCAGGTCGGAGAACTCGACGTCGGGCGCCAGGACCGTGGCGGTGGCCGCGAGGTCCGGCTGGCCGAGCATGACACCGGCCGTTCGTGCGATTCGCATCGCGCGGACGCGCTCCGGACCGTCGGGCAGAATCTCGGCATGGCGCTCGTACAAGCGAGCGATCGCCTGACCGAGCTGATGGGCAGGGAAGATCTCGAAGCGTCGGTAGCGGCCGTTCCCGTCGTCCTCGCCGATGACGATCTCTTCGAAGTCCGAGAGCCCGAACGACTGCATGGCTGTGTCGGTGAGTCCCGAGACCGAGATCCAGTGGCGCCAGAGCTCGAGCGAGTCGCCGAGCGTCGCCAGAACCTCTCGCCTGTACGTCACGTGCTCGGCCCTGAACATCGACTTCCAGCTGGCGAGCTGCTCGCGCCGACCGTACGTCACGCCGGTCGCGTGGTGAACGACGACGCACGGATCGGAGAACGCGCGTTCGAGCGACGCCGCGTCGCGGGCAGCTACCGCCGCTTCGAACCGAGCGGCGCTCGCGGTCGCCCGGCTCGCTAGGACGCGGAGGCGCGCGGGACGCGTCGGTTCGACGCGCGCTTCTGGCTGCCTTGCGGCCGCCGCCGGTTGCGGGCTCTCGCGGCGCGCGCGCCCGGCGAGGAGCGTGGCGCCCTTCGCCTCCCAGAGCTCGGTCGCGCGACGCTCTTCGCTGTCCGCCTCGCTGTTGCGACCCGCGGCGCGCAGGGCCGCGGCGAGCGCGAGGCGCGCGTCCGCGTGATCGAGAAGCGCGTCGGTCGCGGTGGCGATCTCGACCGCCTTGCTCGCCAGCTCGACCGCCTCCACGGTCTCGCCGCGGCGTGCGAGCGCCTCCGCGCGCGCACCACGCCACGCGATGGCCGCTTGCAGATCGTCTCCCGCGAGCTGCTCGCTCTCGCGCGTGAGCGCCTCGGCCTCGCCTGCGCGGTCGAGCGCGAGCAACGCACGCGCGAGCAGCGCCGCGGCGCGCGCGGCGTCGATGCCGAGCCCGAGCTCGCGCATGCCCTCGTACGCGGCGCGCAGGCCGCGCTCGGCGGAAGCTGCGTCGCCGTCGAGCAGATCGATGCGCGCCGCAAACACGTCGGCCTCGAGCAGACGCTGCGTGATGCCGAGCTCTTCGACCATCTTGCGTGCCGACGCGACCATGCGCCGCGCCGCGTCGAAACGGCCGCGCAGAGCCTCGAGCACCCCCTGACACGAGAGCGCGACGGCCTCGACCGCGGGCGCGCCCTGCGTGATGCGCAGCACGCGCACCACGTCGAGACAGCGACCGCTCGCGCGCGTGACCGGGCTCGGTCCCCAGAGCGCAGCGAGCGGCGCGACCGCGAGAACGGTGTTCGCGCGGCGCCGATCGCCGGCGCGCCGCGCCGCGGCGAGTGCGCGATCGAGCGACGCCTCGCACGCGCCGACCTTGCCCAGGCGCGCGAACGCCTGCGCGTGGACGAAGTGCGCCTTCGCCTCGCCGGCCACGTCGCCGAGTGCAGCCAGATCGCGGGCTGCCGTCGCGACGGCGTCCGCCGCCTCGTTCAACCCCTGCGGCGCGGTCAAGGTCGTGAGCTGGCCCGCGAAGCAGGTGTGCCACGCGCGCAGGCGAGCATCGCTCGCGGAAAAGCGGTCGATCTCTTCGAGCGCCGCGGTCGCGGGCCCGACGTCGCCCGCCGCGAGCAGCGCCTCGCACCAGTCGAGCGCGAGCTCGGCGCGCGCAGGGTCGTCGCGGTCGAGGCGATCCAGCGCGCGACCCAGCAGACCCGAAGCGAGCGGCACGTCGTCGCGCGCGAGCGCGCGCCGCCCCGCCGCGGCAAGCCGCTGCGCAGCGCGTTCGCCGAGCACGCGGCCGGGTGCGTCGATCGGCCCGAGCTCGCGCAGGTGTTGGTGCGCCTGCTCGAGATGCCAGCCGATCGTCTCGTCGTGCTCGAGCGAGTCACCCGCACGTGCCTCGACCCAGTCCGCGAAGCGCGCGTGCAGCTCCGCGCGCGTGCCCTTGAGGATGCGGCGGTAGGCCGCGTCGCGGATCAGCACGTGATGAAAGCGCAGCACCGGCTCGCCGAGGAACCAGCCGGTGTCGCGCTCGATCAGCTCGCCGCGCCGGAGCGATTCGAGTCGCGCGTCGAGATCCGTGACATCCCGCGACAGGAGCTCCGCGACGGCGCTGCGCGAGAACGTGCGGCCGATCACCGCCGCGCGTTCGAGCACGATGCGTTCTTCCGGTCGCAGGCGCTCGATGCGCGCGGCCAGCAGCGCCAGGATGGTCGGCGGCATCTCCAGCGCCGCGAGCGCCGTGCCCGCCGTCCAGCGATCGCCGTCCCGCTTGAGCGCGCCCTCGTGCACGAGCATGCGCACGAGCTCGCCGACGAAGAGCGGATTGCCCTCGCTCGTGGCAAGCACCTTGGCCGCGACGGCGGCCGGCAGGTCCGCGGCGCCGATCACGTTCGCCGCCAGCCGCATCGCCGCGCCCGCGTCGAGGCCGGCCAGGGTCACGACCTCGGACACGAGCCCGCCGGGAATCACCAAGGTCGATCGGATGTCGCGCAGCTCCGGTCGCGCGCCGACCAGCACCAGCAACGGCACCCCGCTGCCCCATTGCACCAGGTGCTCGACCAGATCGAGCAGCAGCGGCTCGGCCCAGTGCAGGTCGTCGATCACGAGCACGACGGGCTTGGTCGCGGCGAGCGCGGACAACAGCCGCCGCACCACGAAGAACGTCTCCTCGGGCGAGGCGGGCGAGCCGGAGAGCAGCGCGCGAACGCCCTCGAGGATGCGCGTGTGCTCGGCGTCGCCTCCCGACACGGCCGCTTCCAGGCCGGGCAAGGTGCGCAGCGCATCGGCGAGCGGCGCGAAGCTCGCACCGCCGGCTGCGTCGCAGTTCGCCCGAATGACCGTCGCCTCGTCGCCCAGCCGGCGCGCGAGCTCTTCGATCAGGCGCGACTTGCCCAGGCCCGGCGAGCCGAGCAGCACCGCGAGCGCGGCGGCGGGCTTCGCGACCGCGGTCTCGTACACGGACGAGATGCGCGCGAGCTCGTCCTCGCGCCCGACGAACGCGGCGGCGGCCGCGCCGACGGGGCGATCGAGCGACGTGACGCGGTAGGCCGACACCGCTTCGGTCCGGCCCTTCAGCGCGAAGCTCCCGAGCGGCTCGAGCGTGACGAGCCCGCTCACGAGCCGCTGCGTCGACTCGCCGATCACGACGTCGCCGTCGCGGCCCAGCTCCTGCAGGCGCGCCGCGACGTTCACCGGATCGCCGATGATCTCGCTCGCGTCGCTCGCCACCACCTCGCCGCTGTTCACCGCGACGCGCAGACCGGTCTTGCCGACCGAGCCCATCTGCAGCTCCGCGAGCTCGCGGAACGCGCGCTGCATCTCGACTGCGGCGCGCACGGCGCGGATCGCGTCGTCCTCCGCCACGCGTGGAATCCCGAACACCGCCTTCACGCCGTCACCGAGCAGTTGCGTCACGGTGCCACCGTGCGACTCGACCGCCCCGCGCATGGCGGCGTAGTAGCGCCCCATGAAGCGCCGCGCGGACTCGGGATCGAGGCGTTCGTGCAGCGCGGTCGAGCCCACGAGGTCGGCGAATACGATCGTGACGACCTTCCGCGCGCTGGCGGACTCGACCGGCCGCGCGGCGGCCGCGGCACTGAGCGCGGCCCCGCACTCGTCGCAGAACTTGGCATTGGGGCGCAGCTCCGCTCCGCAGCTCGCGCACAGGCGCGGGAGCGGCGCGGCGCACTGCTCGCAGAACTTCGCCCCGGGGCGGTTCTCGTGGGCGCAAGCGGGGCAGTTCAACCCCGCGATTCTACGCGATCGCGTGTGACCGCATGTTCCACGGCCACCGGCAGCGGGGCTGCTCCCTCAGCCGAGCTCGAAGGACGGTCCCGCGAACGCGCGCTGGCCGCTGAACGAGCGCGCCCGATCCGCGCGGCGTGCGGTGGCGATCGCGCCGGCGGTGGCGCCGCCGTCGACGACGAGCGTGTGGCCGGTGATGAAGGACGAGGCGTCGCTGGCCAGGAACAGAGCCGCGCGTGCGATGTCCTCGGGCTGGCCGACCCGCGGCAGCGGCTGGGCCTTCGCGAGCATCGCTTCGGCCGTGTCCTTGTTGGCGAGGCCCCCGTAGACGATGGGCGTCGAGATGCCGCCGGGCGCGATGCAGTTCACGCGAATGAGGTCGGCCGCGAACTCGAGCGAGGCCGAGCGCGTGAGGTTCACGACGCCCGCCTTCGCCGCGCAATAGGCGTGAAGGCCGTTGTAGCCGTCGATGCCAGCGACGGAGGCGGTGGAGATGATCGAGCCGCCGCCCACCGCGCGCATCGGCGCGACCGAGTGCTTGATGCCGAGGAAGACGCCGCGCAGGCAGACGTGCTGGGTGCGGTCCCAGTCCTCGACCGTGATCTGCTCGAGCGACCCCACTGCGCCGCCAATACCGGCGTTGTTGAACATGACGTCGAGGCGGCCGAAGGTCTGCGTCGCGCACGCGACCAGCGCGACGATGTCCTCTTCTTGCGACACGTCCGTGCGCTGGAAGACCGCCTTGTTGCCCGTGCGGCTACAGAGCTCGGCGACCTCTTTGCCGGCCGCCTCGTTGAGGTCGGCCAGGACGACGTTGGCTCCGGCCTCCGCAAACAGGATCGAGGCCGCGCGACCGATGCCGCTCGCGGCGCCCGTGATGATCGCGACCTTGCCCTTCAGCTCGTGCATGGATTCCTCCCCGTGGAGGATCGTCTCACGAGCCGGGGGTCAGCGGCGAACGAGCTCCGTCTCCGCGAAGAAGTACGCGATCTCGACCTTCGCGGTCTCGGTCGCGTCGGAGCCGTGCACGGCGTTCTGCTCGATGTTGCTCGCGTGCAGCTTCCGGATCGTGCCGGCGTCGGCCTTCGCGGGATCGGTCGCGCCCATGAGCTTGCGGTAACGCGCGATCGCGTCATCGCCCTCGAGCACCGAGACCACTACCGGGCCCGAGGTCATGAACTTGACCAGGCTCGCGAAGAACGGGCGCTCTTTGTGCACGGCGTAGAAGCCCTCGGCCTTGGCCTGGTCGAGCTGGATCATCTTCGTGCCCACGATCTTCAGACCGGCGCCCTCGATCATGGCGAGGATCGCACCGGTCTTGTTCGCGCGGACGGCATCTGGCTTGACGATCGAGAAGGTTCTTTCCATCGGGCGGCAGGGTAGCCGGAGGCCTTCGGTCGGCCAGTCCCGCAATGGACGAACGGCTGGACGATCACCGCGCCCGTCGTGGCTGCGACCCGAACGGCTCTCGGAGCGCGTCGGTGAGCAGCAGATCGCGGTCGACCTGCACGTCCAGTGCGGCACCACCGCGGGCCAGCTCCGCCTCGACTTCTTCCAGCGCCGAGAGCAGGTAGTCCTCGGGGTCGAGCCCGTCGTCGCGGACCGCGCGGATCGCGGAGAGGAGCTGCGCGCTCGCTTCGGGATCCGTCCACGTGCGCGTGAACTCGCGGTGCGCGTAGAGCTGGGGCAGCGCTCGCCGGGCCGCGAGCGAGACTCCGCGAACCGTGAAATCGGGGTCGTCGCGCACCTGCTCGACGCGCGCACGCAGCAGCTCGCTCTCTTCGACGTCCGTCTGTGCGCGAGCCGAGCCCGCGGCAATCGCGAGCAGGGCGAGCGCGATCGCTGCAACCCTGCAACGCTGGCGGGCGATTCGCACGCCTGCGTTCTACTCCTTCGCGACCTCGCGACGCAACCGCCGCTCCGGATCAGAAGCGGTATTCGATCCCGGCCTGCACCGCGACGTAGCTCAGGCTCGAGCTGGTGTCCCCGCTGAAGTAGGGATCCTTCACCTCCGCGTCGGTGAGCACGACGTCCGCGCCGACGCCCAACACGATGTTCCGGGTCGCGTAGACGTCGAAGCCCACGCCCAGCCGGCCCGAGAAGCTGGAATGGTCGACGTCGAGACCGGGAACGTCGTTGTCGCTGAGCGAGAACAGGGTCGCCCCCGCGCCCAGCCGCAGATAGGGCTGGAAGCGCTTGATCGGCACGATGAAGCGCACGTTCGCGGTGATCGTCTGCGCCCTGAGGTCGGCCAGGTGGACGCCGTCGGCGCTCACCTCGAAGTTGTCGAGGTATTCGTACTCGACCTCGGCCGCGAGCCACGAGAGCGCCCGATAGCCGATCCGTGCATTGCCGCCCCAGGTGTCGTCGACGTCGACCTCGTCGAAGAGCACGTCGTCGAACGAGGATTCGAGCAGATTGAACGCATAGCTTCCACCCGCGCCGATGTACAACCCGGAACGGGCGAACTCCGGGTCCGCGGCACGAGCGCTCGGAGCCGCGAGAACGGCCAGCAGGGCGACCGAGGCCACGCAGAGCTGCTTGCGCATCGGAAACTACCTTCGATGGGAAGGGCCAGAGCGCTCATCGACCGCGCGTGGCTCGCACTTGCGTTCGCCGCATGCGCCCGAAACCGACCCAGCCGCGACAGGCGGCTTCCGCGTAGTCTCACGGAATGGCCGGCCGGCGCGTCCTCCGGAAGATGTCTGCCCAGGCGGGCTCCGGATTGCCTCCCTTCGAGCGCGTGGTCGCGCTGCATGGCCCTGCTCTGCTGCGCTTCTGCGCTGCGCAGGTCGGGCGGGAGCGCGCGGACGACTGCTTCCAGGAGACGATGCTGGCGGCGCTCGGCGCCTATGACGGAGTGCGCGATCCCGGGGCGATCCGCGGGTGGCTGTTCGCGATCGCGTTCCGCAAGGCGATCGACGTGCATCGCGCGCGGGCGCGCGCGCCCGAATCGGTCGAGGACTTCGAGGCGTTGGCGGACGGCGCCGGGCCCGCGCACCGCGACCGCGCGCTCTGGGCGCGGGTGCGCGCGCTGCCGGAGAAGCAGCGCCAGGCGGTGGCGCTCCGCTATCTCGCCGACCTCTCGCACAAGGAGATCGGCGAGATCATGAACACCACGGACGCGGCCGCGCGGCGGAACGTCTTCGAGGGCCTGGCGCGCTTGCGGGCCGATCTCACGCAAGCGCCTCGCCGGCCGTCTGACTGACATGAGCAAACAAAGTCTCGAAGACCTGAAGTCGCTGGAAGACCGACTCCGCGAGCTCGAGCGCCCCGACACCCCCGAGTGGACTCGTGCGCGCGATGCGCTGGCGAAGCGAGCGGACGCGGCGGAGCTCGTCGACGTCGCGTTCGAGCGCCACGACTCTCCCCTCGGCTCGCTCGTGCTCGGCGCGACCGCGAAGGGCCTCGTGCGCGTGGGCCTGCCCGTCGAAGGCGAGGACGCCGTGCTCGACGAGCTGGCCGAGCGGATCTCCCCGCGGGTGCTGTGCGCGTCGCGCGAGTCCGTGACTCGGGCGCGCCATCAGCTCGACGAGTACTTCGCCGGACGCCTGCGGTGCTTCGAGGTTCCGCTCGACTGGCAGCTCACGGTGGGATTCCGGCGCGAGGTGTTGCGCGCCACTGCGCGGATTCCGTACGGCCAGACCGCGTCGTACCGCGAGGTGGCGACGCGCGCCGGCAGCCCGGCCGCGTTCCGCGCGGCGGGAAGCGCGCTCGCGACGAACCCACTCCCGATCGTGGTGCCGTGTCACCGCGTGCTGCCCGCGAGCGGTGGGATCGGGGACTACCGAGGGGGGGCCGAAGCCAAGGCGCGCCTGCTCGACCTCGAGCGAGCGACGTGAGCGCGCCCGTCGCCGCGCGCGTGAAGGCCGTCGACTGGGCGCGGGTGTCGAACGAGCTCGATGCGCAGGGCTGCGGGCTGATCCCGGGCCTGGTCTCCGCGGAGGAGAGCGACTCGCTCGCCGCGCTGTATGCGCGCGAGGACCTCTTCCGCAGCCGCGTCGTGATGGCCCGGCACGGCTTCGGCCGCGGCGAGTACAAGTACTTCAGCTACCCGCTCCCCGATCTCGTCGCCGGGCTGCGGCAGTCGCTGTATCCGCAGCTCGTGCCGATCGCGAACCGCTGGAACACGGCGATGCAGATGGACGTGCAGTACCCGGCGAAGCACGCCGAGTTCGTCGCGCGCTGCCACGCTGCGGGACAGGTCCGCCCGACGCCGTTGCTGCTGCAGTACGGGCCCGACGACTACAACTGCCTGCACCAGGACCTGTACGGGGAGCACGTCTTCCCGATCCAGGTGGCGGTGTTGTTGTCCGAGCCCGGCCGCGACTTCACCGGCGGCGAGTTCGTCCTGACCGAGCAGCGCCCGCGCATGCAGTCACGCCCGGAAGTGGTGCCGCTCCGCCAGGGCGATGCGGTCGCGTTCGCGGTGCACCATCGCCCCGTGCAGGGCACGCGCGGCGTGTATCGCGTCAACCTGCGCCACGGCGTGAGCCGCCTGCGCTCGGGTCACCGCCACACGCTGGGCGTGATCTTCCACGACGCGAGCTGAGGACCGCCCGTGGGCCGGACCTTCACCTTGATCGGCGCCGACGGCGAGCCGTACGCGAGCGATCGGCCGGGAACGTTCGGCGGACACCGGCGCGGACGGATCTACGGGCGGCTCGGCTGTCCCGCCGCGTTGCGCGCGATCGCGCGCGGAGGCTACGTCGCGCAGCGGGTGTTCTTCGCGAGCGAGGAGCACGCGCGGGCCGCGGGATATCGTCCCTGCGCCGCGTGCCTTCCCGCGGCGCACGCCAGCTGGAAAGCCGAGAAGGGACGCTAGGTCTTCCGCGCGGGCAGATCCTCGGGCGTGTCGAGGTCGCGTCCGCGCACGGGATCGAGATCGACGAAGCGCACTTCATCCGCGTTTGCGGCGATCACGCGCCGGCCACCGTCCCGGCCTTCGAGTCGGAGCAGCTCCGGGAAGTGCGCGCGCGAGAAGATCACCGGCGTGCCCGGCTCGCCCGCGTAGCGCGCGCGCACGATCCCCTGCGCCGCGCGGCCGAACTCGGAGATCAACGCATCGAGGTCGGCCGGCTCGAGGAACGGCTGGTCCGCGAGCGCCACCAGCAGGCCGCTCGTGTCGCTTCGCGTCGCGCGCACCGCGGCGCGGATAGACGCGGCGCGGCCCTCGTCCGCGTTCTCCGCGAAGATCGGGGTGGCCCGGAGGGACTTCGCGGGCTCCGCACCCGCTCGATCGCCGGGGCGCAGCACGACGCGGATCGGTGTCGCCGCGGTGCCGAGCAGCACGCGCACCACTCGCTCGAGCAGCGGCACGCCTTCGAGCGCGTAGAGATGCTTGGGGAAGCCCATGCGGCTGCCGCGACCGGCCGCGAGGACGCAGGCCTCGACGAGCGCGCTCAATCGTCCCGGCGCAGCCCGAGCAGGCGCAGCAACGTGCGCCAGACGAGTTGGAAGAACGAGCTCACGGGCGGCGCGACGACCTTCTCCTCCGGCGCCTCGGGGCGCCAGCGCTCGAACGCGCTGAAGAACTGGCCGGCCATCTCGCGCGTCACGCCCGAGATCATGCGTTGCCCGAGCCGCGCGACCTGTCCGCCGATCTGGACGTCCGCGGAGTACGCGAGGCTCGTGCCCTCGTCGACCGCCGCCAACGTCAGGATCACCACGCCGTCGACGAAGCCGACCGGCCCCTTCCCCGCGACCCGCAGCTTCAGGCGCTCGGGCGGCACGCGCTCGAGGTAGTCGATCGCGCCTTCGAAGCGACCCGTGAGCGCCGGCAGCCGCACCTCGAGCACGGCGTCGTAGTGGTTCGGGTCCGTGGCGCTGACGTCGAGCCGCTCGAGTCCCGGCGTGCAGGCCTTCAGCACGCGCGGATCGACGATGCGCTCCCACGCCTGCTCGAGCTGGACATCGACGACCTGACGTCCCTCGAGCTTCACGCCGCGGCTCGGCCGCTCGCCGTCGCGAGCGCGCGCATGGCGAAGACGCCGACGAGGTGCGCGCGGTATTCGGCCGACGCGTGCATGTCCTCCATCGGCTCGGCCTCCTCGATCCGCTTGCACAGCGAGCGCAGGGTCGCGACGTCCGGCGTCGTGCCGACCAGGCTCTTCTCGAGCGCGGCCGCCCGGAACGCGGTCGAGTTCACGCCCGTCACGCCCACGCTCGCGCGCTCGATCCGGCCGCTCCGGTCGAGCGTCACCTGCGCGGCGACGCCGACGATCGCGAAGCCCGACGCCGGCTGGCGCAGCTTCACGTAGGCCGTGCCCGCGCGCTTGCGCTCGACCTTGAGCCGCACCTCCGTCAACACCTCGTCGTGTCGCACGGCCGAGGCCAGCATGCCGGTGAAGAACTGCGCGGCGGGGATCACGCGCTCGCCCTTCGGACCGACCGCGATCGCCTCGCCGTCGAGCGCGAGGAACGCGGCCGGCCAGTCCGCCGCGGGGTCGGCGTGCACGAGGCTCCCGCCGATCGTGCCGCGGTTGCGCACCTGCACGTCGCCGATCGCGCCGGCCGTCTCGTGCAGGACGTGCACGTCCTTGAACTCGCCGGGCACCGCGAGCGCGCGATGCGTGGTTCGCCCGCCGATCGCGATCGCGCCGCGCTTCTCGGACATGCCTTCGAGATCGGGCACGCGGCCGAGATCGATCAGGGCCGAGGCGGCGGCGAGCCGGTGCTTCAGCGCCGGGATCAGGCTCATGCCGCCGCCGAGCAGCTTCGCGTCGGCGCGCTTGCCGAGCAGCTCGATCGCCTCCTTCAGGCTGCGCGGTGCGAAGTACTCGAACTGGTCGGGGATCATCGCGCGGCCTCCTGGAGCGCGCGCCAGACGCGTTCCGATTTGAGCGGCATGTCGAGGTGCTTCACGCCGCGCGGCCGCAGCGCGTCGAGCACCGCCGAGACGATGCACGGCGTCGAGCCGATCGTGCCGAGCTCGCCGATGCCCTTCGCGCCCAGCGGATTCAGGTGCGTGGGCGTGCAGGTCGTGTCGAGCTCGATGCGCGGGAACATGTGCGCCTTCGGCATGGCGTAGTCCATCAAGGTCGCCGTCAGGAGCTGTCCGCTCTCGTCGTAGACGACCTCTTCGCACATCGCCTGACCGAGGCCCTGGATGATCCCGCCGAGCCGCTGTCCGTCGGCGAGCAGCGGGTTCACGATCTTGCCCGCGTCGTCGACCGCGAGGTAGCGCGTGAGCGCGACCTCGCCCGTGTCCGGGTCGACCTCGACCTCGCAGAAGTGCGCACCGAACGGGAACGTGGTGCCCGTCGGCTCGAAGCGCGCGACCGCCTCGAGGCCCGGCTCCTCGCCGGGGATCGGGACGTTCCACAGATGTGCGGCTTCGGCGACCTGGCGGAACGACATCTTCCGCTCGCCGCCCGTCACGCGGAACGACTCGCCGTCGAAGGTCACCTGGTCGGGCTTCGCGTCGAGCAGGTGCGCCGCGATGCGCGACGCCTTGGCCTTCACCTTCTCGAGCGCCATGTGCACCGCCGTGCCGCCGACCACGAGCCCACGGCTGCCGAACGTACCGACGCCGTGCGTGACCACGTCCGTGTCGCCGTGCAGCACCTCGACGTCGTTCCCGTCGATGCCGAACGCGTCCGCGGCCATCTGCGCGAAGGCGGTCTCCTGGCCCTGGCCATGCGGCGACACGCCCGTGGTGATGATGACGTTGCCCGTCGGCTCGACCCGCACCATGCCCGCCTCCCAGCTTCCGGTGCGCTGGATCGGCGAGGCTCCCGTGCTCGGACCGAGACCGCAGATCTCCGTGAACGTCGCGACCCCGATGCCGACCAGCTTGCCTTCGGCCCGCGCCTTCGCCTGCTTCGCGCGCGCGGCCGGGTAGTCGAAGCGCTCGAGCGCCTTCGCGAGCGAGAGCTCGTAGTCGCCCGAGTCGTACACGGCTCCTGTGGCGGTCGTGAACGGGAAGGCGCTCTTGGGAATGAAGTTCCGCCGGCGCACCTCGACCGCGTCGAGCCCCGTGGCCACCGCGACCTCGTCGAGCACGCGCTCCACCGTGTACGCCGCTTCGGGCCGGCCCGCGCCGCGGTAGGCGTCGGTCGCCATGGTGTTCGTGTAGACGACGACCACCTCGACGTCGATCGCCTTCACGCGATAGCAGCCGGGCATCATCAGCGGCGTGAACGTGGCGATGCTCGCGCCGAAGAACGACGGGTACGCGCCGCAGTCGGAGATCACGCGGCCGCGCAGCGCCAGCAGCTCTCCCGTCTTCTTGTACGCGCCCTCGATCTCGTGGATGTGGCCACGTCCGTGCGTGGTGCCCATCAGGTTCTCGGTGCGCGTCTCGGACCACTTCACCGGCCGGCGGAGCTGCTTCGAGATCCACGGCAGGAGACACTCTTCGGCGTAGACGGGGATCTTCGCGCCGAATCCGCCGCCCACCTCGGGCGCGATCACGCGGATGCGGATCTCGGAGAGACCCAGGCACTGCGCGACCGACTGCTTCACCAGGTGCGGCACCTGGGTCGACGTCCAGAGCGTGAGCTTCTGCGGGCCCTCGTCCCAGTGCGCGAGCACCGCGCGGCCCTCCATCGAGACCGGGGCGACCTTCTGGTTCACGAGCTCGAGCTTGACGACTCCGTCCGCTTCCGCGAACAGCTTCTCGACTTCGGGGTTCATGCTGCGCGGAATGTGCAGCGCGATGTTGTCCTTGTGGTCCGCGTAGACGCGCGGGGCATCGGGCTCGAGCGCGCGCTTCAGATCGATGTTCGCAGGCAGCGGCGTGATCTCGACCGAGACGTCGAGCGCGCCGTCGCGCGCGACGTAGCGGTCTTCGGCGATCACCACGGCGATCGGCTGGCCGACCCAGCGCACGAACTTGTCCGCGAGCAGCGGGTGCTCGGCGTCGCGCCCGGGCTCGGGGCGGGCGACGCACGGCGTGCGCCCCACCTTGCCGCGGAGGTCGTCGAAGGTGTAGACGGCAACCACGCCCTTGCGCGCGAGCGCGCGCGAGGCGTCGATCTTCTCGATCTTCCCCGCGGCGTAGTCGCTGCGCACGAACGCGGCGTGCAGCATGCCGTGGAGCTTGAAGTCGTCCGTGTAGCTCGAGAGCCCGCGGATCAGGCGCGGATCCTCGCGCCGCTTGATGCGTTGGCCGACGGAGACGGGTCGAACCGGCATCAGCGTGCCCCCTTTCCGAGCCGGGCCGCGTGCTGCACGGCGTTCACGATCTGCTGATAGCCCGTGCAGCGGCAGATGTTCCCCTCGATCGCGTGGCGGATCTCCGCCTCGCTCGGGTTCGCGTTCTCCGCCAGGAGCGCCGACGTGGTCATGATCATGCCCGGCGTGCAGTAGCCACACTGCAAGCCGTGCTCCTCCCAGAATCCGGTCTGGATCGGGTGCAGGTGCTCGGCGTCCTTTGCGAGCCCTTCCACCGTCGTCACGGCGCGGCCGTCGACCTGCACCGCGAACATCGTGCAGCTCTTCACCGCACGGCCGTCGAGGTGCACCGTGCACGCGCCGCAGATCGTGGTCTCGCAGCCGATGTGCGTGCCGGTCAGCCCGAGGTTCTCGCGCAGGAAGTGCACCAGCAAGGTGCGCGGCTCGACGTCGCGCTCCTGCACCTGTCCGTTCACCGTGACCGATATCTTCACGCGACGATCTCCTCGATCAGCTCGGGCACCTTCTCGTGCACTTCTTCGGGCACGCGGAAGGTGGTCATCAGATTCAGCACCGCCAGGTCCTCGCGCTCCACACGCTCGCGGCCGGCGAGCAGTGCGCGTCCGCGCAGGAGCTTCACCGCCTTCACGAGAAAGCTGCGATCGGTGAGGAGCGAGTTGGTCTCGTCGCAATCATAGTCGACCACGAGCCGGCGCAGGAACTCGATCAGCCGGTCCTTCTCGGCGGCCGGCACGTCGATGCGCGCCTGCGCCGCGTGGAGCGCGTCGAGGTCCGCGCGGCCGAGCACCGGCTCGGGCTCGGGCTGCTCGACCACCCGGCCGTCCGCGAACTGGTCGACGAGCGCGCGCGCGAGCGAGCGGTCGCCCGACTGGATCAGACCCGCGACGCGAAGCTGGATGGCGAAGCGGTCGAGGTTCGCGGGATCGAGCGGCTCGTTGTAGTACTCGTCGCGCAGCGGATTGCTGGTGGCGATCGCGGTCAGGAGCGGGATCGGCTTCTCGCCGAACTTGCGCTCGTTCAGGATGCGCAGCAGCACGTTCAGCGCCTCGCCCGGCGCGCGCGAGATGTCGTCGAGCACGCAGATCTCCGCGGTGAGGATGCCGCCGGGCTCGATCGTCTGGTGGATGCGCTCGCCCTCGCCCTCGGCCAGCGCGCGCCGCTCGAGCACGACGTCGCCGACGAGCTCGGAGAGACGCGTGTCGCGGTGCATCTGGTAGAAGAAGAAGCCCAGGCTCGAGCCGCGCGCCGCGACCTCGGCCATGCGCGTCTTCGCGGAGCCCGGCGGGCCCTCGAGGTAGATGTGCTCGCGGCACACGAGTGCGAGCAGGAGCGCGTCCTTCGCCTCATCGTGCCCGACGACGTGGCGGTCGAGCAGCGCGCGCAGTCGCGCGAGACCGTGCGTCAATGCTCCCCCTCGCCCTTGCGCTCGCGCACCGTCACCCGCCCGTCCGGCCGCGGCCTCGCCACGAAGCAGCTCCCCTGCGTCTCGCGCGAGATCTCATCCAGCACCTCGGGACATTCGCCGAGTCCAAGGAAGACCGTGTGTACCTTAACTCCGAGCTCTCGAGCCAGCGCGCGCTCGTTGCGCACGGACGGATCGCCGAGCACGGGCACGCCGTCGGTCAAGAGCACCACGTGTCGCTCGCGGCCCGCCGTGCCGCGAAGCTCCGCGAGCGCGCTGCGCAGCGGCGCCTCGTAGTTCGTGCGGCCCTCGGCGCGCCGCCGCGACGCGAGCGCGAGCAACCGCCGGTAGCGGCGATGGAAGAACGCGCCGCCAGCTTCGAAGCGCTCGGCCTCGTGATTGAACTCGACGTAGCCCATGCGCATGCGCCGGCGCGCGCCGGTGCGCACCAGCCCTGCGACGACCTGGCCGGCCCAGCGCGAGAGCCGGCCTTCCATCGACGCCGACACGTCCCGCAGCACCGCGAGCGTGCCGCCCGCGTTGCGCCGCTCGCGCCGATAGACCCGCGGTGTGGTGGTCTGCCCCTTCGCGAAGAGCAGCGCATCGACCGGGTCCGCATCGAGCAGCTCGTCGAGACGGCGCATGCGCCGCCAGCCGCGTGGCTGGCCGCCGGGATCCTCGCCGCGCGCGACCGCGCCGCGCTCGAGGCGGCCGAGCAGTGCTTGGACGAGGCTCTCGACCGAGGCCGCGTCGTCGTCACCGCGCGCGCGCGCCTGCGGCGCGATGCTCTCGATCGGAGCGGGGACCGTCTCGAGTCCGGGAACGGGCACGGGCGAATCGGTCGGTCCCCCACCCTCGCCCGCCGCGGCCGCGGGGCGCGTGGACGCGGGAGGCGCGGGAACGGGCGTGCTCTCGAGCAAGGAGTCCTCGAGAATCGCGGCGACGAAGGGCTCGAGCGCTTCCGGCACACGGCGCGCGAGCATGAAGCGGAGCGCGCGCACGTCGATCGGCTCGACGCGCTCCGAGCCGCGCAGGAAGGCGTGCGCCTGGAGGATCCGCGGGGCCGCGCGCGCGAACGCGCGATCGCTGAGCAGCGCCGGCTCGTCTCCCGCCGCGGCGCGCAGCCGTTCGACCGCGCGCAGGAGGGCAGCGCGCGCCGCCGGATCGATCGGCAGCGCGCGGGTCGCGCGCTGCAGCGCGTGGCGCTGATCGGTTTCGAGCACGGCGCGAAGCGGCGGCTCGGGATCGCGATCGAGCAGCGCGCGCGCGCGTTCGAAGCGGCGTCCCGACACCAGCCCGCGCATGCGGACCTGGATCGCGAAGCGGTCGAGCTGGCTCGGCTCGAGCGGGTCCGCGTAGCTCTCGAGATCCGCCGCACCCGCGGTCGCGATCGCGGTCTCGAGCGGCAGCGGCGCTCCGGCCGCGCGCCGCTCGGACAGGATCCGCAGCAGCGGCGAGAGCGCCTCCCCCGGCGCGCGGGAGAGGTCGTCGAGCACCAGCACCTCGGCGGTCGCGAGCGGCCCCGGCATGAGCTCGAACGAGAGGCGCTCCGCGTTCCCGCGCCGCTCGCGCCGGAGTCGCGGAGCGCCGAGCAGCTCGGACGCGTTCGTGTCGCGGTGGAAGCTCGCGTGCATCGCGCGCGCGCCCGCGATGCGCGCCAGCGCGCCCCCGAGCGCGGACTTCCCGCAGCCGGGCGGCCCTTCCAGATAGGCGTGCTCGCGCGCGAGCAACGCCAGGACGAGACCGGTCTTCGCGTCGTCGTGCCCGAGGAGCACGGCATCGAGGGCGTCCCGCGCCGATCGCGCGAGGCCCAGAAGGGAGGGATCGACCACGCAGCCAGCTTCGCGCTTGCCCTGCCGAAGGGCCACGTGTAGGCTCCCGTCCGACCGGTCGGTCGGTCTGGCCGGCGGCCTGAAAATGAGGTCTCGATGGCGGGCGCAAGCGATTCGGACGAGACGGAGGTCTCCCCCTCGACCCGGGAGAAGATCCTCGACACCGCCGAGTCGCTGTTCGCGCGCTTCGGCTTCGCCGGCGTCGGCATGCGCGCCGTCGCGGAGAGCGTGGGCGTCTCGAAGTCCGCCCTCTTCCACCACTTCCCCAGCAAGCGCGAGCTCTGGGCAGCAGTGCACGAGCGCTGCTTCGTCGAGTTCGACCTGCGCCTGGCCGCAGCCGACGCCCGGGCAAACGACGCGCGCGAGCGCCTGCGGCTCTTCGTCGAGGGCGTGATCGACGGGCTGGTCGAGAATCCCGCGCGCGCCCCCCTCTTGCTGCGCTCGCTCTTCGAGGTCGACTACGACGAGCCCGCCGACCAGGCCGCGCGCGTGGTGCTGCAGCGCGTGCTCGCGCGCGTCGCCGCGGGCCTCGAACAGGGCATGGCCTCCGGCGAGCTGCGCCGCGTGCCGGTCCAGCACACCGTGCAGACCCTGATCGGCATGACCGTCTTTCACTTCGCGACCGGGGAGTTCGGCGAAGAGCTCTTCGGCGCGCCGCTGTATTCCGCCGCCGAGATCCGGGGGCGCAAGGATCACGTGATCGACTTCATCGAGCGCGCGCTGGTCGCGCGCAAAGCCTGAGGAGACCCGCCGTGGACAAGTTCATGCAGGACAACCGGAAGCAGCTCGGCAACTTCGAGATCGTCGACTTCCCGGACGAGAAGCAGGTGGCCGCGATCCGCGCGAAGCTCGACGTCAAGGTGCCGATGGCGGTGCGCTGGAACGGCTGGGAGTACGGCAGCGAGGTCAGCGAGCTGCGCGCGCTGCACGAGAAGGGCAAGGCGAATCAGTGGAACGCCAGCGTCGACGTCGACTGGTCGATCCCGGTGTCGCCGCGCGAGTGGATCGCCAACCCGGAGATGTCGCTGCTCGGCCAGGTCACGAAGCTGCTCGGCAAGGACGAGGCCACGCAGAAGGAAGCCGTCTTCGACGAGCTGAGCTACCTGCTCTCGCAGCTCCTGCACGGCGAGCAGGCCGCGCTGCAGCTCTGCGGCCAGCTCACGAACCTCTGTCCGACCACCGACGAGAAGTTCTACGCCGCGAACCAGGTCTACGACGAGGCCCGCCACACGGAGGTCTTCGCGCGCCTGCTCGCCGAGAAGATGGGCACGATCTACCCGATCAGCGCCAACCTGAAGGTCCTGCTCGACGAGCTGCTCTCGATCGAGGGCTACACCATGAAGTGCCTGGGCATGCAGACCCTCTTCGAGGGCACCGCGGTGGGCATCATGAACCAGCTGCGCGAGAACACGCGCAACGACCTGGTGCGCGACATCATCCGCCGCGTCGAGCAGGACGAGTCGCGCCACGCGGCCTTCGGCGTGCTCACCATGCGCCGCACCGTGAAGCGCGCGAGCGGGGAAGAGATGGAGCGCATGGAGGACTGGGCCTTCGGCATCCTCGAGGCGCTGAACGCGAACCAGCAGCTCGACATGCTCCACCTGTTCGCGCCGAAGTACGGCTACGACCCGGAGATGATCGTGAACATGTCGCTCGGCCTGCCGAACTGGGCCGAGATCAACGCCATGCCGTTCATGCACACGGTGATTCCGAACCTGTGCCGCCTCGGCCTGATCACCGAGCGCACCGAGTCGCAGTGGCGCGCGGTCGGGCTGATGACCGACAACCGCGGCGCGACGGGATCGCTTCCGATCGTCGGGTAGCGTTTGGGGCGACTGCTGCTCGTCCGTCACGGCGAAAGCGCGGGCAACGCGACGCGACGCTTCACGGATTCCGACCGCGTGCCGCTCACGCCCGTCGGGCGTGAGCAGGCCGCGCGTGCCGCGGTGTTCCTGCGCGCGCGGTTTGCGCCAGCTCGGATCGTCTCCAGCCCGATGACCCGCGCGCACCAGACCGCGGAGATCATCGCCGCCGCCCTCGCGTTACCGATCGAGCTGGAGCCCGACCTGCGCGAGCGGTCGCTCGGCGACCTACACGGCCACTCGTACGACGCCGTGCTGACAACGCCGGGCTACGGCTCGCTGCCGTATCAGGAGTGGCGGCCGCCCGCGGGAGAGACACTGATCGAGGTGCGCGAACGAGCGGGTCCAGCGCTCGCCGCGATCGCACGCGGGTCGATCGGCCGTGACGTCGTCGTCGTCAGCCACGCGGGCGCGATCCGATCCTGCTGGGCGCACGTCGAGGGCGACTGGCACGGAGTGCCCGACGAGGACATCCCGAACTGCTCGGTCCTCGTCGTCCCGCACGACGGGGTCGAGTTCGGCGAGCCCGAGCTCCTGCTCTCTAGTTCCTGAAGCGCGAGGTCTCCGCCGAAAGCGCGAGCGAGGCGGCCTGATCCGGGTGGATCGTCTTGGCGCGCGTGAAGAGGAGCTCTTCCGTCTCGACGTTGTTCGGGTCGGGGACGCAGCAGTCGACGGGGCAGACCTCCGCGCACTGCTCCTTGGCGTGGAAGCCCACGCACTCGGTGCAGAGCTGCGGGTTGATCACGAAGGTCTCTTCACCTTCGCTGATCGCCTCGTTCGGGCACTCCGGCTCGCAGACGCCGCAGTTGATGCATTCCTCGGTGATCATCGTCGACATGGGGGGCTCCTTCGGAAGGCGGTTGACGCTCAGTGCGTCAGGGTGAGCTCGGACTGCCCTCGCGGGATTCGGCCCGAGAGGAGAAGCTCGTTCGAGCGCGCGAGCCGAAACTCGAGCTCGCCGTCTTCGGCGGAGGTCTCGAGCTCGAGATTCGTGGCGAGCAGCTGCCGGCCGAGCCGGACCAGCGCCTTGAGCTGCGCGGCGGTGACGCGGTCGAGACGTCGCCCCGCGAGCTTCTTCAGGTTCGAGACCGCGAGGTGCACGTCGGGCACCTCGCCCGTGCCCGCGCAGACCGGGCACAGACGGCCGAGCGCCTCGCGGAGCACGCGCTCGACGAAGGCGGTCTGGTTCGAGAGGTGCTTGAGCGCCGTCGCGAGCTCGGGGTCGACCCGGAAGGTGACGCGATGCTTGGCTCGGGAGTGCTTGCCCATGACCTGTATGGCAAAATGCTGTACACAGATCGGCAAGTCAACCCGTACCGAATTGAATCCCGGACGGGCGGTGCTCGGATTCCCGCATATACTGAGCACCGGCATTTCCCTGTTGCCGGAGGTCTATCCTGGAATCGGATAGCGACCAACCCGTCGACGCACCGGGTCCGCAGCGACGCTCTCGGCGTCGGCGCCGCAGGCGCCGCGGACAACGGCCACTCGCCGCCGAGGGCGCGACGAACGATTCACCCATCGATGGCGCCGACCCGGCGCCCGTCGAGAGCGCTGCGCCGCAGCCCGGCGCCGATCCGCAGTCCGCTGATCGTCCGCGCCGGCGCCGCCGGCGCAGGCGCCGCTGGATCGGCGGCGCACCGGAGCCATCGGCCGACCTCGCCTCGACGTCGGAGACAGCTTTGGCACCGAATTCAGACCCTTACGCAGAGCCCGAGCTCTGGGGCGACTCCGCGGAATCCGCGGAGGACGAGAGCGCGGAGGAATCCGCGCCGCAGAGCGAAGCCGCTCCCGCGACCGACGAGCCCTGGCGCGAGCGACCCCGCCGGCGACGAAGACGGCGGCGCGGCGGCGGAGGGCCGGTCAGCGACGAGCGGCTGCGACAGATGCTCGATCTGCTGCGGCGCGAGTTCGGCCTGCGGCACTTCCGGCCTGGTCAGGAAGAAGCGATCCGCGCGGTGCTCGATCGCCGCGACACGCTCTGCGTCCTTCCGACCGGCGGCGGGAAGTCGCTCACCTACCAGCTTCCGAGCCTGCTCCTGCCCGGCCTCACCGTCGTCGTCTCGCCGCTCATCGCCCTGATCCGCGACCAGTTCGAGAAGCTGCGCGCGCAGGGCATCGAGACCGTGCGGCTCGACAGCTCGCTCACGGGCACGGAGAAGGAGGAGGCGCTCACGCTCCTCGAAGAAGGCGACCAGAAGATCGTTCTGATCACGCCCGAGGGCGCGACCGGCCCGGCCTTCAAGAAGCGTGTGGCCGACCAGCAGGTCTCGCTACTCGTGATCGACGAGGCGCACTGCGTCTCCGAGTGGGGCCACGACTTCCGGCCCGCCTACCTCGCGCTCGGCGCGCTCGCCGAGGACCTCGGCCGGCCGCCGATCCTCGCGCTGACCGCGACTGCCCCGCCGCTCGTGCGCGAGGAGATCGTGAAGCGCCTGGGGCTGCGCGATCCGGCAATGGTGGTGCGCCCCGTCGCGCGTCCCAACCTGCGCTTCGAGGTGAAGACCTGCGAGTCGGAGGACATCAAGCGGCGCGAGCTCGTGCAGTACCTGCGCCGCCTGCGGCGTCCGGGAATCGTCTACTGCTCGACGGTGAAGGACGTCGAGGAGCTCGGAGCGCTCTGCAAGATCGCGCGCATCCCGGCCGAGATCTATCACGGCCGGCTCACGAAGGCGGAGCGCGACCACGCGCACAAGCGCTTCATGTCGTCGGGCAAGCGCATCGTGATGATCGCCACCAGCGCCTTCGGTCTCGGCGTCGACAAGGCGGACATCCGCTACGTGCTGCACTACCAGGTGCCCGGCTCGCTCGAGTCCTACGTACAGGAAGCGGGCCGCGGCGGGCGCGACGGCCTGCCGACGCGCTGCATCCTGCTCTGGGATCCGCGCGACATCGACGTGCAGCGGCACTTCCTGTCGGAAGGCCCGGCGACCCGCTCGCAGATCAAGAAGGTCGTCGAAGGCCTCTCGGCCTGGACCAAGGACGGCCGCGCGGTGGATGCCTCGACCTTGGCGATGGCGACGGAGGTGGGCGTCACGCGCACCAAGGCGATCCTCGAGGGTCTGCGCGACGCGAGCCTGGTCGCCGAGACCGACGGGCAGTTCTCGCTCGTGGGCGAGATCGACGTGAACGACGCGGTGAAGCTCCTCTCTCGCCGCAACGAAGAGCGCAAGACCACCGACCGCCGCCGCCTCGAGAGCATCATCAACTACGCCAACAACACGGAGGAGTGTCGGATGATGCACATCCGGCGCTACTTCGAGGACGGCGAGCCCTCCCCGTGCGGCCACTGCGACGTGTGCGAGCCCAAGCTGCGCCGCCGCCGCCGCCGCCCGAAAGGCCGCCGCGGGAACGGCGGCTTCAACGACCGAGACGACGACGAGTGAGCTTCGAGCGGGAGGCGGACGTCGCGCGCGAGGCGGCGCTCGCGGGCGGTGAGGTGATTGCGCGCCACGCGTCCGCCGAGCGGCGCGCGTCGTGGGACAAGTCCGACGACAACCCCGTCACGGCGGCGGACCTCGAGGCGAACGCCGCCATCGGCGCCGTGCTTCGCGCCGAGTTCCCCGACGACTGCGTTCTCTCCGAGGAGACGCTCGACAGCGAGTCGCGCCTCGGGGCATCGCGCGTCTGGATCGTCGACCCGCTCGACGGCACCAAGGAGTTCGTCGAGGGCGTGCCCGAGTTCGCCGTCTCGGTCGCGCTCGCGGTGCAAGGTCGACCCGTCGCGGCCTGCATCCTTCAGCCGATCACGCGCGAGTGCTTCACGGCGCGGCTCGGCAGCGGCGCTCGGCTCGATGGCGAGCGCATCGAGGTCTCCAGGGCCACGGACCTGGCGCACAGCACGATGCTGTCCTCGCGCACCGAGATGAAGCGCGGCCAGATCGAGCCGTTCCGTGGGCTCTTCGCCCGCATCGAGCCCGTCGGGTCGGTCGCGCTCAAGCTCGCGCTGGTCGCGGCGGCGCGCGCGGACCTGTGGATCTCCGCCGCGCCGAAGAGCGAGTGGGACGTCTGCGCCGGCGACCTGCTCGTGCGCGAAGCGGGCGGCCGCTTCGTCGAGCTCGCACGCGGCGAGCGCATCTACAACCAGCGCGAGGTACTGCTCCAGCCGCTGCTGGCGGCCGGGCCCGCGCATCTCGTCGAAGAGTTCCGGAGGCGCGCGTGCTAGGACTGAAACACCCGATGCTGCGCATCGATCCGGTCTCGGACGAGATCTACAACGTCTCGGATCTCCTCATCGAGCGTCTCTCGGAGAAGCGCATCTGGCTCTTCGATCTCGAGGCGACCGGCCTCGACACGACCCGCGAGCGCGTCACGCAGATCGCGGGCTGCATGCTCGAGGGCGGCCGCCTGCGCGAGGAGACCGCGTTCACGACCTTCGTCTGGCCGGGCGACGGCGTCGAGATCCCCAAGGTCGTGCGCGAGCTGACCGGCATCACGCTCGACACGCTGCGCGGCGCGGCGGAGCTGCCCGAGGCCTGGGCGCGTCATCTCAGTGCGGCGCGCGGCGCCGACTTCTGGATCGGCCAGAGCGTCTTCGAGTTCGACGTCCCGCTGCTCGAGACAGAGCTCGCGCGCCACCGCATGCCCGTCGAGCTGCCGCCGATCCTCGACTCCGTCGTCTTCGCGACCTGGCTCCTGGGCCCGCCCGACGAGCGCTGGAGCACGTCGAAGCTCCTGCAGCGCTTCTCCGTCGACACCGTCGGGCTGCGCCGGCACGACGCGCTCGACGACGTGAAGATCCTCGGGCGGCTCCTGCTGCCGATGCTGCGCCTGGTGAAGGAGCAGCGCGGGGACCGCTTCGAGATCCCCGCGGGCGCGCCGCTTCCGATCAAGCGTCACCCGCCTGTGACCGCCCTACCGTCCTAGCAGGGCGAGCGCGCGCGCCTCGACGTAGCGGATCAGCTCGTCGGCGAGACAGCGATCCGTGTAGAGCGACGGGTCGGCGCCGAAGGCCATCGTGTCGTCGCCCATCGAGACGAGCTGCGGATAGAGCACGCGCCGTGGGCCGTAGCTCACCTTGGCGGGAATCGGCTCGCGCGTGAGCTTCCCTTCGAAGCCGACGAAGCCCAGCACCTTGGCGCTGCGGGGCGTGGCCGTCTCGAGCGCGCGCAGGCCGCCGATCGCCGCTTGCATGCGGCGCGTCTCGGCCGCGTGCGAGGCGAGCCAGGGTTCGAGCTCCGCGAGCAGTCGCGGGTCGGCGAGGCCGGCGCGAAGCGCCTCGTTCGCGGCGAGCCGCGCCGCGAGCAGCGCCTCGATCTCCGCCAGCGACTCGCTCGGGCGCTCGAGCGCGCGTTCGAGCTCGCGATCCCGGTCGTCGGCCGTCGACGGCGAGAAGCGATGCGCGTGCGCGAAGAGGCGAAGCGCGGGTGCGACCGCGCCCCCGAGCTCGTCGACCGCGCGCGTCCAGGCGCTCTCCGCGTCGTAGGCGCGCGGATCGCGCATGTACTCCGCCGCGCAGCGCAACGTGATCGACGACGCCCGCACCTGTTCCATCGGGTTCAGCAGGATCCCGGAGACGTGCACGTCGAGCTCGCGATCCCGTCCGGCGTAGGGATTCAAGTGGAGCATCACGCGCATCGGTCCGTCCGCGACGGGCGTGTTGTCGGCGAGCAGCACGCGCCGCCGCAGGGTCTTCGCGCGGGCGGCGGCTTCGCGCGCGAGGATCTCCGGGGCGAGCACCGTGCGGCCCGTCCACGCGACCTCGATCGCCGGATCGAGGGCCGCGCCGATCTCCTCGAGGTACTCGGTCGACTCGACGCCCAGGTAGTCGGTGGGGCTGAGCCAGAGCAGCGAGTCGCGCCCGAAGGCGTCCTGCACCTCGCGCAGCAAGGTGAGCTGCGCCTGCGCGAGCGAGCGGAAGGCGCGCCGGTCCGCTTCGTGCAGCAGGGACGTGGGAACGTCGTCGACGCCGAGCGCGAGCACGCGCGAACCCAGGCGGTGGAACGCAGCGAGCTTCGCGACGAACGCCGCGCGCTCGGCGGGATCGGAGTACACGATCGAGCGCCCCGGCGAGACCGCGAAGCCGACGCGCACGCCCGCGCGCTCGCCCGCCGCGACGAGCGCGCCAAACTCCGCGAGCTGCTCGTCGGGATACGGCTCGCGCCAGCGCGCCAGGTGGAACGGATCGTCCTTGGGCGCGTACATGTACGTGTTCATGCCCCAGCGCCCCATGCGCTCGAGCAGCCAGAGGCGGTCATCATGCGCCCACGGCTTCCCGTAGAAGCCCTCGATCACCCCGCGAATCGCGAATCCGCTCACTGCGTACAGGATACAGTGCGCCGGTGCGCGGAATGCGGACCGGTCGAGGCGCGTCGAACGGGGCGATGAACGCGCTCGCGGTCGGGCTCTCGATTGCGCTCGTGGCTGGAGCCGCCCGGGCCGCCGATCCATCGGTGGTGGACCCGAAGGACACCTCCGAGATCACGCTCACGCTCGACTCGGTCGATCGGGTGCGCGCGCCCTCTGCCGAGCCCGGGCTCGGCTACGTCTCGGGACGCGCGCTCGCGCACCAGGGAGAGCTCGAGGTCTTCGACGTGGTCTTCGTCATCGACACGTCCGGAAGCACGGCCGAGGCATCGGGGATCGGCGAAGGCTCGGGCTGGCTCAAGCGCCTGCCGGGCGTGTCCGTGTCGCGGACCGAGAGCATCCTGGGCGCCGAGGTGGCCGCGATCGCCTCGCTGCTCGACGGCTTCGACGCGCGCACCACGCGCGTGGGCCTCGTGAGCTTCGCGGGCGAGCTCGACCCACGCGTCGACAGCGCCTGGGTCGAGGCGCCCCTCACCTCCGACTATGCGGCGATGCGCAGGGCGCTCGAGGACCGGCTCCTGGTCGATCCGGAGGGCGGAACGAACCTGCGCGCGGGTCTCCTGCGCGGAGCCATCGAGCTCCTGGGCACGCGCAGCGCGCAGAGCCGGCCGCGGAGCAACGCGGGTCGACACCTGGTGGTGTTGACGGACGGGCTGCCCACGCTCCCCCAGGGCAACCCCGAGGGTGGCGCGATCCGCGCCGCGCGCTCGCTGGCCAAGCGCGGCATACGCGTGCACGTCTTCGAGATCGGCGCGGCGTCTCGCTCCGGCTCGCGATCCGGGGCGCAGGTCGCGCGCATCACGCACGGCGAGCACCACGTCGTCGAGGATCTCTCGAAGCTCGCGCCGCTGCTCGGGCAGATCGAGTTCCGCGCGCTGCGCGAGCTGCGGGTCGCGAACCTCACGACCGGCGCTCCGGCGCTCGAGCTCGTGAAGGACGCGGACGGCGGGTACGGCGCGCTGGTCCCGGTGGTCGCGGGCGCGAATCGCATCGAGGTCGTCGCGATCGCGTCCGACGGGCGGGAGCGCCGCGTCGAGCGCGAGATCGTCTTCAGCGACACGGATCTCGACGCGCCGCAGCGCGCGCGGCTCGAGCATCTTCTGACGCTGCACGCCGCCGCCGACGCGCGCGGCAAGGCCGCGAAGCAGAAGACGCTCACGGTCGAGCCGGAGCCGACGAAGACGCCGAAGAACTAAGCGAGCGCTCGGGCCACGTTGTAGGTCACGAAGCTCGCGAGCCAGGCCAGGCCCAGCATGTAGCTGAACGCGAGCGCGGGCCAACGCCAGCTCCCCGTCTCGCGCGCCATCACGACGATCGTCGAGGTGCACTGCAGCGCGAATACGAAGAACACGAGCAGAGACAACGCGACCGGCAGGCTGAAGACCGGCTCTCCCGTCGACGGATTCACGTCCGCGCGCAGTGCTTCGCGCAGGCTCCCCGAGTCACCGTCGTCGGAGACCGCATGGATCTGGGCAAGCGTCGCGACGATCACCTCGCGCGCGGCGAGGCTCGCGACCAGGCCCACGCCGATCTTCCAGTCGAAGCCGAGCGGCGCGATCGCCGGCTCGAGCGCGTGGCCGATGCGGGCGCCGGCGCTGGCTTCGAGGTTCGCGCGCGCCTCCTCGGCCGGCGTGCGCGTCGGGTCGGGCGCGGCGTGCGGGAACGTGAGCAGACCCCAGAGCACGATCGACGTGGCGAGGATGATCGTGCCCGCGCGGCGCACGAACGCGGTGGCGCTGCGCCAGACCTGCTTCGCGAGTAGCCCCGCGGTGGGCCAGCGGTAGGGCGGAAGCTCCATGTAGAACACCGACGGCGTGCCCTTCAGCAGGGTCGAGCTCAGGAGCGCCGCCGAGACGAGCGCGGTCGCGACGCCGAGCAGGTACAGCCCGAACATCACCAGCGCCTGCACGCCCAGGACACCGAACAGCGTCGCGCTCGGCACGAACGCCGCGATCAGCAGCGTGTACACCGGCAGCCGCGCGGAGCAGGTCATGAACGGGGCGACCAGGATCGTGGCCAGCCGCTCCCGCGGCGACGCGATCGTGCGCGCCGCCATGATGCCCGGCACCGCGCAGGCGTAGCAGGAGAGCAGCGGCACGAAGCTCCGCCCCTGGAGCCCCGCCCAGCCCATCACGCGGTCGACGACGAACGCCGCGCGCGCCATGTAGCCGACGTCCTGGAGCACGTGGATGAACGCGAACAGGATCACGATCTGCGGCAGGAAGATCAGCACCGACCCCACGCCGGCGAGCACGCCGTCCGTCCAGAGGTCCGTGACCCAGCCGCCGGGCAGCACTTCGCGCGAGACGCGGCCGAGCGCGCCGAAGCTCGTATCGATCGCGTCCATCGCGGGCACGGCCCACGAGAAGATGCTCTGGAAGAGGAAGATCATCACGGCGGCGAAGACCAGCAGCCCGAAGACCGGGTGCAGCAGCACGCGGTCGATGCGATCCGTCCGGGTGTCGGGCTCGAGGTCGTTCGCGCCGATCGCGCGGCAGACCTCGTCGACCCAGGCAAAGCGCTGCTCGGCGGTGTCGGCGGCCGGCAGCGCCGCGGCCGGCGCCCAGCGCGACGGCTCGGGCAGCAACCGGTGCAGCGGCTCCATGCCGACGCCGCGGTGACCGACGACGCCGAGCACCGGGATGCCGAGGATCTGCGACAGCCGCGTCGGCTCGATCTTCCCGCCGCGCGCGCGCACCTCGTCGATCATGGTCAGCACCAGCAGGGTCGGCCGGCCGCGCTTCAACACCTCGCGCACGAGTCCGAGCCCTCGGCGCAAGGTGGTGGCGTCGACCACGCAGACGATTCCGTCGATCTCCGGCACGCCGGAGAGCTGACCCGCGAGCGCCTTCTCGACGATCTGCTCGTCGGGCGTCTCGCCCACCACGCTGTACGTGCCCGGCAGATCGAGCACGCGAACCTCGGTCGCCGCGCCGCGCAGCGCGCCCTCGCGACGCTCGACGGTGACGCCCGGATAGTTGCCGACGCGCGCGCTCGAGCCCGTGAGCACGTTGAAGAGGGTCGTCTTCCCGGCGTTCGGCGCGCCGATCAGCGCCACGCGCACCGGCCGCGGCCCGAGCTCGACGGCAGCGCTCACGGCTCGTCCCGATCGGTTGCGATCTCGACGAAGAGCGCGTCGATCTGCTCGAGCCTCAGGCAGAGCCGATAGCCGCGGATGTCGATCTCGACCGGATCGCCGAGCGGCGCGCGCCGCACGACCGCCAGGCTCGTGCCCGGGACGAAGCCGAGGTCACCGAGCCGCGTCGGGATCGCGGACCCGGGCGCGGGCGCGCAGAGGCGCGCCCTCACGCCGACCGGCAGCGCCGCCAGCGGCATCCGCCCGGAAACGGGCGTCCGCCCCGAGGCGCTGCCGTTTTTGAGAACGGCTTTCACTCTCAAGGAGGCTATCAGATCAGGCGCGGCGAAGCGAAACCGGTACGGACTTATACGCCGGGGTGCGGCTCCCGGCGGCCAGCGCATCGATCGGCACGAGCGGATTCGCCTCGGGGAAGTACGCCGCCGCGCAGCCGCGCGGCAGGTCGTACGCGCGCACGGAGAAGCCGGAGACCACGCGCGTCTCCCCTTGCCAGTGACTCGTGAGCTCGACCCGCTCGCCTTCCGCGAGGCCGCGCGCCGCGATCTCGTCGCGGTGGAGCAGCACCACGCGTCGGTCTCCGGCGATTCCGCGATAGCGATCGTCGTTCGCATAGATCGTGGTGTTGTACTGGTCGTGGCTGCGGATCGTCATCAGCCAGAGCTGGTCCGGCGGCAGCGCGTGTTCGGGGATCGCCTGTGCGGTGAAGTGCGCCTTGCCCGAGCCGGTCTTGAACGCGCGCGCACCGGCTCCGCTGGGCAATACGAAGCCACCGTCCTCGCGCACGCGCCGGTTCATGTCCTCGAAGCCCGGTACGACGCGCGCGATGCGCTCGCGCACCCGGTCGTAGTCGGAGCCGAGCGCTTCCCAGGGGATCGCGTGCGCGGCGCCGAGCGCGGCGCGCGCGAGACCGCAGACGATCGCGGGCTCGCTCAGGAGCTCCGGTGAAGCGGGCTCGAGGCGGCCCGTGGAGCGGTGCACGCAGCGCATCGAGTCCTCGACCGTCACGAATTGCGCGACGCCGCCGCGCACGTCGCGCTCGGTGCGGCCCAGGGTCGGCAGGATCAACGCCTCGCGGCCGTGCACGAGATGCGAGCGGTTCAAGGTGGTGGAGACCTGCACGGTGAGCGCAGCGCGGCGCAGCGCGCGCTCGGTGAACGCGGTGTCGGGCGTCGCGCGCGCGAAGTTCCCGCCGAGAGCCACGAACACCTTCGCGCTGCCGTCGTCGAGCGCGCGAATCGCCGACACCGTATCGTGTCCGTGCGCGCGCGGGGCGCGAAACGCGAACTCGGCGTCGAGCCGGTCCAGGAAGTCCGCGGGCGGCCGCTCCCAGATCCCCATGGTGCGGTCGCCCTGCACGTTGCTGTGCCCGCGCACCGGGCACGGTCCCGCGCCGGGGCGGCCGATGTTGCCGCGCAGCAGGAGCAGGTTCGCGACCTCCTGCACGTTCGCGACGCCGTGCGTGTGCTGGGTGAGACCCATCGCCCAGCACGCGATCACACGCTCCGACCGCGCGTAGAGCTCCGCCAGCTCGCGCATCTCGCGTCGCGAGACGCCGCTCGCGCGCTCGAGCTCCTCGTACGAGCGCTGCTCGACCGCCTCGCGCCAGGACTCGAAGCCCTGCGTGTGCTCCGCGATGAACGCGTGATCGAGCACGCGCCCGGGCGCGTCGGCTTCGAGCGCGAGCAGGCACTTCGCCACGCCCTGCAGGAACGCGACGTCGCCGCCCACGCGGACTTGCACGAACAGGTTCGCGAGGGGCGTGCCGACCCCGACGAGCCCCAGCGCCTCCTGGGGATTCGCGAACGCGACCAGCCCGCGCTCGCGCAGCGGGTTCACGCTGACGATCGCGCAGCCGCGCCGCTTGGCGGCCTGAAGCACGGTCAGCATGCGCGGATGGTTCGAGCCCGGATTCTGACCGAGCACGAGGATGAGATCGCAGAGCTCGAAGTCGGCGAGGCCGACCGTCCCCTTTCCTTCCCCGATCGCCTGGCTCAGCCCCGTCCCGCTCGACTCGTGACACATGTTCGAGCAGTCGGGCAGGTTGTTCGTGCCGAACGCGCGCGCGAAGAGCTGCCAGAGGAACGCGGCCTCGTTGCTCGTTCGCCCCGAGGTGTAGAAGACCGCCTCGTCGGGCGAGGCCAGCGCGCGCAGGTGCTCGGCGATGCGACCGAACGCGGCTTCCCACGCGATCGGCTCGTAGCCCTCGGCACCCGGCGGCAGCCACATGGGCTCCGTGAGCCGGCCCTGCGCCTCGAGCCACAGGTCCTCGCGCGCGGCGAGATCCGCGACCGTGTGCTCGGCGAAGAACGCCCGCGTCACGCGCTTGCGCGTCGCCTCGTGCGCGACCGCCTTCGCGCCGTTCTCGCAGAACTCGAGTCGATGGCGCGGCAAAGACTCGGGCCAGGCGCAGCCGGGACAATCGAAGCCGTCGACCTGATTCACCTGCGCCAGCACGCGCAGCCCGCGCGAGAGCCCCAGCTCGCGAACGCGCCTCGCCGTCGAGAGCACCGCGCCGAGGCCCGCGGCGGCCGGTCTCGTCGAGCGCGGCGCCTGCTCGGACATCGCCGGATGCTAGCATGCGCCCCGCCATGCCCGACTCCGTCCAGATCCCCGCTGGCCCGCTCTCGGGCGTCGTCGTCGTCGATCTCACGCGCGTGCTCGCGGGTCCCTATTGCACCCTGGTGCTCGCCGAGCTCGGCGCGCGCGTGATCAAGGTCGAGCGGCCCGGTCACGGCGACGACGCGCGCGGCGTCGGCCCGTTCATGAACGGAAAGTCCGCGTACTTCATGTCGCTGAACCGCGGCAAGGAGAGCATCGCGCTCGATCTCGGCGAGACCGCCGATCGCGCGATCTTCGAGAGGCTCATCGCGCGCGCGGACGTGCTGGTCGAGAACTACCGCCCGGGCGTGCTCGCGAAGCACGGGCTCGGCTGGGAAGCGCTGCACGCGCGCTGGCCACGGCTCGTGCTCGCGTCGATCTCCGGCTTCGGTCAGACGGGGCCCTACTCGAGCCGGCCCGCGTTCGACATGGTCGTGCAGGCCATGGGCGGCGTGATGAGCCTGACCGGCTGGCCGGGCGGACCGCCGACGCGTGTCGGCACGTCGATCGGCGACATCACCGCGGGACTCTTCGGCGCGATCGGCATTCTCGCCGCGCTCAACGAACGCGCGCAGACGGGGCTCGGCCGGCACGTCGACGTGGCGATGCTCGACTCGCAGGTCGCCATCCTCGAGAACGCGATCGCGCGCTACGCGGCGACGGGCGAAGTGCCCGGTCCGCTCGGCTCGCGACATCCGTCGATCGCGCCGTTCGCCGCGTTCCGCGCGCGCGACAAGCACCTGGTGATCGCGGCCGGACACGACCCGATGTTCCACAAGCTCTGCGGCGTCCTCGAGGCGCCGGAGCTGCGCAGCGACCCGCGCTTCCTCGGCGTCCAGGAGCGCGTGGCGAACGCGGACGCGCTCGGCGTCGAGGTCGAGAAGCGCCTGGGCGCGCGCGACGCCGCCGATTGGCTCGCGCGCCTCGCCGCGGCCGGCGTGCCCTGCGGACCGATCCACGACGTCGCCGGCGTACTCGCCGATCCGCAGGTGCGCGCGCGAAACATGATCGTGTCGGCCGACGATCCGATCTCGGGCCGTCTCGAGATGCCGGGAAACCCGATCAAGCTCGACGGCCGCGCGGATCCGCTTACGCGCCCGCCTGCACCGGAACTCGACGCCGATCGCGCCGCGATCCTCGCCGAGCTAGAGCGCGAGAACGGCTGAGACGGTCGCGATCGTCCCGAGGAGCGCCAGCGCGTACGCGCCGTAGGCCGCGACCGGCGCCGCGGCGTGCCCGAAGAGATCGAGCGTGAAGTGGCGCAGGTGGTGCGCGCAGTGCCAGAGCACGAGCGAGATCACCGCGATCAGGAAGATCCTGCCGACCGGGCCCGACGCCAGCGCGTGCGCGCGCGGGTAGCTGAGCCCCGTGCTCATCAGGTCGCTCGGACCGAGCAGGAGCACGCTGATGATCAGCCCCGGCAGGAAGAATCCGGCAACGAAGCCACCGCCGCCGAACAGCATCCACCAGATCGGCTCGAGCTTGTGGATGAAGTTCATCAGACGAATCCTCCGAGGATGATGAAGAGGATCAGCCACAGGGTGGCGAAGCCGCCGAGAGGAGCGACGCCGAGGATCGGCATCGGCAGAGGCGGCTTCGGCACCGGCCCGATCCGGCCCGCTGCGATCTTGCGACCCACCCAGCCGAAGCGGAACGCGAAGTAGATCGCGAAGAGCAGGCAGACGATGTTCAGCGCGCGCATCGGACCGGTGGCGAGCGACGCGAGCCACGCGTCCCAGGCCGCTTCGCCCTTCCCGAGCGCGCGGATGCCGACGATGAGCTCGACCGCCGCGATCGCCATCGGGATGCAGGTCGCCGCGAAGATCGTGTAGTTCCGGTAGCGGTACCAGCCGAGCGGAAAGCCCGACGGCTTGCGCGCGGGCGCGCACGGCGTCTTCGGCGGGCCGAAGTGTTTGGCGCTCATGTGAAGCTCTTCTTGGGCAGCACGTGCACGAACTGCAGCGCGTCGGTCAGCTTGGCCTGCTGGATCGCCATCGCCGGATCGACGTGCTTGGGGCAGACCTGGCTACACTCGTTCGCGTAGGAGCAGCCCCAGAGACCGTCCCCGTCGTTCAGCGCGTCGAAGCGCGAAGCGTTGCCCTCGTCGCGCGAATCCAGGTTGTAGCGGTGCGCGAGCGCGATCGCGGCGGGGCCGAGGAACTCGGGCTCGGCCGCGAGCACCGGGCAGGCCGCGTAGCAGAGCGCGCAGTTGATGCACATCGAGTACTGCTTGAATTCCTCGAGCTGCTCGGGCGACTGGCGGTACTCGCCCTCGGCGACGTCCTTCTCGATCTTGCGGATGATCCAGGGCTTCACGCTCTTGATCTTGTGGATGAAGCTCTCGAGATCGACCACCAGATCGCGCACGATCGGGAAGTTCGAGAGCGGCTCTACGCGGATCGTGCCCTGGTAGTCGCGCACGAACGCGGCGCAGGTCAGGATCGGGCGGCCGTTCACGAGCATGCCGCAGCTGCCGCAGACGCCCATCCGGCACGACCAGCGGTGCGAGAGCGTCGGGTCGATGTCGTCCTTGATGGCGTTCAGCGCGTCGAGGACGACCCAGTCCTCCATGCACGGCACTTCGTAGGTCTCGAAGACCGGCTCCTTGTCGGACTCGGGCCGGAAGCGCAGGACCTCGAACTTCACCATTCTCGTCTCGGCCATCTCAGTACTTCCGCTCCTCGAGCTCCCAGCGCGTCTTCGTCACCGGCTTGTACGACAGGTGCGGTCCGTCGGCCGCGAACTTCACCAGCGAGTGCTTCCAGAATTCGCCGTCGTTCCGAGTCGGGAAGTCCGTGCGCGTGTGCGCGCCGCGCGACTCGCGCCGGTGGAGCGCCGAGAGCGCGACCGTCTCGGCGACGTCGAGCATGTTGCCGAGCTCGAGCGCCTGGACCACCTCGGTGTTGAAGATCAGGCTGCGGTCGGAGAGGCCGATGTCGGCGTAGCGGCCCTTGAGCTGCGTGACCGTGTCGAGCGCGGCCCGCATCGAGTCCTCTTCGCGGAAGACGCCGCAGCCGGACTCGGTGGCGAGGTTCAGCTCGCGCCGGATCTGCGCGATCTTCTCGCCGCCGTGCTTGCCGCGCAGGCGATCGAGCCGGGCTGCCTCGGCGCGGGCCTGCTCGAGCGCGGACTTCTCGTCGCCGGAGGACGAGCCCTTCGCGAACGCCGCCGCACTGTTGCCCGCGCGCGCGCCGAAGACGAGACACTCGGTGAGCGAGTTCGAGCCGAGTCGGTTCGCGCCGTTGATCGAGACGCACGCGCACTCGCCGGCCGCGAACAATCCCGGCAGCTCCGTCGCACCATGGAGGTTGGTGTCGACGCCGCCCATCATGTAGTGCACGACCGGCCGCACCGGAATCGGCTCGAAGACCGGATCGATGCCGACGTAGTTCCGCGCGAGCTCGCGCACGAACGGGATCTTCTTGTCGATCTTCTCTTCGCCCAGGTGCATGAGCTCGAGGTGCACGTAGTCGCCGTACGGCCCCTTGAAGCCGCGACCGGCCTGGAACTCGCGCATCTCCGCGCGCGAGACCATGTCCCGCGGGCCGAGCTCCGCCTTCCCGCCGACGCCGTAGTCGTACTCGATCAGGAAGCGCTCGCCCTTGTTGTTCTTGAGGTACCCGCCCTCGCCGCGCGACGCCTCGGTGATCAGGATGCCCGTGCCCGGCAGCCCCGTCGGGTGGTACTGCACGAACTCCATGTCCTTCAGGCCGACGCCCGCGCGATACGCCAGCGCCATGCCGTCGCCCGTCTTCACCGCAGCGTTGGTCGTGAAGGGGAAGATCCGGCCCGCGCCG
>Ga0184615_10000206_pt1 | contig 37102 bp, 38 predicted proteins | sample PLM4_65_coex_FD_133134 | JGI IMG/M metagenome (GOLD analysis project Ga0184615, IMG submission 133134) | Groundwater sediment microbial communities from an aquifer in East River, Colorado, USA - PLM4_65_coex | ecosystem: Environmental > Terrestrial > Soil > Riparian zone | place: USA: East...
GCGCCACCTTTCAGGATGGACTTCCATTCGAACGAACCCGAAAAAAGGCCCGCGCAATTCCAGGGAACCAGGTTGTCGGCCCGGCATGCGGCTTGAACCCCGGGAACCGGGTGAACCGTTGCGGCGGCAAGAATCAGCGGAATGGCACCGGCGAGCAGCAGCTTCGCTCCAAGGGAGTCAGTCATGGCTCACGGATTTGGGAAGGGTTGGACGTCACCACCATGCCGAGCGGGACCGCGCGCCAGTTGGACCAGCGCGCCATAGTCCCGTCCGCACGCCGGATCGCGAGCTGGCCGGAGAGACCGCCGTCGAGCAGCATCGCCCGCCGGCAACCGAGCGAGCGCATGAACTCCGACATTTCGCCCACGGTCGGGCCGTAGGGAAACGTCTCCGCCATGGGGCCGAGCGCCGCGTATCGGGTGAGGGCGACGATCACCTGCCCTTCGCGGGTGATCCCGATGGCCACCCGTGAATCCCGGTGCGCCAGATCGACTCCGCGCCCCGGGGAGGCGAACTCGGGCGGGGACTCGCCATTTCCCACCAGCAACGCCGGATACGACTGGAAGGCAAGCAACGGCGTAGTGGCGAGGGCGTTCCGTTCCGCTTCATTCAGGAGCACCGGCACCCCGTCCGCTCCGATGGCGAACGTCATGACCAGACGCCCCGTCCCGGCCGGCCGGGATTCCACCCCGCCGCGCACCAGCCAACCCCAGGGAGACACCCCACTGAACTGTCCAGCGTTGAACCCCGCGATTGCGCCATCGGGGAGCGAATCGATGGTCCAGGCATTCCGGGTGCCCTCATCGCGGGTTGCCTGGTGAAGGGAGAATCGGATGGCCGAGGGGTCCAACCGAAGCAGGACCACCTGAACCGCCGCCAGCGGTCCCTCACGGGCCAAACGCATTTCACCCAGCCACACCCCTGGATGAATCGCGGTCCAGATCAGCCCCAAGGTGAGGAGCGGTGACCGGAGCACGGGTCAGAGAATCCCTTCCAGGGCGGTTACCAGCTCGGCGCAACGGGGATTGAGCGCCTTGGCCTCTTCAGCCGTGTAGCCATACTCACCCTTCCCCACGCCGGGGATCTTCACACCCCCGACGGTCGCGCTGGTCCGGAGCGCAGCCGGGGCCTTGCAGAAGGGGAGCACCCGCTCCTTCAGCAGGTCGTAGCATTCCTTGTCGAAACCGGACTTCTCGGCGCCCTTCAGCTCCGCCTCCCTGAGCTTCCCCTCTTTCCAGTAATCGTCGAACTTGGCGGGATCGGGGCCGCAGGTCTTCGTGATCAGGGCCTCGAGATCCAGCGGGATCTTCGCCATGATGGCCTGGATTTCCTGCTGCGACTTGCCATCCGTATCCATCATCCGCTGGTACAGCTTCTGCCCTTCAGGAGAGGCCAGTGCCCCTTCCTCGCAGGCTTTGAACTGTTCCGCGGTCTTCAGACTTTTCAGCTGCGTCCTGAGAGCTTCACGGAGGGCCCGCTCTTCGGCCATCCCCTTGAGGAGCTGATCGATTACCGATGGGCTCAGCGGAGGACAAGCACGGACCGACGAGGGACCGCCGACGGCCAGGAATGGTCCCTGCCCCTCCGCCACCGCCGCGGAGAGAACGCCGAGTGCGAGCGCGATGATCGTTGATTTCATGTCAGGCCATCCGTTGAGAGGGTGCCGCAGAGTCACGGAACTCCTCGTTCCGCGAAATTGTTGCCGGGTCTCGGATCCGGAGTGTCGCTCAGGACAATGACGCCGAAGTCTCGCCGAACCCCGTTGGGGGGTCTGGTTGTCACCACGTAGATGTCACGCCGGGCCCGGGCCGGGAGGTCGCCGAGCGCGCACTCTACCCGAGCCCTGAGCACGCTGATTCCAGGTGCGCTGGCGCTGGGGCGACAGCCGGTTCCCATCTCGATGATGCCGACGCCCACCGGGAGTAACACCTCCACCCTGGCTGCCCTGGCCTCTCCGAATTCGGACAGAACCGTGAATTTCACGGTGAGCCGCCCGCCATCATCCGACACCGAGAGAGTGCGGACCTGCAGATCGGCCTGCCAAAGCGGCACTTGGGCTGAGCCACTCCGGCCGAGCGCCAGGAGTCCGAGCAGAAGGGCTCCGCTTCGTCGCATCTGGGCTCCGATCGCCGGGTGTGCGATCACGGCTTGCCGAAGGCCGCACTTTGTCCGTAGTATCTGAAGCATCCGGGGAACAGTAGACGGCTCCCATCACGGCCCGGTCAAACCGCCGTCAATCCGCCATCAAATCTCGGAACCCCTTGCGTCTCAGAGTTTTCGGCGGGTTATGGATCGAGGGTGAATCGGAGCTTCCACCGCTCGGACGCCGGCGCATGGCTCTGCTGGCGGTGGTTGCCGCGGCGGGCAGGAAGGGCGTGTCTCGCGACCGGGTCCTGGCCCTCCTTTGGCCCGACTCCGACGCCGAGCAGGGCCGCCACACCCTCTCCCAGAATCTCTACACTCTCCGTCGTGAAACCGGGCAGGAGTGGATCGCCGCGACGACGGAGCTCAGGCTCGATCCGTCGGTATCGAGTGACATTGGCGATTTCCGCGATGCCCTCGCGGCGGGCGATCATGCCGGCACGGCTTCCCTGTACAGCGGTGCCTTCCTGGATGGGTTCTACCTCCAGGGCGTTCCCGAATTCGACCGCTGGGTCGAGGAGGAACGCGGCCGCCTGGAGGGAGCGGTGCGGCGTTCACTCGAAGTCCTCGCGCGGGACGCGGCCGCGACCGGGCGGCACCGTGAAGCGATCGCCCACTATCACCGTCTGACCGAGCTCGATCCGGTGAGCGCGCGGTACGCCGGCGACTACATGCGCGCACTCGCGGCCGGAGGCGACAGGCCGGGAGCGCTCGACCATGGCCGCGCCCACGAAGCCTACATCCGGCGCGAGCTGGAGGCCGGGATCGACCCCTCCATTCAGGCGCTGATGCGCTCGCTCCGCGTCAGGAGCGAGACCGCTGAGGCAATGCCCCCGGTCGAGCTGCCCTCACGCACGGCGGCGCGGGAGCCCGAGCACTCAGTCGAGGGATCGCCGTCACCGGCGCCGCGCGAGAAGCCAACCCATCGAACCATCGGCTGGCGCCTGGCGGCGGGCGTGGCCGTGCTGATAGTGATGGTGGTTGTCGGCCGCGTCCTGTCCGATACGGGACCACGGTCGCCGCCTTTCCTGGCCGTTGGTGCGATCAGAACTCCGGGAAGTGTGGATACGGTGGGGATGGGATCGGTGCTTCGAGACCTCCTCGCCACCGGCCTGGGAGGTATCGAGGGACTCCAGGTCGTGGCCAATTCGCGACTGGTCGAGCTTCTGCCGGTGGGCGCAGACACCGTCCGGGGCGCTGCCAGCGACGCGGCGCGGCGCGCCGGCGCCACCGAAGTCATCGAAGGTGAAGTCGTACCCGGCGGCTCAGGACTGGTATTGACCCTCCGGCGAGTGGCGCTCTCGACCGGAGTCGTCCGCCAGGGGTATGTCGTCGAGGCGGCCAACCGCATGGCGCTGATCGACAGTGCCACGGCGGCCATCGCCCGGGATCTCCATCTCGATACGCCGCGGCGTGCGGTCGGCGACATCCGGACCTCCTCTCCCGCGGCGTATGCGCTCTATGAGGAGGGGCTCCGGGCCTACTACCAGTACGACGGCGCCGCGGCCTATCGACTCATGACGGCCGCGGTGGAGAAGGACTCCGGTTTCGCCATGGCCGCATACTACGCCTGGCAAGCCAGCCGCGGGTTAATTGGCGAGCCGGAAGCAACAGCCGCCCTGGAGCGCGCCAGGCGGCTGGCGCCCCGAACCATCGACCGCGAACGCCTGCTCATCCTGGGTTCCGTGGGAGCGCTGGACGCGCCGATCTCCGGTGCCGCGGCCATCGCCGAAACGCTCACGGTTCGCTATCCCGCCGATCCCGACGGCCAGATCCTGCTCGGCCAAGTTCGTTTTGCCGCCGGCGACTGGAAGGAGTCGGTCGCCGCCTACAACCGGGCATTCGTTCTGGATTCCAGCGCCGGTGCGACCACCGGACCGTTCTGCCGGATCTGCATCGCGCTGGGCTCGATGTCCTCGACCTACCTCTGGTGGGACTCCACCGCCGCCGCGGAGCGTGTTGCCCGTCGCCTGATCGCGATCCGCCCCGAGCATCCTTCGGGATGGAGCACGCTGGCGGAGCCGCTGCTCCGACAGCAACGCCGCGAAGAGGCCGAGCGTGCCCTGGAGCGGATGATGAGTCTCACTACGACGCGTTTCAACCCCGCGCCCGAGCTGCAGCGAGACCTGATTCGCAACTCGCGTCTTGACGAGGTAGACCGGGAGTTACTGGCCGATCTTGCGAACCCCTCGGCGTCGGCTCGGGTCGAGGCGCGCTGGCTCCTGCTGATCAGTTTGCGCAATCAGGGTCGCCTGCGGGATGCGGCAGCGCTCGCCGCGGAAGGACGGATTCCGGGCCGTCAGTCGCGGCTGAATGAGGTGCTGCCAGAGGCCGCCCAACTGGCCACAGTGAAGCTCGAGGCCGGAAACTTCGAGGACGCGGCTCGACAGTTCCGGTCCCAGGCAGACGGCGCCCTCAGGTCGAACACCCCGCCGGCATTCCAGGCTCGCGTCGGCACCTGGCTCCTCACCCTTGCCGGGACGGCCTATGCCGGCGCGGGAGACACGCTCATCGTGCGACAGCTCGCGGACTCGATCGCCCGCCTTGGGCCAAGGAGCAGTTACGGACGGGACTCCCGGTTGCATCAGTTCTTGCGCGGCCTTGTGTTACAGCGTGAGGGGCGCCATGCCGACGCGGTCGAGGCGTTTCAGCGGGCACTCTTCTCGACCACCGATGGCTTCACCCGCATCAACCTGATGATGGCCAGGAGCCTGATGTCACTCCAGCGCCCCATGGACGCAGTGAAGATCCTTCAGCCGGCGCTCCGCGGCGGCGTGGATGGGAGCAACACGTACGTCACCCATACGGAGCTGCACGAGGCGCTGGCGCAGGCGTTCGAAGCGGCGGGTGAAGCGGACAGCGCACAGGCGCACTTTCGAATCGTCGAGCGGGCCTGGCGTCGGGCCGATCCGGAATTTCGGGAGCGGTACGGGATTGCGAAGGCGAAGGCTCACCCTGACGATTGAGCCGCGACCTCCTTCCTCAATGTTTCGGAACCCGCACCAGCATCGGTATCGCCGCACCAGGCGCAACCGCGCGCGGCGAATTCGGCAATCCGGGATCGTCGAGCAAGCGCTCCGAGGAGGCGCCGTAATGGACCAGCTCGTCCCGGAGGCGCGTTCCCCGACGCCGAGCCTGCACCGTGTCGGGCGGCCAACCGGGCGACGCTTCGGGGGGCACCGTGATCTGGTAGGCGCCATGCGCCATTCCAAGCGCCCGGGCCACCTGCGCGAAATGGGCCGGCGAGAGCGACTCGATCGTGTCCTGACCCGGGCGGAACCGCACGTCATCCAATGCGAGACATCCCCGCTCGAGCTCGTTCACCATCTCGATCAGGGTAAGCGGCCGAGCCAGAAGTCCGAGCAACACCTTGGGGCGGGTGCCGGGGCAACCGGCGACTCCGCCTTTCCGCGGGATTGGAGGCGGGTTCCCCCGCCAGCCGGAAGACGGCATGACGAGCAGGAGCTGGGTGAACAGCAGAATCCGAAGCCGCACGTGCGACGTCCTTCCCGGGAGGCTGCCGCCGATTTTCGCTCCGCTTGCCGGGATCGGAGCGGGCGAGCTACCTTCTGCCGGGACGGTACTTCGGCGCCGTCACTATCCAATCATCCCTGAATCACCGCCCGATCAACGCGGTGCCTCGTGTTCCGACTTCGGACTTTTGGCGGGCTTTGGCTGGACCGAGACCACCAACGGATCAGTGGGCTTAGCCCACGCCGGCTGGGGCTCTTGGCCGCGGTCGTGGCGGCCGGCGATCGCGGCATCAGTCGCGATCGGCTACTCCTGCTCCTCTGGCCCGACTCGACCGAAACCAAGGCCCGCCACGCGCTGGCGCAAACCCTCTACAGCCTCCGGCGCGAGCTGGGAAGCGACCTCATCCGGTCGGAGCTGGCCGACCTCCTCATTGATCCTGCTCAGCTGAGCAGCGATTTCGCCGATTTCCTCGAGGCCAGGGCTCGCGGAGATTTCGAGCGGGCATCCGCGCTCTACTCGGGACCGTTCCTCGACGGCTTCTACGTTCCCGAGGCCGACGAATTCGAGCGCTGGGCAGAAGCGGAGCGCTCCCGGCTGCACGAGCTCGCGATGCAAGCCATCGAAGCGGCCGCGAAACAGTCCGCCGCCGCGGGCCGGCGGGAGGAGTCGCAGGCCCGTTGGCGGCGCCTGAGCGTCCTCGCGCCCCACAACTCCAGGATCGCGCTCGGGTATATGACAGCGCTCGCGGAAGCCGGCGACGTGGCGAGCGCCATTCAATACGGTCGGTCGCATGAGCTCGCCCGCCGACAGGAGGTCGGGGCCCAACCGGATCCTTCGGTCACTGCCCTCATGTCCCGGCTCACCCGCGGAGAATGGCGCAGCACACGGTCGAACGTCGAGGAGGAGCGCGCACCGGTCGGGACAGCGACTCCGAACGCGACCAGGCTCACCGAACCCATAGCGGAGCGGCGCCCCGGGGTTCTCCGCCCGATCAGGTCGGTCCGCCGTTGGGTTGCGACAGCGGGCGTCGCGGCGTTGGCCGCCCTTGCCCTCTGGCTCCTTCCGTCGATGCTCTCCGGGCGTGCGGCCTTCCCCGCCGGCAGCGTCGTTGTCATGGCCGACCCCATCGACCTGACCGGAGAACCCGGGCTGGGGCGGGCACTCGCGTCGGCTGCTGTGGTCGGCCTCCAGCAATCGCGGCATTTGACGCTGCTCTCCCGCCCGCGGATCGCGGAGGCGCTCCGCCGAATGGGCCGTACCGGTGACACCGTGCTCACCGATTCACTTGCCCTCGAGGTGGCGGCTCGCGAAAACGCCCGCGCGGTGCTGTTGCTGACCGTCGCGGAGGTCAGCGGGGAATTCCTCCTGACCGGTCGCTTGGTCGCCCCCCAGGACGGAGCCGACATCGCGGTGCACCGGGTCTCGGTCGGCGCAATCGATGACGTGGTTGAAGGACTCGACCGTCTCGTGCGGGATGTGCTCGCCAGCGCCGGAGATCCCCGGAACTATCGCGACAGCCTCCCTCCCCTGCCCCTGGTGACCACCAAGTCACTCGAGGCGCTCAAGCTCTATGCCGAGGCGGGAGAATCGTGGCGCCGCTTGCGATACGACCGGGCGCGTCAGCTCTTCGAGCGGGCTGTGGCGGTCGATTCCGGATTCGCCCTGGCTCATGCGGCCTTGGGCTCCTACCACTATTTCGTCAACGATCGGCCCGCGGGGGATGCCCACTACGCCATCGCGCAGCGGTTGCGAGCCCGCCTCACGTTTCGGGAGCAGCTCACCCTGGATAGCCGGCTCGCCGGGGCTCGGGGCGACCGGGCGGAGGAGAGCCGAATCGACAAGATGCTCGCCGAGCGGTATCCGTCCCGGGAAACCTGGTACAACTACGGCACCTCCCTGATGCGGCAGAAGCAGTGCGACGAGGCGTTGCCCGCCCTGCAGAAAGCCCTGACGTTCGACTCGACCTCTCCCAATACGCACATCAACATCGCCACCTGCTACAAGAGCATGGGAGAGAATCGACTCGCGCTGGACGCCTACGCCGCCGCGGAACGAGCCGACTCCACCGCATTGACCAGCTTCAACATCAATCACGAGTGGGGAGGCGTCTTCGTCCGGCTGGGCCGGCACGCGGAGGCCGAAGCAGCGTTTCGCCGGATGCTCGCGCTGCCCGAGAGCAATGATCAGGCTCGTGGACATCGCTCGCTGGCCTACCTCGATATGCTGCGCGGCAGATACAGCGCCGCCATCGATCATTTGACGTCCGCCGCGGCGCTCTCCCGGGGTCCTGGCGCCGGGACATCCCTGCTCCGGAACGAAGCGCTGCTCGCCGAGGCATACCTCGTGCGGGGTGCAACGGCGCTGGCGTCACGCGAGCTCGACGCGGCGCTCAAGGTGGCCGGCGCGCAGTATGTTGAGCCCGGCTTTCTTGCCCTCCTCGGGCGCGTCCTGGTGCGCGCGAAGCGGATCCGCGACGCACGCGACATGCTCCGTCGTATCGAAGGCGCTCTCAAGCCGGACAACCCGACCGATCGCAGCGCGCAGTCTCTGCTGACGGCCGAGCTCGCGCTGGCCGACGGACATCCCGAAGCGGCGTTCGATGTGATCCGGAACGACATCGATCCCGTGCTGGCGGGCTGGCGCTCGGGGTTGCTGGGGCGGGCACTAGCAGGACGCGGCGTCCTGGATTCCGCGCTGGCCGTCACGGCCGCGTTCACCCGCACCAACGGGTTCGGCGTCGATACGCAGGGGGATTGGGTGATGGCGCCACTCGAGGTTGCTCGCATCGCCGAAGCGCTAGGCGATTCCGCCACCGCCCGCTCGGCGCTGCAAACGCTGCTGGACCGGTGGAAGGAGGCGGATCCGGATCTTGGAGTCCTGCGCGAGGCCCGGCTTCACCTCGTGCGGCTGCAGCGGGACGCCCGGCGCTGAGGCGCCGGGCGCTCCGAACGGCGAGTCACGGCTGCTTCTCGAATTTGATGATTTCGACCTTCACCGTCCCGGCTTTGGGGAGTTTGCGCCCCTCGCTCATCGACGCGGGGAGCTCGCTCACCGCGATGACCTTCTGATCGGACACGCCGTTGGCCACCATGAGGGCCCAGACCTTTGCCACCCGTTTGCGCGAAAGCACGGTGTCGGGGTCGGCTCCCTTCTGCCGTGGAGCCTCCGCCGAGACGTGCATGTAGTAAGTCCCTTCGACCAGGGCGATGGCCTCCGCGAACGCCACGAAGCTGGCCTCGAAGCCGGGCTCGAACTCCAGGGTGCCCTCAATGAACTTCACGCTCTTGAGCTCGAGATTCCCTTTGCCGAGCTCGCGCAGCATCGCGAGCTTGTCCTGCGGCTTGCCGCCCAGCATCCCTTTGACTCCCTTGATCGCCCCGGGAGCGGCCCCGGCGGCAAGGCCAATGGGCGTCATGGACGCCATCGCACCCATCCCACCGAGGGGGTTGGCGCCGGCCCCTGCGCCCGCTCCGGCCCCCGCCCCGCCCATCATTCCAGCCATGGCCGCCGCGGCATCCGCCCCGCTCGGCATGCCGGGAATCCCCGCCGGCATTCCCGGAATCGCCACTCCCTGACCACAGGGGTTCGTCGGGGCAGCTTGTCCGGTGTCCGCGGCCTTCTTGGCGATGCCCTTCGCGGCGCCCACGATCGCGGCGCCGGCGGTCGCTCCGTAGCCGGCTCCGCAGGGATTGATTCCTCCCGCGCCCAGCGCGTTGGCAACCCCGCCGGCCTTCTTGCCCAGCAGTGATTGCACCCCGGCCCCCGCCGCCGCGGTGGCGGCAGTGTCCACCACCTTCGTGGCGATCTTTCCGATCTTGCTGGGCGGTTTCTTGACCTTGGTGGTGTCCGGCGGTGTCTGGGCCATCGCCGTCGCCAAGGGAGCGGCCGACATGCCCACCGCCAGCAGGAGGCCAAGGGAGAGGAGTCGCATCGGGAACCTTCTTCCGCCAAGGGGAGTCCGGGTGAAGCGGGCCAGGGATGGAAGCTAACCTGCGCAGGCCCCATCAGCGCGCTTTCACCCGCCGATCAGCGCGGAATCATCGGCACTAAATCGTTACGCCTGGTGTTCTTGGAGGGGATAGATCGACCGGTCGCGGCGGTGTGGGGCGGTATCCGCTCAGGATGCGAGGACGGAGGCCTTCAGGAAGTCGTGATTGAGGCGGGCGATCGTGGAAAGGGGGATTTCCTTGGGGCAGGCTTCGTGGCATTCTCCGAAATTGGTGCAGCCCCCGAACGCCTCGAGGTCCATCCGGTCCACCATGGCAACTACCCGGCGGGAGCGCTCCGGTTGCCCCTGTGGCAGCAGCCCCAGGTGGGTGACCTTGGCCGCCGTGAAAAGCATCGCTGATCCGTTGGGGCACGCCGCCACGCAGGCGCCGCAGCCGATACACTGCGCCGCGTCCATCGCGCGGTCTACGCTGGTCTTGGGGATGGGCATCGCGTTGGCATCGGGGGCGTTCCCGGTGGCGACGCTCACGTAGCCGCCAACCTCGATGATCCGGTCGAGCGCGGACCGGTCCACGATCAGGTCGCGGAGTACGGGAAAGGCGCGGGCGCGAAACGGCTCGATCGTGATCGTGTCCCCGTCCCGGAACCGCCGCATATGAAGCTGACAGGTGGTCGTTGCACGCGCCGGGCCGTGCGGAATGCCGTTGATCATCATGCTGCACGCCCCGCAGATTCCCTCCCGGCAGTCGTGGTCGAACGCGATGGGCGCCTGCCCTCCCCGCTCGAGCCGCTCGTTCACGACGTCGAGCATTTCGAGGAACGACATGTCGGGGCTGACCCCGGGCGCGTCGTAGGTCTCGAAGCGGCCTGTCGAGGACGGGCCCGATTGGCGCCAGATCTTCAAGGTGAGATTCATTGGATTCCAGTCGCGAACCGCTAACAACGGCGGTTAGCGGTTAACAGTTAGCGGCCCGTCTATTTGTAACTCCGCGTCGCCAGGTGCACGTTCTCGAACACCAGCTTTTCCTTGTGCAGCACCGGCTCCCGTCCTTCGCCGGCATACTCCCACGCCGCCACATAGGCAAAGCGCTCGTCATCCCGCTGTGCCTCGCCGTCCGGCGTCTGATGCTCCACGCGGAAATGCCCGCCACACGACTCCTCACGATGCAACGCATCCCGGCACATCAGCTCGGCGAACTCCAGGAAATCGGCCACCCGCCCGGCCTTTTCGAGCGATTGGTTCAGCTCCTCGCCGGTACCGACGACCCGCACATCCGAGGTGAATTCCTGGCGCAGCGCCGGAATCTCCCGGAGAGCCCGGCGAAGCCCGTCCGCATTCCGTTCCATGCCGCAATGCTCCCACATGATCTTGCCGAGTGCCCGGTGAAAGTCGTCCACGGTGCGCTTGCCGTCCCCCCCCAGGAGGCGGGTGACGCGCTGACGCACCGCGTCCTCCGTGGCTCGCACCTCCGCGTGTGCCGGATCCACCGGCGCGGGGCGGCTGGTCGCCAGATAGTCGCCGAGGGTGTACGGGATGATGAAATACCCGTCCGCCAGTCCCTGCATGAGGGCGCTTGCCCCCAGCCGGTTCGCTCCATGGTCGGAGAAATTGGCTTCGCCGAGCACGAAGAGGCCGGGGATCGTGCTCATCAGGTTGTAGTCCACCCACAGGCCCCCCATCGTGTAGTGCGCCGCGGGAAAGATCCGCATGGGCACCCGGTAGGGATTCTCACCCGTGATGCGCTCGTACATCTCGAACAGATTGCCGTAGCGCTCGCGGATCGTCGCCTCGCCGAGACGGCGGATCGCATCGGCAAAGTCGAGGTAGACTCCGAGCCCCGTCTCCCCGACCCCGCGCCCCTCGTCGCACACTTCCTTGGCGGCGCGCGACGCGATGTCCCTGGGTGAGAGATTTCCGAAGCTGGGGTACTTTCGCTCGAGGTAGTAGTCGCGCTCCGATTCGGGAATTTCTCCGGGCGCCCGCGAATCGCGCGAGGCCTTGGGGACCCACACCCGCCCGTCGTTGCGCAGCGATTCGCTCATGAGCGTGAGCTTGGACTGGTAGTCCCCGCTCACCGGAATGCACGTCGGGTGGATCTGGGTGTAACAGGGGTTGCCGAAGGCGGCGCCCCGCTTCCAGGCGCGGAAGGTCGCCGTGACGTTGCAGCCTTTCGCGTTGGTGGAGAGGTAGAAGACGTTGCCGTACCCGCCGGTCGCGAGCACCACGGCATCGGCCAGCTGGGTCTCGACCTTCCCGCTCACCAGATCGCGGGTGATGATCCCGCGCGCCTGTCCGTCCACCACCACCAGATCCAGCATCTCCGTCCTCGGAAACATCGCGACGGTGCCGGCGGCGACCTGGCGCTCCAGCGCCTGGTAGGCGCCAAGCAGGAGCTGCTGGCCGGTCTGGCCCCGGGCGTAGAAGGTCCGGGACACCTGCGCGCCACCGAACGAGCGGTTGGAAAGGAGCCCGCCGTATTCGCGCGCGAAAGGCACCCCCTGCGCGACGCACTGATCGATGATGTTGACGCTGACCTGGGCGAGCCGGTAGACGTTCGCCTCCCGCGCCCGGAAATCGCCGCCCTTGATGGTGTCGTAGAAGAGCCGGTCGACGCTGTCGCCGTCATTCTGATAGTTCTTGGCGGCGTTGATCCCGCCCTGCGCCGCGATGCTATGGGCCCGCCGGGGGGAATCCTGGAAACAGAAGCAGCGGACCCGGTACCCCAGCTCACCCAGACTCGCGGCCGCCGACGCGCCGGCGAGGCCCGAGCCCACGACGATCACCGTGTGTTTCCGCTTGTTGGCGGGATTGACCAGCTTCATCTCGAAGCGGTGCAGATCCCACTTCTTCTCGAGGGGGCCGGCGGGGATTCGGGCGTCGAGCTTCATGATCTCTACCTGAGCCAGCCGAATAGTACGGCCACCGGAATCGCCGCGAAACCGGCGGGAATGACGATCGCGAGCAGGGTGGCGAGGCGCCGGCGGCCCCGCTCGAGGTGGGGATGACTTACGCCCACGGTCTGGAAGAGACTCCACACGCCGTGGCTCAGATGCAGGGAGAGCGCGATCATCGCCACCAGGTAGAAGATGGCCACGGCAGGCACACGGAGCCCGGTCACGAGATTCGCGTATACCTCACCGCGCACGAAGTCGGGGTGCACCGTCCCGGTCGTGAAATGCAGCAGATGGTACACGATGAAAATCAGCAGGAGCACTCCGCCCCATCGCATCGTCCGGGCGCCCGGCGTCGAGCTGAGGATTTCGCGCCGGGCGTAGCGCGTGGGCCGCGCCGCGCGAGCGTCCCGGGTCAGGCTCCAGGCGCTGTGGACGTGAAAGAGCACCGCCACCAGGAGCACCGCGCGTATGCCCCACAGGATCACGGCCGAACTCTGCAACAGGTGGGAGTAGGAGTCGAGCGCGGCCGGTCCCCTGAAGGCCAGCAGATTCCCCGTCATGTGAATCGTCACGAAGCCGACCAGGATGACTCCGCTCACGGCCATGACCACTTTGCGGCCGATCGTGGATCGGTAGAAGCCCCCGAACCATCCCATCGTCAGACTGAGAGGCCGGCCTGGATCGCCCGCACCGACTCCGCGGAGGCGTGGAGCGCGCGCTTCTCCGTGTCTGTCAGCGACACCTCGAGGATCCCCTCCAGCCCGGTTCGACCGAGCTTGCACGGCACGCCGCAGAACACGCCGTTGAGGTCGTACTCGCCGGTGAGCCATGCGGCGCAGGGAAGGATCCGTTTCTTGTCGAGCGCGATCGCCTCCACCATCTGTACCGCGGCGGCGCTCGGCGCATAATAGGCCGAGCCGGTCTTGAGGTGTGCCACGATCTCGGCACCGCCGTTCCGCGTCCGAGTGACGATGGCGTCCAGCGCGTCCTTGGCCAGCAGCTGGGTGACGGGAATCCCCGACACCACAGTACAGGAGATCAGCGGAACCATGGTATCGCCGTGGCCGCCCAGTACCATCGCCTGGATGTCCTCCACCGAGACGTTCATCGCCTCCGCCAGAAACATCCGGTATCTCGCGGTGTCGAGCACCCCCGCCATGCCGAGCACCCGCTCCCGCGGAAAGCCGCTGGCCTTCATCGCGACGTAACACATCACGTCGAGTGGATTCGACACCACGATGATGATCGACTCCGGCGCGACCCGCGCGATTTCCTTCGACACTGACTGCACGATTCCGGCGTTGGTCCTGACGAGGTCGTCGCGACTCATCCCGGGTTTCCGGGCGATTCCGGCCGTCACCACGAAAATCTCGGAATCCGCCGCCGGCGCATAGTCGTTGGCGCCGATGACGCGGGTGTCGTATCCCTCGACCGGCCCGGATTGCCACTGGTCGAGTGCCTTTCCCTGGGGAATCCCCTCGGCCACGTCCACCATCACCACCGTGCGGGCAAGGTTTTTCTCGGCAAGGCGCTGGGCAGCAGTGGCCCCGACGTTGCCGGCGCCCACGACGGTGATCTTGTTCAGCATGCGGATTTCTCGGAGTTGACGGTCGACAGTGAGGGAGGAATCTAGCGCATCGGACACCCGGAGTCAGGCGGGACCGCGCCGCGGCCGGCTGCGCCGTTTCGGCGCGGGTTTGCCGGGGTCCGCCGGTTCCGCGAGATCTCCGGCCCGCGCCGCCGCCTCGGTCTGTCCCAGCTGCTGTAGCGCCTCGTAGAGCACGATTCCGGCGGCGGTGGAGAGGTTGAGACTGCGCACCTTGCCGCTCGGCATCGGAATCGTAAAGCATTCGTCAGGATGCTTGTCGAGGATACGGTCGGGCATGCCGTCGGTCTCGTTGCCGAAGACCAGCACACTGTTCGGCCGGAAGCGGGCTTCCCTGAGCGGACGGGTGGCGCGAGCGGAGAAGTAGAGGCAGCGATCTCTGGAGATGGCTTCGCGGAAAGCGCGCCATCCCGGATGCACCCAACAATCGACCGCATCCCAGTAGTCGAGACCCGCCCGCTTCAGCTCGGCATCCGCCATCGAAAAGCCCAGCGGCTCGATGAGATGCAGGCTGGTATCGGTCGCCGCGCAGAGCCGCGCGATGTTTCCGGTGTTCGGGGGAATCTTCGGCTCGATCAGGGCAATGTGCACGATGCTCAGCCTCCCCTGGTATGCATTTCCCGCCGCGGATCGGCGCGGAGTCCGTCGATCCGGTACAGCACGCCGCGATCCGGCTCGGCCAGCCGGCGCTCGGCGCCGCGATCGTCGCGACGCTGCCAAACGCCGGCGATCAACGCCGAGACCTCCGCGTCGCTCGCCCCGCTGCGGAGCGGCTCCCGGAGGTCGATGCCCCGCTCCGCATAGAGGCAGGTGAACCAGGTCCCGTCGGCGGTCACCCGGCTTCGGTCGCACTCGGCGCAGAACGGAGCGGTCACCGATGCGATGACCCCGAACTCGGTGCCGTCGGGAAGCTGGAACCGCTCGGCGGGCGTGGCGGGGTTGGCCGGATCGGGAAGCGGTTCGACCGGTCCGTACCGGCGGGCGAGCGTCTCCAGCAGCTCCGCGCGCGTCACCACGTCGTCCAGCCGCCACCGGGTCGCCCCGCCCACATCCATGTACTCGATGTAGCGGAGCTCGATGCCGTGCGTGCGGGCGAACTCCAGCAGATCGACGACTTCGTCGTCGTTAAAGCCGCGGATGACGACGCTGTTGAGCTTGACGCTCGAGAAGCCGGCACGTCGCGCCTCCTGGATTCCGCGGAGCACGTCGGGATGACGGGCGCTCCGCGCAAAGGCCAGCATCCGCTCCGGCCGCAGAGTGTCCAGGCTCACCGTCACCCGGCGGAGCCCGGCGGCGCGGAGCGACACGGCATGCTCACCCAGAAGGATGCCGTTGGTCGTCAGCGCAAGATCCCGGAGCCCGGACTGCCGGGAGAGCATCCCGACCAGCACAGGCAGATCGTGCCGCAGCAGCGGCTCGCCCCCGGTGAGCCGGATCTTCCCCGCACCCAGCCCGATGAACACGCCGGCGAGGCGGTTCAGCTCCTCGAAAGTGAGCAGCGAGTCGCGGGGGAGCCAGACATAACTCTCTTCCGGCATGCAATACCCGCATCGCATGTTGCAGCGATCGGTGACGGAGAGACGCAAGCTTCCCAGTGGGCGCCCGAAGGCGTCGCGCTGCGAATCGGAGGTGCTCATCGCGCGGCCGTCCCTCCTCGCTCCTCGCTCTTCGCTTCTCCCTCATTTGCCCACTCCACCGTGCCGTCGGCATACGTCTCACTTTTCCAGATCGGCACCCGGCGCTTCAGCTCTTCGATCACGTAGCGGCACGCGGCGAACGCCTCGTCGCGATGTCCCCCTGCCACCGCGATCGCGACGGCGACGTCACCGATGCTGAGATCGCCGAGGCGATGCTGCAGGGCGATCCGTACCGGCCACCGCGCGGCGGCTTCGGCCACGATCTCGCCGGAAACCGATTCGGCCATGGGGTCATAGGCGCTGTAGGAAAGCGCTCGCACCATGCGCCCACCATGGTGATCCCGCACCGTGCCCAGGAACGCGGCGATCCCGCCGCGATCGGGCGAGACCACCTGGGCGATCAAGGAATTCAGCTGGATTGGAGACCGGGTGAGGTACACATCAGCCTCCCGCGAGGGGAGGCATCACCGCAACCTCGTCTCCCGATTTGACGGGGGTTTCGGGAGGGGAGTGACGGAGATTGACCGCAACGAGCGTCGAGGGCCCGATGGCGGAGCCGCTGGGGAGCGCCCGCAATCGGTCCAGCACGTCACCCGCCGTCCGCAGGCCTTCCGCGGAAAGCTCGATGATGTTCTGACCCAGCCTCTCGGCATAGCTCGCGAAGAGCTGAACGCGGATGACGGAGGGAGCTGATTCTTCGGAGCTCATTGCACCTGGGAGTATGGGGCGGCCGCCCCCCTCGGGCAAGCGCGAACAACCGTCAGGAAACCAAACGGCGGGACCGGAATCCCCGGCCCCGCCGCATCTGCTGCCCGCCGGACTGCTCAGTCCCGTTCGTTTTCCATCTCGTCGTCGAGACCCTCATGCGGCTCGTCGGCGACCAGGGCCCGCAACTCCTTGCTGGGCTTGAAGACAGGGACCGGCCGCGCCGCGACCTCCACCGGCTCGCCAGTGCGCGGGTTCCTCGCCATGCGGGTTTTCCGCCGGCGGATCTTGAATGTCCCGAAACCCCTGACTTCGATGTTGTGCTGCTCCTTGAGAGCGCCCTTGATGGCGTCGAGGAATGCATCCACGACCCTCGCGCAGTCCTTCTTGGAGATCAACGGCCCGGAAGTGCGGGCCATCGCGGCGGTTACCTGCTCGACGAGATCGGCCTTGGTCATGCTCCCCCCCCATGGGTCAGCGGACTGGCCATCTCCCCAGCGGGAGAGCGTCCTCACCCCCAAAGACTAGGAGCTTAACCGTTGTCTGTCAAGAGGTTGCGGGCTTGGGACGGGTTCCCGACCCCATCAACTCGAGGAATTCACGGAAATGAGGATAGGCGTCGTGTGGTCCGGGGCTGGCTTCCGGGTGATACTGCACCGCAAAAACCGGAAGTTCTTTGTGCCGAAGGCCTTCCACCGTTCCATCGTTCAGATTGAGGTGAGTCACCTCCAAATCGGGCGCGCCCGGGATGCCATCGGTCGATCCCTCCAGCGCAAAACCATGATTCTGCGAGGTAATCAGCACCCGCCCGGTGGACAATTCCTTGACCGGATGATTTCCGCCACGATGCCCGTAAGGGAGCTTGATCGTGCGGCCACCGAACGCCAGTCCGAGGAGCTGGTTCCCGAGGCAGATGCCAAATGTCGGCAGGCCCGAGCCGGCGAGCTCGCGAATGTTCTCGATCGCATACCCGATGGCGGCTGGATCGCCGGGACCGTTCGAGAGGAAGAGGCCGTCGGGCTCGAGTGCCCTCACCTCGGCGGGCGTCGCGCCGGCGGGCACCACGGTCACACGGCAGCCGGTCGACGCCAGCATCCGGACGATGTTCCACTTCATTCCGAAGTCATACGCCACGACGTGGCAACCGCTCTCGCCTTCGCTCCAGGACTGGTCCACTGACGCTTCCGACGCGAGGTCGAGTCCCTCCATCGAGGGGGACGCCTGAAGCAGTGCGCGGAGCTCGGCAGTCGGTGCGATCCCCTCGGCGATCACGCCGCGCATCGCGCCTTTCGACCGGATGTGACGGGTCAAGCGACGGGTGTCCACATTCTCGATGATCGGGATGTCGGCGCTGTCGAGCCATTCCGCGAGCCCCCCGGTCGACCGCCAGTTGGAGCCGTGCCGGGTGAGCTCGCGCACGACCACGCCGCTCACCCGGGGGCGTTCCGATTCCATGTCTTCCGAGTTGACGCCGTAGTTCCCGATCATCGGCGCGGTCATCACGACGATCTGGCCGAGATAGCTGGGATCAGTGAAGGTCTCCTGGTACCCGGTGAGGTTCGTGGTGAATACCACTTCGCCGAAGCGCGGTTCGACCGGCCGGCGCACCGTGCCCGGGAAGACCCCGCCGTCTTCCAGCAAAACCAAAGCGGGGCGATCGGTGGTCCGACCGCCCCGCTGAGGAATCGCGCCGCTCACGGCCGGCTCGCCGGGGGCGTGGCCGGCGGAGGTGGAGGCGTTGCTGTGCCGCTGGTGCCCGGCACGGGAGGGGGCGCCGGCGTGGTCTGCAGCGGGGCGACCGGAACCGTCTGTTGAGCCGGGGCCTGCTGACGGAGTCGGCGCTGGACATCCGTCTCGCCGGTCGCCCGGCTCGAGGCGGCAATCGAGAGGAGAAGGGCCAGGACCATGAAGGCGACACCGGTGGTCCAACTTGCCTTGTGCAGGATCGTCACCGCCTGGCGCCCACCCAGCACCAAGTCGGTGGTTCCACCGCCGAGGGAAGCGAGGCCGCCTCCCTGTCCGGCCTGGAGCAGCACCACGGCGCAGAGGATCAGGCCGTCGACGATCAGGAGTACCAGCAAGAGGTTGTAAAGCATAGCCGGTAAATTTAAACAGCGGGCGGAGTTGAGTCAAACGGTTAGTGGCAAAGTGGCAAAGTGGCAAAGTGGCTCGGAGGCAAGGCAGTTACCGAGCCGCGTTGCCTCCTTGCCTCCTTGCCTCCACCGCGCAAATCCCCGCCCATCCCCCAGGATCCAGACTGGCCCCGCCCACCAGCACGCCATCGATTTCCGGTTCGGCAAGAAGCGCGGCGATGTTCGCGGCATTGACCGAGCCCCCGTACAGGATGCGCGAGGCGCTGGCGCCCAGCCCCATCAGGGCACGCCGGATCCCGGCATGCACCGCTGCCGCGTCGGCGGGAGTCGCGTTCCGGCCGGTCCCGATGGCCCAGACCGGCTCGTACGCGATCACCACCCGGTCGAGCTCGGCCGGCTCGAGCCCACGGACGGCGGCGTTGAGCTGCCGGTTGACTACCGCCGCCGTCAGATCGCGTTCCCGCTCCTCGAGCTTTTCCCCGAGGCAGAGCAGCGGCAGAAGTCCGCCGGACAGCGCCGCTCGAAGCTTTCGGCCGGTGTCCTCGTCGGTCTCCCCGAACACGTGGCGCCGCTCCGAATGGCCGATGAGAGTGGCGGTAGCCCCGGCGGAGCGTGCCAGCGGAACCGAGGTCGCACCGGTGAAAGCGCCCTTGGGCTCCCAATGCACGTCCTGCGCGCCGATTCGTGCGCCCGCCAGGTCCGCGAACGACGCGGCCGCGGCCTCGAGACTCACCGCGGACGGAAAGAACCAGGTCTCGCGATCGGGCGCCGGTGAGTAGGCGGCGCGGAATTTTCCGGCGAACTCGCGCACCTCGGCGGGCCCGAGGTGCATTTTCCAATTCGCGGCAAAGAGCGTGGCCGGGCGATCAGGCATCGTCGAGCGCCGCGACTCCCGGCAGCAGCTTGCCCTCGAGAAATTCGAGCGAGGCCCCGCCCCCGGTGGACACATGGGTCATCTTCTGGGCGAGTCCCGCCCGCATCACGGCTGCCGCGGAGTCACCACCTCCCACGACCGTGATGGCGCCCCGCGCGGAGGCTTCCGCCATGGCCATTGCCACGGCCCGGGTCCCCGCGTCGAAGGGCGGCGTTTCGAAGACGCCCATCGGGCCGTTCCAGAACACCGTTCCCGCGCGCCCGATCCGCTCGGCAAAATCCTTGAGTGTCGCCGGATCGATGTCGTAGACCGCAAACCCGTTGGGGATCCGGTCCCGCGGCACGGTGATGCTGGTGATCCCTTCCCGGAGCTCCGCGGCGACCACACCACCCCTGGGCAGAACCAGCTTCGCGCCCGCGCGGTCGAGAAGCCGCCGCGCCATTTCAATCCGGTCTTCCTCGACCAGCGAGTGGCCGACCGACAGGCCCATGGCGCGAAAGAAGGTGCACGCCATTGCCCCGCCGATCAGGATCTCGTCCACCTTCGGAAGCAGCGACTCGATCAGGTCGATCTTCCCGCTGACCTTGGCGCCACCGAGCACCGCGACAAAAGGGCGCTTCGGGTTTTCCAGTGCCTCGCCGAGATACTTGAGCTCCTTGTCCATCAGAAATCCGGAGACAGCGGGCTTGACGAGGTGCGCCACGCCCTCGGTGCTGGCGTGGGCGCGGTGGGCGGAGCCGAAGGCGTCATTGACGAACAGATCTCCGAGGGCGGCGAACCGCTTGGCCAATTCCGGGTCGTTGGTCTCCTCACCCGGGTAAAACCGGGTGTTTTCCGCCAGCATCACACTGCCACGCGACATCCGGCGGGTGATCGCCACGGCGGTTTCGGCGGCCGGGTCCTCCAGAAAACCTATGGGGCTGGCGAGCAGCCGTTCAATGGGCAGCACCAGGGGCGCGAGCGAGTACTTCGGATCGGGTCCTCCCTTCGGCCTTCCGAAGTGCGAAAGGAGAATGACCCGCGCGCCCTTGTCGCGCAGGTACTGGATCGTCGGGAGCGCCGCGCGGATCCGGGTGTCGTCGGTGAGCCGGCCGTCCTTGACCGGCACGTTGAAATCCACCCGCACCAGCGCGCGCTGTCCATCGAGGCGCGCCCCTTCCAGCTCCCGCAGCGACCGCTTCATCCGTCGCGCGACCCGAGGTACTTCAGCAGATCCACGCAGCGCGCCGAGTAGCCCATTTCGTTGTCATACCAGCTCGAGACGTGCACCATCGTTCCTTCGATGACGATGGTGGAAAGCGAATCCAGCGTGCTCGACATGAGGTTTCCGACGTAATCGATGCTCACCAGCGGCTCCGCGCTCACCGCGAGCACGCCCTTGAGCGGACCGGCGGCCGCGGCCGCGAATGCCGCGTTGACTGCATCGACCGTCGTCGCCGTTTCCACCGTGCAGGTGAGGTCCACCAGGGAGACGTCCGCCGTCGGTACCCGAAGCGCCACCCCGTCGATCTTTCCTTTGACCTCGGGAATCACCAGCGCCGTCGCCTTGGCCGCGCCGGTCGTCGTCGGAATGATCGAGAGCGCCGCGGCGCGGGCGCGGCGCAAATCCTTGTGCGGCAGGTCGAGGATCTGCTGATCGTTGGTATAGGAGTGCACGGTGGTCATGAAGCCGCGCACGAAGCCGAAGGATTCCCGGATGACCTTGACCATCGGCACGAGGCAGTTGGTCGTGCAGCTCGCGTTCGACAGCACGTGGTGCTTCGCGGGATCGTATGCGGTGTGATTGACCCCGTACACGATCGTGATGTCTTCCTGCGTGGCCGGGGCGGAGATGATGACCTTGCGCGCGCCGGCGGCCAGGTGGGTGGCGGCGCCCTGCCGATCGGTAAAGCGGCCGGTCGATTCGAGCACGAAGTCCACGCCCAGCTCCTTCCAGGGGAGCGCGGCGGGATTCTTCTCCGACAGCACCTTCAGGGTCTTTCCATTCACATGGAGCCCGTCCGGCGCCGGTTCTACGGTCCCGGCAAACCGCCCGTGAATCGAATCGTACTTGAGTAGATGGGCGAGCGTCCTGGTATCGGTGAGATCGTTCACCGCGACGAATTCCAGGTCTCCCTGCCCGGCGGCGAGTGCCGCGCGAAGCACATTCCGCCCGATCCGGCCGAATCCGTTGATGGCGACCCGCTTCGTCATGCCCGTCTCCACGAGAGATTGGTCTGTTCGTGCGTCGGCCCGGCTGCCGCATCGGCCAGGGGTCGCGCGGCTCGGGCAAAAGTGATGCCGCTCACCGTTCCGGCGCCCGCGGCGAGGAGCGCACCGGCTGCCTCCGCGAGCGTCGCCCCGGTCGTGAACACGTCGTCCACCAGCATCGGCCGGCGGGGCGGTATGCCGTTGGCCACGAACGCGCCCGCCAGATTGGCCCGGCGTTCCTCGGGCGTCAGCGCGGTCTGGGTCGTGGTTTCGCGGCGCCGGCAGAGGGCATCGCGCGCCACGGGCACGTCGAGCAGGCGGCCGAGTGATTCTGCGAGAACGGCGCTCTGATTATAACCCCTGCTCCGCTGCCGCGTCGCACCCAGCGGGATCGCGACCAGCATCGTCCCCACCGGGATCGGGAGCGCGCGGCGCATTGTTTCGGCCATCGCCTCCGCGACGCGCCACCAGCCGGAATACTTGAGGCGATGCACCGCCTCGCGGGCCGGCGGATCGAGCCAGACCGCGCTCCGCACGCCGTCCAGTCCGGCGGGCCAGGCGGTACAGAGCCGGCACGCGATGCCGGGCGTCTCGGGTTGGCCGCAGCGGGGACATTGGGGATGCGGGAGTGGACTCCAGCGATTCCGGCAGGTTGCACAAATCAGGGGATCGGCGGGCGTGGGCTCGACCGCCCATCGGCAGAGCAGGCATTCCCCCGGAAGGAGCCAGCGCTCCACCCGGGAGAGGGCCGCCCCCGCATCAATCCAGAGCGACGCGGACCGCGGCACGCATCACTTCCCGTGGAGCGGGCCGGCCGGGAAACCAGCGCTCGAACGCCACCGCGCCCTGCTCGACCAGTACTTCCCGGCCGTCAGCCGCGCGCCGTCCCGCGGCGCGCATCAAGTGCACCCAGGGGGTTTCGCCTTTTCGATAGACGAGATCGAGCGCGAGCTCCGCCCGGGGGACGTCGCTCAGCGGGACCGGGACGGGATCACCCTGGGAGAGACCGAGCGGGGTGCAGTTGATCACGACCCGACACGCATCGGACTCGGTGAGCGGCACCCCGGCGTCACGGGCCGCGGCAGCGAACGCCTCGGCACGACCGGGTGTGCGTGACCGGACCGCGACGGCCGCCCCCGACCGCTTGGCGGCAGCGAGCGCGGCGCGCGCGCTTCCACCGGTCCCGATCAGGCACCAGTCCCCGCCTGGAGCACCCAGCCGGCGCAACGCCGCGAGAATTCCATCGCTGTCGGTCTCGGCGCCTTCGAGGCGTCCGTCCCGCCCCCAAAAAGTGTTGTACACCGCGCTCCGCGCGCGGGCAGGGTCGAGCACGTCGGCGGCGGCTTCCTTGTGGGGGATCGTGACGTTTCCCCCTCCGCCCTGGCGAGCGAGGGTCTCCATCAGCGGCCGGACCGCGGCGGACTCGCAGCGCAGCGCCACGTACACTGCGTCGAGTCCGAGCGCGGCGAAGGCGGCATTGTGCATTGCGGGAGACAGGGAGTGGGCCACCGGGTCTCCAAGCAGGGCGAAGACCCGCGTAGCTCCGCCGATTCGCATCAGGCGGCTCCCGAAAGCCGCGCCATCACGGCCGGCATGAGTTCGATCAGCTCGCGATAGACCTCCCGGTACTGATCCATATCGGCGCCGTAGGGATCCGCAATCTCTGTATGGCCATCGGTCCGGCCGGCGTATTCCCCCAGAAGATGGGCCCGCGCACCGGCGCCCAGCTCCCGGGCGCGTCCGAGGTGGGAGCGCGCCATGGTGAGAATGACGTCGTACTCTTCGACCAGCTCGCGGGTGAGCAACCGGGCGCGATGGCCCGACATGTCGACGCCCCGCTCCAGCATCACGAGGTACGCGCCCTCGGACGCCGGTGCCCCATCCCAGGCTCCGATCCCCGCGGAGCCGACTTCGAGATTGGCGAGACCCGCGTCCGGGGCGGCGGCCCGGAAGAGCGCCTCGGCCATGGCGCTGCGGCAGGTGTTTCCGGTGCACACGAACAAGACCTTCATGGCGCGAGCCTCCCAACGGCGCGACGGAGCTCGTCCCGCGGCAGCGCCCCTTCCCGGATCAGCGTAGGCTGCGAGGTCGTACAGTCGACGATCGTGGATGGAGGGACATTCCCGAGCGTACCGCCATCGAGCACCAGCAGCTCTCCCGCCTGGTAGGCCTCCCGAAACAGGGTGATGATCTGCCCCGCCCCCGCCGCCGGGAGCTGTCCGGGGCGGTTGGCGGATGTGGAGGTCAACGGCTGATCGAGCACTTCGATCAGCCGGGCGACGGCGTCATGCGAGGTGTATCGCACCGCGAAGCCCCCCTCCGGGCCGCGCAGGCGGTCCGGAAGCCGGCCTTCGCCGCCTCGAAGCACGAGTGTGAGCGGGCCGGGCCAGAACGCCTCGGCGAGGGCGTTGGCCGCCGGCGTAAACAGCAGGCCTGCTCGCTCCGCCATGGACCGGTTCGACACCAGCAGGAGGAACGGCTTGCCGGCGCGCCGCCCCTTGATGCGGGCGAGCTTCTCGACCGACTGTGCGTCCGGCGCGGAACCGAGACCATAGACCGTTTCCGTTGGATATCCGAGCAAGCCGATCTTCTCCAGATGTCTTCGCACCGGCCCCGCCGCCCGCTCGGCGTCCTCCCGGCTGAACAACGGGAGGATCATCGCGACAGCTCTGCCACCGCGCGGGCCAGCAGGAGGTCGCCCGGCGTCGTCACCTTGAGGTTGGTCGGCGCGTCGGACACCATCACCACCTCGCCGCCGATGCGCTCGACCAGCGAGGCGCAGTCGGAACCCGTGACCTCCAGCGCGCGCGCGTCGGCATAGGCCGCCTCGAGCATCGAGCGGGGAAACGCCTGCGGCGTCTGCGCGCGCCAGATCCCGTCTCGCGGCAGCGTCCTGGCGATGCGCTGCAGCGCCCCGAAGGTCCGGCGCTCCGCCTCCTTCAACGTGTCGGTGACCGGTACGGCGGCGATGGCTCCCGCTCCGCGCCGAGCTTCGCCGATAATTACGTTGATGACCCGCGGATCCGGAAATGGGCGGGCCCCGTCGTGCACCAGCACGATGGAACACCCTGGCGGGAGCTCATTGAGCCCGGCCTCGACCGAGTCCATTCGCGTCCGCCCCCCAGGGACCGCGCGCAATCGCTCGCCCAGGAGCGGTGTGAGCCACTCCGGAGGTGACGCCACAAACCGGGCGGGCAGCACGACGATGACCTGCGTCACATCGGGGTGGCTCAGGAAAGGGCGCAGCGCGTGCAGGAGGAGGGGCACGCCGGCGATCGGAAGGAACTGTTTCGGCACGTCCCCGCCCATCCGGTCGCCGCGTCCGGCGGCGACCACCACGACTCCGACGTCAGGCGGCAAGGGCCTTCACCAGCTGGTCGACGTGGGCGATCGGCATGTGCCGGAGCAAGGGTATCTGGGTGAGTTGTCGCGGGGAGCTGAAGGCCCGCCGGAAGCCGAGCCGGCTCGCTTCCACCAGCCGCCGCTCGATGCCTCCCACCGGGCGGATTTCCCCGCCGAGGCCGATTTCTCCGAGATAGATGGAATCGGCCGGCGTCGGACTATTGTGGAGACTCGAGAGCAGCGCCGCCGCGACGGCCAGGTCGGCGCCCGGCTCCCGCAGCTTGACACCAGCGGACACCTGCACGAATACGTCGAGCTGGGCAAAGCTCGTCCCACCCCGTCGCTCGAGCACGGCGAGCAGCACGGCGAGCCGCCTGGGGTCGATGCCGGTCGCGACCCGTTGCGGCGTCCCGTACCCCGATGGTGCGGCAAGCGCCTGGATCTCGACGAGCACCGGCCGGGTGCCTTCCATGAGCGCGGTGACGGCGCTGCCGCTGGTTCCCTCCGAACGCGCGGCGAGAAATACGGCCGATGGATTCGGCACCGCGAGCAGCCCCCGCTCGGTCATGGAGAAGACGCCGAGCTCGTCCACGGAACCGAACCGGTTTTTGGTGGCCCGGAGGAGCCGGTAGTCGAGCGAGCTCTCCCCCTCGAAGTAGAGCACGGTATCGACGATATGCTCGAGGGTCTTGGGCCCCGCGATGGTCCCGCCCTTGGTCACGTGCCCCACCACGAAGACCGCGGTGCCGCTCTCCTTGGCAAAGCGCATGAGGCGGGCGGCGCACTCGCGCACCTGGCCCACGCTGCCCGGCGCGCTCTCCAGCACGTCGGTGTACACCGTCTGAATCGAATCGAGAACCAGAAGCTCCGCCCGCGTCTCGCGAGCCGCCGCGAGAATCGCGTCGAGCCGGGTTTCGCCCAGGACCAGCACCGGTCCCGCGTCTTCGAGCAGCCGGTCGGCCCGAAGCCGAATCTGCTCCGGCGACTCCTCGCCGCTGGCGTACAGCACGTGGCGGCCGCCGGCACGGAGCCGCGCGGCCGTCTGCAGGAGGAGTGTGGACTTGCCGATGCCGGGCTCGCCCCCGATCAACGCCATGGAGCCCGGCACGATCCCGCCCCCCATGACGAAGTCGAACTCCGGAATGCCGGTGGTCCACCGGACCAGCCGCGACTGCTCGACATCGGCGAGCGCCTGCGGCAGCGGGTCGACGCTCCTTGCGCCCTTGCGCCGTTGCGCCGTTGCGTCCACCGCCAGCGGCTCCTCGGCCACCGTGTTCCACTCCCCGCACGACTCGCAGCGGCCCGCCCACTTGGAATGGTCGTGCCCGCATTCGGCGCAGCGGTAGACCGACCGGGGACGAGCCATGTCAGTTGTTGTCCCGGTCGGCGTGACTGTCGAACCGGGTGAACGCCTTGTGGAATTGCAGCTTGAGATTTCCGGTCGGCCCGTTGCGATGCTTGGCGAGGTGGATATCGGCGAGGCCTTCGATATTCTGTCCGACGGCCTCGGCCTTCTCGCGAAGATCCTTGTACATCTCCGGCCGGTGAATGAAGATGACCACGTCGGCATCCTGCTCGATGGCGCCGGAGTCGCGGAGATCGGACAGCATGGGGGTCTTGTCGCCGCCCCGCTGCTCCGAGGCGCGCGACAGCTGCGAGAGCGCGATGACGGGGACCTCGAGCTCGCGGGCCAGCGCCTTGAGCGAGCGCGAAATATCGGAGATTTCCTGGACCCGGTTGTCGGAATACTCCGGGCTGCGCATCAGCTGCAGGTAGTCGACCACGATGAGCCCGACCTCGACCTCGGCGCGGAGCCGCCGTGCCTTGCCCCGCATTTCCAGCAGCGTGAGCGAGGGGCTGTCGTCGATCCAGATGGGGCATTGCTGCAGGATGCCGGAGGCGCGGGCGAGCTTGGGATAGTCGGAATCCCGGATACGGCCCTGCCGCACCGCCTGACTGTCGATCATGGCTTCCGCGCAAAGCATTCGCTGCACCAGGGAATCCTTGGACATTTCGAGCGAGAAGATCGCCACGCCATGCCCCTTGTGCGCCGCGTTCGTGGCGATGTTCAGACAGAATGCGGTCTTGCCCATGGACGGCCGCGCGGCGACGATGATGAGCTCGGAGCGCTGGAAGCCCGAAGTCAGGCCGTCCAAATCTGGGAAGCCGCTGGGAACCCCGGTAACCGCAGTACCGCTGCGATGGAGCGTTTCGATGCGCTCCATCGTGGGCCACAGCATTTCCTTGATCCGGACAAAGCCGTCGGTCCTCCGCTCCTGCGAGATCCGGAAGATCCGTCCCTCGGCCTGGTCGAGCAGCTCGTTGGCGCCAAGCCGCCCTTCGTAGGCCTGCTGGATGATGCCGGTCGACGCCTCGATCAGGCGCCGGAGAATCGACTTTTCACGGAGGATCTTCGCGTGGTGCTCGAGGTTGGCGGGCGTCGCCACCGAGTCGACGAGCTCGGCGAGGTATTCGACCCCGCCCGCGGAGTCGAGCTCGTTGCGGCGCAGCAGCTCGTCGCGGAGGGTGACGTGATCGATGACGACCCGCTGTTCGGTGAGCGCCACCATCGCCCGAAACAGCCGGCGGTGGGCTTCGCGATAGAAGGTCGAGTGATCCAGCAGCTCCGCCGCCCGGAGCGCGGCATCCTGGTCCAGGAGCATCGCGCCGAGCACCGCCTGTTCCGCGTCGGGGCTCCAGGGCGCCGAGCGGAGGCTCTGTTCAACGGTCGAGAAGCTGTCGGGCGATACGGATGTCATCCCAGGTGGGCTTCTTCCAATTCGGGTTCCTGAGGAGCGCCGCGGGGTGGTAGGTCACCACCAGCGGAATGTCGCGGAAGGAATGTACTCTCCCCCGCAGCTCCGTGAGACTTTTCTTCACGCGCAGCATGGCCTCGGCGGCGGTGGCCCCCAGCGCAACCAGGGCCCTGGGCTCGACCAGCTCGATCTGGCGCTCCAGGTACGCCCAGCAGGCCGCCATCTCGTCGGGAAGCGGCTTTCGATTCTGGGGGGGCCGGCACTTGACGACGTTGGCGATGAACACGTCGTCCCGCTTGAGCTCGATCGCCTCGATGATCTGCGTGAGCAGCTCGCCGGCGCGGCCGACAAAAGGTCTGCCGGTCTCATCCTCCGTCTGGCCCGGGCCTTCGCCCACGAACATCAGCCTCGCCCTGGGGTTCCCCTCTCCGGGCACGGTCCGCGTGCGGCCCTCGCAGAGGAAGCACTTGCGGCAGGTCGCAATCGTGGCGGCGACCTCATCCAGCGTATTCCAGGGAGGCGGAACCGCGAGCAGGCCCCGTTCAGGGCCCGGGACGATGATGCCGGGCGCTGTGGGAATCGCGGGGGCGTCAACGGTCCAGTGCTTTGCCGGGCGGGTGGGCGGGGCCGAAGGGCGGCTGGGCGGTTGGGCGGGAGGGCGGGAGGGCTTGTCCTCAGCTACCGCCCTGCCGCCCTGCCGCCCTATCGCCTCGTCTTCACCGCCCAACCGCCCTACCGCCGCTGCTGCGAGAATGATCTCGCTCCCCCCGAGCTCCTTCTGCAGCGCCAGGTACCTCCGTCGCGCTTCAGACAAGCGCCGCCTCCACCCGATCGAGGATACTCTCGGCCACGCTGGACTTGGATGCGAGCGGCACCTCCCAGTGGGCTCCGCCAGACCCGAGGATCGTCACGCGATTGGTGTCCCCTTCGAACCCCGCGCCCGGCTCCAAGGCATCGTTGACGACGATCAGGTCCAACGCCTTTCGGGTGAGCTTGGCGCGCCCCTTGGCCACCGCGTCGCCCGTCTCGAGTGCAAAGCCCACGACGAGGCCGCCGGGTTTCCGGCGGTCCCGGGTGGCCGCCAGGATATCGGTGGTCGGCTCGAATTCCACGTGCATCGCGCCCCCTTGCCGTGGCCGCTTGGTCGCGTCCGCGTGGGCGGGCCGGAAATCTGCCGGCGCGGCGGCCATGATGAGCACGTCGGCCGACGGGAGGGCAGCTGCCACCGCGCGCTCCAACTCCTCGGTTGTCTCAATCCGCTCGAGCGTCACCCCTTCCGGCGCGGGCTCCGCCGACGGTCCGGTGATCAGCCGCACACTCGCTCCCCGATACCACGCGGCCTGCGCCAGGCGAAAGCCCATCTTGCCGCTCGACCGGTTGGTGACAATGCGCACGGGATCCAGCGGTTCCCGCGTCGGCCCCGCGGTCACGATCACCTCCTTGCCGGCGAGCGGACCACCCGCGCGAAGGAGGCGCGTGGCGTGATGAAGGATCGTCTCCGGCTCGCTCATGCGCCCGGGCTGGTCCGACGGCCCCTCGGCGAGCGCCCCGGTGGCGGGCCCGACTACGCCGACCCCCCGCGCGCGGAGGAGTACCAGGTTTCGTGCGGTCGCCGGTGCCGCGAACATGGCGTCGTTCATCGCCGGGGCGACGAGTACAAGACCCCTCCGCGCGAGGAGCAGCGCCGTGAGCGAGTCATCGGCGAGGCCCTGCGCCATGCGAGCCAGGAGATGCGCCGTGGCCGGCGCCACGATCACCAGGTCGGACTCGCGCGCCAGGCGAATGTGATCGAGCGCCCGGCCCGGCTCCCAGAGGGAAGTCAGGACCGGGCGCCCGGTCAGTGCTTCGAAGGTGGCCGGCCGGACGAATTCCGCGGCGCCCGCGGTGAGGACCGCATCCACCCGGGCGCCGGCCTCGGTGAGTCGCCGGGCGAGAAAGCAGCTCTTGTAGCAAGCGATCCCGCCCGACACGCCGAGGACGACGTGCCGGCCGGTCCACACCGGCCTAGACCTCGGAGCGGCGGCGGCGCAGCTCGCGGAAATTCAGTTCGCCGGAGACCAGCTTCCGCATGGAGAGCGTAGTCAGCTTCATCGCGCGCTCGTTCTCCGTCCACTGGACCTGGCGATCCTTCGGGAAGTCATTGAGGTAACGCGCAAAACGCGCAGCCACCAGGATCGCCCGGTACTTGGTGCCGGCATTGCGCGCGGCATCGGGCGGCGTGAAGATTTCCATTCGTGCTCCTTCCGGAGGCCTTTCGGCCCGTGGATCGTTAGTGCAGCCCGGCCAGATCGCGCCGGAGATTATTGACGACATCATCGAGGTTGGTCAGGCGGCGGACCCGGCGTGCTTCCACGTCGAGAATGGCCGCCACCTGCGAGACTGCGTCCACGACATCGTCGTTCACGACAACGTATTCGTATTCGCGCGCGGCGCCGAGCTCCTCGGCGGCAATCGCGAGCCGCTTCGCCACCGTCGCGGGGTCTTCGGTCTTGCGCCCACGCAACCGCTGGGCGAGCGCCGCCGCCGAGGGCGGGAGGACGAAGACTTGCACCGCCTCGGGAAATCGCTCCCGCACCTGCCGGGATCCCGCGACTTCGATGTCGAGCACCACGTGCCGACCCGAGGCGAGACCGCGATCGACTTCGGCGTGCAGTGTCCCGTAGAGATTCCCGCCGTACTCGGCCCACTCCACGAATTCGCCGGCGCTCACTCGCCGCTCGAACTCGGCGCGGTCGAGAAAGAAGTAGTGGCGGCCGTTCTCCTCGCCGGGCCGCATGGCGCGCGTCGTCGCCGACACCGAGTACGTCACATCCTCACGCGCCTCGAGCAGGTGGCGCGCGATCGTGGACTTTCCGCCGCCCGAAGGCGACGAAAGCACGAGCAGGAACGGGGCTACTCCAAGTTCTCGAGCTGTTCCCGGAATCGCTCCAGCTCTCCCTTCATTGCGACCACGGCGTGCTGCATGGCCGCGTCGTTGGCCTTCGAACCGATTGTATTGACCTCGCGCCCCAGCTCCTGCGCGAGAAACCCCAACTGCTTGCCGACCGGTCCGTCGGTGGACAGCGCGCTGACACAGGCCTCGAGGTGCGCGCCGAGGCGCACCAGCTCTTCGGTGATATCGACCCGCTCGGCAAGGAACGCGATCTCCTGCGCCAGGCGCTGCTCGTCCACCACCCGGCCGTCGAGGAGCTGCGCAATCGCGGCGCGGAGCCGGTCCTGCTCCCGAGACAGCCGGGCCGGCGCAAGCAGTCGCACCCGGTCGCGTTCCGCCGCGATGAGCTCGAGACGTCCGCGGAGCTCGTGCGCCAGCGCGACGCCCTCCCGCCGACGGGCTTCCCGGCATTGCCGCGCCGCGTCGGCCACCACCGGCTCCACCTCGCTCCAGGCCACCGGAGCCGCCTCGGAATCCCGGCTCACGAAGACGTTTGGTTGCCGGGCGACCAGCTCGAGGGAAATCTCCCCCGCCGCTTCGCCCATCACCTGCTGCAGCTCGCGGAGCCGAGCGACCACTTCCCGGGCCCGCTCGACGTCGAGTGCGAGTACCCCGGCCGGTTCGGTTGGCGGACTGGCCCACCGCATCTGGACCGTGACGTGTCCCCGCTCGAAATCGCGGCGGAGCCGTTCCCGGAGCTCACCCTCCAGGGTGGACAGGTCAGGGGACAGCTTGGCGGCGAGGTTGAAGAACCGGTGGTTGACGGTCCGTAGCTCCACCCGGAGTACTCCCCCAGCGACCGGACCTTCCGCCGCACCGAACCCGGTCATGCTGAGGGGCATAGCCTTACAAGATAACGCGTTACCGGCCATTTTGGAGGGGAGTGATCAGGGATCAGTGGTCGGTGATGAGAAGGTCCGCTGCCCCACTGCCCCACTGGCTACTAATCACTGACCCCTAGTTCAGAAACTCCCACCGCACCCCGAAGGTGCTCGCAAAGCCCGGGACACCGAGCCTCGGCACATAGCCCAGCTCGTCGCGCGCGCCGAGCAGATTGTAGCGGTCGTAATAAGCGGTGAAGGCGCCGATTTGGAGGCCAATATAGGCGCGCATTTGCGTCGATCCCCTGAGGGTGACGGGATCGCCGTCGGCATCGCGCGCCAGCACTCCGGTCCCCCAGTTCTCCATCGTGGCCTGGAGCTTCAGGTTGAAAATCCCGCTCTTGAACGTCGGCAGGAATTTGCTCTGGAGCGTCGCGTTGATGATGGAGTGGGTCGGCGGCTGGCCCTCCGGTCGGGTGCCTTGAGGAGTGCTGTACCACCCGTCAAGGATCACCCACTGGAGCGGGGCAATGCGCGCGTTCACGGTGATCCAGTTGGTTCGCTCGCTCGGGGAGATGGCCGCGAGCTCGGGATATTGCGCAAATCCGCCCGGGTGAAATCCGGTGTTCGAGGTGTAGCTCACCTCGACCCCGGCGCGCCGGCTCCGCCATGTGCCGATCAGGCTGCGATCGTCCAGGTCGTGCGGCAGATCGGTGCCCACCGACGGGAAGGACAGGCCGCGTCCCTTTCGCCACACCGCGCTCACCGAGAAACCCATCGGGAGCATGACACCCGCCCGTCCGGTGATCCAGCTGTTGGCCCGCCCCAAGTCATGTCGCAGGTACACGGCGTCAACCGACGCGGTAAACCAGGGCGATGGGGCCAGGCCGGCGCGAAGGCGGATCTCGAGGGGAGTCCAGGTCGAGCGCCAGAACGCGGAGCCCTCCAAGCTTGCCGCCGGCAGGCGATACGCCGCGATCACCCCCGCCTGCGTCACGCTACGACGATGGTCCTCGAGTGCATAGGTGGTATCGGTCTTGACCACGTTGCCGCTGTCGTCCAGCGAATCGGTGAGGATGCGGGTCGAGTCCTGCTCGATTTCGTCGGCCCAGCCGGTGCGGGCCACGACGAGGTCGAGCCGCGGGCCGAGCCCGCTGGGCCCGCCCCTGGCCAGGAACACCCGGGCGGAGATATCGGTGCGGGTACCGGCGCGCGCGAGGCTCAGGGTGTCGGCGGGCACTTCGCTCGAGACCACGGCTTCGCGCTCGGGAGAGTTCCGGAGGTACTGGAGCACCGCGCCGAAGCGGTCGGAAGGGATGTAGTCGAGACGAATGAGGCCCTGCGTGTTGCGGTAGTCACCCGAGGCGCTTGGCTGCGCGGGCACCGAAAAGTGATCAAAGGCCGCGCTGAACCCGAGACCCCTGCCGCTCCGGTGCTCCAGCACACCCTGGTAGCGGGCGATCTCCAGATCGCCGCTGGCGATGCCGATGCGGCTGAACGGCACACTTCGGTCGTGACGGTGAGTGAAGAGGAGGACGCGGAGCAGGCCCGGAAGCCTCTCGATCTCGATCCGGTCGATGAAACTCAAGGGCAGCAGCGACGGATCGACCATCAGGGAATCCTGCCCCATCGGGTGATAGGGAATTCCATCCAGCACATATTCGACCGAGCTCGCCCCGTGTGCCTGATAGGCAGGCAGCTCGGGGCGGCCGGCCCATCCGCCCCGCAGCAGAAAGACGCCGGGCACTTTTGTCAGGACGTCGCTGACCGTCTCGGCGTTGTGCCAGAGAATCGAGTCGCGTCCATACACCAGGCGGGTGGCCGCGGGGAGCAGCGTCCCCGCTCCGACGCGGGGAGGAACCGGGATCAGGCGCCGCGCGTCCTGTTGCGCCTTGAGAAATTGCGCGGTGTAATCGGTGGTGTCGCGAGCGAGGGAATCGGCGCGCGTCGTGTCGGCCACCTGGGCAGCGAGCGGGACGATCCCCGCGGCGAGCAGGAATGCCGCCGTGAGGAGTCGGTGCGTCACGCTCGCGCGAGCAGGAACTCGCTGAACAGACGCACGCCCATGCCGGTGGGTCCCTTGCCCATCGCGGGATCGTCCCGGTCACTGTAGGCGGTCCCGGCGATATCCAGATGGGCCCAGGGAAAACTCTCGGCAAACTCGCGCAGAAACCACGCCGCGGAGATACTCCCGGCCGCCCGCCCTCCGCTGTTTTTGATGTCCGCGACCTCGGATTTGTTGAGATCGCGATAGTCGTCCCAGAGCGGAAGCTCCCAGGCGCGCTCGTGGGCGCGCTGCCCCGCGGCGAGCAGATCGCCCACCAGCCCGGCGTCGGTGCCCATCAGGCCCGCCGCGGAATTCCCCAGCGCGATGGTGATCGCGCCGGTCAGCGTCGCGATATCGACGACACAGGCAGGAGAGAAGCGGCGCGCATAGGACAGCGCGTCGGCCAGGAGGAGCCGCCCTTCCGCGTCGGTGTTCACGATCTCGATCGACTTTCCGAGCTGGCTGGTGACGACGTCCCCCGGTTTGATCGCGGTGCCGGAGGGCATGTTCTCCGCGGACGGGATCAGTCCGACGACATGGAGACGGGGCCGCAGACGGCCCAGCATCTCGAACGTGCCGAGGACGGCGGCGGCCCCGGACATGTCGTACTTCATGTCCTCCATGCCCTGGGCCGGCTTGATGGAAATCCCCCCTGTATCGAAGGAGACCCCTTTTCCGATCAGCACCACCGGGGGTCCGTCCGCGCCTTTGTACTCGAGCACGATGAATCGCGGATCCTCCGCGCTCCCCTGGGCGACCGCGAGCAACGCCCCCATGTTCTCCTTGGCGATGGCGGCCTTGTCGAGCACCGTCACCTCGAGGCCAAGACGGGGGCCCATCTCGGCGGCGATCTCGCCGATCCGCCTGGGCGGCAGGTGATTGCCCGGCAGTACCTGAATCCCCCGGCAGACAAGGTGTCCCGCGGCGATGGCGGCGCCGATCACGTGCCCCGCCCGCACCGCGTCCGTATCGGCCGCCGCCAGAATATCGAGTCGCTCGAAGGGAGGTTTCTTCTCCTCCGGCGGGAGCTTCATCTTGAGGAAGTGCCATGCCCCTTGCGCGGCGCCTTCCGCCGTCACCTGCCCGATGACCTTCGCTTCGAGATTCCCGCGCGCCTCCGGAGTCAGGAATACTCCGGCGCTCGGCACACCCAGGGTGCGCGCGCGGCGGCTCCCGATCGCCGTTCCACGGCGGACCGCGGCGCGGCTCCCTTCCCCCGGCGCGCCGACGCCGACCAGCAGCAGCCGGGGCCTCGCACCCTCGACGTACAGGAGCGCCGTCTCATCCTTCTTGCCGGTGAAGTCTCCCGCGGCATAGCATCGCGCGATCGCCCCCCCGCTCGCCTTGTCCAGCGAGGCGAGTGACGCAGGCATCGCGCCCTGAGGCACGAGCAGGATGAGCAGAGGTGTTGCGTGGGCTTCCGGCGCTGCGGGAATGACCTGGCTCTCGAAGGTCATGGAGGTCCGGTTCGGGGAGTGGGGAACGTAAACTGGATGCTAGTCGCTGGGTACTGGATGCTGGGTTGTTCCTTGCGCTCGCCAGCATCCAGCACCCAGTCCCCAGCCACCAGCACATGCCCGAGGCGAGAGTCGAACTCGCACGGGGTTGCCCCCGACGGATTTTGAGTCCGTTGCGTCTGCCATTCCGCCACTCGGGCCGGCCCCAAGTATAACGTGGCGAACGACGAAGGGGCCGCGGACGCGGCCCCTCGGATCCGCGCGTCGGAGCGCGGCGTGTTACGGCCGGCGGTTCGGGCGAAACGGACCTGGCGCCGCCTGGGGACGACCTTGTTGCAGCTCTTGCACCCGCTGCATCAACCGGTCCCGCATCAGGAGATACTGTCCCCGCTGCACCGGGTTGAGAATGGCGGCAAGCTCGCGCATTTCATCCTTGAAAGTCTGCGCGTAGGCGACCCGATGACTGGTGAGGGCATCCACCAGCTTCGCCACGCTGTCGGCATTGGCGGCGACGCCGGGACGGAGCTGAAACGCGAGCGCCTGACGCATCCTTCGCTCGTCCTGCTCCATCCCGCGGCGCCTGACGGCGAGACCACCCAGGGCGACGCGCACCTTCACGGCCTGATCGTCGGTGAGTCCGAGCTCCTCACGGAGCCGGTCCCCAAATCGCTGCTCGACCGCCTGCCGCAGCCGCTCCGCCTTCACCGGATCATTGAGTGTGTCCTGGGCAGCGGCGACGGAGGACGCACCGGCGAGGACGGCGATTACCAGCAATGCGCGAGATGTCATCGTCACTCCATCGAGTGGAGCATGCGTTCCAGGTCTTTCGCCGACAGATCGCCGATCGGAGCGGATTCCACATGGACGGCCTCGTCCGCGGCGGGAGGAATGGTCTCCAGCACCGCCTCGAGCTCCGCCGTCGTGAGCCCGTCGAGCTCGTGCAACACGGCAATCTCGGCACCTGGTGGTGGCGTCTCGGAGTGCGTTTTCCCCCGGGAGAAATACACGGCGAAGGTGACTGTGGCGGCGGCGGCAATTCCGAAGACCAAACGCCCGCGCCTCGGCAGGCCGCCCGGCGACGCTATCGGCGCTGTGTTGAGGCGACGGACCACCGTGGCCGCGGCCCGTGCGGGGGCGATGCGCTCCGCCGGCGCCCGGCCCAGCGTCCGCGCGGTACGCACCAGATTCCATTCGAGCCGGCACTGGGTGCATCGTTCGAGGTGCGCCGCCTCCTCCACCGACCAGCGCGCCAGCCCGTGGGCCACCGCGGGCAGTCGTTCGGAGTCCAGGTGAGAGCCGATCATTGCATCAGTTCCTTCAGCCGCTTGACCGCATGGTGATAGTGCACTCGCGCCGCTCCGGGCGTGGTTCCCAGCGCCGCACAGATTTCCTCGTATTCGAGACCTTGCTGCGCCCGGAGGAGGAATACTTCCCGCTGCAACCGCGGGAGCCGGCCGAGTCCCGCACGGAGCTTGTGCTCCATCTCGGCTGCCCCGGCTTCCCCTTCCGGATCGGATGAATCGGCCAGATCCTGGTCCTCGATGGAGAGCACGACTCTCCGGCCGTCCTTCCGATACCAGTCCTTCCGGAGGTTGGCGCCGATTCGAAACAACCAGCTCCGAAACGTCGCCTCACCCCGCCAGCCCGGAAGCGCCCTGAACGCCTTGAAAAAGGTCTCCTGGACGAGGTCCTCGAGGTCCGAGGGGTCCGCCCCGACCCCATACAGGTACCGTCCCAGCGCCCCAGCATGCCGTTGCACGAGCTCGGTCGCCGCAGCTTCGTCCCCCGAGCGGAACGCGGCAACGAGGACCGGATCGGACCGCGGTGACTCCTCGCTCAGGGGACGCATCGGTCGTTGGAAGGACGCAAGTCGAGGTCTCCCGTTAACTTGTAGCCGGTCCGAACGTAGCGCCGGCTGGTCTCCACACGCTCCAGAACGAGGCCAATCGACATTCTCGACGCCGCGTGGATCAAACCCATAAAACCATGTCTTGCATTGTGTTAAGACTCCACAAATCGAGTGATCTGTCCCGGTGACTCCACGAGTCCTCGCCCACCGGGGTGCTTCCGGGTACCAATTCGAGAATTCGCTGGCGGCGTTCCGGGAGGCAAGGCGCCTCGGAGCCGCCGGTGTGGAGCTCGATATCCACGCATCGGCGGATGGAGCACTCATAGTACACCAC
>Ga0184615_10000207_pt1 | contig 37011 bp, 32 predicted proteins | sample PLM4_65_coex_FD_133134 | JGI IMG/M metagenome (GOLD analysis project Ga0184615, IMG submission 133134) | Groundwater sediment microbial communities from an aquifer in East River, Colorado, USA - PLM4_65_coex | ecosystem: Environmental > Terrestrial > Soil > Riparian zone | place: USA: East...
AGCTTATGTTTCAATTCTTCGGCTTTCTCAAGGCTGATATTCAGCGACATGGCAATGGCTTTAGTGATTTCAAAGCCGCCGATTTCATAATTATGGCTCAATCGCTCATAGCCCTTGCTAACAATGACGATGGAGGTGCTCCGGCCGCCGATATTGACGATCGCCGAGGAACTTAGGTCGTTGCCCAGAAGGGCTCTAATCAATCCGGCATTTTCTAATTCCAGCGCTACGAGGCGTAATCCGGCCGCTTGCATGATCCGCTGATAGCGGACCGTTTGATCTTTGGGCACAGCCGCCAAAAACACTTCCACAATCGGTTTTTCCGTACCTGGTTGGTCAAGAATGCCAATGATAGACCAGTCGAGCACAACTTCGTCCAGCGGGATCGGCACATATTTACGGGCTTCAAAGGGAATGGCCTTGGCCAAATCCTCTTCAGAGAGGTATGGCATCTGGATGACAGTTGTAAAAGTGGAAAATGACGGGATGGAAGCCACAACGTCTTTAGTTTTGAAGTTTGATTTTTTGAGAATCTCTTTCAATCCCCAAACAATCTCTTCATCCGGCAGTTTAAGGATGCTCTGGGGGTCGTTAGTGTCGCTTCGGCCCTTGAGTTCAAATAAGCCGTAATTCTCAAGCTTGAAACGGCCGCCATTGGAGCTAAGTTCGACGATTTTGATCGAAGAGGTGCCGATGTCGATGCCAAGTTTGCTTTTCGAACCGAAAAGATTAAAAATCATAGCAGTTAGCGAGAAAACTGGCTGGTCTCACATCTTAGAGTATACCATATTCCCTGATATTCCGCGCCAATGAAACCCCGAACTGTGGATTATTTTCTCTACACTGGCCAATGGCTTTTGGACATGGTTTTTCCAGCCCACTGCCTGGGCTGCCAAACCCTCACCAACGCCCGTCCACAGCGATATTTATGTAATAGTTGCGAACGAAAGATCTCGATTCGTCATTCCTTTGAGTGTATCGGCTGCAAAGTAGTCGCTCCCGGCGGTGCAACCTGTCGGCTTTGCGTTTCCGCCAATGCCGTCGATCAGCTCTTCATCGCCAGTCATTACCAGGACCCGGTGCTAGCTCAATTATTAAAAACTTACAAGTATCAATTTGTATCTGACATCAGCCATCACCTGATTCGCATAATCGATAAATACATCTCCTGGGTCCGAACCAAGAAGGATTTTAGCGTTTTTGCCGAGAATCCCCTCATTACGGCCGTGCCACTTCATCCATATCGCCAACGCTGGCGGGGATTTAACCAGGCTGAAATCTTGGCAAAAGCTATCGCCAATCAATATCAAATGAATTACGCCGACGTTCTGACTCGAAAACAGATCCGCGAAGCCCAGGCTAACCTCGAAAACCGCGACGAACGGATTGCTAATCTGCAAGGAGTTTTTGACTGTCCTGATCCAGCCAGTATTCAAGGTCGGACTATCATGCTCGTGGATGATATTTGCACTACCGGCACCACGCTTAATGAATGCGCCAAAGTTCTAAAACAAAACGGCGCCCGAAAAGTCATGGCACTGGTTGTCGCGAGAGGGTAAAACTTGGCGGTGACGATTGGCGGAACTTTGAACTGATAATGTCCCGGAAAACCGTTAGTTTTACTCGTCTTGATAGAATTGTACTTGAATTACGTCGAATTTACAAGGAAAATCCAGCACATTTTGACGTTCCGGCTTTCGCCCAGAAGATTTATTAGAATTTCCTGTATCCACAGCTAACGATAAAAATATATTGACAAACGATAAGCAATAAATTAAGATGGAAATATGAAAATTTATAAGAACCACTTATGAAAAAAAGCTCAACAATATTTCTTCAGGTAGTCATTGTGCTCATCGGCATCGTGGCGCTGGCCATCATGATCCGGTTTCCTTTGACTGAGGGGAGAGCCGTAAACTTAGACCTGTTTAGTATTTACTCTGATCCATTCATCATATATGGGTATGTAGTATCTATCGCATTTTTTGTTGCGCTGTATCAAGCATTTAAATTGCTCGGATACATCGGGCAAAATAAAGTATTCTCACTAAACTCCGTGAAGGCTTTAAGGACTATAAAATACTGTGCAATCACATTAAGCATTTCAATTGTAATGGCGGCATCGTACATAAGGATATTTCATGCCAAAGATGACGATCCGGCGGGCTTTATTGCCATAGCTATTTTGGCTACTTTTATTTCTATCGTAATCGCCGCCGCGGCTGCTGTTTTTGAAAAACTTTTACAAAGTGCCGTGGATATAAAGTCCGAGAACGACTTAACCGTTTAACGCTATGGCAATTATTATTAACATCGATGTCATGTTGGCGAAGCGAAAGATGAGCGTCACCGAGCTCGCCGAGAAAGTTGGCATCACGATGGCCAACATTTCCGTCTTGAAAAACGGCAAGGCAAAAGCAATTCGCCTCTCAACGTTGGAAGCAATTTGCAAGGCTCTAGGATGTCAGCCTGGTGATATTCTGGAATATAAGAAATAAGAACCTTTGTCATACCCAAGATTCTAACTTGCTAATTGGGCGGTGATAGTGGGTTAAGTACCCATAACTACAAGGTAGTATAAGGCTTTTTGAGCTACTTTACCAGGAAGCATTTTGAAGTATGTGGGTCGGACTACTTTTTTGATAGCGCGAGAATAACAGAAATGGTAATCGCCGTTATTGATAGAAATACAGAAACCCTTTGGTCTGCAGACTGCGAATATCTGGCAAGATTTCTATCCATTACTTCCAAAAGCCCAAATCCTTCTTGAAAATGTGGCATAATAGGATTTTTAGTATTCATATAATCTGAGATCATTATTGCAATCTTTTCTTTATCTTTTTCTTGATCAAGAATAACATCTTTGAATAATTCATCGGGGGTCTGATAAATATGATAGGCCTGCAAAAACTTTTTATTTACTACCTGATATTTTCCTTGAAGTTCGGATAGTCGACCCCTAAAAAAGCTATTTATAAAATCCTGTCTATAATCACCAATCTCAAGTGAAAGTTTTTGTATCTCCTTCACAATTGGAAATACCTGTTTGGATAAGTGATCCATTATAGGCTTCCCTCCCAGTTCTGAATTAAATGGTCCCCAGTTCATATATTTAATATAAAAAATTTTAAGCGCTCAGGCTTATCCGATAAAACTTTTTTACTGCGGAGACGGGAGGATTCGAACCTCCGAGAGGATTGCTCCCCTAACTCCTTAGCACGGAGCCGCTTTCGGCCACTCAGCCACGTCTCCAATCATTCTATACTCGGCAGGGCCTCGATCAAGAAACTGACGGAGCCGTGTCTGCCGGCCCAGCTTTTGCTGGGCTGTTGTATGCTGCGTCACTCGCATACAACCCACGTCTCCAAAAGTCATCAAATGGTAGCATTTTAGTCAGCTTTTTTCAATAAAATGCGTTGCGCCCCCAGGATAAGATCTAGGGGCGTTACTGTCCTGCTACGACTTCGGGAGCCGCAACGGAACTGGTGAGTGAAACACGGTGGATCGGCCAAACGTAACCCGCGGCACTCTTGGGGAGCACGGCGGTATAGTCGAACCTCACGGGCAGGTCTTCAAACGTGGTCTGGACCGTCGCCTGCTGAACGTAGAAGGTTCGAGTCTTAAGACCCAATCCTCGAAGTGTAGCCGCCGGAGCCAAGGCGAAGGCGCGCAACCAGGTGGTGTTGATTCGGAGATGGGCTGACCGGTAATCACCGTCGCGCCATAGACCAGTAGTACCACGCTTCAGGATTACTGACCCAAGAATCCGAGCGTCGAAGACAAAGAGCAACCGCGTACGCTCCGCGAGCTCGGTATAGAGCTGGAGAGTTGTTCCCAGCTTCTTCTTGCCAATCCGGTCTTGGCGTGTATTGCGATAGATCCAGATGGCGTAACAGCAGTGCCGGAATGGGAATCCTCGCTGATCTAGGTGTCGCTCAAGCTGTCCCGAGTAAACAGCGGGTGCCTGACTACTCCCACTCGCTTTGACCTCGACCGTAGAATCCCAGTCGGGATGTTCCAGATCGATCCCGAGTGCGTCATCAAGTCGCGCGCCGCCAACCACGTGCGTGGTCAACTCTTCGAAGAATCGTCCAATCCCGAAGAGGCGCGCCGTGTCGTTCGCAATGAAACGATTTTTCATGTGCCCTCCTCGAGCGTGTTATCTTAGATGATTGTCAAAGATGTTTACCCTTATTATTAAATAATAAGCGACGAATCTCAATAGTCTTAGTGTATAAACAGTTGACTGCCCCTCACTTCCCTGCTTCACTGGGCCTAGAACTTTGATTTTTGTACGCGAAAGGGGGTGGTCAACACCATGCGCATATCATTTGATAGGGTCCGAGCAGAGGAAGTACTCGGCACGCTGTACGAACGCTACCTCGCGGGACGTTATCCGTTTAACCTGCCCGAAGCCCAGGCGCCGCAGATTCCCGCCAACATGCCCAAGGGCGGTTTTGCATCTTCTGTGGACCACGCACGTTTTTTGTTTCTAGCGTGCCTCTGGATGCGAGGGAAAATCAAGAGTGACACGGCCATTCGCGGTCTCTCCCGCATCTACGAAACACTCCCGGAGGCATTTCAACCCGAATACGCGCGGACACTAAGCCCTGAAATGCTCATTCCGATCCTCAAGCAAAACGCGCTGGGGTTCGCAAAGGGGCAGAACGCCCGTTTCTGGATCGAGAACATGGCTCGTCTGGACGATCATTGGCGTGGCGATCCCCGCAGACTCTTCGATGGCATCACCAGCTACGAAAATCTCTGCAAACGAGTGCGTAATCACAAAACTAAGTGGGGGCGCGAGCGAAACACAGAAGGCCCAGGGTTCATGGGTTTTCAGAAGAAGATGACCAGTTTGCTGGCTTACTTTCTCATGGAAGCCAAGCTCGTCGACCGCTTCGATTTCCCGTTGCCGGTGGATTTCCACGTCATGCGGATCATGATCGCTCACAAGATCCTGGCGTTTGAAGGATCCATCGACGACTTCTCCAAGAAACACATCCTGGACGCAGCGCGGGAATTCGCGATTGAATACGCCGAGCGGCACAAGGTGGACTCACTCCACTTCAGCGAATTCGTGTGGTACTTCTCGCGGGCCATGTGTGACAAGCATCCGGGCAACATTTCAGTCTATACAGGAGGCCGCAACCGGCAAACCATCATTCGCGCGAAGACAATCACGTGGAAGAAGGGCCAGCAGGACACCTACAACATGACCTGCGGTCAGTGTCCCATCGAAAACACCTGCATGGCATGCATCCCAGCTGGACCCTACTACAACCACGGCAAGCTTGTCATTCGCAGCAGAAGGGACAAGCCGCCTCAACAGCGACTGTTCCCGCCAACCCAACTCGTACTCCGAGAAAAGCGGAAGTGGCGAAAAGAAGATACTCCTGCCGAAGAAGTTCCTCCCGTTCCTACCCCGGAAGAGCTTGGGCAACTCCCGTTGTTCAGCTCGTAAGACGGCCATGCGTTTCCTCAACGTCTGGCCGCCTCTTCGTTTTATAAAACAAGTTGTCAGAGGTGGGTAATCGTGGTACAGTGCTCTAATCAAAATGGCCGAAATACAAGCTAAAAACACATTAAAGAACGCCCGACCACCGGTGGTGGTCGTTTTGGGTCACGTTGATCATGGAAAAACGATGTTGCTGGACACGATTCGTAAAACTAACGTCATCGCTCAAGAAAGCGGCGGCATTACCCAGCGTATCGGCGCGTACCAAGTCGAAACTCACGGCCGGAAAATTACTTTCCTGGATACACCGGGCCATGAAGCCTTTTCTGCGATTCGATCGCGGGGTGCCAATGTCGCCGATATTGCGATCTTAGTGGTCGCCGCCGATGAAAGCGTTAAACCGCAAACCAAAGAAGCTATCCGCATTATCAAAGAAACTGATACGCCCGTCATTGTTGCTATCAACAAGATTGATAAAGAAGGCGCCAACCCCCAGAAAGTCCGCCAGGACCTGGCAACAGAAGAAATTTTTGTCGAAGATTGGGGCGGCAAAGTGCCAGTAGTGGAGGTTTCGGCCAAAGACGGCAAAAATATTCCTGATCTCTTGGAAATGATTCTCTTAGTAGCCGATATCGAAGAGCTTCAAGCCGATCCGGATGGCCCAACTTCAGGCGTCATCATCGAATCTAATCTCGATAAGCGCCGCGGTTATGTCGCCACCGCCCTCGTCCAGGAGGGTACGCTCCATGTCGGCGATTGGATAGTCGTCGGCGCCATCGTCGGCAAAGTAAAATCAATGGAGAACTACATGGGCGAGATGATCGGTGAAGCTAAGCCATCCGATCCAGTGGTATTGACCGGCTGGTCTAAATCAGCCGACATTGGCAAGACGTTTACTGTCGCCTCTTCTAAGAATGAGGCGGAATCGCTTGCGGAAGATAATGTTGATATCACCCCGCTATTGCTTTTCATGTCCAGCGAACCGGCCAAAGATAACCCGAAAAAGAAAATCCTCAATCTTGTTATTAAATCCGACGTTACGAGCTCCCTGGAAGCCATTGATGTCACACTTAAAACCATCCTTTCCGATGATGTTGGCTATAATATCTTAGACTATAGCATCGGCAATATTACCGAAAGCGATGTAAAAGTCGCTTCGGGGACCAAAGCGCTCATTTTAGGCTTTCGGGTCAGCATTGAAGACTCGGCAAAACACCTAGCGGAACATCGTGGGATTACCATTGCTACCTACGATATCATTTACGAGCTTATCGGTAGGGTTCGCGAGGAAATGTCAGCACTATTGGAGCCCGAAATCAAGCGTAACGATCTGGGTAAACTCCGCGTACTGGCCATTTTCAAGAAAGACGCTAAATCAATTGTCTGCGGCGGCCGTGTCACTGCCGGCAAAGTTGTGCGCGGAGCGATGGTTGATGCCAAACGCAATAATGATCTTGTCATGACTGGCCGCTTAGCCCAACTTCAGCAAAATAAACAAGACGTCACTGAAGTAAAGGAGGGGTTGGAGGCTGGTATCCGTTTTGATATCCTTAAAAGCGCTCAACCATCCTCGGAGATAAAAGAAGGTGATATATTGGAAGTGTACCAAGAGGAAAAAGTAGAACGATCTCTCTAAATTTAGTGGCGCAGTGGCGAAGTGGTAACGCAGCGGTCTGCAAAACCGCCACGCAGGGGTTCGATTCCCCTCTGCGCCTCCATGCCCGGGTGGTGGAATGGCATACACGCACGACTTAAAATCGTGTGCCGCAAGGCTTGTGGGTTCGACTCCCACCCCGGGCACCAAGTTTGCGTAGGCAAACGCAGCACCCTGCGAGAGTACGAGGCGGGTGTAGGTAGGAAGGTAATGGCCGCCGGCTACTGCCGCAGGCCACTGCGCTCACCTTCGTTCACTTGTTGCTCCTGTCGTTCAATGGATAGGATATAGCCCTCCGAAGGCTGCGATGCAGGTTCGATTCCTGCCAGGAGCACAAAAGAAACGTAATGGCCGCCGGCTAACTACCGCAGGCCACTGCGCTCACCTTCGTTCGCTTGTTCCGGATCTTGTAATCGTGGTTCGATTCCACGCGAGGGCACACTTTACTACAGTTAAAAAGAGGTATAACATATGAATATATGAAAGAACTGGGCAAAGTCACGCATTGGTACGATAAAGCCGGCGTGGCGGTGGTTAAATTAAGCAGTTCGCTCAAAGTCGGCGACTCTATCAAACTCAAAAAGGGCGACCAGGAGCTGGAAGATTCGGTTGCCTCGATGCAAGTTGACCACAAAGAAGTAACCTCCGGTAAAAAGGGCGAGGAAGTTGCTATCAAATTGTCCCAAAAAGCTAAAGAAGGAACCACTCTATATTCTGCAGACTAACAGCACAAATCAAAAACCGCCCCTCGGGCGGTTTTTGATTTTGAGTTACATCTGAGCTGTGTCCTTGCCGCCTTCTGCCGGTGTTGGACAAACGGCATGCATATCTCCTTCTTCTGCGCCCATCGGCTGGCCGCATTTCGTGCAAAGTTTTTCGTCCATGATGTTTTGCAGTCTTAATAATACCCCGACACTATATCATATTACCTTTTATTATGGAATTTCTGATGCACCTCGCGCAAACCCTTATCAGTCACATGAGTATAGATCTGGGTCGTCGTTACCGATGAATGGCCCAAAAGCGCCTGGACCGAGCGGATATCGGCGCCGTTCTGCAGAAGATCGGTAGCATAGCTGTGGCGCATGGTATGAGGACTGACTTTCTTGCCAATAATACCAGCATGGATGGCGTATTTTTTAACTATCCGCTGGACGCTACGGCAGGAAAGTCGAAGGTCAGCTTCCTTGGATGTTCTTTTCTTTGGTTCGCGGATCCAGAGCGCTTCATCGACATCGCCCCGCGCCTCAAGATATTTAGCGATGTGCTGGCGAGTATCGTCGGAAAGAAAAACGACTCTGATCTTGCCGCCTTTGCCTCGAATCGAAATCTCACCACGATTAAGATCAATTTTGTCCCGATCAAGCGCGCAAAGCTCCGAGACCCGCATCCCCGTGGAAAAAAGCGTGCTTAATATAGCCTGGTCGCGTTTGGCAGCTGAATTTTCTCCTTGCGGCGCCCCTAAAAGCCGCTTCAATTCCTGGTGGTCCAGGAATGTCACTTCCCTTTCCTCTTGCTTGCCCAGTTCAACCTTCTCGGGCGCAATCGATTTAACATTGCGCTTTACTAAGTATTTCAAAAAATTCCGCAAAGCGATGATGTGGTAATTCTGGGTTACACGCTTGAGCGGCTGACCGGCCGCATCTTTAAGACGATTTAGATAGAGCCGATATTGCCGGATAAGGTCTTCGGAAATATCAGAAGCCGAACTGATACTATTTCCCTGCATAAACTTTATAAATCGATCAAGATAACGCCCATAGTTCTCAATGGTCTTATCGGCCCGATTCCGCTCGATTTCCAGGTATTCCAAATAGTCTTGTTTGAGCTGTTTAAGATCGTTTCGCATCTCTTAATTATATCATGTCGCATAATTCCTGTTATGCAACTGTAAACAATCGCATAACTTGCCCAGATTGTGCAACGTGATTCATCGCACAATCTGGGCCTATGATTTGCAAAATTAAGAAAATATGTTATTATTAGATCTCGGAACATTTAATGACTTGCGGTCGGATTACGGGCGTTAGGCCTGGCCAAACGTACCTTTCTCGCTGTATAGCACTCCCATATGTTGAGTTCCAGTGACAAAGTAAAAATTTTAGAGAAGCACCGTTTACATGAGAAAGATACTGGCTCCCCCGAGAGTCAGGTCGCCCTATTTAGCACTGAGATCGAACGTCTGGTGAAGCATTTAAAAAAGCACGCCAAGGATAATAGTTCTCGCGTTGGCCTTTTAAAAATGGTTGCTAAGCGCAAACGCTTGCTCGATTTTTTAAAAAGACAAGATCCTAAGCGCTACGAATCGCTCATCAAGAAGCTCGACCTCAAAAAATAGTTTTTAGTGTTTAGTGTTTAGTTCCTGCCTGCCGGCAGGCAGGTCTAGAAACTAGCAACTTGCAACTAGAAACTCTCTCCGCATGACTCATAAAATTACAGTCCCTCAAAGAAAAACCCATCGCGTCGGGGTATTCGTCGACGTCCAAAATATGTATCACTCGGCCAAGAACCTTTACAAAGCCCGGGTGAACTTCAGTGAATTGCTTAAACTTTCGACTTCCAACCGCGAACTCGTTCGAGCGCTGGCTTATGTCGTAAAATCCGATACCGATGAAGAACGGGCGTTCTTCGATGCCCTAGAAAAAGCTGGCTACGAATTAAAATCGAAAGATTTGCAGATTTTCGCCGGCGGCACCAAGAAAGCCGACTGGGATGTGGGCCTGGCGATTGATGCTATCAGCCTTTCTAAGCAATTAGACGTCGTGGTTATCGTCTCCGGCGACGGCGACTTCATTCCCCTAGTAAAATACCTACAGTTCAACGGCTTGATTGTCGAGGCAGCCGCTTTTGGCCGCAGTGCCAGCGGTAAACTAATCGAAACAGTCAATAATTTCATTGACTTGGAAGATTTCAAAAGTAAGATACTATTGAAATAATGGAAACAAATAACTCACCACAAAATCAGCCGGGGCCATCGTTTAAAGTATTGCTCGCTAGTCTGATTACTGTTCTTGTTTTGGGTGCTGGATTTTTGTATGCCGCTAAGTATTTTGACATCTGGCCTTATAGTGAACAGTCATCTCCTGACGAGCAAACATATAAGAGTGATGATTATGGCTTCGAGCTGTCATACCCTAAATCCTGGCACCATGAGGAATGCCGAGACAGCGGCCCCGGAGGAACATATCTCTTAGTAAGCTTCGGTGATGTTCAAGATTTGGTTGTTTGTAACAGTGACGCCCCTATCCTGGGCTATGTGAATATTACTGTTTTACCCGGCAGCATCGATCAACGTGAGATCGATAGTGTCTTTACGAACGTCGATAATCCGAACCGTCAAAATGTCACCATAGACGGAAATTCTGCGGTTCGCGTCGAGGGAACAACAAAACAACAGGAGGGTCCGGCGCCGGAACCAGGTTTGAAATACATTGCCATTTGGACGGAAAGATCTGGCGCATTATATCGGTTTATTTTCATCGGCAAGGCTGAAGATGCCGCCAAGTTTGACCGGGTAGTAAGTACGTTCAAATTTGGCGTTAAAACGGGCGGGAAAAACGAAGAATGGGAAACATATTACAATCCCCAATTTGGTATGGAGTTAAAACTTCCGCCGAGCTGGAAAGGATATAAAGTTTTGACACAACAATGGGAAGGACAGCCATTAGATAGCAGGGTCGTAAGCCAGTCTGGACCGTTGATTATCCTACGTCACCCTAAATGGACGGAACAAAATCACTACGAAGATATGCCGATTATGGTTTTTACCCCATTCCAATGGAACCTCGTTCAAGAAGGTAAGCTATCGGTTGGCGCCGCCCCTGTTCCCCCCTCGGAATTGGGCAGAAATTCCAAATACATCATCGCTCTTCCGGCCCGATATAACTATGATTTTGCTATTGGTTGGGAAGAAGTTGACCAGCTCGTACATACAATCATGGTTTTTGAACCGACGAGTTAATTTCATCCGCGTTATCTTAACAGGAACACCAGCTCCTCATAGCCCGTCTAAGTTTTGCTTTGCAAAACTTAGACGGGCATAGCTGGCGTCTTTGTCTTTTCTGTGCTAAAGTAATCGCTAAATAATAATTAGGTCCTAGAGTAAAGAGAGGTTCAATCTAGATCCCGATCTCTATGAGATCATGGAAATCGGGACTTAGAGTGAACCTGCCTGCCGGTAGGCAAGCACCACACTCTGTGACCTCGAAAGAAATGGACGTTAAAGTATATCGGGAAGAATTCGGCGGCAAGCCGCTCATGATCGAAATCGGCCGTTTGGCCGGCCAAGCCAACGGTTCAGTTCGGATTCAATACGGCGAGACGACTGTTTTAGCCACGGCAGTTATGTCGGCGGGTGTTAAGGGCGTAGATTACATGCCCCTGACCGTAGATTACGAAGAGAAATATTACGCGGCCGGGAAAATTAAGGGTTCAAAATGGCTTAAGCGCGAAGGTCGCCCTTCCGAAGAAGCAATTCTCACCGGCCGCGTGATTGACCGCTCCATCCGACCCCGTTTTGATCACCGCATGCGCAATGAAGTCCAGGTGGTTGCCACCGTACTTTCTTTTGATCAGGTAAATGATCCGGACATGTCGGCCCTCTTTGGCGCTTCATTGGCATTGATGATTTCGGATATCCCCTACAATGGCCCAGTTTCAAGTGTCCGAGTGGGAAGAGCTAACGGTCAGTTCGTTATCAATCCGACATATGCCGAACGAATCACTAGCGACATTGATATCATTGTCGCCGGTACAACCGAGAAGATTAATATGATTGAAGCCGGTGCTAATATGGTTCAAGAAAAAGATATGGCGGCAGCCATAGTATTCGGTTTTGAAGAATTAAAGAAACTCAACGCGCTCCAAATGAAAATCGCCCAGGAGCTCACGCCGGTAAAGAAAGATCTAATGATCTCCGACCGCGACACGACGCTGGCCACGATGGTCCATGATTTTATTGCTCCAAAGCTTGAGCAAAGTCTCTACACGAAAGATAAACAGGAATTCTACAAGAATATCCGCGAAGCTCATGATGCAGTGCTAGATCATGTTCGCACATCATTAGCCGCAGATCCCGATCTGACTAAGAAGCTGGCTGATGCTGAACATTATTTTGAAGATACGATCGATAAAATCGTCCATAAAAACATTCTTGAGTCTGAAAAACGGCCCGACGGCCGCAAGCTTGATGAGTTGCGCGATATCAGCGCCGAAGTCGGCATTCTGCCCCATACTCATGGTTCCGGATTATTCCAACGCGGACAAACTCAAGCCTTATCAATCTTGACCCTGGCCTCACCAGGCATGGAGCAGTGGATTGAGACCATGGAAATTGACCTCACCAAGAAGCGATTCATGCACCACTATGCTTTCCCACCTTTTAGTGTTGGTGAAACAGGTCGGTTAGGCAATCCCGGACGGCGCGAAATTGGACACGGTGCTCTGGCAGAACGGGCTCTCATCCCTATTATCCCCTCCAAAGATAGTTTCCCGTACACGATCAGGGTTGTTTCAGAGATTCTTTCGTCAAATGGTTCTTCATCCATGGCTTCCGTTTGCGGCGCCTCTCTAGCACTCATGGATGGCGGCGTACCGATCAAGACTCCCGCGGCTGGTATCGCCATGGGTCTTATGTTCGATGAAAAAGGTGAAAAATTTAAAATCCTAACCGACATCCAAGGTCCGGAAGATCATCATGGTGACATGGATATGAAAGTTGCCGGTACTAAAGATGGCGTCACGGCCATGCAGATGGATGTTAAAGTCGAAGGCATTACTGAAGAAATTTTGATTAAGACGCTCGAACAAGCCAAGAAAGCCCGTTTGGAGATTCTGGAACACATGACCAAGGGCATCGCTACGCATCGCCCCTCGCTTTCAAGTCATGCTCCCCGCATAAAGACCATTAAAATTGATCCTTCCAAAATCGGCATGGTTATCGGTTCCGGCGGCAAAACTATCAACGCTATTATTGAAGAAACTAAGACGACGATTGATATTGATGATGACGGTTCAATTTTCATCACGGCTGACAGCGATGAAAATATGGATAAAGCTATCGCTAAAATTCAAAACTTGACTTTTGAACCCAAGCCTGGCGATGAATTCGATGGTGTTGTTACCCGAATGATGGATTTTGGCGCTTTCGTCCGGTTTGCCGGCGATAAAGAAGGCATGGTTCATGTTTCCCAAATCTCCAGCGAACGTATCAATAAGCCTTCCGACGTTCTCCAGATAGGTCAGGAAGTGCATGTCATTGTCCGTGAGATTGATGAAAAAGGCAGAATCAACCTGACCATGAAAAAACGACGCTAGATTCGACTCTCCAAAAACCGCCCTAATTTTTATATGGGCGGTTTTTGTATCCAAATAACACTATGCTACAATAAGGCAAATATAATATGGACCAAAACTCGCCGCCTTCTTCGGGGTCAAACCCGCCCAGCCGCTTAAGTCCGCCAGACAACTTGCCAAGTGGTTCTATGCCTGGCTCAGATAAGCCGCAGAATATTGATCTGCGTTTCTCTGAGCCAAATCCGAATCCGGTATCCGGAGCGCCGGAAGTCCCCAGACCGCCAACGATCATGCCTAGCGAAACTCCCCGGCCCACTGCCAGTGCGCCCGCTGAATACAAATCCAGTATCCGGAGTATGGCTGACGATATTGCTAGATTAAAAGTCGGTCAGCGGCCAAGCGGCACTGAAATTCAAAACAAAATCGGTCCCCAGCCGATTCTCCAACCCAGAACTGATGCGCCGGTACCGCCCGCGCCTCCGGTGCCTAGGCTAACCGTGCCTGGGCCACAACCCCAGGCTCGACTTGGTGAAACCGAAAAATCAAGACCCCTGGCTCCCACGATTCCCTCGCCACGACCGTCTTTGCCCCAGTCTGATAGGCCAGTTCAAGCATTAGTAATCGATAATGAGCGTCCTTCGGGCTCGCGCGGGTTTTTGTATATAATTATTTTAGCGATTGTACTTTTAGGCGGTGGACTGTACTGGTTTTTGGCAAATCGGGATAGTGAAGTAGCCCAAAGCCCGACGCCATCGCTTGTCACCACGACTACGCCCGCCCCCACGCCGATAAAATCAATCGGCGAGCTGATTGGCGGCAGTAGTGACACGATAATCATCGCCGATATCGGCGACCCCATTACTGATTTCCTAAACAAGGTTAACGTGCTGGCGATCGGTCCCGGGGAAACCAGAAAAATCCTTATTACCGGCGAAACCAAGGGCTCCGGCGATTTCGGACTAGTTGATCTTATGGATCGCTTTCTCCTAACTTATCCGACCAGCTTGAAATCGGCTCTTGGTACCGATGTAATTATGCTTGTTTATGGCCAGCGGGAAGCATTCACCGCTCAAGGTCAACTTAACCTTAGCGCACCGGTCCAGAAACGATTGGTATTCTTAACAGAAGCAAAAGAACCAGCCCTTCTTTCGCAGATACTCTCAAGCTGGGAAAGTACAATGGCCAATTCGCTAGGTTCCCTATTGAACCTTAACAAGGCACTTGGCCGAGAGTGGCTTACTAATAACTATAATAACAACGGTGTTCGATACCAAAACTTCCCCTATCCTGATAAAGCTATTGACTACGCGGTTATCAACACCACTAATGGTAAACTCTATCTCCTAGTTGCCGGCTCTCGCGAATCGGCTCTCAATACCCTCGATAAGCTCCGCTAGAGTAGGTGACAATTCGTGGTGACAGTTGATGGTGACAATGGTGACAAACATGGTGACATGGTGACAATCTTTTTGTCACCATGTTTGTCACCATGACACCTTGTCCACAATTATCCCTTGCGCCCCGTTGGAACACCTATATACTGAATCCAGATCCTTCTTGAACTGACGGTTTGAGCCGTTACTAGCTGTCGGTCTCATCCTTCGTGAGAGGGCACGCCCACCTAACACCATTTGGCATAGGGGCGCTAGCCCTCTCTTTTGTTTTCATTGTATTCACAGAGTGCCTATGCTATATATAGCCCATGGATACGCAAAAACTCCAAGAACTCGACCGTGAACTTGCTCAAGAAGAAAAAATACTCGTCAAACAGCTTAAAGAAGTGAGCGTAGAAAATCCTGCCGTCGCCGGTGATGTAGAACCGACCATGCCAAATTACGATGATAATGATGAAGATGATCGAATCAATGTCGCTACGGAGTTGGATCGCGATTTTGCGATGGAACAAGAACTCGAAAAGCGCCTCAAAGAGGTTCGTGCTGCCCGAGAGCAAATCGCTCGTGGCAAATACGGCAAGTGCATTAATTGTAGCGCTCAAATTGCCTCGGAGAGGCTTCAAGCTATGCCAACGGCCACTTTATGTATTAGCTGCGCCCAAAAGGCCTAGCGAGGCAGTTTAACGTGTCTATACGTATTTATTCGGCATCCATCCAGGGGATTGATGCCCAGCCAATTGAAGTAGAGGTTGATGCTACGCCTGGGCTTCATGTTTTTAATATTGTCGGTTTGCCAGATAAAGCGGTCGAAGAATCCAAAGATCGGATCGCGGCCGCCATCCGCAATACCGGCCTGACACCACCTAGCTCGAAAAACAAAAAGATCGTCGTAAATCTGGCACCAGCTGATATCAAAAAAGAAGGTCCGGCTTATGATTTACCAATTGCGATTGGTTATCTTCTCGAAACAGGTCAACTCAAGTTCAATCCATCGGAAAAACTGTTCGCCGGTGAGCTTTCACTGGACGGCAGCCTAAAACACACTAACGGTATTCTTTCAATGGCCCTCCTAGCTAAAGAGTTAGGTTTCCGAGAGCTTATCATACCGGCCATCAATGCTCGGGAAGCCTCGGTTGTGACGGGCATCAAGGTTGTAGGTGCTAGAAATATGCAAGAGGTAATCGGGCACCTCAACGGCACCTATGTTATCGCCGTAACACCCCATGGTGACAGTGGTGACAACCATGGTGACATTCATGGTGACAGAGGTGACAATTTTGGTGACACCTCACTGTCACATCCCCTACTCTTTATTCGCGGTCAGGAATCGGCCAAACGAGGGCTGGTCGTTGCAGCAGCTGGATCCCACAATTTATTAATGAACGGCGCTCCGGGATCAGGCAAAACACTCCTAGCCAAAGCTATGGCCGAGTTGTTACCCCCCTTAAGTCTGGCCGAAGCTTTGGAAGTCGCCCGAATATACAGTTCTGTCGGTTTAATCAAAGATTCGACCTTATCATTCAAAAGGCCATTTCGCAGTCCGCACCATACCACATCGGCCGTGGCGATGGTGGGCGGCGGCAGCTATCCTCGGGCCGGCGAGATCAGCCTGGCACACCGGGGCGTATTATTTCTGGATGAGCTGCCGGAATTTCCTCGGCATGTACTGGAGTCGCTTCGCCAACCATTGGAAGATGGAGTAGTAACGATTTCCCGGGCCGCTGGATCTTTGAAAATGCCGGCAAAATTTACATTGATTGCGGCCATGAACCCATGTCCCTGCGGCAATTACGGCGATGAGAAGGCAGCGTGCATTTGCACGCCCCTGCAAATTAGCCGCTATCATAAAAAGATTTCGGGGCCCCTCTTAGACCGCATCGATATTCAGTTGGCGGTTCCACGTGAAACAATCCAAGACGACGAAAATATCAAAGAAAATATGGACGAAATACGTGAAATTAGACAACGTATTGGTGCTGCCAGGGCCCGTCAGCATGATCGTCTGGCAAAAGAAAATATCTATTCTAATTCTGAAATCTCGTACCAAAATATTGATCGGCTATGCGAGACTGAAGTTGTAGCAGAATCGCTCTTGACCCACGCTGTAAATGTAAAGGGCCTCTCACTGCGTGCCTACCATAAGATCAAAAAGCTCGCTCGGACCATCGCCGACTTGGATGATTCCGACACAATTTTAGAACGCCATGTAGCGGAAGCCATTGGCCTTCGGCTAAGCGACATATTTACCGCTTAACATTTCCGTACGAAACAGAAAAACCGCCATTTTGGCGGTTTTTCTTTGAGTAAACTATTTAATGTATGGATTCTTAGCGCCATGGACTTCGAAGTGCAGATGACAACCGGTGGAGCGACCGGTAGTGCCTATCAGACCGATAAGCGAACCCTGGGTAACATAATTGCCAGCAACCACATACTTCTTGCTTAAGTGGGCATAGAGAGTTTCGGTACCATTCGGATGAACTATTTTAATATAGCGGCCATAACCGCCATTCCACCCAGCGTCTTCGGCTATAGCCACACTGCCTTCGGCAGCTGTATAAATCGGTGTGCCGCAAGAATTGGCAATATCAACGCCATTGCGACCATGGATCTTGCCCCAGTTATAACCGGTCGTCGGCAAAATGAAAAAATTAACTAAATTCGGCAGATAAGCAAACCGGCCGCCATTTTCGACGGCAACAGGCGGCTGACCGGGATATCGGACCGTAGCCGCCTGGATTTTACCATCTGGGACGATGATTTCAGCGCCAATCTGGAGCTGGCCGTCTTTGGAAAGTTTATTGAATTCAATGATTTTCGTCTGTTCGGCCTGGAACTTCTTACCAATTGAAGCGACCGTATCGCCTTTCTGGACTTTATAGACGACGCCGGAGACTGGCGGAATTTTGAGTATCTGGCCAGGTTTAATGCTATCGGCATCCTTTAAGTTATTAGCCCAAAGGATCGAGTTAATACTCACGCCATAATCGGAAGCTATAAATGAAATCGCATCGCCTGCCTGGACCGTGTATTCTACCGTTTGATTGCGCTTTGAACCAATCTTTTCGTTGTAGTCCTCTGAAGCTGGCGTTGAACCCATGATCGAACTCTGTTGGACTAAGGCCAAGTCTGGCGTCGGATTTAAATTAGTTGCTTCGCCGCCCTGGCCAAGCGAGGCTGTATCGGCATTAGCTAGATTATTAATATAATAGGTGTTAGCGTTGGGCAATCGGACAAAGCCAGCTACCGAAGCTGAAGTTTCCTCAATATAATCTTTCACAAATTCACTAAAAAAACTGGCCTGACCTTCACTGCTGGTACCCCTCATGACTAAGACTAAAATCGCTAGAAATAGCGTAACGTGAATATCAAAATACTTCTTGGTAATAACGCCACCTAACTTACGGCCGATGAAGCTTTCCCTGACCAGCGCAATCGGCTTGCGCAGAGCTTGTTTGAATCGAGTACTAATGGTATTAAAGTTAAGTTAATACGCCGTGGCCGCTTATCGCCCATACTCATCAATTCCTTGGTTTTTAGCTCAGAACACCCCAAAAAGGCAAAAATTCTCTTTGGGAGAATTACGGATTGATTCTAGCATCTGCCGGAACCGCCTGTCAACCAACGCCAAGAGGCTTGTCCACATGCCAAAATGGGGCAATGGAAAGATGAATTGTCAATGAATGCGTGATCGGGTCCTATCTGGCATAATTAATATCATGGAGCGTTCAGAGTTCGGTGCTTGGGCTGAAAAACAGGCCGCAAAATTTTTAGAAAACCGGGGCTATCGCGTTTTAGATCGTAACTATCGCAAGCCCTGGGGTGAAATTGACTTGATCGCCAAAAAACTGGAGACACTTATCTTCGTCGAAGTAAAAGCTAGTCAGTCGGAGATGTTAGGGTTCAGCCCAGAGGTCCGCGCGAACAGTGAGAAGCAAAGAAAAATAATCCGCACCGCTCGCACCTACCTGGCGGAACAGAAATTATCCGACACTCAGGAGTGGCAAATTGATATTATTTCGGTTACGCTGCGGAAAGAAGGGGGAATGGTCCAAATTCATCACTTCAAAAACATCTAATGACGATTACTTCCAAAATCGGTGCTCATGTTTCGACGGCAGGCGGTATTTTTAATGCGCCGGCCCGAGCCGCCGTTCTGGGTTGCGAAACATTTCAGTGTTTTAGCCGTTCGCCCCAGGGTGGACCCGCACCGACGCTCACGCCGGAGGTAATTAAGAAATTTAAAGAACAGATGCGGGAACATAGCCTGAAAAACTTTTATATTCACGCCCCTTATTACATCAATCTCGCATCTCTAAAATCAAATATCCGTTATGGGTCGATCAAGGTGCTTCGAGAGGAACTGGAGCGGGGAAGTCTGTTGGGCGCGGGTTATGTCATGGCCCACATTGGTTCACACAGCAATCAAACATTGGAAGAAGGCATTAAAAAATCCGCTGACGCTATCCGGAAAATTCTTGATGGTTACGATGGCTCGACTAAATTCCTAATCGAAATTTCCGCCGGTGCCGGCAGCGTCTTGGGCGATACATTCGATGAAGTAGGCAAGATTATCGAACCCATTAAATTCATGCCGGGTTTTGGCGGTATATGTTTTGATACCTGCCACGCCTTTGCTTCTGGATACGACTTTCGCACCTCGAAGGGAGCGAGGGATGTCTTGGCTCAATTCGATAAGCATATTGGCCTTAAATTTCTAAAACTGACCCATGTTAACGATTCTAAATTTGATCTGGACGGCAAACATGATCGCCACGAACATATTGGCAAGGGATTTATTGGCCGGGAGGGGATCAGTCAGATCCTGACTACCAAAGCATTTTCAAAGATTGATTGGATTCTCGAAACTGAAGACGTTGATCGCGACAAAGACGTCGCCGCGCTAAAAGAAATCCGCTCACATTAGTCTTGCAAAATCGGTAATCTGTTGTATAATATTAATGTTTTACTAGAAGAAGCGGGTCTTTTACAACTTTAACTTTTGATTTCAGGCGCTTAGCGCCGAAAGGAGTTCAATGCCGCTATGGGTTCACGTCCTGGCTATCACTGTCATCGGGATAGCGATAGCTGGAGCAATTCAAGCCAGTGGTGTGGCCTGGGTATTGTGGATGATTCTCTTCATCGCAATCTTGGGCATCATTCTAGGCCTCCGCCTCGTGCGCGAAAGCGAACGGGCTGTCGTGGAGCGTTTTGGGAAAAACCTTCTACACGGTGACATTCCCTACATCCTCCACCCAGGACTTAACGTCATAATCCCTGGAGTAGATCAAGTGGTCGTGCGCCAGAGCACACAGGAGCAAACGCTCAAACTTCCGGAACAGAAGATACTTGCCGCGGGTGTGATTTGGGAAGTTGAAAGCGAAATTTACTTCAAGATCGCGCACGTGGAGATAGAGGACGAAAAAGATACCTGGGTCACCAATGACTGGGATGTCCACAAGGCCACGTACGGCGTCAACCCGGGCGAATACCACCCCGGTAAGGGTATCCTTCTACTGGCTGAGGCTACCTTGCGTTCAAAGTTGCCCGAAGTGGGGGCTCGAGCCGAAGAAAAGGCCCGCCAAGCTCAAGACGTCACGGACGACATGCGATTAACGGCGGTTGAAGCCATGGAGAACAGTCAATCCGAGATCAACGAAGCAGTGCGCCTGGCGATGAACGAAGCAACTTCTAACTGGGGAATCGTCATCACCCGACACGTGGTCACGAAACTCCTGCCGCCCGAAAGCATTCGCGTTCAGCTCCAAGCGAAGGTGGAAGCGCAAAAAAAGAAAGAAGCGATTATCATCGAGTCGCAGGGGGCACGCGAAGCGGCGATCAACGTAGCTGAAGGCCAAAAGCAAGCAACGATTCTTACAGCTGAAGCCCTCAAGCAAAAACAAGTGCTTGATGCCGAGGGAGAAGGTGCGCGCCTGGAGCGACTAGCAGAAGCCGCTATGAAGCCTGGCGCCGACAAAGCATTCGACTTCCAAATCGCCGAGGAGATGACGGAGGCGGTGGCCAGTCTCGGTGAAAAAGGAAATGCTGTCATCTTCGCGCCGGCTGGACTTGCTAAACTGGGCAGTCTTGGCGCCGCCGCCATGAAGTTCTTGCCGCAAGTCAAGGGCGTCTCCGGCAGAACGCCTGCTTCAACCAAAATTTCCCCTAGCCCCCCGAAAGATCGTTAGGGGAAAAACTCCTTGTTCCAAGATACGTATCGACCCCGTGCTACGGCATGATTTTCATCAGGCGCGCGGGGTTTTCGTTTTCTTGACTTTTCACGCATTTTCGGTATAATTATAACGTTTTGGGATTGCATCCTGAATCGCAGCTTTTTGAAAATTCCCAATAAACTTTTAAGGAGGCCGGGATGAAAAAGTGTCTATTGATACTGCTCCTGGCGTTTGGGCTCGTCCCGACCGCCAATGCGCAGTACCGGTGCGGAGAGAACGACCATGTACGCCGCGCATACGGCATACCCCCGCAGATCTGTTCGTACCGCTACCACTCGTACGACTATGGCTATCAATACGACAGCTTCGGCCGTCGGGTCCGCGATGCCGCCATCAGCATTGCCGAGGACGAAGCCCACTCCTGGATCAGAGATCGGGCATACGAACGGAGGCGTCGTACCGATGCTCGGTACGACCACCCTCGAGCCGATGAGGCCTACAGAGCCGGTCGACGCAATGCCGAAATGACAGCCGAGAAGAGAGAGCTCGAAAGGCGAAAAGCCGAGCTCGATCAGCGCGAAACAGCGTTGAACCGTAAAGAAGAGATGAATTGCGGTCCCTACGGGCCCGATCCCAAGCGCAATGAGGTCCGTATGCGCAGCAACATGTCTCAACGGGTTGTCGTTACCTGGGGCAAGTACCACGGCGAGATCAACAGCATCGATTTCGTCGAGCCAGGCGCCGAGGCCTGCGTCCAGGTCCAACCAGGAAATCCCAGAGCGACGTTCATCATGATCGACGGCAACAACCAGCCGGTCAGATGCACCGCGGTCGTCCAACACAACCCGAACAACACGGAGCTGGAAGTCCGCCTCAACCACATGACCGAGAAAAACTGTGTGCCCATTTACCCTCAACAGGCGGAGCAGCGATGAGGGACTGGCTCGGACGGATTCAAAGACAAACCCGACCAAACTTGATCACCTGGTATGCCATCGGTGCTATCCTGGTCGTTGTCCTGACCTGGGTGCTGGGACCAGACTTGGTCTTGAAGATAGCGCTCATCGTCGCAATTGTCATGACACTATGGTGGGCATGGAATGCCGGACCAGGGAATTGGAAGATGTTTCCTGTTGTCCCGGAGATCATCTTGCTGGGGTGGCTGATACTACACCCTGGGGTGATCGCTTCCTGGTTCCAGAAGACACCACCCAAGATAGCAGTTCAAACGCGGGAACCACCTCCATCACGGATCGTTCACCCTGCGAAGCCACCCACGCCGTCACCCACACCAAGCTCCGTTCCCACACCCCAACCTACACCCAATCCGTGTCCGACGCCGGATGCGGGTGGCTACCTCAACGCCAAGATTGCCGAACGCTGTTTCTGGACCAGCGTCGGCAACGGCATCATGTTCCCCCCGAGGGAGGAATGAAACCTTCCCTGACGCTCGCCGACGCGGACTGCTTCCCAGCAGTTCCCGGCGGGCGTTTTTCATTGAAAAAAGTGATAAGAAACGTTAGGCTAGGGAGGTGCAAATCGTGACGAACAGCGCCCAGGAAACCCAGGCCGTAGCTGCTAAAATGGCCACAACAATCATTTCCCGGCCCCTGCCGGAACATTCTGCCACGATTATCGGCCTGACTGGCGAGTTGGGAGCCGGCAAGACAACATTCGTTCAGGGTTTTACCCAAGCTCTGGGTATTACCGAAAAGGTAAAAAGCCCGACGTTCCTGCTCATCAAACAATATGATATTGGCCAACGCCGGCTGTATCATATCGATTGCTACCGGGTAAATGATTACAAAGAACTATTACCATTAGAAATCGAAGCGATTTTGCGAGAGCCAGTTAATATTGTCTTGATCGAGTGGGCCGAACGGATTGCGCCGATCCTGCCGTCAAGCTATATTTCTATCCGTCTCGAGCACGTCGGCGAAGATAAACGGAAAATTTCTATATCACCATGAATCAAAACACCGCTGATACCAAAAAACTTATTCTCATTGACGGCCATGCCCTTGTTCATCGAGCATTTCATGCCTTGCCACCAACCATGAGTTCGCCGAGAGGCATACCAACAAACGCCGTTTATGGCTTTACTTCAGTTTTATTGAAAATGCTCAAGGATTTGAAGCCCGATTATATCGTCGCCACATTTGATTTGGCCGGGCCGACGTTCCGCCACGATGAATTCGCCGATTATAAAGCCACGCGTTCTAAGGCACCCGATGAACTTCATGCCCAAGTGCCACTGGTGAAAGAAATGCTAACTGCTTTCGGGATTCCAATCTTTGAAAAAGAGGGCTATGAAGCTGATGATGTCATCGGCTCACTGGCCCGCCTGGCCAAAGCCAAGCCAAATATTCAAGTTATCATTATGACCGGCGACATGGACACGCTTCAACTCGTCCAGGACGACAAAGTTGTCGTGCTAACGCTTCGCAAGGGCGTGAGTGACACGATAATTTATGACGAAGATAAAGTCCGGGCCCGTTTTGGTCTAACTCCCGAACAAATGAAGGACTACAAGGGACTTAAGGGCGACCCTTCGGATAATATTCCGGGCGTACCCGGTATTGGCGACAAGACCGCTTCCACATTATTGAAAGAGTTCGGCACGCTGGAAAAACTATACGCCGCCCTGGAAGCAAATAAAGTCCGCTCGATCAGCGAGAAACTTCGGGAAAAACTCCTGGCGAACAAAGATATGGCTTTTTTCTCAAAGCGTTTAGCGACAATTGTTTGCGATCTTGATATACCGTTTTCCCTCAAAGAGGCTGACTGGAAAAACCGCGGCAATCAAACCACGATCGAGAAGCTGATGCGTGATTTGGGTATCTATAGCTTAGCCAAGCGGCTGCCGGAAGCATTTGGTATCGAGAATTCAACTACTGCGCCTTCGTTGTTTGAACCGTCGGCAATTGAAGTAAAAGAACTAAAGTATATAAAAGATATGCCCAAGGCCGATCGCTGGGCGGTAGCTGAAGTAGATAATAAATTGGTCGTCAGTAATTCCGAAGATGCCGTGTATCAACTAAATAAGGATTCACTAGCCGATTTATCCGGCACCATCATCGGTCACGGTCTCAAACCCCTTCTTAAAAATAGTGAGAGCAATCAACTCCTGTTCGACACCGAGATCGGAGCCTATCTTCTTCAGCCCGATCAACGTGATTACGATCTTTACAAGATATATTATGCCCTAACTTCAAAAGCAGCCAATGAAAAGCCGATATATCGCCCAGTATACATTTGGAAGTTGGCCCAGATCCTGGAGGATCGAATTAAGAAACTGAAATTAGACAAAGTATTTTATGAGATTGAAATGCCGCTGATCCGAGTGCTGGCCAGGATGGAAATGCGCGGCATTTTAATCAATACTTCCAGCCTCGGTAAGCTTTTAAAAACAACGAATGCCGCCCTTAAAAAACTCGAAACAAAAATCTATCGCCTAGCCGGTTCGGAGTTCAATATTAACTCGCCCGCCCAGCTTTCAGAAATAATATTCAATAAGCTGGGGCTGAAAGGCCGGATTCGACATACCGGCGGGGGAGCGCTGTCCACCGCTGCCGCCGAATTGGAGAAGCTTCGCGACTTGCATCCGATTATCGGGCTGGTTTTGGAATACCGCGAGCTTCAAAAGTTAAAAACAACCTACATCGAACCGTTTCCGTCCCTGGTCGGTCCGGATAATCGGCTGCATACGACCTATAACCAAGCCGGAGCCGCTACCGGCCGGCTTTCTTCCCAAGATCCCAACCTTCAAAATATACCAACCCGGACCGAATTGGGCCAGGAATTCCGCAAAGCTTTCATTGCCGAGAAAGGATTTTCGCTCGTTGCTTTTGATTATAGCCAGCTTGAGCTGCGGCTGGTAGCCCATTTGGCTCAAGATGCCACGATGATTGAGACATTTAAGCGCGGCCAAGACATTCATACTCGCACCGCGGCCGAAATCTATGCTGTGCCGCCAGAAAAAGTCACCAAAGAAATGCGCCGCCAGGCAAAGGTGCTTAATTTTGGCATTATCTACGGCATGGGTCCGCTGGGATTCTCGCGGGCTTCGGGCGTGAATCGCGATCAGGCCAAGAAGTTCATTGATGCCTATTTTACGGAGTTCAAAGGTGTCGCCGCCTACATGGAGCAGATGAAAAAATTCGCTGCTCGCACCGGCTATGTTGAAACGCTGTTTGGCCGCAAACGACCTTTGCCCGATATTCATTCCGGCATTCCCCAACTCAAAGCCCAGGCGGAGCGCATTGCCATCAATCATCCTGCCCAAGGCACCGAAGCCGATTTGATTAAACTGGCGATGATCGCTATCGATGAACATCTTCGCAAAGAGGGCCTAGATCAAGACGTCCGGATGCTGTTGCAGGTGCACGATGAGCTGGTTTTTGAAATTAAAGCGCCGTTAATCAAAAAAATATCGCCCAAAATCAAAGAGCTTATGGAGCAGGTCCATAAATTCGACGTACCGATTACCGTTGATGTAAAATTCGGCCCTAACTGGTCGGATATGGAGCGTTTAGACGTCTAAGTATAGCCCTATGCCCGAACTACCCGAAGTCCAAACTACGGTTAATGCGCTCCGCAAACACTTGCCGGGTCTTAGCGTGACTGATCTTTGGACTGATTGGCCCCGGATTACGCGCTATCCCAGCTCAATTAAGAAACTGCGGCAGAAATTGATTGGTCAAAAAATCATCGATGTCACTCGCCGTGCCAAATATATCGTTATGAAGCTTCAAAGTAAGGGTCGGCTGTTCGTTCACCAAAAAATGTCCGGACACCTCTTATACGGCAAGTGGAATTATGATGGCAGACAATGGGTCAGCGCCCTGGCCAGCGACCACCTAGACCCCAAAAATCGATTCATCCGACTGATTATCTCTTTGGATAACGGCTATCAAGTCGCATTGGCCGACCAGCGCCGGTTTGGTAAAATAATGTTGACTGATGATGCCCGACTGCCGCCAATCAAAGAGATTCGCGAGCTCGGTCCTGAACCATTAAAGCTTTCCGGGACTAAATTTCGACAGCTTTTTACCCAAAAACGGGGCGCACTGAAACAAACCCTCATGAACCCGCGGTTTATCGCTGGTATTGGCAATATTTACGCCGACGAAATCCTCTGGGCAACAGATTTACATCCGGCTTCTCGGATTGAAGCGCTTCCAAAAACCGATATCGACCGAATCTACGGCGCCATGCGAAGAATTTTGAGAGCGGCTATCCGCCGCCAAGGCTCAAGCACGGATGATTATCGGACGCCATCCGGCGCTAAAGGCAGCTTCCAATTGCTTCACCGCGCCTACCACCGTACTGGCGAACTATGTTCTCGCCAAGACGGCGGAATTATCGAGCGGGTCCGCCTGGCTGGCCGTTCGGCTCACTTCTGTCCGGTCCACCAACGCCAAATTTCATGAAAAAAATCAACCTCAACGCACTTTTGATTGTCGTTGCCGCCATCGCGGTTGCTTGCGGCATTTATTTTATTTTTTGGTGGCACAATGAAATTCGAGTTGCCGGCGGGCGGACATCGTTACCCGAAGATGCGGAGCTTAGTCCGCTGACCGGACTGCCCTGCCAAAAAATAGAGCGGCCGATTGCGGTCATGATGGCTTCTGATCCGGTAGCCAGACCATTATCGGGTATTGGCCAGGCAGCGATGGTCATCGAAATGCCCGTCACCGATCAGCCGAATCAAGTCACTAGAATGATGGCCGTCTTTCAATGCGCCGAACCCCAAGAAATCGGTTCTATTCGCTCAGCGAGGGAACCGTTCATTCCTTTGGCCCAGGGTTTAACAGCCCTCTATGCCCACTGGGGCGGGGAACATGGCGCCCTGGAACAGCTTAATGCCGGCGTGATAGATAATATCGACGCCCTAAAGTACGATGGTTCAACCTATTACCGAAAACCGGAAATTCGCAAGCCGCATAACGGTTTTACAACACTGGCATTGCTTCGCGATCGCGTAAAATCACTCGGTGATTCCCTGACTAATACATTTACCGGTTATACCCACCGGTCCGCGGGCAATCAACGCAACATTTCCAATATTATCGAGACAATTACCATTCCCTACGATGAGCCGTATGATGTCCGCTGGCAATACGATCGCGCCACAAAACTCTATAAACGATTTCGGAATAACACGCCCGAAACTGATAAAATAACCGGCGAGCAGATCTTGACGGCCAATGTCATTGTTCTTGAAACAACGGCCCAACCGCTTGGCGATCAGTACCTAGCGGTCAAGGTCATCGGCCAAGGTGAAGCCACTCTCTACCAGGAGGGAGCTCGACTAAACGGCACCTGGAAAAAAGAAGACGCTGCTAGTATCCTGCGTTTCGTCGATTCGCAAAACCGAGACATTGCTCTCGTCCCGGGCACGATCTGGATTGAATATACCCTCACGCCATGATTATTTTCCTATACGGACCAGATTCATACCGGCTTAGACAGTACGCCCAGGGGCTTCAAGACCGATATGTAGCCAAATATCCAAGCGGTTTGAATCTCATTAATATCGACGGCACACAACCTGGCTGGGTAGAACAGGTTTCTGATACCGCCCGGAACGTTTCATTTTTCGATGAAGTGCGTCTGGCTATAATCAGACAGCCATTTCATCAGAAAAATTCTGCCGAAGCGCTAGCTGCCCTGGTTGCCGATCAAGATCTAGTCCAGCGGAAGGATATTGTAGTAATGGCCATAGAATATCGCCCCGGCAAGGAGTTAAAAACCACCCACAAAGGACTTTTTGAACTTCTGAACCGTAAAGGAAATACGATTCAAGAGTTTGAACATCTTTCCGCGGCAGCTTTGATCACTTGGGTTCGCCAAGAAATCCAGCGGCAGGACAGTGCGATTGCCGATAACGCAATCACCGCTCTTATTGAACGGGTAGGGCCGGATACATGGTCGCTGTCCCGAGAAATCGAAAAGCTAGTAAACTATCGGTTCGGCGACACTGTCTTAAAAGAGGATGTAGCGGCTTTGATTAGTAGTTCCCAGGACGCAAATATTTTCAATCTTATCGATGCCTTCGCGAATAAGCACCAGCCGTCATTCTACGAGCTTTTATACCGAGAGTTTCATGGGGGCCGCGACCCATATTATGTCCTGACCATGCTGGTATATCAGACTCGTAATCTGCTGGCCGTCAAGAATCTCGCCGCTCGAAACTACAGTGCTGATGACATCGCCAAAACACTAAGCCTTCATCCATTCGTTGTTCGCAAAACGCTGGCCCAAGCCCGTAAATTTCAGCCCAATGACCTCCAACAGCTCTTCTCAAGGCTCGCTGACTTGGAATTGGGCACTAAACAGGGTGTCCTCCACCTCGATGACCAGCTATTTCTGATTCTCTCCTAGTTGCTAGAGTCTATAATTGTGGTATAATACTTAACTTATGTACGATTACGTGCACATTGGCAGCGCCAATGATGTTCTGAACCCTCGCGATCGACGATTATATCGGGCCCTGGAGATGTTGCCAGGGATTTTAACATGGGGAACTATCTTAATAGTAATTCTCCTTTCGTTTGTCGTGCCCACTTGGATGGCTTTTTTTGTCATCGCTTTTGATATCTATTGGCTTTTAAAAACGATCTATCTTTCACTGCATATGCGTTCGGCATTCCAGAGAATGCGCGCCAATCTGAAACGAGATTGGCAGACTGAAATTAGGGGCTTAGTTTCTCAATCTCCGGAACTAAAAGGCACCACCTGGGAAAATCTTTACCACCTGGTCATCCTGCCAATGTATAAAGAACCATTGGTAATTGTACGGGAAAGTATCGCCAGTCTGGCTAAGGCAAACTATCAGCTGGATCGGTTCATTGTCGTTCTCGCGACCGAGGAGCGCGGTGGCGCAGCGGCGCAAGCCACGGCTCGTGCTATCCAAGCTGAATTTGGCAGTACGTTTTTTAAGCTCCTGGTTATCGAACACCCTGCCAATTTAGCAGGGGAAATTGCCGGCAAAGGATCAAATGAAGCTTGGGCCGGCCGGAAAATAAAAGAAGAAGTAATTGATTTCTTAAATATTCCTTACGAACGCGTCGTCGTGTCAGTATTTGATGTGGATACAGTCATTCATCCAGACTTTTTTGCCTGTCTTGTCTGGCATTATTTAACCGCCGAAAAGCCCCTGCATTCCTCGTTCCAGCCAATTCCTTTGTTCACCAACAATATCTGGGAAGCGCCTGCTTTCGCCCGTGTTTTTGCATTCTCCACCACCTTTTGGCAGATGATCCAGCAAGCGCGCCCTGAACGTTTGGTGACATTCTCATCCCAATCCATCAGTTTTTCAGCGCTGGTTGATGTCGGGTTCTGGCAGAAAAATGTTGTCAGCGAAGATTCTCGTATTTTTTGGCAGTGTCTTTTACGCTATGACGGCGACTGGCGGACTGTCCCACTCTACTTCCCGGTATATATGGATGCTAACGTGGCACCAACCTTTTGGCAGACGCTCAAAAACCAGTATAAGCAGATTCAACGATGGCATTTCGGCGTCGAGAACAATCCTTACTTTTTATTCGGATTCTTGAAGAACCGTGAAATTCCTCTGTCGAAGAAACTCCATACGGGCTTTTTTATGGTCGAAAATAGTCATTCAGCGGCTACAAATTCGATTATTATCTTTCTTTTGGGCTGGCTGCCATTATTCGCTGGCAATATTGCCTTCTCACAGAATATTCTTTCTTATCAATTGCCTCAAATTACCCGCTTTATCATGAACTTGGCGATGTTCGGCCTGGTCACGACAACCATCCTTTCCGCTTTGCTTCTGCCGCCCCGGCCGCCCCGCTATGGCAAATTTGCCTGGATATGGATGATCTTGCAGTGGATTCTACTGCCCTTTAATTTGGTCTTATTCGGTGCCATTCCGGCCATAGATTCCCAGACAAGGCTGATGCTCGGCAAATATATGGGCTTTTGGAATACGCCCAAAGACCGAAAGTTTGTATAATAAAACTCCCCGCCTAAATTTTGCGTGCAAAACTTAGGCGGGGAGTTTTATTATTGTCTGACTATCTATCTTTGAGATTAATCGGTGTATCTTTGCTTTTCTTTACAAGTGACTGAATTTCCTTACGGTTAAAGACGGAGGTTCGGGTATAGAGCATATACATGACCGTCGTCAGCGCGCTGATGGCTAGGGCGATAAGCAAGTTTCGGCTGGCGCCAGTCGGTACTTGGCTGGCCCCAGCAATGACGCTATTGACGATGGTAACCGGCAGTTGGGCAATGATTAGAGAGGCGTTTTCGGCATAAGTGCGGGTTGTATTGATCGCCACGCTCGTGCCCAATGGCACGGTATGACTCGCGCCAACTTTTCCGAACAATTTAATGACTGTATCTTGGGTATTGACTGTGCCGACATTGAGGCCGCTGCTGGTGACAATACTGTTACTACTAATGAACGTCCCGTTAACACTCGTTGAATTGGTAATGTAATTAATGCCAACAGGCAATTCGTCAATTACAATCACATTATTGATTGGTGCCCCAGCGACTGCTCGGACGCGGATTATAAATTCGATTGTGTCATTAGGCCGAGCCGTTACCGACAAGTTTTCACCGGCGTCACCGCGGGTAATGTTCCGGCCAAATTTATGGATATCCAATACTTTTGTTGAACCACCTCCGCCACCCCCGCCGCCGCCAGGAGCGATAGTCACATTTACGAAGGCCGTATCAGCGGCAACTTTACTAGGAACCTGATTCCGAGGGAACAACCTAGCAGTGGCGACATCAGATAGGGTCGTCGTACCGACGGGGAAGGACGCGGCCGAATCAACTCTGGCTCGGAAGCGGACAGTTGTATTAGTGCTGATATTCTTCAGAACAACGCCGCTGGAAACAATGCCATCGGCAAATACGGTATTATTTACAGTCGTGCTACCAGTAATGTAATTTAAGCCGGCAACCATGGTATCCGTAATATGAAGGGTTGCGCCAGAAGTATCTCGACTACTGACCCCGATTCGGATAACAAACTCAACGGTATCACCGGGATTAGCTGTGACAACATCCGCTTCAGAACTGTTTTGGGTAATATTTCGGACGTCTTTGGATAGGCCCAGGAGGCTTACTGGCGGTGGCGGTGTTGGACACCAGCCGCCTTCTGGCTCAAAAATACGACAGGGCCGAGGTTCATCCAAACAAGCGGGCCGAGGCAAGCAGGTTCGGGTGGGTGTGGGCGTGGGACACCAGCCGCCGCCTGGTTCAGGTGGATCGCATTGATAGGGCGGTGGGTTGTCTAAGCAGGCGGGCCGGGGTTGGCAGGCAGTAGTCGGTCTGACCGATGGACAAACAAGTATTGGATCGCAGGGTGTAGTAATACACTGTATTACTTGATAGTAGCAACCGGAAGGCGCCGGTTTGGTTGGCGTGGGACACCAGCCATCTTGCGGCTCGGGGATATAACAGCGAGGATTTGCATCTAAACAAGGGGGGCGAGGTATACAAGTCTTAGTTGGTGTAGGTGTCGGCTTGCACCAGCCGCCGCCTGGTTCAGGTGGATCGCATTGATAGGGCGGTGGGTTGTCTAAGCAGGCGGGCCGGGGTTGGCAGGTGAGAGTCGGTCTAGTTGAAGGACAAATAAGTATCGGGTCACAGGGCACAGTCACACACTGTATTACCTGGTAATAACAACCGGAAGGCGCCGGTTTGGTTGGCGTGGGACACCAGCCATTAGCTGGTTCAGCAATATCACAGGTATAGGGCGGTTTGTTATCTAAGCAGGCTGGTCGGGGTTGGCAGGTGAGAGTCGGTTTGCACCAGCCGTCAGCCGGTTCAGGAAGGTCGCATGATGGTGGTATCGTGTCCAGACAAGCCGGCCGCGGCTCGCAAAAGGGAGTAGGTTTTGCAACAGCTGAAAGCAAACACCAGCCGCCAGCTGGTTCCTTGATATCGCAGGGAATTTTATCGTCTAAACAAGCTGGTCGAGGTTGGCAGACAACATCTTTATCGGCTGCAAAAAATTTTAGGATTTGAATGTCGAATACCTGACTAGCAATAACCCCTCCTCCTAACAGGAGGAGGAGAAGCGAGATGAATAAAACTTTTCTTTTACGATGGGGGTTTGAGGCAGGCGAAGGTGATCCGGACGACTGATTATTATCTGGCGGGAACGGCGTTGATCTAGGCGGACCCAAATTTGTAGGTTTATCCATATATCTAGCTCATTCTAGTTCATTTTAACTATCATCACAATCTATAGCAAGAGTTAATATCCACTCTCATTCAAAATGGGTCATCCGCCGGAATTCCGCTAATCGTTCTTGGAGTAACGGGTACTTAATAAGCTGGGGGTCATCTTTCAAAATTAGCCGCGCTTCCAGGCGCGCCTTTTTAATCAGTTCTAGATTGGCTAATGATGCCATTGTCAGATCCGGCAGTCCGGATTGTTTTAAGCCGAAAAATTCGCCCGGCCCGCGGATAGCCATATCTTTTTCGGCCAATGTGAAGCCATCATCGTAACGAACCAAAGCTGTCAATCTGGCTGTAGCTTGGCCGCCTGAGGCGAACAGAAAACAATGGGATTGGTACTGATCGCGGCCGACACGGCCGCGGAATTGATGGAGCTGGGCCAGTCCAAAGCGATCAGCGCCTTCAATGAGCATGATCGTGGCATTTGGCACATCCACCCCCACCTCAATAACCGATGTCGAAACTAGAATATCACATCTGCCAGCTTTAAATTCAGTCATCGCTGATTGCTTCTCATTCGGTTTCATCTTACCGTGAAGCATCGCTATTCTTCGTTTAGGGAATATATCTTTCGATAGTCGCTCATACTCCTGGGTAACTGCTTTTACTTCGGCCCAGATGAGATTTAACTTTGACTGCTGACCTTTTGCTATTAATTCTGTTACCGGATCTCCCAATTGAATACGCGGACAAATAACAAAAACTTGGCGGCCTTGATTTATTTGATCATCGATAAATTGATAGGTTTTTTTGCGATCTCGATCGGAAACGACTTGAGTAATAATTGTTTGACGATATTTTGGCTTCTCGCGGATAAGCGAAATATCCAGATCGCCAAAAATAGTCAGGGCTAATGTCCGGGGAATCGGAGTCGCGGTCATAGAAAGAAGGTGAGGGATATGCGATTGGCGGTCAGATTTGATAAGGGCCGAGCGCTGGGCGATCCCAAAGCGGTGCTGCTCATCAACAACTACCAAACCCAGAGAGCTGAAACGGACATCTTTTTGAATTACGGCATGAGTGCCAATGACAATTTTGGGATTGCCTCGAGAAATTTCTCGTTTTAAAGATGCTTTGGTTTCATTCCGATTGTTAAGTAGCGCTTGAGAATTCGTTAAAAGAGCCACGGCGACACCGAACGGTCTAGCAAGATCATTCATAGTCTTGAAATGTTGAAGTGCCAGCACCTCGGTCGGCGCCATAAACACCGTCTGAAAATTATGGCGCGCCGCCTGCATCGCCGCCAAAAATGCCACGACTGTCTTACCGCTGCCGACATCACCTTCCAGCAGGCGATTCATGGGATATGGCCTTGCCAGATCACTAAGAATCTCCCAGGCGGCAATTTTCTGGTCGCCGGTCAGTGTGAATGGCAAAGAAGCTATAATTTCCTTAGTGTAAGCTGCGTCAAAAGGCATTGCGCCAGAAGACAATTGACTGACTTTCCGCCGTTCCAAAAGCGCTTTGAGCTGAAATAAAATCAAGTCTTCAAAGGCCAGGCGCTGTTTGGCTAACTCAATATCGTCGGCGTCAGTCGGGTAGTGAATAGATTTTAACGCCGCGGCGAGGCTCATGAGGCCGTGCCGACGGCGGATTTTTTCCGGAATCGGGTCTTCAAACACCCAGTCGTCGAGCAGGGGCTTAATTAAGAATCTAAGATATTTCGAAGTGATACCGGCGGTTTCCGGATAGACCGGAATTAATCCGGCCGTATGGCGAAGTTGACGATCCGAGCCTGTAATCTTCTCATAGGTCGGGCTAGCCAAATACACGCCCCGCTTATCAAGATTAACTTTACCAGCGAGACTTACGACTGAACCTTCGGGAATGGCCGTAGCAATATATGGCTGATTAAACCAGACAGCTTTTACGGCCCCCGAGGAATCCTGGATAATAGCGTCTACAATTGTCAGGCGCCGAGGAAAGATCCGCTTGGTCAAGATTTTTATGACTTCGCCCTGGACAGTAACTTTACTGCCGACTTCCAGGGAAGCGATGGAAATTGTCTGCGAATAATCATCGTAGCGAGCGGGAAGGTGCCAAAGCAGGTGTCGCACCGTCGTAATGCCAAGTTTTTTCAGCCGAGCGGCATTTTTGGGCCCGATAGATTTTAATTCACTGACAGGCTGGTTGAGATTGAGCGATCGGGCAAACATAAGGTTGGTCATATCATGGATAAAATCAAATGAAAAGCATCAGCTCCGGCTGATGCTTTTCATTTGATTAAGTTTACCGGCAATTTGCTAGGGTAGGTGTAATGCTTATATCGTCAGATACGCCCGGGCTGATGTTAATACTATATCGATAGGTCATACCGTACTTTATATCAAGATCGGTATATGAGTAATTACCAGTACCGCTCTCGAAAAAAATATTAAGTTCTTCTTTATCCTTATCATTGCGCCGCTGGAGCGTAACGGGACTAGTATTGGATGGCGTGTTCCAGGAAAGCTTTATCTGGGGGCCCGCGACGCAGGTCGCATTTATAACCGTAATCCCAGCCGCTTGGTCCTGGCTTATATCAACTCTGAATTGAAACAAATTTAGGGGATCATACCAAACAAATCCAACCAGCAATAAAACCACCAGCGAGGTACTAAGTACGGCTTTCCTCACCACCGAAGAAGTGTCGTGCTCCTCAGGCGGCATAGGCTCGGGAAATATTGAGATTGGCTCATCTGGCTGAGGTGCGGCCAGCCCGCCTAAGTTTTGATCATCAGAATTTGGACGAACCAGTTGAGGCGTGTCATCCATTTAATTAATCCTATTCCTTGAAGTCGAAAGTATCCTCGCCTTTGTCGTTTTTCTTAATGATCGTTTTGAGCTCGCGAGTTTTGAAAAGCTGGGTGCGCGTGTACGCGACGTACATCATCGTGATGATCAGACTGATGAGCAGCGCCGTAAAGACGCTTTCCTCGGCTCCGGTGGGTACTTGGCTGGCACCACCGACAATACCGTTTATGATCACGACCGGCAACTGGGCAATAAGCGGGGGGTTATTGAGCTGGGCAGTATTGATAACCGATGTCGTACCAATGGGTAATTTACTGGCTACCGCAACTTTACCGCCGAATCGGACAACCTTCTCCTGATCTGGATTGAGCGTGCCTAAATTGAGGCCGCTACTACCAATACCATCACCCACCCGAACATCATCGACGCTAGTCGTGTTAGTGATGTAGGTAATATTTGCCGGAAAGATATCAGCCAAGACCAGATCATTGATAGCGGTCGGGGAAAGAGACCGGATATGGACGATAAACTCGATGGTATCGTTTGGATAGGCTATTACCCGATTCTGCTCCGCGAATTCGCCTCGGGTTAGATTGCGCCCAAGTTTTATAATCGAAATTTGTTCAGCCGGGCGAATCACACTGACGAAGGCAGGATCGGATACCGGCGGCAGATTATCGGAAGTGGCAGTGGCAGTATTGGTCAAGTTGGTCCGGCCAGCGCTGAATATCGCCATACCGGCTACGGCAGCACGGAAACGAACCACAATCGTCCGGCCAGGAATAATGTCGCCGAGCACAACCCCACCAGACACAATTCCGTCACTGGTCGCAACGCCATCAACTACCGTCGTTCCGGCCATATATGTCAGACCCGGCGGCAGAGCATCGGTGAGACGTACGTTTTTAACAGTTGCCGTACCAAATGAGTTGACTCGGATCATAAACTCGACCGTATCGCCTGGATTGGCCACCGCCACGTCGGCCTCAATGCTAGCCGAGGTTATATTTCGAACCAGTTTTACGATGTTTAGGCCAGGTTTAGTGGGTGTTGGTGTGGGTGACGGCGTCGGAGCGGCTGTGATAGCAACATCGCACGTTTTAACCCGGTCGCCGCTGGTAACTGTTACGATATAATTGCCGGTGGCAGCGTAGCGGGTACTGAAACTTGGACCGCTGCCGGTCGTGATTTCCGAGCTAGGCGCTGACCAAGCGTAGGTACTTGTTCCACCCGAAGCGGTGAATCTGACAGTTTGATCCACGAATGCCGATTGGTGTGCTGGCGAGCAAACCAAATCGGGCGGCGGTTGGCTCACCACCACCGTACAGACATCAGTTCGATCTTTACTAGCTACCGTGACATTATATGTACCGGCTGCATTATAAGTTACACCAAAAGTTGATCCCGTACCGGTGGATGGAGTGCCGTTAGGCGCAGACCAGGTAAATATGCCATTACCGCCAGCAGCATCAATCACAGCTATTTCATTTATAAAACGATCTTGGCTCTTGGGAGAACAGATAACCGGGACTGGTGTTGGCGTCGGTGACGAGGTGATCGTAGCGGTTGTGGTTGAACTCGGGGTTGGAGCATTGCAGGTTTGGGCATTCGCGACAACAGTTACCGTATTGGAATACGTTCCCACTGCGATCAGTAAGCGATACTGATAGGTATGTCCGAACACGATTTGCGTATCAGCGTAGGCATGTTTGAAAAATGGCGGGCCTGGTTCCTGAAAAATAACCGTGAAAGGCCCGCTGCCATCTTGCCGTTCGAGGGCACTCACCGTTTGGGTACCGCTGGTAATGGACCATGAGACATTTATCCGCGTCACGTCAGGAGTATCACAAACTGCCGCCAGAAGGGCTGTGACCCGGGTCGGCGTCGGTGTCAGTGTTGGTGATGGTGTGAGCGTTGGTGTTGCAGTCGGAGTCAGGCTTGGCGTAATAGTCAGCGTCGGTGTCGGTGTCGGCGTATGACTTGGTGTACTACCACATAATTCGCCACCACCAAAATCAAAAGCTATCAAATTAGTGCCGTTATATTCATTGGCACCATTAACAGGCACGGAAGATA
>Ga0184615_10000208_pt1 | contig 36951 bp, 34 predicted proteins | sample PLM4_65_coex_FD_133134 | JGI IMG/M metagenome (GOLD analysis project Ga0184615, IMG submission 133134) | Groundwater sediment microbial communities from an aquifer in East River, Colorado, USA - PLM4_65_coex | ecosystem: Environmental > Terrestrial > Soil > Riparian zone | place: USA: East...
ATACAGCCTCGGATATGACCGGTATCCCAGCTCCGAGCATCACGAAGTGCGAGAGCGCGACTATTTCTTCGTGGTGAGCTTCGTGGTCTGGGGACTCTGGGCGGGACTCGGGCTGTTGACGCTCGCGAGGGACGTGGCGAGGCGGTTGGACGGGAGGGCGGGAGGGCGGTCGGCGACCGCACGACGGCTCCTGCCATCGGCGGTGTTCCTCGCCGCGCTCATTCCCTTCGCACTCAATTATGGCCAGGCCGGCCGGCGGCATGGCCCCGACGCCCGGCTGCCGGGCGACTTCGCGTACGATCTACTGAACTCGGTGCCGCCCTACGGCGTCCTCTTCACCTACGGCGACAATGACACCTTCCCGCTCTGGTGGGCCCAGGAGGTGGAGGGAATCCGTCGTGACGTGACGGTGGTCTGCCTGGCCCTGGCGCAGACCGAGTGGTACATGCGCCAGTTGCGGGACAATCCGATCCGGCCGTTCGTTGAAGCGTCCGCGCCGCCGGTCTGGAAGGGCCTGAATCCGGTGACACCGGACTGGCCGCTGCATACGATGACCGACCAGGACATCGCACAGGCCATCCCGCAAATCCTCCCGAAGGACATCACCCTTCCGGTCGGTCCACACACGACGACGCTGGCGGCCAACACCATTCTGTACGCCAACGACTTTCTCGTGCTGCGCGTGATTCAGCAGAACTTCGGCCGCCGGGCCCTGGTCTGGGGGCTCACGGCCGCCGGCAACAGCTTCGGGCTCGACCGGTTCCTGGTGCAGCGCGGCCTCGGGATCCACATGGTGCCGGTGACGGTGGACTCGACCGATTCCCGCTACGATTTCCGGCGGATGATGGGAGCCCCTCTGGACCTTCCCACGACCGAGCGCCTGCTGATGGAGACGTATCGGTACGCCCGGCTGCTGGAAGGGCCGCGCCGTGAGCTGGAGAGCACGGCCAGCGGGATCGCCAGCACACTGGGGCTGCCGTTTACCCAGATGGCCTATGCGATGGAGCAGCGGGGCGATACCGCGAAGACCATCCGGTTCCTGGAGCGCGCGGCGCTGCTGTCGGGCAACCCGGCCGTGGCCGCCGCGCTCGATGAGCTCAAGCGAACCGCGCCCGCCGTACCCCCTTCGAGGCGGCCATGAGATTCCGCCTCCGGATGCTCTTCGCGGCCGGTGTCGCGATGGTTCTTCCCAGAGCGGTTTCGGCCCAACGATTCGAATCCCGCGATCTGGCCGGCCTTCGCTGGTTCAAGGGCAACACCCACACGCACACCACCGCGAGCGACGGCGACTCGCCGCCCGAGGTCGTGGCGGCGTGGTACAAGTCGCGCGGCTACCAGTTTCTCGTGCTCTCCGACCACAACGTCTTCACCGACCCGGCGCGGCTGGCCGGCCTGGTCGATTCCACGTTTCTCCTGATCGGGGGTGAGGAGCTGACCAGCTCGGTCGCGCGCCGTCCGGTGCACGTCAACGGCCTCGCGCTGACCCATCTGGTCGCACCGCGGAACGACTCCACGCTGGTCGGCACCATCCAGGGGAATGTGGATGCGGTGCGGGAGGCTTCCGGAGTTCCGCACATCAACCACCCCAATTTCCGGTGGGCGTTCGGCGTCACGGAGCTGCTCCAGGTACGGAACGATTCACTCCTCGAGATCCACAACGGGCACCCGCTCGTCCACAACGAGGGCGGAGACGACGCGCCGGGCATGGAAGCCGTGTGGGATGCGCTGCTGACCGCGGGCAAGCGGATTTATGGCATCGCCGTGGACGACGCGCATCACTTTCAGGGCGAATTCGCGCGCGAGCGCTCCAATCCGGGGCGGGGATGGATCGCCATCGCGGCTCCGCGTCTCGACGCCGGTCTGCTCATGCGGAATCTCGAGCGTGGGCTCTTCTACGCCAGCAGCGCGGTGACCCTCGACAGCATCACCGTGTCGGCATCCGCCCTCTCCATCAAGATTCGGCAGGAATCCGACTTCAAGTACACCACGACGTTCATCGGAACTGGGGGCCGGGTGCTCGCGCGGGTGGGTGGTCTCTCGCCCCGGTTTGTGCTCCAGCCGGCCCGGGTGCGCGGCCTGACGTACGTGCGCGCGCGGGTGGACGACTCCGGCGGCGGGAAGGCGTGGGTCCAGCCGGTGTTCGTGAAATAGGCGATGACGGTTCGCATCGCACTCGCGCTCATCCAGGCGGTCCCCCCGCCGGACGGGCTCACCATCACTCATGTGACGGTGATCGACGGCACCGACTCGGTGCCTCGGCCCGATCAGACCGTGATCGTTCGCGGCAACCGCATCGTTGTGGTCGGTCCGGCGGCGAGCACCCCGGTCCCCGGCGCCGGAAGGGTCGTCTCCGGCGCGGGCAAATTCCTCATTCCGGGGCTCTGGGACATGCACGTCCACACCGACGTTCCGGGGGGACGGGAGGTGCTCCGGCTGTATGTGGTGAACGGCGTCCTCTCGGTGCGGGATCTGGCCGGTAGCTGGGAACGGCTGACCGGATGGCGGAAGGAGATCGCGCGCGGTGACCTGGTGGGGCCCAGGATCATGGCGTCGGGTCCCTACCTGGAGGGGGGCGACATCCCGATTCCCCACCTGCTCGTGCGCACCCCGGAGGAGGCACGGTCGGCGGTGGACTCGCTGGCCAGACTCGGGGTGGACGTGGTCAAGCTGCACGGCCAGATGCCCCCCGCGGTCTACTTTGCCGCGGCGCGCGCCGCGCGCGAGCGCGGACTCCGCGTGGCCGGGCACGTGCCCCGCACCATCACCCCCGCTCAGGCTTCCGATTCCGGAGTCGGTAGCCTCGAGCACCTGCTGCAGATCCCGGTTTTCTGCACCGCCGCGGAGTCGCTCGCGCTCGCCCCGCGCTTCCCGATTCAGACCGTGGTGGGCCGGTGCAGCGGTGATGATCTATCGCCGCTCTTCTCGCGGTTGGTTCGGAACGGCACCTGGATCGTTCCGACGCTGACCGCGGCGTACGAGATCGCGCTCTGGCCGACCCGGGACGTACCGGGTGACGCGTTTGCCGGCCGATTGCCGGATACGCTTCGGCAATTCGTCGCCCAGATCTTCCAGATGCCGAGCGATATTCCCGCCGGCGCGGAGCGGGTAGGCCTGGCGTTGTTCGAGAAACGACTCGCTTTGGTGGGGACGATGCACCGCGCCGGCGTCGCGCTCCTGCCCGGCACCGACGCGCCGCTCCGCAACAGTCCTCCCGGCTTCGGCTTGCACGACGAGCTCGCGCTGATGGCGCGGGCGGGGATCCCGCCGTTCCGGATACTCCGGTCGGCGACGCTGGATCCGGCGCGCTACTTCGGAATGCTCGATTCGCTCGGAATCATTGCGGTGGGGAAGATCGCCGATCTCGTACTCCTGGGGGCGAATCCGCTGGTCGACATCCGGAATACCCGGCGGGTCGAGGCGGTCGTCGCGAATGGACGGCTGATCGTTCCGTAGGACGCGATGGCGCGAGAACGATCGGCTTCATCCCACCCGCTGGCGTGCGGCCCAGTCGGTAAAGCGGGTGGGCGGAATGCCGAACTCCCGCTCCAGCGCGGGGATGTCCACGTCGTATCCCGTCCGTTCGAACCACTCCAGCATGAGCGCGAAGTCCTCGCTGTTCTTGCGAACCTCCTCGATCGGAATGGGCACGTACTCGATGGACCGGCCAAGGCCTCGGCTCAGCGCGGCGGCGGCGGCGGGCAGGGTGAGCGCATCTCCGGCGATGTCGATTTCCCGCCGGTTGAGACGTGCGGCGTCGGTAAACGCGCGCGCGCCGAACTTCCCGATGTCCCGGACGGCGATCATCTGCAGCACCGTGTCGGGCCGGAGCGCGGAAACGATCCTGTCCCCGTTCAGGAACCAGGGCGAAACCAGATTCTCCATGAAGAATACAGGCCGCAGGATGACGTGGGAGGGAAAGCCGAGCCCCCGGATCGTCTCCTCGATCCGCCACTTGTTTTCGAAATGGGGAATACCGGTCTTCCGGTGGGCCGATCCGACGGAGCTGTATACCAGGTGCTCGACTCCCGCGCTCTTGGCGAGTGTCGCGAAGCGCTTGCCCTGCTCCTCTTCTCCCTCGACACCCGCCTCCCAGGTGTTCTGAACGGCGTATGCGCCCCACACCCCCGCGAGCGCTTTCCGCAGCGAAGCGTCATCGTTGAGATCGCCCTGGACGACGGAAATGCCCCGGTCGGCGAGTGCTCGTGCCGCGGGGCTCTCGGGCTTCCGCGTCAGGGCACGGAGATCGAAGCTGGAGCCGACGAGCTCGCCGGCGATGGCGCCGCCTTGCTGGCCGGTGGCACCGGTAATGAGAATCGCCTTGCGGTCAGCCACTGGTGAATCCTCTGGAATTACGGGGAAAAGGGAAGGGGGAATGGGGAAAAGGAAGGGGAGGTTCCCCCCTTCCCCGCGCAGCCTGCCTACCAGGTCAACAGACTGCGATCGTCCAGGAATACCGCGACCCCGACGAGCGAGGTCAGGCTGGGGCCCTTCTTGAAAGCCTGGACTGCCTCCCGGAGCTCGGGCACCGCGGACCGCCCGGTTTGCTTGCGGTACTGCTGATAGGTGGTCTTGAGCTCGCTGTAGACCCGATTCAGCGAGCGCGCTTCCCGCTCGTTATCGCCGGCCTTCGGGGTCGCCGAGGCGGAGGCGAGGGACGGGAGGCGGCGTTTCACCGATTTGGGGGCGGGGATGCCTTCCCGCCGCTCGAGCGCTGCCTCCACCTTCGCCACGCGGTCCTTGACGCGGTCGGTGAGAGTCGGGCGGGAGCGTACCTGCGTCCTGCCTGGGGAGTTGGGTGTGTCTTTGGCCATTCCGTCCTGCCCTGAAAGGGGATGGCCACCCGCCAGGTTGCGGGCGGCCATGGCCTGTAATCTAACCTCATCGTGCCCGCAGGCTTTCCCTTCTACCCAGCTCTAACCCCCTTTAGATTTAGTGGTTATGGATTTCCCGGGCCTTCGGTCCCGTCTGGCCATGGTCCAGGACCGGATCCTGCACCATCAGGGCAAGGGCGGCTGGACCCATCCGGTTCGAATTGTGGCGGTGACCAAGGCGCACGGCCCTGATGCCGTTCGCGCCGCACAGGCGGCCGGGCTCCTCGATGTCGGCGAAAACCGGGTCCAGGAGGCGCTGGCCAAGCAGGAGCTGCTTCGGGACGTCGCGGTGCGCTGGCATCTGATCGGCTCGCTGCAACGGAACAAGGCGCGGCAGGCGGCAGGCCGGTTTGTCTTGATCCATTCCGTGGATCGCCTGGAGCTGGCCGACGAGCTGGCCCGGCGGGTACCCGGCGGGACCAGACAGGCGGTTCTGGTCGAGGTCAACTGCTCGGGTGAAGCGCAGAAAGGCGGAGTAGAGCCGGCGGCGCTTCCGGCCTTGCTCGAGCGGATCGCGGCGCTCCCCGCCCTCGAGCTCCGCGGGCTGATGACGATGGCGCCGTTCACCAGTGACGAATCCGCCCAGCGCGCCGCCTTCTCCCGGCTTCGGGCCGAGCGGGACAGGATGCAGGCGGCGGGGCATACGCTGCCGGAGCTGTCGATGGGGATGTCGGGAGATTTTCCCGTGGCCGTAGAAGAGGGGGCGACGATGGTTCGCCTGGGAACCCTGCTTTTCGGAGAACGCCAATCATGAGCAACGACGCGTTCCATCTGACTTCGCACGACGTCCGTGCCCAGGAGTTCCAGCGGGTGCTCCGGGGCTACGATCCGGTCCAGGTCGAGGAGTTCAAACAGCGGATGGCCGAAGAGATCGACCGTCTGGTCCGCGACCGCGTGCAGCTCGACGAGCGGGTCAAAGGCATGAGCGACCAGCTCAAGTCCTATCGCGATCGCGAGCGCGCGATGAACGACGCGCTGGTTCACGCGCAGCAGCTCCGCACCGACAGCCAGACCCAGGCGGACCGCGAGCGGGAGCTCGCCCTCAGGGAAGTCCAGGCCGAAGCGGAGGCGATCCGCGTCGAGGCCCGCACCGAAGCCGAGAGCCTCATGGTCGACAGCCGCGCGGAGCAGCAACGGCTGGCCCACGGGAACGAGATGGTGCGCCGGCAGTACGCTGCATACCTGGCCACCTATCGTCAGCTCCTCGAGCGCCAGCTCCAGGAGCTGGAATCGCTGGGCGGAGAAAACATCGAGACCGCCACCGAGGCGATGCAGCAGCACGCCTACCGCCGGCAGGCATGAGCCAGGCGGTCCGCTTTCCCGTCTGGCCCGACCAGGGTGCCGATGCCCTGGAGCGCGGGCTCCTCGCGCGCTGGAAGGCGGACGGGCTGTTCCATCAGGTGCAGGCGGCACGCAAGGATGGCGCACCCTTCGTCTTCTTCGAAGGTCCCCCGACCGCGAACGGCCGCCCCGGCATCCATCACCTCTTCTCCCGTTCGCTCAAAGATCTCTTCTGCCGCTTCCGGGTGATGCAGGGACGCTCGGTCACCCGCATCGCCGGGTGGGATACCCACGGACTCCCGGTCGAGATCGAGGTGGAGAAGAAGCTGGCCCTTTCCGGCAAGAAGGACATCGAGCGGTACGGCGTGGCGGAGTTCAACCGGCTCTGCCGCGAGAGCGTCTTCACCTACAAGGAAGACTGGGAAGCTCTCTCCGACCGCACCGGGTACTGGCTCGACTACGCGCATCCCTACATCACCTGCACCCCCGAGTACATCGAGAGTGTCTGGTGGCTGCTCAAGGAGATGCACAAGAAGGAGCTGCTGATCCGCGGACACCGGGTGCTCCCGTACTGTCCCCGGTGCGGCACCGTGCTCAGCAGCCACGAGCTCGCCCTGGGCTATGAAGAAATCCAGGACAAGTCGATCTATGTCACCTTCCCGCTCGACGACGGGACCGGTCGCGAGCTGGTGGTGTGGACTACGACACCCTGGACGCTGCCGTCGAATGTCGCGGTCGCGGTGGCGCCGGAGCTGGAGTACGGGGAGTACCTGCTCGGGCGCACCGGCGCAACGGCGCGATCGCGCACGGTGATCCTTGCGACGGCGCGTGCGGAGCGGCTGGCCGCCCTGCTCGGCACCGAGCTCGAGCTCGTCAGCGTGTTTCCGGGCAGCGCGCTCGCCGGGCTTCGCTACCACCGTCCGCTCGAAGTCGTGCCCCTTCCCGCCGACCAGGACCACTCCGTCGTCGTGCTCGGGGATTTCGTCACCGCGGACGACGGCTCCGGGATCGTGCACATGGCACCGGCCTTCGGCGCCGACGATTACGAGGCGGGCAAGCGCCACGGTCTGGCCATGGTCCGCCCGGTCGCCTCCGACGGAACCTTCACCGGCACGACCTGGCCGGAGCTGGAGGGGAAGCTGGTCACCGCGGAGGAGACCAACGACCTCATCATCAGCCGGCTGAAGGCCCTGGGGCTTCATCTCCTGACCGAGTCGCACGTCCACGACTACCCGCATTGCTGGCGCTGCAGGAGCAAGCTGATCTACTACGCCCGGGACTCCTGGTTCGTGCGGACCTCGGCCGTCAAGGATCGCATGCTCGAGCTCAACGCCGGCATCACCTGGCAGCCGCCGAAAACCGGCACCGGCCGGTTCGGCGACTGGCTCAGCAACAACGTCGACTGGGCGATCTCCCGCGACCGGTACTGGGGCACCCCGCTGCCGGTCTGGGTCTCGGACCGGGATCCGTCGGTGGTCGAGGTCATCGGGAGTTTTGCGGAGCTTTCCGAAAGGCTGGGACGGCCGCTCCCCGCCGACTTCGATCCCCACAAGCCGGCGGTCGATGCGCTCACCTGGCCCGCCGCGGGGGGCGGCACCATGCGGCGCGCTCCCGAAGTGATCGACACCTGGTTCGACTCGGGCTCGATGCCCTATGCGCAGTGGCACTATCCCTTCGAGCACAAGGAAGAGTTCGAGCGGCACTTTCCCGCCGACTTCATCTGTGAAGGGGTGGACCAGACCCGCGGGTGGTTCTATTCACTGCTCGCCATCTCGGCCGCGGTGTTCGACCGGGCGCCCTACCGCAACGTGCTGGTCAACGACATGCTGCTCGACGCCGCCGGCAAGAAGATGTCGAAGAGCCTCGGCAACATCGTCGAGCCGTGGGAAGTGGTGAGGCAATTCGGCGCGGACAGTGTGCGGCTCTATCTCCTCGCGTCGAGCGAGGTGTGGCTGCCGAAACGCTTCGACACCGCCGCCATCCCCGACGTGGCGGGCTCGTTCTTCCAGACGCTGCAGAGCACCTACAAGTTCTTCCAGCTTTTCGCGGGAAACGAGCTACCCGAGCGCCAGGCCGGCGCGGAGACGCCGCTCGATCGCTGGCTCCGGAGCCGGCTCGAGGCCACCGTCGGCGAGGTCACCGCCGCGTGGGAAAAATACGACCCGACCGGCGGGGTGCGTCCGATCCTCGACTTCGTGGTGGACGATCTGTCCAAGTGGTACGTACGGCTCTCGCGCCCCCGGTTCTGGGCGCCCGACAAGGACGCCGATCCCGCCGCGGTCCGGACCCTGTACGATGCGCTCGTGACGGTGAGCCGGCTGCTGGCGCCGGCGGCGCCCTTCGCGAGCGACTGGCTGCACCGCGCCCTGACCGGCACCTCGGTGCACCTCGCCCGCTTTCCCGACCCGACGTGCGAGCGGGACCATGAGCTCGAGACGGCGGTGGCCGCGGTGCGCCGCCTGGCTTCGCTGGCGCGCTCGGCGCGGGAAGCGAAGAGCATCAAGGTGCGGCAGCCACTCCAGCGCATGCGGGTCGTGGTGCCGAAGAGCGCGGATGGCGCCCGGTTCCGCCACCTCCTGCCGCTGCTCGCCCAGGAAGTGAACGTGCGCGAAGTGGAGGTGGTTGCCTCCGACGCCGGACTGGTGCGGCTGCGGGCCAGGCCTAACTTCCGTGCCCTCGGGAAACGCTACGGCAAGCGCACTCCCGAGGCCGCCGCCGCATCGGCGCGCCTGACCGCCGATCAGCTGCGCACTCTGGAGGAGGGCGGGACGGTGAGTCAGAACGGCGACGGCAACGTCTGGGAGTACGGACCGGACGACGTGACGGTGGAGCGGCAGGTCGTCTCCGACTGGCTGGTCCAGAGTGAAGGGAGCTTCGTGGCGGCGCTCGACCCCGAGCTGACCGACGAGCTCCGGCGCGAAGGATTGGCCCGCGAGATCGTCAACCGGATTCAGCGTCTCCGCAAGGACGCGGAATACGAGTACACCACCCGGATCGAGGTCTGGGTCGAGGGTCCCGCGCCGCTGCTCGACGCGGCCCGGGAACACGAGGGCGTCATCAAGTCGGAGACGCTGGCCCGCGCGCTGCACGTCGGCGCCCGGCGCACCGTACCCGACCGGCAGGAAACGGTGGATATCGACGGCCATGAAGCAGTGATCGCGGTTCAGCGCTATGTCCCACCTCTTACGGAACGGCCATGAACAAGAAGCAGATGCAGCACCTCGAATCCCGGTTGCTCGATGAGCGGGCGCGGGTCATGAAGGAGCTCGGGTACTACGACGAGTCCTTCAACAACACCCTTCAGTCATCCGACGGCGATCTCTCGTCGTATTCGTTCCACATGGCGGACCAGGGCACCGACACGATGGAGCGCGAAAAGCAATTCCTCTTCGCGTCGCAGGAGGGCCGCTACCTCTGGCATGTGAATCAGGCGCTGCGGCGGATGTACGCCGAGCCCGAAAATTTCGGCAAGTGCCACCAATGCGGCGCCGACATCGCGTTCGAGCGGCTGGACGCCCTTCCGCACGCGCGGCTCTGCATCACGTGCAAGGAAAAGGAAGAGGATGAGAAGCGCCGCTGAGTCCCGCCGGCTGTTCTGGTCGGTGGCGCTCGGGCTGCTCCTCGTCGATCTCGTCACCAAGCGGATCGCGGAGCGGTTGCTGCTTCCGATCCCGCCGGTGGAGATCGTGGGCGAATGGCTGCAGCTCCGGCTGGTGTACAACCAGGGTGCCGCGTTCGGCCTCCATCTCGGCCCCTGGTCGCGCTGGATCTTCCTCCTCATCGCCATCGTGGCGGTGGTGCTGCTCTATCGCGTCGCGCGCAACAGCTCGGCCCGGGACCTGGTGCGGCAGATCGCCTGCGGGCTGGTGACCGGTGGTGCCGCGGGCAACCTGATCGACCGGGTCCGCAGCGCGCAGGGCGTGGTGGATTTCATCGATGTCGGCGTCGGCGCGACCCGGTGGCCGACCTTCAATGTCGCCGACATGGGGGTGAGCTGCGGCGCGATCGCGCTGGCCGTCTCGCTCTGGATGGAGGATGCGCGGCGTGCCCGGGCCGAGGCCGCGGCCCAGTCCGTGAGCAGGGACCCTGCCTGACGTCCTCTTTTCCGTCGTCGCCGCAGCTGCCGAGCGCATCGACCGCTTCCTCGCCGACCAGCTGAGTCTCTCCCGGACTCAGGCGGCCCGGCTCGTCGCGGCCGGCGCCGTTCGCGTCAACGGGAAGGTGGTCCGCGCCTCGCGGATTCCCGAGTACCGCGAGCTGGTCGAGATCGCCTTTCCCGAAGCCGAGCCGCCCCGGACTCTCGTCCCCAACCCGCTCGCGCTCGAGATCGTCTACGAGGACGACGACCTTGCGGTGCTCGACAAGCCCGCCGGGCTGGTGGTGCATCCCGCACCGGGGCATTGGGACGACACCCTGGTCAATGCCCTCGTCGCCCGCGGCACCACGCTCTCCGGCGGCGCGGCGGGCCGCCCCGGAATCGTGCACCGACTCGATCGCGACACCAGCGGGCTGATGGTCGTCGCCAAGACCGACGCGGCGCACCGCAAATTGGGGGCGGCGCTCGCTGCCCGGCAGATCAAGCGCGCCTACGCCGCGCTCTCCTGGGGGCATTTCGACGAATCCCCCGTGGTGATCGAGGCCGCGATGGCGCGCAGTCCGACCGATCGCAAACGGATGATGGTGCGGCCCGACGGCCGCGCGGCGCGGACCGACGTCTTTGTGCTGGCGCGGTTCGAGGTGTGCGACCTCCTTCGCGTCGAGCTGCACAGCGGTCGCACCCATCAGATCCGGGTGCATCTCGCCCACGTTGGGCATCCGGTGGTGGGTGACCCGGTGTATTCCGGCGGGGGGGCCCGCCGAATGACCGGGCCGGGACGCCTCGAGGCCGATCGGCTGGCCCGGGCAACACCGCGCCAGGCATTGCACGCCGCCGAGCTGCTGTTCAAACACCCGATCTCCGGGAAGCGGCTCGCGTTTCGCTCCGAGTGGCCTCCAGATCTCGCCGCGGCGCTCGAGGCAGCTCGTGGACCACAGGTCCAAGTTGCTCCGGCACCGGGACTTACGTATTTTGGGTTCTTCAAGTACCGATCCGATGAATGAGGATGGAGCGGGCCGGGTCGTGGTCTGCCGCGTGGGGGCGGAGCGTTTTGCATTGCCGATCACGGCGGTGCGGGAAATCATCGCGGCGCCCGAGCTGACCCGCATTCCCGGCGTTCCACCGACCATTCGTGGGGTTGCCAACGTTCGCGGAACCCTGGTTACCGCGGTGAGCGGCCGGCTGCTCCTCGGGGCGCCGGGCATCGAGGCGGGCGACTGGCTCCTCGTGCTCACCATGCGGGAGGGCCGGGTCGGGATCGTGATGGACGAGGTCGAGGATCTTCAGGTATCGGCGGCCGCGGACACGCTGCCGGTACTCGACATCGAGGCGCTCGTGCTTCCGCTGCTCGCGGCGGAGCCGACCAGAGCGTAACGGAAGAGGGGGTTCACCGTGGGCCATACCGTGCTCGTCTGCGACGACGCGATCTTCATGCGGACGATGATCACCGACATCCTCACCCAGGCCGGCTACGAGGTCATCGGCGAAGCCGAGACCGGCGCCCAGGCGGTGGAGAAGTATCGTCAGCTCAAGCCCGATCTGGTCACGATGGACATCGTGATGCCCGAGATGGGAGGGATCGAGGCGGTGCGCGAAATCTGCAAGACGAGTCCCGAAGCAAAGATTCTGATGTGCAGCGCGATGGGTCAGCAGGCGCTGGTCGTCGAGGCGATTCAGGCCGGCGCCAAGGATTTCGTCGTGAAGCCGTTCCAACCCTCCCGCGTCCTCGAAGCGGTGCAGCGGCTGCTCGGGTGAGCGCCGGTGGATCTCGCCCGCTACACAGCGCTCTTTCTCTCCGACAGCCGAGACCATCTCCAGCGCTGTAACGAGCTGCTGCTTGCGTGGGAGCGTGCCCCCGGCGCGTCGACCCCGGTGGCGGAGCTCTTCCGCGCGTTTCATTCGATCAAGGGCTCGTCCGCCGCGCTCTCGCTCGAACCGGTGGCGGCGATCGCTCATGCCGCCGAGCAGCTTCTCGGCGCGGTGCGGCAGGGAACCCTCACGCCGACCGGCGAGGTGATCGACGCGCTCTTCGTCGCGGTGGATGGACTCACCCTCGGAGTCGAAGCGGTTGGGCGCGGCGAGCCGCCCCAGCCGAACGAGCCGCTGGTCGAGATGCTCTTTGGGCTGGTACCGGTCGACCAGGGCCGAACCGCCGAGATCGCCGTCCCGGAGCGGCGGCTGCATGCCCGCCCGGCCGCGGAGTCCGTCACCCGCCTCCCGGTTCGCCAGGTGCGGGTGGACCTGGAACGGCTCGACGCGCTGGTGCACGCTGTCGGTGAGCTGGTGGTGGCGCGGAACCGGCTCGCGTCGATTGCCGACTGCGACATCGGCTCCGAGCTGGAGCAGGTGAGCGGACGGATCGCGGCCCTGGTCGGCGGGCTGCAGAGCGGCGTCTTTCGCGCGCGGATGGCTCCGGTCGATGAAGTGTTCGACCGGTTTCCCCGGATGGTGCGCGACTTGGGCCGGGAGCTCGGCAAGGAGATCCGTCTCGAGGTGCAGGGCGCCGAGATCGAGCTCGACCGGTCGGTGCTCGATGCGCTGACCGAGCCGCTCACCCACCTGCTGCGCAACGCGGCGGATCACGGGCTCGAAACGCCGGCCGAGCGCGCCGCGGCGGGAAAGCAGCGCGAGGGAACCGTCCGGCTCCGGGCCGAGCGACTGCGCGATGAAGTGACGGTCGTGGTCAGCGACGACGGCCGCGGAATCGACCGGAACGCGGTGCGCGAGCGGGCGGTGGCGCGAGGACTGGTGGACCCCGGCGCGCCGTTGCCGGACGCGGCCGGCCTGCTCCGGCTTCTCGCCCATTCCGGACTGACGACCCGCGCCGAGGTCAGCACCGTCTCGGGCCGGGGTGTCGGGATCGACGCGGTGCTCAACCGAATCCGCTCGCTGGGCGGCCGGTTGGAGCTGAAGACCACTGCGGGGCGGGGCACCACCTTTCTTCTGCACCTCCCCATTACCCGCGCGATTGTGCGGGCCCTGATGGTGGGAGTCGGCGGCGAGCGGTATGCCATTCCTTTCGGTCTGCTGGCGGAGGCGACGGTGCATGAAGCGCCCGAAGGCGAGGTTACTTTACGAGGGGAATCGCTTCCCACCGCAGATCTGCGCCAGGTGGTTGGCCTTCCTCAGGACCAGGATGGTTTCGGACCGGCCGGACCGGGCGCCGGAACGAAGCGGGGCAAGCGTCCCGCCATCGTGATCGAAGCCGGCGGGCGCCGCACCGCCCTCGTCGTGGACATCCTGCTCGGGCAGCAGGACGTGGTCGTGCAGCAGCTCGCGCAGCCGGCCGGATTGCCGGCGTGGGTGGGTGGCGCGACCATCCTTCCCGATGGCGCGCCCGCGCTGATCCTGGATCCGGCCGCTCTCTTCTAGACGGAGGACGCGATGGTAGACACGGGGACGCTGTCGGACCTGGAGCGCGACGCCCTCCGCGAAGTGGCGAACATCGGCGCGGGACACGCCGCGACCGCCCTCTCCCAGATGACCGGGCGGCGAATCATGATCAGCGTGCCGGAGGTCAGCGTGCGCCGTCTCGAGGACGTCGCGCTGCTGGTGGGACCGCCCGACACCATCATCGCCGGTGTGCTGATGCACGTGATGGGCGATCTGACCGGCCGCACCCTCGTCGTGCTGGGGCAGGATTCGGCCCACGCCCTGTGCGAGCTGTTGCTCCGGAAGCCGAGCACGGGTCCGACGTTCGACGCCATGCAACAGTCGACCATCAAGGAGACCGGCAATATCCTCTGTTCGGCCTACATGAACGCGCTCTCGGATTTTCTCGGCATGATGCTGGTGCCGTCGGTGCCCGCGCTGGTGGTGGACCTCGCCGGCGCGGTGCTCACCACGGCCTACCTCAACTTCGGCCATGACCGGGACGCCGTCATCTGCGTCGAAACCACCTTCCGGATCGAGGGCTCGGAGCAGGCGCTCACCGGGCAGTTCCTCCTGATGCCCGATCCCCCGTCGCTGAAGGTGATTTTCGATTCGATTCGCGTCGCGCGCTGAGTCATGCCCGCGGCCGCACCGTCCGGCCGGGACGCCGACGCTCTCCGCTCGCTGGCCCGGCGCATCGATCCCTCCGATCCGGGTGCGCAGAACAATCTCGGGGTTTTCTACTATGAACGGGGAATGGTCCCCGAGGCGATCGCGGCGTTCAGCCGCGCGCTCGAGCTCGACCCCGAAATGCGGGTGGCGCAGGACAACCTGGAGACGGTGCAGCGGGAGTCCGGCTACTACGACACCCGCATTGGCGCGCTGCGCGAGCACCTCGCGCGCGACCCGAACGCGCGCACCGCGCGACTCGAGCTGGCGCGCGCCTATCTGGCCCTGGGCCAGCACGATCAGGCGGCCCAGCAGTACGAGGAGCTGCTGCGCAGCTATCCCGGCGACCCCACGGCGCTGCTTCAGCTCGGCCTGGTGGAGCAGTCCCGGGGACGGCAGGAGCTCGCCACCGAATGGTTCCAGCGCGCTGTCGAAGTGGATCCGGCGAGCTCGGTTGCCAAGCTCTGCCTGGGACGGGCCTACTACAACCGCGGGCACAACGACAAGGCGCTCACGGTCCTGACCGAGGCGAGCGTGCTCAACCCGGATCACGCCGAGGTGCATTACCTGCTGGGATTCCTCTACGGCGACCTGGGGCACCACGAGGCGGCGCGCACCGCCACCCGGCGCGCGATCGCGCTCAATCCTTCGCTTGGCACCGCGCAGCCGAACCTCCTGATCGGCGGGCAGCGCGGCTCCGCTCCTCGGCGTGCCGCCGGTGCGGTCCCGCGGGGCGGGGACGGCGTGGTCGCGCTGCAAGCTCACCTGAGTCTTGCCGTCGCATTCCGCAAACGCGGCTACCTCACCGAGGCGCTGAGGGAGAGCCGCCTCGCCTTGGAGGCGGGCGAGGATGAGGCGACGGCGCTCGAGGGGATGGCCGAGACGTATCTGCTGCGCAAGGATTTCGGCGCGGCGATTCAGCTCTACGACCGGCTGCTGGCCCGGCAGCCCGGCAACGCGGAGCTTTGGAACGAGCGCGGCGTGGCGCTGCACCAGGCTGGACGGCGCGAGGAAGCGCGCGGCTCGTACCGGAAGGCCGTCGACGCCGATCCCTCCTACGCTCTCGCATGGAACAACCTCGGCGTGGCCGGCGCGGGAGATGCGGACAACAGCGCCGCGATCCAGGCGTTTCTCGGCGCGCTTCGTGCCCGGCCCGACTTCATCGGCGCGCGGCTCAACCTGGGCCTGCTCCACCTCCAGCGCCGCGAGCCGCAGCCGGCGCTCGAGGCGTATCGCGTCGTGCTCGCGGCGCGGCCCAGCGAGGCGGCGGCATGGAACGGCATCGGGCTCGTGCTGATGGATCTCGGTCGGCATCAGGACGCCCGCAACGCCTTTGCCCGCGCCGTCGAGGAGGATCCCAACAGCGCCTCCGCCCGCTACAATCTTGGCTTCGCGCTGAGCCAGATCGGGGCCTTCGACGAGGCGCTGCGGGAAACTCGCCGGGCCCTCGAGCTCGATCCATTCTACGTGCCCCAGAATTACTCCCTTGCGGTGCAGCTGCAGTTCGAGGAGTCGTTGCTGCCGGTGCCGCCGTCGGTCGCGAGCGCACCCGGTGCGCAGCCCGCCGGCCTCGGATTCACGTTCGACGCGCGCCTGCTCGACGATCTCTTCGGTCAACTCTCCCCCGAAGAGGCCGAGCCCGCGGCGGCCACCCGGGAGGATCCCTTTTCCCTGGCGCGCGACTTGATCGGGAAGGGCCTCCTCGATACCGCCGTGGCCGAGGCGCACCGCGCCGTGCGGCGCGGTGCCCCCGCCGCCACCGGCGCCGCGCTGCTGGGCGAGATCTTCGCCCGGCGCGGCCTGTTCGGTGAAGCCCTGGAACGGTACCAGGCGGCGGGGTCGTTCGCGCCCGACGATCCCGAGATCCTCCTGGGACAGGCAGGGGCGCTCGTCGCCCTCGGCCGCGGGGAAGAGGCGGTGGCCGTGGCTGCCCGACTGGCCGAGCTCGCGCCCGGCAATGCCGAGGCGCTGCTGGTTCGGGCGCGGGCGCGGCAGCTGATCGGCGATCTTCACGGCGCGGTGGCCGACGCACGCGCCGCCGCGGCCCTCGCGCCCGGGCGCCCCGATCTCCTGGTGCTCCGGGGCAGCATCCTCCGCCAGCTGGGCGACGTCACCGGCGCGCTCGACGCCTTTATCGCGGCGCTGGAGCTCGACCCGACGCTGGTGCGCGCCTGGTACGAGCGCGGCGCGGTCGAAGAGGAGCTGCACAGGCCCGGCGCCGCGCGCACCGCATACCAGCGCGCGCTCGAGCTCCTGCCGACGTACCTCGACGCGGGGCTCGCGCTGGGCGATCTCCTGCGACGCACCGGCCTCACCGCGCAAGCCACCCGGCTCCTGGTGGACCTCCTGCTGGCGGAACCCTATGCCCTCGGGGCGCTGGTGCTCCTGGGCCGGACGCTGGCCGATGAGGGACGCTTTCCCGACGCGATCGCCGCCTTGTCGCGCGTGCTCCGCTTCCATCCGGAGCATACCGAGGCGCTCTTCCATCGCGGGCTCGCCGAAGCGAAGCGCCGGCGCTACGGCGCCGCGATCGCCGACTGGGAGCGCGTGGTGCAAATCGAGCCTACCGGACCGCTGGCCGCGGGGGCGCGCGCGCAGGCACGCTCCGCGCGCGAGCTCGCGCACATCCTCCAGCCGGCGGAGGCCTGACGTGGCGATCCAGGGGCCGCTCCGCGAGCTCGGCATCCACGATGTCTTTCAGCTGCTCGACCTCGGGCGAAAGACCGGTGTCCTCCGCATCACCTCGGCGCTCCGGCAGAACCAGGGCACCATCTGGTTTCACGAGGCGGCGGTGGTCGCGGCGTCGATTCAATCGAACCCGCATCCGCTCGGCACCGCGCTCCTCCGGGCCGGCAAGATTCGCGAAGAAGACCTGAGCCGGGCTCGCGCGCTCCAGGAGCGGGGCGACGCCCGGCGTATCGGCGAGATCCTGGTTGCCGTCGGCGCCCTCGGAGAGCGCGAGCTCCGAACCCAGGTTCGGACCCATATCGAGGACGTGGTGTTCACCATGCTCGGCTGGAGCGAGGGGTACTTCGTGTTCGAGGAGTGCGCCGCCGAGGCCATTCCCCGGGAAACCGATCTCCGCATCTCGGTCGAGCACCTGCTGCTCGAAGGAGCCCGGCGCATTGACGAGTGGTCCCGGATCCAGGGCCGGGTCGCGCACGTCGGCGTCGTGCCGACGCTCGCGCCCCCGGTGTCGGAGGAGGCGGGTTCGCTGAGTCTCTCACCGTTCGAGTGGCGCGTCATCTCCGTCGCCGACGGGGAGCGCGACGTCCAGGCGATCGGGCGCGCGCTCGGCGAACCGGAATTCGATGTGGCCCGGGCCCTCTTCGGCCTGGCCAGCGCCGGGGTGGTCACGCTGCGGGATCCCGCGCTCGAATCGGTGCGCGCCGCACCCCGTGGCGACGCGGGCGCGCTCGTCCGGCAGGGGGAGGAGCAGCTGCGCGCGGGGAATGCGGAGGCGGCGCGAAGCGCGGCCCAGGCTGCCCTCGATGCGTTTCCCGACGATGCCCGGACCCACTTGCTGGTCGGCGGCATCCTCCTCGCCGAACGCCGGTTTGCCGAAGCCGATGCCGCGCTCCGCGAGGCGGTCCGGCTCGATCCCGGCGGCGCCAAGCCGCTCCGTCTCCGCGCCTGGGCGCTGCTCGGCGCCGGCCGGCTGGAGGAGGCGGTGCACGGTTTCGAAGCGTGGCTCGCGATGCCCGGCAAGTCTCTTGACGAAGAAGAGCATGCGGAGGGAGTGCGCGGAGTCGTTCCCGCGGCGCGGCACCTGGTGACCCAGCTTCGGGGGGTGCGGTGATTCCCGGGACGATTCAGGCGCTCACCGCGCAACTGGCCCGCGATCCGGGGAGTCTCGTCTTCCTCCCGCTGGCCGAAGGGCTCCGCGGCCGGGGCCAGCTCGACTCCGCCCTCACGGTCGCCACGGCGGGGGCGGGGCGGTATCCCGAGATGGCGGGGGCGTGGGACCTGATCGCGCGCATCCAGAGCGACCGCGGAGAGGGCGACCTCGCCTTCGATGCGTGGACCACAGTGCTCCGGCTCGACTCCGATCACATCGGCGCCCACAAGGGACTCGGGTTTCTCTGTTACCGCGCGGGAGACCACGCGCGCAGCCTTCGCTACCTGCAACGCGCGGCAGAGCTCGCACCGCACGATGCCGCCGTCGCGTCCGCACTGGCTCGCGTGCGTGAGTTCGCGGGCGCCCGCCCGGTGCCCGGCTACGCGGAGCCAGCCACCGACCCCCTGCGCGCAATGGACACGGAGCCCGATCAGGCGTTGCTGGTCGATCTACAGGGTCGTCTCCTGGCCGGCGAGATCCGCGGCGCGGACGGCCGGCCCGCCGGCGACACGGTGGCTGCCGCGCTCACCGGAGTGACCCGGGAAGCGGAGCGCGCCGCGCGGCTCCTCGGTCTCGGATCCTGGCGCCGGATCTCGCTCGAGGGGGGACCGGCGCACTTCGAGCTTCGGACCCCGACGATCGATTCGGTGCTGCTGCTGACCCGGGGCAGGCACGTTCCGGCGGGCCGCCTCGCGATGCTCGCCGACCGGGCCGCCGCCGCGGCGCGCAGATGGCTGGAGGAGCTGCGATGAGCCTGTCGCACGCGCTGACCGACGTCACTCGTATTCCGGGGGTGCGGGGCGCGCTCGTCGTCTCCCGCGACGACGGTCTGGTCGTGGCCGATGCGCTCATGGAGGGCGTGGATGGCCATGCCGTCGCGGCGCTCGCCGCGAGCCTCGCGGCCCGCATGCGCGGCGTGACGGCGGTGCTCGGCCAGCCGGAGCCGGTGCTGCTCATGCTCGGCGCCACCGAGGGCATCCTGTTGCTCGCGCCGGGGCCCTCCGGGCTCCTGCTCGTGGCGGTCGCGGGCCCGGAGGTCAACGTCGCCGAGCTCCGCCTCAGCCTCCTTGCCGCGGCGGGGACCGCCTTTTGATGCGGGCAATCGAGCGCTGGGTCGAGATCCCCTTGCAGACGTTCCTCGCGGAATCGGCCGCGCGGGTCACCCTGCTGATGACGTCGTCGGGGCAGGTGGTGGCCCAGCACGGTTTCACCCGCTCACTCGACATCATGTCCGCCGCGGCGCTCGGCGCGGGGATTCTCGCCTCGACGGCGGAGCTCGCCCGGGTCATGGGCGCCCAGCAGATCGACGCGGTGGTGCACCAGGGCGGCGCGGTGGGCGTGTATCTCGCCGGCTTCGAAACGCCGAGGGGGCGCTGGCTCGGGCTGGTCGTCTTCGGGCGGGAGACGTCGCTCGGCCTGGTGCAGGTGTTTTTTGCCCGGCTGGTGTCGGATCTGGCACACGCCGCTCCGGCCGAAGAGCCGCCGCGGCAGGTGCTGGCGGAGGATTTCGAGGATGAGCTGAATGCCAGTCTGCGCACGCTCTTCGGACGGTGAGCCGATGCCACTCGTGAACTTCACCACCCGCGAGATCACCTGCAAACTGGTGTACTATGGAGCGGGCCGTTGCGGAAAGACGACCAACCTGCTCTACATCCACGGGCGGGTGCCGGAGCAACGCCGCGGCAACATGGTATCGCTCGCCACCCAGTCGGACCGGACCTTGTTCTTCGATTTTCTCCCGCTCGAGCTGGGCATGATTTCGGGGTTCACCACGCGATTCCAGCTGTACACCGTTCCCGGCCAGGTGTATTACAACGCCACCCGGCGGCTCGTGCTCCAGGGAGCCGACGGGGTCGTCTTCGTGGTGGACAGCCAGGCGAGGCGGTTCGACGATAACATGGAGAGCTTTCAGAATCTCCAGGAGAATCTGCTCGACCAGGGCGTGGACATCCGGACCCTCCCGCTCGTGCTGCAGTACAACAAGCAGGATCTTCCTCCCGATCTCATCCTCGCGCAGCCCGAGCTCGACGATGCCTTAAATTTCCGGGGCGTGCCGAGCAGCCCCGCCGACGCGCTGCACGGCACCGGCGTGTTCGAAACCCTGAAGCTGCTCTCCGGGCTGGTGCTGCGACGGCTCGCGGCGCGGGCTCCCGGCACATGACCGGCTTCGAGACCTTCATGCTCGACGCCGCCAATCGCACGGCGGCGGCGGCGGCGCGCACGGTGGCGGATGCCAGCGGTGTGCCGTACGCGCCGCTGGCGGTGGTCGGGCCGCCGGGAAGCGGAAAGACGGAGCTGCTCGGGGCCATAGCGGCCCGGGTTCGCGAATCCCATCCCGGCGCGGCGGTCGAGCTCCTCACCCTCGACGCGCTCGCCGAGCGCTACCGCAGCGCACTCCTCGTGGCGCGCGCCGACTCGTTCCGCGGGGAGCTCTGCGGCGCCGACCTTGTGCTGCTCGACGATTTCGAGCGGCTGGTCCGGCACCCCGATTGCCAGGGGTTCGTGGCGGATCTTATCGATGCCCGCCGCGCCGCGGGGAGGGAGGTGGTGCTCACCCTCTCGATCGCGCCGGACCGGCTGACGGGGCTCGATGCCCGGCTGCTGCGCCGCCTCGCGGAGGGCACCGTCGTCACGCTCTCACTGCCGGGTCCGGAGGCTCGGCTTGCGATTCTCCGGCGCCGGCTCGGCGAGACCCCCGATGCGCTTCCCGATCCGGTGGTGCGGGCCGTTGCCGACGCGGCGTTTCCCTCGATGCGTGACTACGCCGGCGCGCTGGCGCGCCTCGTCGCCTTCCAGGAAGCGAGCGCCCTCCCCCTGTCTCCCGCCGACGCGCTGATGCTGATCGGCGCCCCCAGCGCGCATCTGGTCTCGCTGCCGGCGCCGGGGCCTCCCGATGCCGACGAGTTCGGATCATTCCTCTCGGAGGTGGAGGCGAGCCTGTCCGAGCAGGTGGACCGGTGGCGCCGCCGGGTCGGCGAGGCGGTGCTCCGGTGGGGCGGCGAGGGGCTCGCGACCAGGCGGCTCGACGCGCTCCTCGGCGAGGAATCCCCGGGCGATCCGGAGCCGATACTCGCCGCGTATGAGGCGGATGCCCTGGAGATCCAGGCGCTCGCCCGGCAGGCCGCGGAGCTCGCGCCCGATCTGGCGGGGGCGCAGGTGTTCCGCGATCCCGACCAGCTCCCCGCGGCGCGTGCGATGGTGGCCCAGGCGCGGCATCGGAGCGCGCCGCTCAGCGCGCCGCTTCCCCAGTACCGCTGGGAGGACATCGCGGAAGGTCCAACCACCCGTCTGCCGATGCTCGCCGCCCGCGACATCATCGCGGAGCCGGGGCGCCGGTATTCGCCGCTCATCATCGTGGGCCACTCGGGCACCGGAAAGACCCATCTGCTGCACGGACTCGGCAACGCACTCGTCGGGCACGGGGTGGCGTCGGCGGCGTGCCTCGGGGCCCACGCGTTTGCCGCCGAAGTCGGGGCGCTCGCGGACGCGGAGGCGCTCGCGGCGTGGCGGCTGCGGTATCGCTGGGTCGGAGCGCTGCTCATCGACGATATCCACCTCCTCGCGGGGTCGCCGCGCTCGCAGGAAGAGCTGCAACTCCTGGTCGGGGAGCTGCTGGAGGGGGGGCGGCAGATGGTCTTCACCTGCGCGCTTCCGCTCGAGGAGCTGCCCGGCATCGATCACCGACTGCTCGACCGGCTGCAGGGAGGGCTCGTCGTCGAGCTTCCGGCGCCGGACCGGGAGGTCCGGCTCGCGGTGGTGAAGCAGCTTCTCGCCGGCACCGCGGCGGCGCAGGACGCGGCACTCACGGACTACCTGGCGAGCCGGCCCGCCGATTCGGTGCGGGCGGTGCAGGGCATCGTGCAGCGTGTCCTGGGTGCGGCAGCGGCCCAGGGAGTGGTGCCGAGTCCCGCCCTCGCCCGCGAGGTGCTCGAGGCGATCGACCTCGGGCCGGCTCGCGCGGCGCGCAAGAGCGGCGCGGCGCGCGCCAGCGGCATTCTGTCCCCCGGGATGGGACTGGTGCGGAGCCGGGAGAAGATGATCGCGGACTGGCCCGGTGTGGCCGATCGCCTGGTCGGGGAGCTCCGCTGATGGCCATCAAGGGGAGTCTCAAGGAGGCGAGTCTCACCGATGTGATTCAGCTCCTGTTCATGGGCCGGCGCACCGGGTGCCTCTCGGTGTCCGACCGCCAGCGGCACGGCTCGATCTTCTTCGACGAAGGATGGATCACCTACGCGGCGATCGTGAATCGGCGCGACCGCCTGGGCGACATGCTGCTCGCGAGCGGGGTGATCACCCGCGCGCAGCTCGATCAGGCGCTCGCGCTGCTGGAGTCCGCCCCGGGCCGCCGGATCGGCGACCTGCTCGTGAATCTCGGGATCCTGGCGCCCGAGGGCCTGCGGCGCTTCCTCCGGTTGCAGATCGAGGAGGCGGTCTATTCGCTCTTCAGCTGGACCACCGGCACGTTCACTTTCGACGCCGGCGTCACGCCCGACGTCGACGATCCGCTCGACCGCATCAGCCCCGAATCGCTGCTGCTCGAGGGCGCCCGGCGGGTGGATGAATGGGGCCTGATCGAGAAGAAGATTCCCAGCTTCGACGTGATCTACGCGGTGCTCCCGGGACAGGTGGAAGGACACCGCTCGGAGTTCACCGAGGCGCAGCGCCGGATTCTTCCGCTGCTCGACGGCGAGCGGGACGTGCGGCAGGTCATCGATGTGTCGGGACTCTCGGAGTTCGAAGCGGGGCAGGCGCTCTACGGCCTGGTGACCGCGGGACTCGCGCACAAAGTGGGCGCGTCGTCCAAGGCGGCCCCGTCCCGCATGCTCGAGGCGCAGATCGAGGAGCATCGCAATCTCGGCATCGCCTTTTACCGGACCGACATGCATGACGAGGCGCTGCGCGAATTCCGCCGCGTCGCCGAGCTCCGCCCCTCGGAGGGGAGCGCGCCGTTCTACCTCGGTCTCATCTCGGCGCGGCGGGGAGAATGGAACGAAGCGGCCGCGCACTTCCGGCAGGCGATCGACCGGAGCGGGCCGCGTCCGGCAATGCTGCACAATCTCGGAGTCGCGTTACAGCACACCGGGCGGCTCGACCAGGCCGAGACGGTGCTGGCCGAGGCCGCGGGGCGCGCCCTCGAGGATCCCCGGATCCACACCGGATGGGGAGTCCTCGCGCTCGAGCGGGAGGAGCCTGCAGTGGCGCGCCAGCGCCTCGAGCGGGCGCGCGAGCTCTACCGGCAGACGCCCCCCGCGATCTGGTATTGGGCCGCGACACTGGCGGCCGCGGGGAGCGAGGATTTCGAGGTGGCGCTCGCCATCGCGAAGGAAGGGGTGGAGCGGCACCCGGGCGATGCGGTGCTCCGCAACAATCTCGCGGTCCTTCATGAAGCCAGTGGCGCCATGCCCGACGCCGAGGCGCTGCTGCGGGACGTGCTCGCGGACGACGCCTCGCTGCCGCAGCCGTTCAAGAATCTCGGCGATCTCTGCTACCGGAGCGGGCGGTACGAGGAGGCCGCGGCGCATTATGAGCGGGCCGCCGGTCTCGCCCCCGATCTGGGCGACGATTTGTACTTCAAACTCGGAAACCTCGCGTTCCGGGATCGCGATACCGCCCGGGCCCGCGCGGCGTGGGAGCGCGCGGTCGCGCTCAATCCCGGGCATCAGCTTGCCCGAGCCAACCTCTCGACGCTGCGGCTGACCCCGTGATCGGGCGCGACGACCTCGGACTCGATCTCGTCCTGCGGCAGCTCACCAGCCGCGGCGCCGGAGGATTCGAGTGGTACAAGGATTCATGCCTCCTGCGCCGGATCGAGGTCCGCATGCGGGCCCGGCGGGTCGGGACGCTGAGCGAGTATGCCGCGCTGCTGGAAGTCGATCCCGTCGAAGTGGACCAGCTGCTGCACACCCTCTCGGTGCGGGTCACCGGATTCTTCCGGAATCCGGACACCTGGATCTGTCTCCGCGCGACGCTCGCGGCCCTGCCCGCCTCGGCCGAGCGGGGACTTTCGGCCTGGAGCATGGGGTGCGCGACGGGAGAAGAGACCTGGTCGCTCGCCATGCTCCTGCGCGATCTCGCGCGCCCCGCGGGTCCCGGCGCGATGGAGCAGGTGGCCGTGATCGGCTCCGACGTGGACGCACAGGCGCTCGCGGTGGCCGAGGCGGGTCGGTACCCGCTGCAGAGCGCCGAGGCGGTCCGCGCCGTACTCCGGACGCCGTACGGCGGGGTGCGCGACGGCTGCTTCGAGGTGGATCCGGCGCTCCGGGAGCGGGTCGTCTTCCGCCGGGAGGATCTCACGTCGCCCCAGACCGATCCGGCTCGCTACGACCTCGTCTGCTGTCGGAATCTTCTGATTTTTCTCGGGCGCGAGGGGCAGCGGCGCGTACTCGACGCCGCCTGCCGCTCCCTGCGTCCCGGCGGAATCCTCGCGCTGGGCCGCACCGAATCCCTTGTCGCGCTGCCGGACGCGTCGCTCGAGCCGGTGGACCTGATGCACCGGCTCTACCGGAGGGTGATGTGACCGCCCCCAGGATGCTGGTCGGCATCTCGGAACTCGAGGTGGCGCGAGCTCCGGCCACGCTCGGCGCGCTCGGGCTCGGCAGCTGCGTCGCTATCATCCTGCACGACGCGGAGGCGAGAGTCGGCGGCCTCGCCCATGTGCTGCTGCCGTCGCCGGCCGTCGGCCGCCGCAACCAGTATTTGCCGGGCCGGTACGCACCCACCGCGGTCGAGGAGCTGCTGACCCGGATGCGCGCGCTGGGTGCGGCCACGCCCCGCCTCACCGCCCGCCTGGTCGGCGGCGCGAGCATGTTCGCCGGGTTACAGCCGCCGGGCACGATCCAGATGGGTGAGCGCAACGTGCATGCCGCGCGCGACGCGCTTCACCGTCACGGGATCCGCCTCATCGGCGAGGTGGTCGGCGGCGATTTCGGCCGCTCCGTCGAGCTCGACGTCGAATCGGGGACGGTGCGGGTGACCTCTTATCTGCATGGGACGACCGAGCTGTGACCGGACCGGACGATCCGATCGTGGGCCCGCTCCGCACCGAATTCCGGGCGATTGCCGCGTTGCTTGCCGCTCCCGCGGGACCGGGTACTCCGGAGGAGGCCAAGCGCCGGATCATCGCCCTTTTCAAACAGGTGGACGGCGCACTCGGCGGCCTGACGGGGCTCAAGGAGGAAATCCGCGGTCTGGTGGACCGGTACAAGGAGGTCTCGGCCGATCAGGCGACCGCGCGGGCTCGGGGGATCCCCGGACAGGAGCCGCAGGTGCATCACGATCACCTCGGCGCCTCCACCTACATCGAGAAGGGGTGGAGCCTCATTTCGCTCGGGGATCCCCCCGGGGCGATTCAGGCGCTCAACCGCGCCCTCGAGCTCGCCCCCGGCGATCCGCAGGCGCTGTCGCTGCTCGGCTGGGCCCAGATGCTCGACGAGCAGTACGACGACGCCCTGGGGACCTTTTCGCGGGTCCTGACGAAAGAGCCCGCCAACGCGCTCGCGCGGGTGAACGTCGGCTTCATCTGTCTCAAGAAGAAGATCTTCGGTGAGGCGATCGAACATCTCTCCCGGGTGATCCGGATCGACAACGACCGGAAGGCGACGCTTTACGCGCACTACTATCTCGGCCTGGTCTACCTCGAGCGGGAGATGATGTCCGACGCGCAATCGTTCCTGGGCAAGGCCATCGCGCTCGGACCCAACCTCATCGAGGCCTACTACGACCTGGGCCGCGCCCAGTGGTTCGCGGGTCGGCGGGAGGATGCCCGGGCGACCTGGACCGATGGCGTCCTGGCCAACCGGTTCGCGCCGTGGGCGCTTCGCTGCCAGGAGCTCCTCGACCGTACGGCGAGGGGCGAGGAGGTGCCGCGCTCCGGCTCCTCCTGAGCCTCGCGCTCCTGCAAGCGCCGGCTCCGCCGCCGGCCGGCCTGCAGGGCGTCTGGGTTGGCGACGTCCTCGCCGTCGCGCGCCGAGCCGATCTCGATCTGGCGACTGCGCTCGCCGAGGATGCCGACACGCCGCGCGCATGGTACGGGCTCGGGCAAGTCCCTCCCGGACGCATCCGGCTCATCGTGGTGCGGGACGCGGCTCGCCTCGACTCGCTCATGGGAGGACGAGGGCCGGCCTGGGGCGCCGGCTTCGCGATGCCCGGCGCCCGCACGATCGTCATCCGCGCCGACAAGGGGGATCCCCGGCAGACCCTTCGCCACGAGCTTGCCCACTTTGCACTCCACGACGCCATTCGGGTGCGGGTTCCCCTCTGGTTCGACGAGGGCTACGCCGCGATCGCCGCGGGAGAGTGGGACCGGCTGGACGGACTGCAGCTGAATCTCACCGTGGCTCGCGGGCGAATCCCGAATTTCTACGAGCTCGACCGGGCCTTGCGGGCTGGCGAGTCGACCGCCCAGGCGGCGTACGCGCTGGCGGCGAGTGCGGTGGCGATGATGGCGCGACGCCACCCCGACCACTCACTCGACCCGCTGCTCACCCGCCTCAAGGGGGGCGAGAGCTTCGACTCGGCGCTCCTCGCCACGACGGGATCGACGCTGGGGCGCTTCGAGGTGGAATGGCAGAAAGATGTGCGGAAGCGCTATGGTCTCCTGGTCTGGGCGATGGCGGGAGGGCTCTGGATTCTGGTCGCCCTGGGAGTGATCCTGGCCTCGTGGCTCCGCCGCCGCCGCGATCGCCCCCGCCGGGCGGCCCTCGATCAGGGGTGGGTGGTCGAGCCGGAGGAGCCGGAGGCGCCGGACGAGGTGCCTCCGCCGCTTGATAGTAGCCATCCAGCGCCTTAAATTTCATGGTCTTATGGCTTCCAGCGAAGTGAAGCGGGGCGGACGCCGCGGCTTGCTCGGCCGGCGCAACGTGATCGTGCTCGCAGCCGCGACTGCGAGTCTCGTCGCGGGGTACCTGATGCTTCAGGCCGGCTCGGTCAGTCTCGCCGCCGTGTTGCTGGTGCTGGGATACTGTGTGCTTTTCCCTCTGGCTATCGCGCTCTAACCGCCGGACGGGTTTCGACCGGACGTGCAGAGGCGGCAGGTGACGTGCGTCCCCATACCCAGCACCCGGGGACCTCGCCGTCGTTGCCCCGGGCGAATAGCTCAGCGGTTCAGAGCGCCTGCCTTACACGCAGGATGTCGGGGGTTCGAATCCCTCTTCGCCCATGTGCCCGCGCTCCGTCTGGACGCGGAAGTCTCCGCCCCTCGCGGGCGGTTCTATTGGGAGGTTGTCCGGAATGCGTCTGACCCCTCTCGTCGTGGCCGGAATCGTCGCCGCGCTCCCCTGCACGCCGATGGCGGCGCAGCTACGCTCGAGCCGGCCCATCCCCCAGCAGCAGAATCTGCCCCGCCTTCTGGTGGCCAATCCGTTCAGCTTTTCGCCTCAGGATTCGGCTGCCGCGGTGCGGGTCGGTGCGGGGTTGCGCGACCGGGTCGAGAAGACCGCCGACCGGTGGTTCAAGGTGGTCCAGCGCGCCCAGATGAACGAGGCGCTCCAACAGTATGCCTACCCGGTAGACGCCGTTCTCCCGCCCCTCGTCGCCCGGCAGCTGGCGCAGTCGCTCAACGCCAGAGCGATGGTGGTCGGCACACTGCTTCGGGGTGACGGAGGACGGTACACGTTCGAAGCGCGGCTCGCCAACATGAACGACGACGCCGGCTACATCGCGCGGGTGACCCAGGCGCCCAATCAGTCGTTCGAGGAATTCGGAGCCGCGGGGGGCGATGCGCTGGCGCCCGCGTTCCGCGCGCTGCAGGACGCGAAGGCATGCGACAATCAGCGCGCCACGACGCCCGACAAAGCGGCCGAGTCGGCGATGAAGGCGCTGCGGGTGTTGCCCCAGCACGGTCTCGCCGAGTATTGCCTCGCGCAGATTCTGATCGCGAAGAAGGCGCCGGTGGACAGTGTCATCGGCCACCTCAAGAACGCCACGCGGGGCGACCGGCTGTCCCTGCAGGCCTGGACCGCGCTCGCGGTGCAGTACCAGGCCAAGGGGGACAGCGCGCAAACCATCGAGACCTTCAAGGAAATGCTCCGGGTGGCGCCGACCAACGAAGCGCTCCGGAAAGAGGCGTTCAAGCTGTTCCAGAACTATGGCAGGCCGGAAGCGGCCGAGGAGGTCGCCGATTCGGGCCTGGCGCTCGACCCGGCCAACGCGGACCTGTGGGATTTGAAGGCCAACGCCTGCCTGGACCAGGGCCAGACCAAGCCCGAAAAGAACCGCTGCGCGGTGGACGCGCTGGAAAAGGTCTTTGAGCTCGATACGCTCAAGGCCGACACCCTGTACTTCGCGAAGATGGCGTACGCCGCGTCGCTGCCCCCGATCGACACGGCGCGGTTCATCAAGTGGACCCGGATGGGGGTGACGAAGAACCCCCGCCACGGATTCCTCCTCAGCAAACTCGCCGAGGCCTACAGCGTCGCGGGACCGGTGGACAGCGCGCTCGCCGTAACCCAACGGCTCATGGCGGTGGATTCTTCCGACGTGACGCCGGTGCTCCGCGTGGCCAAGACCCTAGCCGACACGAGTACCAAGCGCGCGCGTGACGCGATGACGCTGATCCCGTACATCGAGCGGCTGGGCACTGCTGACGACAAAGCCAACATGGGTGCGATCCTCGCGGGGGCGGGAGTACCGCTGCTCTCCGGGACGCCGGACTATCCGCTGGCGGCGGACCTGAGCCGCGCGGCGCTCAAGCTTCTCCCGCCCGACAGCCGCACTGCTCAGCTGGCCAACTTCGTGCTCGGCCTGTCCACCTTCCAGACGATGGTGGCGATGGACGCGGACGCCATTGCCCAGAAGTCCTGCCCCCTGGCCCAGCAGATGAAAGCCCTGATGGCCGAATCGGCGCCGGCCCTCCAGGCGGGACGGTCGATCAACGAAGGGGTGGTGGCACCGAGAATCCAGGCGCTCGACCAGTTCACCACCCACATCAATTCGATCATCAAAGCGTATTGCAAATGAGGGGCGGCCCCTCTAAAATGAGGGGCTTCGCACCGGGGGCTGTAGCTCAGCTTGGTTAGAGTGCCGCACTGTCACTGCGGAGGTCGCGGGTTCGAGCCCCGTCAGCCCCGCTCTGGATGCGCCAGCCTTCACCCCGTCCGGCAATCGGGCGGGGTGAAGGCTTTGAGGGGGGAGCAGTAAGGTGAGCGAGCCGACGATGAACGCGTACCATCAGCCCGTCCTGGTCAAGGCGGTGCTGGAGGCTTCCCGGGGCGCCCGGAGAGCGGTGGATGGGACGCTGGGCGATGGCGGGCATGCCGAAGCGCTCCGCGCGGCCGGGGTCGAGCTGCTGGCGATCGACCGCGACCCCGACGCGATCCGCACCGCCAGGTCTCGGCTGGGCGATGAAGGCATCCGGTATCTGGAGGCGTCGTTCGCAAGCGACGAGGCGCTCGCCGAAATCGCCGATTTCCGTCCCGACTTCATTCTGCTCGACCTCGGGGTCTCTTCCCGCCAGCTCGATCAGGAAGACCGGGGATTTACCTTCCGGCCCGGGGCTCCGCTCGACATGCGAATGGGTCCGGACGGACCCACGGCGGCCGACCTGCTCAATACCACCGACAAGGACACCCTGCGGGAGTGGCTCGCCGACTGGGGTGACGAGCGCCGGGCCCATCGCCTGGCCGGTGAAATCGTCCGGCGACGGGAACGCGAGGCGTTCGTCACCAGCGATGATCTGGTGAACGCCATCCGCGGCGTCCTGGGGCCCCGCTCCGGGCCCGACGATTTCGCCCGGATCTTCCAGGCCCTCCGCATCGCGGTGAACGACGAGCTTCACGGCCTGGTGGAAGCGCTGCCCGCGCTCCGGGACACGCTGGTGCCGGGCGGGACGCTCGCCGTCATCAGTTATCATTCGGGGGAGGATCGCGTCGCCAAGCACGCTTTCCACGAATGGAGCCGCTCCTGCATCTGTCCTCCCCAGCAACCGGTGTGTACCTGCCGGGGACGCCCGCTCGGAACCGCCGCGCCCCGCAGCGGCGTCGTACCGGATCCGGACGAGATCGCCGCCAATTCACGCGCCCGGAGCGCACGGCTCCGGATGTTCCGGACCGCGCATGAGACTTAAGGGCCGTCACTGGTTCTTTCTCTGGCTGATGCTCTTTCTGGGCACCGCGCTGGCGATCGCCACGCGGCAGAGCAAGGGACTCGCGACCGCCCGGCAGCTCCGCATCCTGCAGGACCGCCGCATCGAGCTCGAAGGCAAACGGACCGAGCTCCTTCGCCGGATCGGAGAGCTCACCAGCCGCGATGTCCTGGTGCCGCGGATGGAGCAGGCCGGGATGCACCTCCCGTCCGAATCCGAAAACATCCTCATCACGCTCGATAGTCTCGTGGCCGGTGCCGGCCGGGGCCGCTGATGGCCAAACCGGTCGCGCGCATCGTGGCTCTGCAGGTTGCGCTCGGCGCCGGCCTCCTCCTGGTGGTGGGGCGGGCGGGATATCTCCAGCTGGTGAAGGGCGCGGAGTTTGCCCGGCAGGCGCGTGCCCAGCGCACCGTCACCGTCGAGCTGCCGGCGCGCCGCGGGACAATCTACGATCGCAACGGCAGTCCGCTCGCAGTGTCGGAGCCGGTCTACCGGGTCCAGATTTCGGTAAAGGAGGTACGGGACACCGCGGCGCTCCTGCGACGCGCATCCCGAGCGCTGCGCGTTTCGCAGGCGTCGCTGCTGCGCCACTTCCGCCGAGGCGCCGAGAATCTCTACCCCTATTTCCACGGTCCCTACAAGGAGTCCGCCATCGCGCCGCTGCGGGGCATGCGCGGCGTCCGCTTCCACACCGCGTACAGCCGCGGGTATCCCAACGGGCGGCTTGCCGCGCCGGTCATCGGCGCCGTCTCACTCGAAGAAGGCCGGGGACAGTCGGGCCTCGAGCGCTCACTCGACTCGATCCTCGCCGGCCGGCCCGGAGAGACCATCGACCTGAAGACGCCGGGCGGCCACCGGTTCGAGTCACCCGACCGCCTGGTGCGCGAGCCGGTACCCGGTCACGACGTCGTGCTGACGATCGACGCCGAGCTGCAGGAGATTGCCGAGAACGCCCTCGCCAAGGCGCTGGTCGAGTACCAGGCGGAAAGCGGCGATGTGGTATTCTTGGACCCGCGCACCGGCGAATTGCTCGCGCTCGCGTCGCTCACCCGGTCGGGCCCGGCCGGGAACGCCACGGTCTTCACCAGTCCGTTCGAGCCCGGGTCCACCGCCAAGCCCTTTACCGCGGCGGCGCTGCTCGCGCTCAACCGGGTCACGGAGTCCGAAACGGTGTCCGGCGAGAACGGGAAGTGGATCTATCCGACCCGGGGGCGGGCAACTCGCACCGTCGAAGACACCCACGTCGAAAAAGAGCCGATGAACCTGGCGCGGGTGATCCAGGTCTCGAGCAACATCGGCATCGGGAAGTTCTCCAGGAAACTGCGGTGGGAGGAGCAGTACGACATGTTGCGCGCCTTCGGGTTCGGCGCCCTCACCGGCGTTGAGTATCCGTCGGAGGCCGGCGGAGTGCTGATCCGGCCGCACAAGTGGGATCCCGGATACGATGCCGAGAGCATCGCCATGGGGTACCGGATCCAGATGACCCCGTTGCAACTCGCCCTCGGATACGCCGTCTTCGCGAACGACGGCGTGCTGATGGCTCCCACCCTGGTCCGTGAAATCCGGAGCATCGACCGGAAGACGCTCTACAAGACCGAACCGGAGGTGGTACGCCGGGTGATTCCCGCGGCGGTCGCGGCCCGGATGCGCGAATACCTCGGGATGGCGGCCGGGGTGTCCGGCACCGGGAGCCAGGCCCAGGTCCGCGGCGGCATTCTCGGCAAGACGGGCACCGCGCGCCAGGCGGTGAACGGCAGCTACGCCTCGGGAGTGTACCGCGCCTCATTTGTCGCGATCTATCCGGCCAAGGACCCCCAGCTGGTCGCGGTCGTGACGATCGAGAATCCGCGGGGCGCCTACTACGGCGGGCAGACCGCGGCACCGGTCACCGCCTCGATGTTCAAGCAGGCGCTTTCCGCGCGGCACAGCGTGATCGACCGGAGCGTGATCGCGGAGAAGGCGCACGGGCGCACCGGCGCAAAGGCGCAAAGTGGGGGCACCGCAGAAGCTGACGACCTGAATGAATCGGCGGCGTCGGTACGGCTGCCGGTGCGCGACCGCCCGGTCAAGACCTCGCTGGTGCTGGTGCCGGAAGTCGCCGGGCGAGCCATCCGCAGTGCGGTGTTCGCCGTGCATCAGCGCGGCCTGCGCGCAAGGGTCGAGGGGAGCGGCCGCGTCGTAACGAAAAGCCTGCCCGCCGCCGGCGACTCGCTGGCGCTCGGCCGGACCGTGGTGCTCTACGTCTCCTCATCCAGGACTCCGTGAGTAATTCACTCGAGCTGGTGTCCGCCCTGCGGCGGGCCGGCCTCCTCCGCTCCGCGCCATCTCCGCTGCCCGACGTGACCGGCCTGACGACCGACAGCCGGGGTGTCGGGCCGGGCGCCCTGTTCATCGCGATGCGCGGGTCGCAGGTGGACGGACACCGTTACATCTCCGACGCGGTGAGCCGGGGCGCCGCCGCGGTCGTCGTCGAATCACCCCAGGACACCCCCGCGCCACAGTTCGTGGTACAGGACGCTCGGCGGGCGGCGATTGTCCTCGCGCGGGCCTGGTTCGGCGATCCCGCCGCGGGAATGTTGCTGGTGGGCATTACCGGCACCAACGGCAAGACGACGACGACCGCGCTGGTTCGTCATCTCCTCAACCGGGACGGCGATGCCGGCAGCATCGGAACCCTCGGCGCCTTCGACGGCGCGGGGCGAAGTGTACCCTCCGTCGCCGGGTCGCTCACGACGCCCGGTCCGGTGGATTTGCAGGCGACCTTCGCGCTGCTCCGGGAGGCCGGCATCGGCCGGGTGGCGATGGAGACCTCGTCGCACAGCCTCGACCAGGGCCGGCTCGACGGACTGGTCTTTCAGGCGGCGGTCTTTACCAACCTGACCCGCGATCATCTGGACTATCACGTCACCATGGAGCAATACCTGGCCGCCAAGCTCAAGCTCCTGGGACTTCTCGCGAAGGACGCGGTCGTAGCCTCGAACGCCGACGATCCGGTCTGGGCGGTGATCTCCCGCACTGGAAACTCCGTCACCTTCGGTCAGCACCCCGACGCCGACCTTCGCGCGGTCGACCCGGTGCTCGAGTCCACCGGAAGCCGCTTCCGGGTCGAGGGGCGCTTCGGGACGAGGGAGATCTCCCTCCCGCTTCCGGGCGAATTCAACATCTCGAATGCGCTGGCGGCGGCCGCGGTGGCGCTGGGTCTCGGCATGCCGCTCGGGGAAGTGGCTGAGCGGCTCGCCATCGCGCCCCAGGTTCCCGGCCGGATGGAGCGGCTGCTCGCCGAGCCGTTCGCCGTCGTTCGCGATTATGCCCACACCCCCGACGCGCTGGAGCGCGCCCTGGAGGCGCTCCGTCCCCTCACCAGCGGCCGCCTGATCGTGCTCTTCGGGTGTGGCGGCGACCGTGATCGGGGCAAACGCCCGCTCATGGCGCGGAGCGCCGGCGCGCTTGCCGACCTCACCGTGCTGACCTCCGACAATCCACGGACCGAGCGCCCGGAGTCGATCATCGACGAGGTGATGGCCGGGCTTCCCCCTGGTGCGGAACATCTCCGGATCACCGACCGTCGCGAGGCGATCGCGCGGGCGCTCTCGCTGGCGCGCCCCGGCGATACGCTGCTCCTCGCCGGGAAGGGACATGAGACCTATCAGGTGATCGGCAAGGAGTATCGGCCGTTCGACGAGAAGGCGATCGTGACGCAGCTGATGGGGGAAGGGGGAAGGGGCAAAGGTGCGCTGGACTGACCGCGCGGTGCGCGCCGCGCTGGGGCTTTCCGGGCCAAGCACCGACCTGGCGTACTCCGGTATTTCGACCGACTCCCGCGCGATCGTGGAGGGATCGCTCTTCGTGGCCCTCAAGGGTGACCGGTTCGACGGGCACGAGTTCCTGGAGCAGGCGGCCCTGGCGGGCGCCCGGGGGGCCGTCGTCCGGCGCGGCACCGAGCGGGTTCCCGGTCTGGTGCTGTACCACGTCGGGGATACGCTGCACGCCCTTGGCGAGCTGGCCCACGCCCGCCGCAAGGCGATCCCCGGCCCGGTCGTCGCGATCACCGGGACCAACGGCAAGACCTCCACCAAGGAGATGGTGGCCGCCGCGCTCCGGACCCGCTATCGGCTCACCGCGACCCGGATCAACCTGAACAACCTGATCGGCGTGCCGCTCACCATCCTCGAGGCTCCGGACGATGCCGAGGCGCTCGTGATCGAGGCGGGGGCCAATCTCAAGGGCGAGATGGCGCGGCACCGCGAGGTCATCGAGCCGAGCATCGCGGTGATTACGAATGTCGCGGCGGGGCACCTCGAAGGCTTCGGCAGCAGCGACGGCGCGCTCATGGAAAAGCTTGCGCTTACGGACGGGGTGCCGCTCGCGGTGGTCGGCCTCGAGCCGCCCACGCTGCCCGAGCTGGCGCGGCGGCGTGCCCGGCGGGTCATCAGCGCGGGGCTTGCGGGAGCCGATCGCACGCCCGCCAAGGTCGAGCTCCTCCCCGACGGTCGTCCCCGCCTCACCATCGGCACCCACGTCTTCGCGGTGGACGCGCGGGGTCGCCACCAGGCCGCGAATGCGATGCTGGCGTGGACGGTGGCGGAAGCGCTCGGCCTCGATCCCGAGCGCGTCGCGCGGAGCCTCGAGACTCTCGATGTGCCGGGAGGCCGGGGCGAGATGGTCCAGATGGGCGGGATCACCGTGCTCAACGATGCCTACAACGCGAACCCCGCTTCGTTTCGCGCCGCGATCGAGCTGGCGCGCGCGCTGCGGGGCACCCGGAAGCTGGTCTTCGTGGCCGGGACGATGCGGGAGCTGGGCGGTGCGTCGCCCACGCTGCACGCCGAGATCGCGTCGGCGCTCGTCACGCTCAAGCCCGACCTCCTGGCCGTGATCGGAGAGTTCGTGCCGGCGCTCGAGCCGTACCGCCCGGCGCTGGGTGCGCGGCTGCTGACCGCGCCGGATGCCGCCACGCTCTCGCCACTGCTTGCCGCGCGCATCGATGGTGACGAGCTGGTCGTGCTGAAGGGGAGCCGGGGCGTTGCATTGGAACGTCTCCTCCCTGATCTTGCGGCACGCGCGTCGTCCCCCATGACTTGAGGCGCCATGCTGTATCATCTCCTGGCTCCCCTCGCTCACAAATACCTGATTTTCAACCTCTTCAACTACATCAGTTTTCGGGCGGCCGGCGCGATGCTCACCGCGCTGCTGCTCGCGTTCGTGGTGGGGCCGTCGATCATCGCGCGGCTCAAGGCAAAGAAGATCGGCCAGGTGATCCGGTCCGAGGGGCTGGCCAGCCACCAGGGCAAGCGGGGCACGCCCACGATGGGCGGGATGATCATCATTCTCGCGACTGTCATCCCGACACTGCTCTGGGCGCCGCTCACCAACCGGTTCGTCATCGTCGCGATGCTGGCCATGCTCTGGACCGGCGCGATCGGCTTCATTGACGACTATCTCAAGATCGTCGAGGGAAAATCCCGCGGGCTGGTGGCCAAGTGGAAGCTGGTCGGGCAGGTAAGCTTCGGTCTGGCGCTCGGGCTGTATCTCCTCAACTTTCCGGTCGTGTCTCCGGAGACGATCCCTGCCGCCGCCACGACCGTCCCGTTTTTCAAGTTTACGCTGGTCCGGTTCGCGCCGTGGCTCTATGTCACGTTCGTGACATTCGTGGTTTCCGGCACCAGCAACTCGGTGAACATGACCGACGGGCTCGATGGGCTGGCGGCGGGCCTCAGCGCGATCGCCGCGGCGGCGTTCGCGTTCTTCGCGTACGTCTTCGGCCGGGTGGACGCGACCACGTATCTCCAGTTCTACTATCTCCCCGGCGCGGGCGAGCTCACCGTCTTCTGCGCCGCGCTCATGGGGGGCGCGCTCGGCTTCCTCTGGTTCAACGCGCATCCGGCCCAGGTCTTCATGGGTGATACCGGGGCACTCGCCATCGGAGGCGCGCTCGGTACGGTCAGCATTCTGCTCAAGGCGGAGTTCCTGCTGGTGATCATCGGAGGGGTGTTCGTCGCGGAACAGCTGTCGGTCATGATCCAGATGGGGACCTACAAGTGGTTCAAGCGCACCCGGGGGCGGGAGTACGCCGACGCGCACCGGGTATTCCGGATGGCGCCGCTGCACCATCACTTCGAAAAGAAGGGATGGGCGGAGACCGCGGTGGTGACGCGCTTCTACATCCTCGGCATTCTCTGCGCCCTCGTCGCCTTCGCGACGCTCAAGCTGCGCTGATGTCGGGCCGGGAGACCGCGGTGATCGGGCTCTTGCGGAGCGGTTCGGCGGTAACGCGGCTGCTGCGTCGCGCCGGGCGCGCGGTTTACGCGTCCGACGCCGGCCGCTCGCCGGTGCTCGAGCAGGCCGCGACCGAGCTGCGCGCGCTGGGTGCGGACGTGGATCTGGGCGGGCACGACCTGGCGCGCATCGCTCGTGCCGAGCTCTGCGTGGTATCACCCGGGGTCCCGCCCGACGCGCCCCCGCTCGTGGCCGCGCGGAGCGCCGGTGTGCCGGTGCGGGCCGAGGCCGATCTCGGACTGGAGGCCCTCGAGGGAGTGCCCTACGCCGCGGTGACCGGCACCAACGGCAAGACGACCACGACGGCGCTGATCGGCCACCTGCTGGTCTCGGCGGGATGGCAGGCCGTCACGGCGGGTAACATCGGGACGCCGCTCTCCCAGGTCGCGCTGGGGCGAACCCGGCCGCAGGCGATGGCGGTCGAGCTCTCCTCGTTTCAGCTCCACGATATGACCGCGCTCCGGCCGCG
>Ga0184615_10000211_pt1 | contig 36912 bp, 32 predicted proteins | sample PLM4_65_coex_FD_133134 | JGI IMG/M metagenome (GOLD analysis project Ga0184615, IMG submission 133134) | Groundwater sediment microbial communities from an aquifer in East River, Colorado, USA - PLM4_65_coex | ecosystem: Environmental > Terrestrial > Soil > Riparian zone | place: USA: East...
CCTCGCGCGTCAGCGCCACAACCTCCACGCCAGCAGCCCGATCCCGAGCAGGACCGCCGCCAGGGTGCCGTGTTCGTCGTTGCGGATGAAGGCGTCCCATCGCCAGGGTTGACGGTCGCGGGCAGGGTACGGCGTGAGGCGGGGCAGGTAGCCCGGCACCGCGCGGTCGTAGCGCGTCCAGCTCTCCCCGAAGCGTTCCCGGAGCCGGCCGGACTCGCGGCGCTGCTTGAACGGCGCGTAGTAGACCGCAAAGACGGCGAGGCCGATTGCGAGCAGCACCCAGTTCGACGCCATGATGCAGAGCCCGACCATGATCAGCAGCGTGCCCAGGTAGAGGGGATTTTTCACGAACGCGTAGGGCCCGCTGGTCGTCACCCGCTCGTTCTTATAGAGGTGGCCGGCGGCCCAGACCCGGATCGCCTCGCCGGCCAGAGTCGCGACCAGCCCCGCAACGAACAGCGCGGGGACCGGCTTGGCCCACCAGATCAGACCGATCGCGAGCAGGTACACCGGAACGGTCTTCGCGGTGACCTTTCGTTTCATGGCGTTCAACGACAGGGTCGAATCCATCTTCCTCCCGCCTCTCCGCCCGCGGCGCAGGCGCAGCGAGTATAGGAAAACGCCCCTCAAAATTCAACTCTAGCGTGACGGCCGCTTGTTGGTGCCGTTTTACGGACGAATGCTGCTTCCCGTCTAGCGTGACGGACGAATGCTGCCTCCCGTCTAGCGTGACGGACGAATGCTGCCTCCCGTCTAGCGTGACGGACGAATGCTGCCTCCCGTGCGGCGCGGCCGCGGGCCGAGCGCGGGACGTCGTCGCGACCTTGACTTTCCCGGCGGGCGATTTGTACAGTACCGCCATCCGCGGCGGCCGGGTGGGGCTCATGACGCTTCGCATTCCGAAAATCATCCCGTTGTTCCCCCTTCCCGACCTGGTCTTCTTTCCCCACGCCTATCTGCCTCTTCACATCTTCGAGCCGCGCTACCGCGCGATGGTCCGCGACGCGCTCGAGGGCGACCGCATCATCGGGATGACCCTGCTCCGGGACGGATGGGAAGAGCTCTACTACGGCAACCACGCGCCGATCCACCCGGTGGGCTGCGCGGGGCGGATCACTGCGGTGCAGAGCATGGACGGCGGGCGGTTCAACATCACGCTCTTCGGGCTCACCCGGTTCACCGTGCGCGACCAGTTCTGCGACGCCCCCTACCGGCAGGCCTGGGTCGAACCGTTCCACGAGGGCGATGCGTCATGCCCGCTTCCGCCGGGCCTGAAAAACGATCTCCGCGGCCTGGTGCGGGAGTTCGGACGGCTCATCGGCCACGCCTCGCAAGTCGAGGTCTTCCTGAAACGCATCGTCGACGAGCCCGCCTTCCTCAACCTCTGCTGCGCCGAACTCCCCTTCACCCCCGTCGAGAAACAGCTCTTCCTGGAATCCGTCAACACGACCCAGCAGGCCAAGCGCCTGATCGAGATGCTCCGGTTCAACGTCGACCACCTGGCCCGGAATTCCGCCTCAACCAAAAACGTGGGTTTTTCCTGAGGAGACGACATCATGGCGGAACAACCTCAACCCATCCTGAAGGAAGGCGATCCCGCTCCGGATTTCTCGCTCCCGGCGAGCACCGGGCGGACCGTCTCGCTGAGCGAGTTTCGCGGCAAGCGGGTCGTGGTCCTGTACTTCTACCCCAAGGACGACACGCCGGGATGCACGATGGAGGCCTGCGGGTTTCGGGACATCGCGAAGGAGTATGAGCGCGCGGGGGCGGCGATCCTCGGCGTCAGCCTGGACAATTTGAACTCGCACCAGAAGTTCGTCGACAAGTTCTCGCTCCCCTTCCCGCTCCTGAGCGACGAGAACCAGGCGGTCTCCAGGGCCTACGGCGTGTACAAGCTCAAACAAATGTACGGAAAGGAATACTGGGGCATCGAACGCACGACCTTCCTCATCGACACCAACGGCACCATCCTCAAGATCTATCCCAAAGTCAGGGTCGACGACCACCACCACCAGGTGTTGAAGGACATCAAGGCGCGGTAGGACGAACCAACCCTTCAAGTATCCCGCGCACTTCTCTTCCGATCGCCTCGGGGGCGCACCGCGCCGCGAACGTGCGGCGCGCGCCGGCCGCCAGGCGCGCGCGGAGGGCGGGGTCGCGCGCGAGCGCCAACAGCCCCGCGGCCAGCGCGTCGGGATCGGCCGGCGGGCAGAGCCACGCGTCCTCCCCGTGGGTGAGCAGCTCGCGCGCCGCCGGCGTGTCGGCGGTGATCACCGGCTTGCCGGCCGCAAGCGCGTCGAAGACCTTGGAGGGGATCACCCGCCGCGCCTTCTCGCTCCCCCCGAACACGCCGAGGCACACGTCGGCGTCGGCCAGCTCGCGGGCCAGTTCCTCGCGTCCCACCCAGCGTCCGACCAACTCGACCCGCGTCAGGTTCAGCCGCGCCACCGCCTCCGCCGTCGCCTCGAACTCCTGGCCGCGCCCGATCAGGCGCACCTCGATCGGCGGCTCGGCGCCCCGCAGCCGCTCGGCCGCCGCGACAATCGTCCCCGTCCCGTGCAGGGGAATGAACGTCCCGACAAAGAGCGCGCGGCACGGCGCGTGTTGAACGGCACCAACAGGCGGCCGCGGAGGATGGGATGAGGAGGGAACGGCCGCGCGGTCCGAGCCGACGAACACGCGGTGAAACCGCTCGGGCGGAAGGCCGAATTCCGATGCGAAATAGTCGATGTGCGCCCGGGTGTCGAGAAAGACGAGGTCGGCCGCGCGGCACGCGAGCCGGTCGAGGCCCCGGATCGCGCGGGCGAGCGCGGACCCCGGCGCGACGAGCCGCCGGTCGTCGACCAGCGTGTCGTGCAGGGAGAGCAGCGCGTTGAGGACCACCGGCCGCCGCGTCAGGAGGCGCGCGAGCAGCACGTCGACGTGGCCCAGATACCCGACGATCACCACGTCGGCGGGCGGCCCCGTCGCCCACCGCCACGCCAGGCGACCCCACGCCAGCGCCCACGCGGCCGCCAGCCGGAGCCGCCCCGTCAGGCGGCGCGGGGCGTTCCACTTCGAGGCGCCCGGATCGCCGGCGACGTCCCACAGACCGACCCGGCATTCCCACACGGTCGCGCCCGCGCGCCGCAGCCCCTCGATCAGCACGCGGTTGACCGGGTAACCTTCCCCCATCGAATAGGTTCCGAAGTAGCAAACTGTCAGACCGTTCTTCGAACCCCGCTCCATCGTATTCCCAGTTTTTATTTACTTCGTCACTTTTAGGTGCGTGTCTGAGGGGTGAGAACCTGTTCAGGAGGGGTCAGATGCAAGGCGGAGGGAGGCCTTGCGCGCGGAGCGTACTGAGTCGTACGTGAGCACGCAAGGCCGACCGACAACGCCGCAGATGGCCCCTCATGGACAGGCTCTAGGGTTCGTCGTCGCGCTCAAGCGCCTCGGTCCGCTCGAACCGCATCTGGGCGATCTGCTCCGACACCAGGCCCATCAGGAAAATGATGACGGCGTTGATGAAAAGCAGCGCCGACATGTTGGTGAAGCGGTGGGACTCGAGGTAGGTGTAGACGTAGTAGCCCAGGCCGATGAGAAAGACGAACGCGCTCACCGGCGCGAAGACCTTGATCGGCGCGTACAGCGTGGCGATTTTGAACATGATGATCAGAAACCGGACGCCGTCGCGCACCGGGCGAAGCTTGCTCCGGCCCCCGCGGCGGGAGGTGACGATCGGGACGAACGACACGCTGTGCCCCGCGCGGATCATCGCCATCGTCAGCGTCGTGGGGTACGAGAACGCGTTGGGCAGCAGGTAGATGAACCGCCGCGCCATCCGGGTCTTGACCGCGCGAAACCCCGAGGTGGTGTCGAGGATCGGGCGGTTCGTCAGGTAACTGGCGAAGAGGTTGTAGAACCGGTTGGCGAACCGCCGGTGCACGTCGCTCTGCGAGGCCCCGGTGCGCGCGCCCACCACCATGTCGACAGGCCCCAGAGGCTCGAGCAACCGGGGGATGTCGTCGGGGTTGTGCTGGCCGTCCCCGTCCATCATGACCAGGATCGTCCCGCGCGCGAGGCGGAGGCCGGTCTTGACCGAGGCACCGTTGCCTATGCGGTAGGGGTGGCGGACGACCGTCGCGCCCGCTCGCCGCGCGAGGTCGCCGGTGCCGTCGTCCGAGCCGTCGTCCACCACGAGGATCTCGTCGTCGGGGGCGACCACCCGCCGCGTCTTCGCGACGAGGTCGCCGATGTTCATCGCCTCATTGTATGCCGGGATGACGACGGTGACGCGGGGCGTGGTCTGGGAATCGGGCATCGTGGGGGAAGGCTAAACGATCACTCCGCAAAAATCAACAGACGCGCCCCGGCCGCGTCACCGGGTCCCCGAAGACGAGGCGCGTCTGAAGCGCTCGTCACACTCCCGGGGGGTGAGCACGGCCATACCGGCTCGCGCCCTGACCGGGTAGTGGCGAATGTTTCCCGTCACCAGCGCGTCGGCCTCGGCGGCAAGCGCCACCTCCAGAAACGGTTCGTCGTCCCGGTGCGGCAGACGCACCGCGAGCGGCTGCGCCGTCACGGCGCGCGCCTGCAGGGCGATGACGCGCAGGACAACGTCGACGTCGGCCGCCGAGAATCCGAATTCGGGTCGGGTGAGCACGTCGCGATATTCCGCGAGGAGCCGGCCATCCACCGCGAGGGCGAGGTGACCGGCGACGGCCGCATCCACGAAACGGGTCGGAGGGCCGTAGGGCGAGAGGAATGCCGACACGACGACGTTCGTGTCCAGGACGACGATCAACGAGCCCGGCCGCGCCGGACTGCCGACACCGCGGCGTCGATGCGGCGAGGCGGCAGCCGATCGAGCCCGCGCCGACGGGCTGCCTGCCGCATGCGATCCAGGACCATCTGAGCCCGGGCGCGCCGCAACGCGAGAATCGCGTCTTCGACGGTGTCTTCCGCGACCCCCGTCAACAGCGCGACCGGCTTGCCGTTGGCCGTCACGACGATTTCACCCTCGGTTTCCAGTTGTTCCCACACCCGTCCGGGCCTCAATCTGAGATCGCGAGCCGTCACAAACTTCATGGGACCTCCCCTCGTTCGTCTCTCGGCATGGTCACGTCGAGAGCTACATGAAGGCGACAGGATCGCACCCAAAATATCAACACGTCCGCCATTCAGAGAGCCTTCCTCGCCCGTAGCAGCCACCCCCACCCCACCGGGAGCGCGCCGAAGAGGCCGTCCACGCGGAAGACGGCGCCCAGGAGGGCGGACACGGCGCGCCGGGACGCGGACGGCGCCTCGACGGCGGCCCGTTGCTCGGCGATCGAGCGCCGGCTCGCGCGGCGGGCCCATGGCAGGAAGACGAGACGGTGATACAGCAGCACGGTGGGGAACCCCCACGGGCGGACGCGCTCGACGACGAATCCCGCGCGCGTAAACAGCGCCGCCAGCTCGCGGCGACGGTAGCGCCGGACGTGGCCCGCCCACTCGTCGGTGAAATCCCACAGCGCGGGGTGCGCGGGCACCGAGACCACCACGCACCCGCCGGGGCGCAGCACCCGGTGGTATTCCGCCGCCGCGCGGGCGTCGTCGGCCACGTGCTCCAGCACCTCGCCCGACACCACGGCGTCGACCGACGCCGTGGGCAGATCCAGCGCGGTCACGCTCCCCGGACCGATCGACACCCGGTCGCCCACCCCCGCCGCCTCGGCCCTGGCGCGCGCGGCCGCGACGAAGTCGGCCGAGGCCTCCACGCCGATCACGCGATAGCCCCGTCGGGCGAGCGCCACGGCCAGGCTGCCGCCCCCGCACCCCGCGTCCAAAATCGTCGCGCCCGGCGGCACCGCCGCCGCGAGCATCCCGACGAGCAACGATTCACGGTACGCGTGCCGCGGCCCCGCGATCTCCACGCTGCCCCAGCGGATCGTCGGCGCGTCGCCCGGCGTCATCGCGGCCCCATCGCCCGGTAGACCCCGTCCCAGGATGGCTGTGTAGCAACCCTGGAAGACGTGGCCCACGGTGGCATAGCGACGGTTGTAATACTGCAGGTAGCTCTGGTGCAGGCCCTGGAGGATGTGGGACAGTGGGACCATCTGCATCTCGATGAGGTGAGATGGTCGAGCATCGCGTGAGGGCTAGACGATCATCGGCGAAAAATCAACGCCGGCTGGGGGCGCCCCGCGGCGCGACGTCTTTGGCGGCGGGCTGCACCGACATGTTCCTCAACTCGCTCGCCGCCGCCAGGCACCAGACGATCTTTGAGAGCAAGACAACCGGAAACGTGTACCAGTACCGCAACAATCGAGGATGCAACAAGAAGATGCGAGCGGAGACCCACACGGCGATCATCGGGGATAAGAACAAAAGGGGCAGGGGATGGTACAGCACCCGCGGGGTCTTCAGAAGCGCAGCGTACCGATGGCGGATGCCGATCGACTGCCGAGCCCAGATCGCCGAGTGTCGGAGAACGGACCGAAACGAATTCCTCTCTGGCCGGTGCGTGACCAGGGCTGACGGTTCGAAGTAGAGACCATATCCGCCCTCCCGTATCCTCATAATGAGATCGAAGTCCTCTCCCGCGGCCCCGGGAAACCGTTCGCTGAACTTCCCGACTTTTACAAGAAGGGCCTTCGAGACGCACATATTGGCGGTATGGATGTTGAAGTCCACCGCTAGGCGGGGACGGCCGTTGGGATACAGCCCGTAGAAGTGGGAGACGTTGTCACAGAGCGTCCAGAAGTTGCGGTCTGAGAACGTCACGCCACCCCCGACGATTGGGTAGCCCTCGCGGTAGCACCGAAGCAATCGGGCCATCCAATCCTCGTCCGGAATGCAGTCGGCATCGAGAAAGAAAATGACCTCGCCCCGCGCCGCCTCGATACCCCGGTTCCTGGCCTCGCCCGCGTTGAGATCCCGCTCCGAGCGGAGAAACCTCACCCGCTCGGTCTCCCGGACCAGCCCGTGCCGATCCCGCCCCACCACGATGACCTCGTAGGCTCCATCGAGCCCCGCCTGACGCTCCAGAGCGTCCAGCACGTCTCCGATGCGAGGGGAGTGCAGGTTGGGAACGACGACGGAGTATCGCGTGGCACGGTCCATCTTTTAAGACGTCATTGCTACGTGGTCTCCCTGAGCAAGCGCTCGTACAATTTCACGCGCGCCTGGGCGACGGTCGCGCCATCCCCAGCCTCCACTCGGCCGTCACGGTAGCAGCGTGAAACCCAGGAAGTCAAGTCAATACGGGCTGTTGCGGTGTGTACGCCCAACCCTTCGTGATGGCGTGGCTCGGGGTCGCAGGGTGCCCTCACCCTTCCTGCAGGAGGGCCCTGAAGTAGTCGATCGTCCGCGGCAGGCCCACGTCGAGGCCGATGGTCGGCTCCCACCCCAGCACGCGCTTCGCCAGCGTGATGTCGGGTTGACGCTGCTTCGGATCGTCGTGGGGTAGGGGGCTGAACACGATCTTCGCCGACGAGCCGGTGAGTGCGATCACCTTCTTCGCGAGCTGCAGGATCGTGAATTCCCCGGGGTTGCCCAGATTGATCGGCCCGGTCATGTCGTCGGGGCTCGCCATCAGGCGGATGAGCCCCTCCACCAGGTCGTCGACGTAGCAAAAGCTCCGCGTCTGGCCGCCGTCCCCGTACACCGTCACGTCGCGGCCCTGCAGGACCTGCACGATGAAATTCGACACCACCCGGCCGTCGTTGGGGTGCATCCGCGGGCCGCAGGTGTTGAAGATCCGGGCGATCTTCACGCGCAGGCGGTGCTGTCGGTAGTAGTCGAAGCAGAGCGTCTCGGCGCAGCGCTTGCCCTCGTCGTAGCACGCCCGCGGCCCGATGGGGTTGACCCGCCCCCAGTACGCCTCGGGCTGCGGGTGGACCTCCGGGTCGCCGTAGACCTCCGACGTGGACGCCTGGAGGATCTTGGCCTTGACCCGCTTGGCCAGCCCCAGCATGTTGATCATCCCGTGGACCGAGGTCTTGGTGGTCTGCACGGGGTCGTGTTGATAGTGGACGGGCGAGGCCGGGCAGGCGAGGTTGTAGATCTCGTCGACCTCGACGTAGAGCGGGAAACACACGTCGTGCCGGACGAGCTCGAACCGCGGGTTGCTCAAAAGGTGCGCCACGTTCGCGCGCCGCCCGGTGTAGAAGTTGTCAACGCAGAGCACCTCGCACCCGTCCGCGAGCAACCGCGCGCAGAGGTGCGAGCCGATGAACCCCGCGCCCCCCGTCACCAGCACCCGCTTGGCCACCAGATCACGCATTGCCGAAACCCCTCGTGAGGAGTCGGTCAAGAATGCCGGCGAGGCTTGGCAGCAACGGCCGAAGCTCGTGCGTGATGGGCGCGGAGGTCACCATGCTCGAAAATCCCCTTGAACAATCGCCATTCCTTCGGACCGGGCCTCGAATGTCAAGCCGGCCATCCTCAGCAAGGAAAAGTTGCTGTCTCCTTTTTTGGAACCCGGTGGAACGACGAGATCCGCGAGCGCCGCCGCGTCGTGTAGATACAGAAGCTTGCGACGAGCGATCTAGACGAGCGATCTAATAGAGTTCGACCGGGAATCGACGGACTTCCTTGGAACGCCGGTCCTCGAACAGATTCGCGGCAAGGTGATTACCGAATCCTCTATACGGTTGACGACGAGCGCCGCGTAGTCACGATCTTTCGCGTCCAACATCGACGAGACGTCTACCGATAAACCAGGATCGAGGCGACCTCGGAACCCCCGAGAAGAGGAGATGTTCCCTGCCACCCGTCACCTGACAGGCAAGATCGGCAAGTCTGACACGGGCTTGGGGGCTGCTCGCGGGCGGCCCTATCGGGGCAGCCAGCCCAAGTCCTCCAGTTTCCGGATCACCTTCGCCGCGCTCTCCTCTACCGTCTCTCGATCCGTGGACACCACCACTTCGGGGTTGAGGGGCTCTTCGACCGTTCACGTAGAGCTCGACGAAACGCCCCACCATCTTCCTCACTTCGTCGCGGACTTCTCGGTAGGGAGAGATCGCCCCTACCGTGCCGCTCGGAATGCGGCAGGGCTGATCCGTCCGAACGAGCTGTGGGGAGACACCTGCCACCACAGGGCGCGGAACAGCGAGCCGACCACAGTATGGTCCGCCCGCACCAGAGCCGTCGCCAATCGACTCAAAAAGACCGCCGCGAACACCGGGATGAACGCCAACCAATGATACGCCGAGGCGTGCTTGCGCATGAAATACACCCAGTTCCGGGTTCGGTAGTAAGCCGTGATGGGATTGAGCCCCTTGCCGGAGCTCGCTTCCCCTTTGTGATAGACCACCGCCGCAGGCGCGCACACCACCCGATAGCCGAGACGACGGCCGCGGAAACACCAATCCACCTCGTCGTAGTAGGCGAAGAAGACGTCGTCCAGCAGGCCCACGCGCTCGATGAACTCGCGCGAGACCAAGATGGCGCAGCCGACGACATAAGCCACGTCACGAGGGTTGCGCCCGACGTCGCGATCCGGCTGCCCCGTCGCAATCCGCCTCACATTAAACCAGAGGCTCTGAGACTCTCCACACGAGTAGATCAGGTGGCGGTCGGGTTCGCACAGCACCTTCGGCCCCACAACCCCAATTGTCCGGTCCCCGCCCGCAACTCGGGTGAGCTCGGCGAGCACATCGGGGTCGACGATCGTGTCGTTGTTAAGGATCAGGACGTGGTCCGCGCCCCGGCGCAAGGCCCAGTGAATGCCCGCGTTGTTCCCGCCCGCGTAGCCGAGATTGCTCCCCGTTTCGATCACCTCGAGTCCGGGAAACCGCTTCGCCAAGGTGCCTGGTGAGCCGTCGGTGGAGCCGTTGTCAACGACGACGACCGTGAACCGGGGGTAGCGAAGGCGCTGGACCGACTCCACGCACCGGATCGTGTCGTCGCAGCGATTCCAATTCAAGATAACGACAATGACAAGCGGCACGTGCTCCTCGGCCATCACGACACGGAGGCTTTCGGACACGCCGGTGGCGACGTCGCCCTAAAAAGCAGCGCGCGGACCACGTCCCTCCCAGCCCCTTTCATGCCGGAAGAGTACCGGTGGTAGGAAGACGCACCTGGGATCAGGTCTTGAATCTTGCTGTCAAGCCCCCTTCGCACACATCGACCCGCTGCTCCGACACGTTCAACTCGACGCGCTCCACGGCTCCAGCAAGCCCAACAGGTGTCGGTACAGTTCGGTGTCGCGCACAGGAGGCCCTCCCGGTGAGTGAAGGCCCCCTCTATGGCAGAATTCTCACCCACGGAAAAGCCGGAAGAACCCTTTAAAGTAAGTCCTTTCTTGCATGGCAGAAGGTACGGCCCTCTTCGACCCACAGTTTTATAGGGGATAATCTCGCTTGACTTAGCCATATTTTCAGTTCATTCGGTGGGACCCCTCGAACGTGAGTGTTGTTCCCACATCTTTCTTCTGGACTAGATATATAGACCTCTCCTCCGAGTTTTAAGCATTCTTCTGCCTTAACTAGTACTGTTAACGGGTCAATTACATGCTCTAAGATTTCGGTACATAGAACATAGTCATACCGATCGCTTGTGAAGAACTCCTCGATCCACCCTTGAAATACCCTTATCCTATTCTGTACCTCATCGGGTAATTGTTTCTTATGTGCCTCAAAGATCGCTATTAAGGAACTGGACAGCTCAACCCCATCAATTTCAAATCCCTCCTGTCCATAATAAAGAAGGTTACAACCGTTATGCGAACCGAGTTCCAAGATTCTCCGGCCTGGCAATGGTCTAAAATAATTCATCCATTCTTCGCGCCAAACTGGGTTCTTATTTGCGTCAACAGTGCCGACCTCTTCATACAAGCGTCTATATTTGGCCCTGGATAAAAGGTGACTGAAGTCTGGGTCTTTCTTGATGTAGGTATACGAACGATACTCGTCGTCAACTTTTCGTACCCCTTGAATCGATTTTGTTTCAACACCGTCAATAATCGGCTTACGAATTCGCTCAAGTACATTCCGCAACATTACCACTATATTCCTTGCGATTGTTTGGGGTCTTTGCAATTTGGCACGCATGCTAATCTAAAGCCTCCTAGTGTAGTGTCCCAGTAATATCTTGACAATGACGCCTCAGGGTCGTAGGTTCTGGGACATGTGGGAGAACGGGCGCGACGACGCCCAGAAGAGCAGCGTCTGGACAAGGTCCTTGCCCGCCCCACCCTAAAGAGCGGTGGCAGATCGAGCGGTTCTTGACATGGATCACGCAACATCTGAAGCTCCGTGCCTTTCTCGGGACCAGCAAGAAACCCGTGCTCACGCAGATCCGGGTGCCGTTCTGTGAATGCCGCTACCCGATCCGGTCATGATGGTCAGCTCTCCTCGTGCCGTACTCTGTAGGTCCTAGCCGTTTCGTCCAAGCTGGACGGCATACAGTCGACGATAACACCTCCTCAGTATTCTCACCGCGTGGTAGGCTATTGAACTACACTTCTTGAACCACGAATTCTTCAGGAGGAGACGCACCATGTGCTCCGCAGGCTCGAGAGGGGTCGGGGGAGCCTGAGATCGGCTGAGCGCTTCGTCGCGGAGGCGGCGATAGAAAAACGCGATACTGCGATCCGCTTCGCGACCGTTGACCGATTCATTGCGTGGGATTTCAGCGCGAACAGTCGCCAGAAGATAGGACTCCAGTTTATCAATCGAGGGCTCCCATCTCCAGGCCGCCGCGGTTTCCTGACCGTTTCGAATCAGCCTGGCTCGCAGCTCCTTATCTTCAATCAAGCGTTTCACGGCCGCGCGAGCGCCGGCGATATCGAGCGGGTCGACAACGAGCGCGTTGTAGTCCGGAACGATGTATTCGTCATAACCACGCGCCCAGCCCACAACACACGCTCCGCCACAGGCCATCATTTCCAACGGAGGACCGGGAAATCCTTCGACACGGCTGAGTTTCAGCAACACGTCACAACTGGAGTACAGTCGCTTCATCTCGGATATCGGCACACTCTCAAAGAACCGATCAACCTTCCAACTACGAGGAGGTTTTCCGAACGAGCTAATACACCACACATCCACATCCAGGCCGCTCACCGCAGCAAATGCTTGCTCCATCCCTTTAAATGGCAGACCAATGGCTCCCTCGAGGAGAACACGGGGCCGATTCTCCCTCTTGGCAATCGGCTCAGACGGGTGGAACAAATTCGGGTCGACGCCGTTCGGAACCAGTCCCGCCGCGTGACCAAATTCATCGCACAACCATTTCTGTATCCACTTCGCCTCGGTCAGATACTGAAAGTTCAAAAGATAGGACAACCTCGTGATATGACACCACTCACTATCGGATGGATGGAATCGCGTTTCGTCCGACTGCACAAAATAAAACTTATGACGCGCCGGAAGCTCGGCGACGACAAAGGAAGTGCTCCAACCGGTTGCAATGATGGCATCCAGTCCTGATACGCCATGATCAATTCTCAAGATAGGCACGCGTTGACCTGGAAACCAATCGATCCGACAGACCCCTGACTGATCCAGCAGATAGACCTCATGGCCACGCTTGAGTAGGCGATTCGCGTGTTGACAGACCACGGCGATACCGCCCGAGACGCCGCAACTGGGAATCACGTAGGCCAATTTCATCGTGTCATCTCAAATAAACGATTTCAATCGAGCGCCGGCCCGCAGCAGATTCCAGTGAAGCGCCCGTATCATCGGCTGTTTCGTCGAAGAATATCTCGGAAACTCCTGCCGGCGGATCCCGTCGAACAGTGTTGTAAACGCCTTCCGACTGTCAAGAACCTCACGCACCCGCTCGAAGCCGGATTGCGAAATACGCTCGCGTTCCTCGGGGTGATCCAGATAGTGGCGCACCAAGGAAAATAATTTGGCCGGTTCCGCGACCTCTACGTAATCGACGCCGGGGCGAAGATAACGGTTTGGCGTAAGCCGCTCACTGATGACGAATGCCCCGGCAGCAAGCAGCATCTGCACACGTGGCTCCCAGGACACCTCCGGTTCCGCATGCACATTAAGGCAAATCTTGCTCGCACTTATGTACTCCGCCAAGCCGGGTCCCCAAATACCATGGCAGATATGCAGGAAATTAAAATGATGCTTCAATGCGGTGAGCATCGCCTCGCGGTGCGGCGTACTTCGGCCAATGAAAAACAGGTCCCATCGTTTTTCCATCTCCTTCCGGGTGTACGTGCCGGTAGCAACCGGAAATGGGAACTCCCCAGACAAGGAAAGTCCGTCGCGTTCCATGATGGGTAGCGAGGCTTTGTCATAATGAAACACATAATCAAAGCTCTTATCACGGATTCGATCGAACGCCTGGTACCGACTAATAGAGTCCTCAGTATACTCAATACGCCCGTCCAACATCCTCGGGAACGGCTCACTCGAAAGCGCGATGCGCGTGCCCGATAGCGCCTGAAGAACCTCGTTCGGGACGAATTCGCCGCGGCAGAACAGATTGAAATCGGCCTTGTACTCGATCAGTGGGCGGAACGCCTCCGGTGACATGGAGAAGTTCAATGGAAACTCCTGCACTTCTACGAGGCCATCGAGATCGTGTTCGTAGATAAAGCGAAAGTATTCCGGCTGAACCACAAACGCGACTCGCGATCTCATGGAATATCTGATGCGTTATGTCTTTTTACAGTACAGGTCATTCTCATTTCCCAACACAGATTGAAAAACAACAGACGAGCCTTTACAAATTGAAACAAGATTCGCTCCCAGAGTGGAAGCTCATTACGATATACATGCTTCCGAGCCACAGACCAATGTGAAAGTTCATATGTTACGGCTTTTTTATTAACAGCTTTGCTATACTACCGGTCGGTGATTCAACAGCGAAATATTTTTTTGATAGGTTAGTATACTCTTCGGAGGATAAAATATTATAAGCTCTTTCTCCTGCATCCAAGATGATCTCCTCTTTAAATTGATCTGTCCAATTCAATACGGCAGTCGTTGATACGAATAATCCTTTTGGAACTAGAAGATCCTTAACCCACGTAAATGCTGTGAGGGGATTATAAAAATGTTCGAAGCTTGACCATTCGATGATGACTCTAACGGGCTGATTAAAGATATCCATAGATGGATAGGTTCTGAGGTCATTGTGCTGTACTATTTTATAATTTTTTATCTTTCGCTTTGAGCATAAAAACTCCGTGAATTGTAGGAATTCTTCCCTGACATCAACAAAATATACAGGGAAGCCAGCCAGACAAAATGCGATGCCGATCTGCCCGAGCCCGCAACCAAAATCAACAACTGAAATGTTCTCTCGTTTACCAAAAGTAGCTTCCGCTTTTTTTACAATATAATCAAAAATGTAATACATGTCTTGTCGATCAGGAGACATTCTGTTGAATGATGCGTACATGTTCATGATCATCATCTCTACTAGACTTAACCCTAACTTTTCGCGAATTGGCATCGCTTCTCCACCATAAATCCTACAAAAATGAGCCTTTGCTCCTTTTTCATATCCGAAATAATCAACTAATTCTATAAGCCGAGATTCATATTCTGAAACACCTTTATACAAGTGCATCTTAGAAAAAATATCCTGAGCAAGTGGATGCTTTGCTCTTATTGATTTCACTTCTTCAATTTGTCTTTTCGTGAAGATTTTCAATAAACTCATAAATTGCCCCCCAATCGAATGAAGTAACCCCGTTAGAATCTTATTTCATTTTCCATGAACTTTTAGTAGTGTCCGGTTAAGAGTCGAATATTCAACTGGTTGTGAGGTCTTGTCAATAGAACCATTCAGTACTCTCCCCGTAAAAGCCATTGCTTATTTTCCTCTGAACTTTGACCCAACGTTTACCAACAACCTCCTAAGTACCCGGAAAGGCGCTGTATACCGCCAGCTTATTGAGTTTCTGACCTCAGATAGCTGCTTATCGCGCAACTCAAGGACCTGCTGGACATCCCTCAGCTGCTTATCCCTTATACTAATTAGTGATTCGCGTTCCTTCACGGTGTTCTTAGCATTTTGTAGTTCACGAAGAACACTTCGCGCCACCAAATAACCAGAACCTAAAACCAGTTGAGCAGGAGAATCCCTATCTTTAGCATTTATATTTCTAATAGATTCTCGATACAGATTAAGATATTGCCGAGCGACTATGTCAATGTCATAATCTCGCCTAACCAGGTCGAACACTGCATCAACCATATCGGGATTATAAGCGGCAATCTCACTCGCTAGTCCCTCAACATCAAAAGCTATTCTATTCGTGCGACCTGAGAAGTTCCGACGCTGTAGAGCCTCTAAATTATGAGGAGTGATGAGGCCGTCCCCTCCGTTGTAGTCATGCACAAGCACGATCCTCTTACAGGCCATAGCTTCAAGAGCGCCTCGGCCTAGTCCAATTACAATATCGGCATCATTAATATAATCCTCGACGTTCCATACGGCCCTATCCGGAAATCCAATTTTATCGAGATCAAGCTTGTAGATTTCAGCCAATTCGCGAATTACCGATAGCTGAGCTTCACCCATATAATTTGATAAGACTAAAATTCGCTTCGGCTTAGGATTGATCGGCTTACGGCAATAAAAACGCCTGAAATCAATGCCATTCCTTATAATGGCGATCCGATTGGGATCTATGTGGTGTTTTAATGCCAGGTGTTCCTTAACTTCCTCACTGACCGCAACATAAGAAAATATGTTTAGGGCGGGCGTAAATGGCTGTTCTTCGTCGGGAAGGACGCCATGACAAACGACTATCATCGGTTTGTTTGGGAATCTGGCATAAGCGAGCATCGTCTCATGACGGTGCTGGGCATGGATGACGTCTATCTCATCGCTTACGGCCGAAAGATCATCGACCACACAAACACCAGCTTCTCGCAACTTCTTGGCTAAAGGGCCTATAATTGGGCTAAAACATGTAACCTTCTCTCCAAGGCCCTGTAACGCGACCGCGAGGGTGTATGAAAAAGTCTCTGAACCTGTATAACCGTCGAGTGAATGGGTTGCTATAAGGATCTTCATTCCCGTGTATTGGGGCTAGATGGCATTGGCTACTGCCACAACATCCCACCAAAAATAAAGAGGGCGATTAAAATCAGAACTTAGATGAATGGCCTTACCCTTCCTCGCCAGCCACTTTGTCTTATAGGGATCGGGAAAAAATTCTACGTAATATTGACAAGTAGCCTCCCAGTGTTCATGAGATAAGGCTTTCCCATAATGCTGACAATAGAATTTCGTAATAATATGTCCTGGGACCGATGGCTCTCTCGCATCTAAACCAACGAATCTTACCTCCGGGCTATTTTTCCAAATCATCAAAATATCTCGTCTCTCTGGCCCAAAGTACTTTCGGAAATTTAAGAGGGGCTTCCCCCTCTGATATGGTCGCTGATCATCTTGAGTCATATAGGCGTCAAACAGCGAAATCCGAACTCCATCGACGCCCTGCGACTCGGTGCTTGTTAAGAAGGCCGCGATATCACCGATGAAGCGTTCGTCGCAGTCGCTGTAAAACATCCACTGTGGCGCATACTCCCGGCCGATTTCGAGCAGGACCTGGCGATGGAGAGTTTCTTCAGTCAGCCTTTCAGTGAGCCACTTAGCATTCCTGATTATTGCCAAGACTGATCGATTCTGTTCAAGAATGGTGACCGACTCATCCTCACTACAATCGTCGAGACATACAATGCCATCGACGAATTGACTGAAGTGCGCGAGGGTGTCCTCTAAGATTAGGCTCTCATTCCGTAGTCGCAATAAGCCAAGAACCTTTACATCTCTTATCCCCGGCCGAAGTTTATAGTCGATTGTAAATCGGTCCATCTTGGTTTCCTACTGCAAGATTTCCCAGCAATGCTTCGACCGAAACGCTCCTTCCGCGATGGGCAGGCCATTTTTGCTCCGAGGCGTTTGTATGACATAACTGAGCGCGTGCTCGACTTTTGCGTAGGTGATCATCATGATCTCATCGCCCAGATAGACTGAAATATAGTATTTCCCCGACAAAAAATCGTTGTTTGGAATCACGAGCTTCACCATGTGTTCACCGGCTGCCGCGGGTACCGGACCAAACTCATCGCGGGCGGTGTTGTAGAGTGTGACAAGCTTCCCGCTTTCATCTGCGATCGACACGGCTAGACTCACTTCGGCGAGCGGCCTGTGCAGGACGTACTCGATCTCAACCCCAATATCGTGATCGGTGCAAAGATTCGGGCGATTTATTTTCACACTGCGGATCTCCGCACTCTCCGACATATAGGTTGCACACTCCAGATCTTCGTGCCGACTCTGGACTTTGCTACGTATGAAGGCTTGGTACTTTTCGCAGAGGAGCGAGGCTTCACCAGTCTCGATCAGCCGTGCCTTGTCCAACCAAATAGCGACATCGCAGAAATTCCTGATGCTTGGCAGAGAATGACTGACAAACACGATCGTCTTTTGTTGCTTTTTAAACTCCTTCATCTTTTCGAGGCATCTTTCCTGAAAGTACATATCTCCAACGGAAAGGGCCTCGTCGACAATAAGAATGTCGGGGTCAACGTGAATGGCTGCCGCGAATGCCAGTCGGACGAACATGCCGCTGGAGTACGTTTTGACGGGTTGATCGATGAAAGGTCCGATCTCGGCGAATCGCTCGATCGCTGGAAAGCGCTCTCGCATCTCAGCACGCCTCAATCCCATCAACGCACCATTCATGTAAACGTTTTCGCGGCCTGTAAATTCAGGATTGAAACCTGCTCCAAGTTCGAGCAACGCGGCAATCCGACCGTCGGCCACGACCCGCCCAACGGTCGGCCGGAGCACACCGCAGATCATCTTGAGCAAGGTGCTCTTGCCGCTCCCGTTCTGCCCAATAATGCCCAGGGTCTGGCCCTTAGCGACCGTAAACGAGACCTCGTGCAGCGCGTGAAATTCGTGGTGAAATGTCCTGCCGCTTAAGCTGATCAGATCGCGGAGCCGGTCTTTCGGCGATTGATACAGCCGATAGGTCTTGGTCAGGTTTTGGACCTCTATTGCATTGATACTCATAGCACGTCCGCGAACGCGGGCTTCAGTTTCTTAAAGGTCAGCCCGCCCAATACAAATACGACCAGCGCCGTGACCACCAGGTAGCCGAGCCCCTCCAGATCGAGGTCAGCCTGGCCCAGGAGGGCTGCGCGGTAGCCCTCCACGGCATAGAGCATCGGGTTGATCCCATAGAGCCACTGGATGCGGTCGGGAACCACCCCACGAGGGTAGAAAATCGGGGTCAGAAAAAACCAGATGTTCACCACCACGCCGAGGACCTGCCCGATATCCCGCAGGAACACGTTCAGAGCCGATAAGAGCCATGAGATGCCCAAAATCAAGGTGCCCACCAGCGCCAGGTACGGTACGATGAGGACGAGCTTGGCGGATATGCCGTGCCCAGACGCGACCAGAACACCGACCAGGATCGCGACCGCGATCAGGTGATTGACGGCTGCCGCAGTCAGGTGGACGACCGGAAAAAGCTCTGAGGGAAATACCGTCTGCTTGATCAGGTTCGCCTGCTCAAGCACCGCGCCCGGCGCCCTCATCACGGATTCGGCAAACAACATCCAAGGGAGAAGACCGGCGATCAGCCAAAGCGCGAAGCCGGTCCCGCCATACTCGGGGCCCAGCTTGACTTTCATAACCACCGCAAACACGAAGTAGTAGAGCAGCAACTGCGTGAGAGGGTGGATGATCGACCAGAAGAATCCCAAGAACGAACCGACATAGCGGGCACGGATATCCCGAACGACCATGCTTCGGATCATGTAGCTGTTCCGGTAGAGCAAACGGGCGAACTGGCCGACGTGCTTCACATAGCGCATGCCTTCACACTCCCACGCAGACGACGGTCGATTCGTTGACGCCAAGCTCTGCCAGCACGTTCAGCGCTTCCTTGCGCTCCCGCTCGACCACCACCACCCGATCGTGCGCGATGGAAGCAATGGACGCTGGCTCGTGCACCAGCCTTCCGCACAGCGATTGCCCAGCATGACGCGCACTGACGATTCCCGCCACCTCCATGTTCGCCTCCTGCAGCGAGAGGAGGGCGATCTCCGCGAGTTCGCCGGTTCCAAACAGAATGACCGTTTGGGCACCGGAAACCTTCAGCGCCTTGAAGGTCTTGGTCAGGCTCTTTCTCGCTTCGCGGTAGAAAACGTACGAATCCTGAACATATTGGAACGCCAGCGCCGTTTTCTGCGCGAGCCCGCTCGGAGTCAGCTCGTACCGCAGGCGGTTCGCCTTGAGATTGACGATCTTGATATACCCCTTCTTTCCGAGCCGGCGCACATAGAGATTGGTCAGGCCCAACGCCACGCCGAGGCGAAGGCTCAAGCTCCGCTGGGTGACGTCGCCGTTCTTGGACACCTCATCGAGGATCCGAAACACCTGAACGTGGTCTTCTTTCCTTCGCATGGCGTCCGCCGGTTACACACGTTCACGATATGAACGATCGTTTCGAGAAAAAACCGAACCGGGTTCTCCGTTCGGCTTCTCGTTCATACAATGAACAGCAAGAGATATACCAGAATCTCAACCGCCGAACAAGTTAAAAAAATCCACTCACAGAAAGATGAGGGGCCGCCGGGCGCTGGAGCACAACGGGACTTTTGAGAAAACCTTGGAGGTTTTTTACGACGAGTTCGCCACCACGGCCGCAAACCCTGCCTCAAGCTGATAGCTCGCGCTCTGTCCCCCTGAACCCGCCACGCCCTGGCCCACAACACCCGGTTCCATCCGGTACGACGACGAGGCGATGGACCCGCCACCCCCGCTGCTGCTTCCGCTTCCCCCCAGAGTCGTCGACGGGATCGCAACTCTGATCGTCGAGACGCTGCACAGGGTGTTATTGGACTCGGCCGTGCCCTCGGGGACCGCGCTCCCACTGTCTGCCTTCGCACACAGATAGTAATTGCCGACCGGAGCCGCGAGAGGGATCGTCTGCGTGGTCGTCCCGCTACTGGTGGCTCCCTGGCTGAGCGAGGGGACCGATCTCGTGGCGCTCAACGCGATATCGTTCGTGCCACCGTAGGCGGGGTCCGCAGATAAGTGAAAGTCGATCAGAAAGGTTCCGGCCGCCGATCCACCCTGATTCGCCACGCTATCCGAGATGTAAAGCGCGTCACCCGGCGCCAAAACGGTCGCGCCAGTGAAGACCGAGGTCACGATCAGATCGGGCGGAGGGACGGCGACCGTGGAAGGACTGCAGAGCGCGTTGTTCGCCTCGTTCGTCTCGATAATGGCCGCCGCGCCATCCGCCACCGCGCACACGTAATAATTCCCGGCAGGGGTCGCCGCGGGAATCGCGAGCGCGGTGGTGGCCACGTTCGACGTACCGCCGGCTAACGAGCCCACCAACCAGGTGGTGGCGATCGCCACGTCGTCGGTATCGCCGGAAATCGTATTCGTCGAAAGACGATACGCGATGATGAAACTGCCCGCTGCACTTGTCCCTTGGTTGGAGACCGTATCAGTGATCGACAGCGTGTTCCCCGCGTTGACCGACGCGGCGTTCGGCGTGACGTTGGCCATCGCGAGGTCGACGTTCGTTACCCTCGCCAGAGCCGCGGCCGCGTTGAGCCTTCCCCCGGTGACCGTCACCCCGGCCAAGAAGGGCACGGGGTCGACGCTATCCAGCAGGGCCTGTTTGACCCCCAGAACCGACAGCGTGGGCATCTGGCTCAGTACCAGCGCGGCGACCCCCGCCACGTGGGGAGCAGCCATCGACGTGCCACTGGCGTACGCATACCGGGACGGCGCGCAGAACGCACACCCACCATTGGGCACCGTCGACAGAATACTGACTCCCGGCGCGCCCAAGTCCACAGTGGTTGCGCCGTAGTTCGAGAACCACGCAAGGCCATCCTGGGCGTCAGTTGCCGCGACGCAGAGCACGTTCGGCTGGTTGGACACACAGGGATGCGACGGGGTGACATCGTTGTTATTCGTCTCGTTGCCCGCTGAGGCGACGAACACCACACCCTGTTGATCGGCGTAGGCGATCGCGTCCTCCACCACTTGAGGAAAACAATTGTCGCAGCCCCAACTGTTGTTCAGCACCTTCGCGCCCATGTCCGCGGCGTAGACGATGGCGGAGGCGGCGTCGAACGACGTGCCCGTCCCCGTGGCGTCCAGGAACTTCACGGGCAAGATCTTAAGCTGCCAGGCCACGCCGACGATTCCCACGCCGTTGTTCCCAACCGCCGCGATGGTACCCGAGACGTGGGTGCCGTGCCCATAATCGTCTAAGGGGTTGTTGTCATTGTTGGCAAAGTCCCAGCCACGGACGTCGTCGATATATCCGTTGTGATCGTCGTCGATCCCATTGCCCGCGATCTCTCCCGGGTTGGTCCAGACATTCGCGGCGAGGTCCGGGTGGTTGTAGTCGATGCCGCTGTCGATCACGCCCACGACGAGACCGCCACTACCGGTCTGGACATCCCACGCCTCGGGGGCGTCGATATCCGCATCGACCATGCCGCCGGTTTGACCGATGTTGTGAAGCCCCCAGAGGTTCGAGAGGTACGGGTCGTTCGGCACGGCGGAGGCCGTCACGATATAGTTGGGCTCGGCATACTCGACGTTGGGGTTCTGGGCGTAGGATCGCAGCAGCGCGTCCACGGACTCGCCCCGTTTTGAGCTCACCCGCTCGATTCGCAGGCGGGGAATCTCCGAGAGAACCTCAGTGTCGGTCTCGACGTGGGCTCGGTTCTTCTCGTCCGATGGGGTCCCTGGTTTGAATCGAACAACAACGTCGGTAGGCATTCGCGGCGCCGCGGCGGCCGGCCCCGGTCCAGCGGAGTTGCCCTGGGGAACGACGGACCACGCCACATCGCCCTGAGCGGCTGCGATCGCGATGACTATCAGGATGAAGCCAGCCCGGGCAGTAATTCTCACGAGAGTTCGAGGTGTCGGTTGGCCCGACAGCTACACTTTCCCTTATCGCCCCCATAGGGCGCAACGCACAGTGTCACCCCAATCGGGAGAGGATTCGCATCATCATCCCGCCTGCCTTACGACCTTTGTTCCTAGTACCTGCATGAGACGCCTCTTCACTGCCCTTCTGGATAACCCCAGTACCGCATGGGTCCCTGTAAAGTGGAAGGGAGAATCGGATCAGTCGACGGAACTTGGTGGGCCTCATCGACGAGGCAGTCGAGTTCGTGAAGGCAGCACGCTCAGCGCCCTGCCGATCGCCAGCCGTGACAAAACCCCCGAGGAATTGGATCGAGCCGCTGAGCCACCAAGCCCGGCTGGGTTGCCTGCCCAGAAACCCAGTGGACGTCCTGAGCCCAGGCTGGCCTCACACCTCTGGCGCTGCTGCCACGCGGCGGTCGCATCCAAGCCCGATGCGACGTGGAGTGCACGGCACTGCCATGCCTCACCGCCTGTCCATGAAATCCTGTCTCCAGCACGGTGTCGTAACAGGACTGACGCTATTTCGTTTGTGCGATTTTGCTTTCCAAGATTTGGATTTGTGCCTTTAGTGCCTCGATATTCTCAGATTGCGCCTTCAAACCGGCCAGGAGAAAGCCTGCGTAATCCGATAGGCTGACCGCCTTTCCCTTCGGATCCAGAATCTCTTTGGGCGCGTCTTCGGCGATCACGCCCAGGTGAGGTTGGCGATTCTCTTCCTGTTTATACAGGTAGCGGACCATCTGAATATCCTTGATCTGGGCGAGAACCGCCTGATAATCCTGGCCTGAGAGCGGCGTGATGTCCTTCTTGAGTTCTCTCGAACTGGGGGTCAGAAAGGCGTCAGCCCGAACGTTCCCAATAACATGCAGTCGCTCCGTTGGGCCATCTGTGCCGATCCCAACAAGGCCACTCCCATTAACGTGCATCCGCTTTATCCCAAGAGGAGTGACGTTATTCGGTGCCGTGAAAAAGTCAAGTTGCGTCGCCGCATTCCCCGTAGCGCTCCCTCCACCGAAGGCTACAAAGTTAGATGTAGCTGTAGAAGCCCCGCCAAAGGCGTAGAGTGGCTCTTCAGCGTTATTGTAGTGCCGTACGGTATATCTCGATATCTTCGTGGTCAGATCGTCCGTCGTATTTGACGACCGAAGCTGTGCGTCCGGAGGCCATGCGATCAAATAGCGATTTCCAAGGCTGTCCGCATCATACGCTTTCAGGGCATTCGCTACGCTCACCAGCCGCTGGCGCGGGGTCATCTCAGCGTCGCCTCCGACCTTCACACCTAAATATCGATCCGGATTCGCGTTCAAGGTTCCCATAAAGAGGCCAGGGTCGGTCTGGAACGGGGCCACCGAGCCCAGCAGCACGTTGAACAGGCCGTTTGTCACCGTGACGCTGCTCTGGGTTTCCGTCCAAAGCGCCGTACCCCCCGACGGGACCGTATAGATTGAGAAGACGATGCTCACCGTTCCCGTGATCGGCGATCCACCGCCGTTCTTCAGCACCCCCTGGTAATTGATAAGTTGGGGGACTTGGGCTTGGGCCAGGCCTCCCAGCATGACCAGGCTTGCCACCAATACTCCGATGAATCCCACCCTCTGCGTCGTCTTCATGGCCTCATCCCCCCTCCCCATTGCCCGTGTATTATGAGACATTTCTCACATGGAACACTGAAACATGGCTAGCCGCCGGTCACCCCGGGCGCATATCCCGCATCCATCAGATAATTAGTGCTAAATCCTCCCTGGTGGCCTATGCCCTGGCCCGCCACCCCGCTGATCAGCTGGTAGTTCCCCGAGGCCATTGCCCCCCCGGCGTTACTGAAGGCGCTGCCACCCAGGGGTCCGGCCGACGGTGGTGGATTCACCGTCGTGGTCACGGGCGGCGAGATATCGTTAGTCGAGTTCGGATCCGACGTGGTCGCCGACACCGTCGCCGTGTTGCTCCATGTGCCCGGCGCCGCCGCCGTCACGTTGATCGTCGCCGATCTATTGGCGTATTGCCCCAGACTACTCCCAAGATCACAGCTTACCGTGGTAATACCGCTCACCGTGGTCGTCGTACAGGGCCCCGGGCTGGCCGACGCCGAGACGAATGCCACGCCGGCCGGCAGCGTATCCGTCACGGTGATCCCGTCGGCACTATTCGGACCGGCGTTGTACACGCTGATCGTATACTGCAGGCTGGCCCCAACCAACACCGAACCGGTGGGCGATACGAACTTGGTGGTCGACAGGTCGGCCGAGGTCGAGGTGACCGTCGTCGTCACCGGCGGAGTCGTATGGTCCCCAGGGACCGGATCGCCCGTCGGGCTCGACACGGTCGCCGTGTTCGTGATCGACGGCACCGCCAAGGCCGTCGGCGTCACCGTGATCTTGATCGTCACGCTCTGCCCGCTCGTCATCGTGCCCAGGTTGCACGAGACCGTGGCGCTGCCGCTACAGGTTCCAGCCGAAGGCGGCGTGACGGTGGTGGACACCCACGTCACGTTCGCCGGCAGGGTATCCGTCACCCCCACGCTCGACGCGGAACTCGGCCCGTTGTTCGTCACCACGATGGTATACGTCAGGTTATTCCCCACCACCACGGAACCAGCCGAGGCGGACTTGGTGATCGAGAGGTCGGCCCCCGGATTCACCGAGGTCGTCGTGGTCGAGCTGTCATTGCTCGGAACCGGATCCCCCACGCCACTCGACACGATCGCCGTGTTCGTGATCGACGGCACCGCCAAGGCCGTCGGCTTCACCGTGATGGCGATCGTCACGTTCTGCCCGTTCGTCATGGTGCCCAGGGTGCAGGTCACCGTGGCGCTGCCGCTGCAGGTTCCAGCCGAAGGCGGCGTGACCGTGGTGGAGATCCACGTCACGTTCGCCGGCAGCGTATCCGTCACGGACACGCCCGTCGCCGCGCTGGGCCCGTTATTCACCACCGCGAGCGTGTATGTCAGGTTCTGCCCCGCCAACACCGGACTGGGCGAGGCGGACTTCGTGATCGAGACGTCGGCCGAGGCGGTGACCGTGGTCGTCGTGGTCGAGCTGTTATTGCTCGGAACCGGATCCCCCACGCCACTCGACACGGTCGCCGTGTTCGTGATCGACGGCACCGCCAAGGCCGTCGGCGTCACCGTGATCTTGATTGTCACGTTCTGCCCGTTCGTCATGGTGCCCAGATTGCACGAGACCGTGGTGGTGCCGCTGCAGGTTCCAGCCGAAGGCGGCGTGACGGTGGTGGACACCCACGTCACGTTCGTCGGCAGCGGGTCCGTCATCGTCACCGAGGGCGCCGCATTCGGTCCACCGTTCGCCACCGTGATGGTGTACACGAGGTTCTGCCCCACCGGCACCGGATCGGGCGCGGCGGTCTTGATGATCGAGAGGTTGGCGGCCGCGCTGACCGGCGTGGACACCGGCGGGGTCGTATGATCCCCCGGGGTCGGATCGTACGTCGAACTTGATACCGTCGCCGTGTTGCTCAACGACGTCCCCGCCGCCGCGGCGGTGGGCTTCACCACGATCGCGATCGTCGCGCTCTGCCCATTCGTCATGGTGCCCAGGGTGCAGTTCACCGTGGTGGTGCCGGTGCACGTTCCCAGCGTGGTGTTGGTGGAAACCCACGTCACGTTCGCCGGCAGCGTATCCGTCACCGTCACGCCCGTGGCCGCGCTCGGCCCGTTGTTCGTCACCACGATGGTATACGTCAGGTCCTGCCCCGCCAGCACCGGACTGGGCGAGGCGGACTTCGTGATCGAGACGTCGGCCGAGGGATTCACCGTGGTCGTCGTGGTCGAGGTGTTGTTGCTCGAGTTCGGGTCGGCCACGGCGCTCGACACGCACGCCGTGTTGCTCAGCGGCCCCGCCGCGAGCGGCGTCACGACGATCGTCACGGTCGCGCTCGCCCCATTGGCCAGGGTTCCAATGTTGCACGTCACGACGCCCCCCGTCATCGAGCACGTCCCCAGGGTCGTCGTGGCCGTTCCGTAAATCACTGCCATGGGCAGCGCGTCCGACACCTGCACATTCGTGGCGGAGTTCGGCCCGGCGTTCGTGACCACGATGGTGTAGGTCAGGCTCTGCCCCACATACACGGTGGCGGGCGCCGTCTTGGTGATCGACAGATTGGCCCCTGTCGCTCGCTCCTCGACATCGCTGATGGGCACGTCCTGAGCGCCCGTCGCGGTGGTGTCGGTATGGAGCGACGATCCGGGCCACAGGTGGGACCCCGAGGCGAGGTGACCCGTCCAATACGCTGCCCATTTTTTATCATTACCCCCATCCTCATCCGCATCAAAGAGCACCGCCCACGCGTAGAGGATCTTCTTGACCGACGGCCCGGTACCGGTACCGGTATACGTGGGGCCCGTGACGATGCACGGATCCAAGGTGGTCGGCACGGCGCTCCCCGACGCCTGCAGCCGGCAGGTCTTCGTGAGCGTCCCCTCTATGGAACCCACCGGCCCATACCCGACGTAGAAATTGCTCGCGTCGTCGATGCCGAGAATTCCATCTTTCATATTGTCGTGTTCGGTCGTGAAATAAAAGGTTCCGGCGCTGCCTTCGTCTCGCAGGCCGATTCTGAGACGATACGGCACGTTGTCGCCCTCGAACCACCCCTTGAGGTTCCCCGACGTCCAGCCCGTCATGCGCGATGTTCCGCCGCCGGCCCAGCTCGGCGGGGGATCGAGCGTGCAGTCGCCCCGATCGTTCGAGCACCCCTGGAGCATGAATTGCGTGCCGTCCTTAAAGGTCGTCGTCGCGAGCACGGTCCCGGTGCTCTGATCTTTCGCATTCGCCGTCAACGTCCCGGCAAACGGGAGAGGCGATGCGCCGTCGATGAGATAGAAGTACGTGAACGTCCCGGTGGGGCTCACCGTGACGGTGTCGCTGCCGGGGGTATCCGTCCCGCTTCCCGTGACGATGCTCTCATCGGAGCGAATGACTTCAAGGATCACCGAGCTGCCTGCCGCGAACCCCGTACCGTAGATCACCGCCGTATCGCCCAGCGTGTACTCCGGCTGGCTGGGGGAGATCGCCTCGAGCCCGGTGGCGGCCGACGCGGAGCTTGCCAGGAACACGCCGCCGATCAACCCGAAGAGTGCGACGAACAGAGGATGTCTCATGAGCGTCCGATCCATGGCACTCTTCTCCTTTAAATGAAACAACACGACCGATGGACGCACCGCATCCCATCGGTCGCACTCGACAGATTAGGGGACAACTCCCCGTGCAGGTATCTCATCAAGCTACCAGCCCCTTCCGGTCGCACGAGATGACCGGTTATGACAGACGCCGACACCGCATTCGGCGCAGATAAACCTCAACGGGCTGCCAACCATGCAATAGACATTCCAAGATATTCCATCGAACAACCTTCTGCGAAACCTTAGAAAAATAGATGTAATCTTGCCTCTGTCGACGCCTCGCGCTCTCAAGGTCCGCCATTCAGGTCATCCAATGCGGAAGAAACCGGCCCAAAAAGGAAAATATATTTCCATCCGGGACGTGTCCCCACACAGGGCATTCAAGTGATCTGTCCCGTACGGAACTCCTGACCGGATCGGCCCGATCCGGATGCCGTGGCCGGATGCGGAATGTATGGTCTTAAAATCGAGTCTCAAGAAGTACATGGCAGACACCATACGGCGTTCCGACTCACAACCGACGTTGACCGCATGACACCCCATCTCCGGCTCCGTTTCTCATCCGTGCTGGTGGCGGTGCCCCTCCTGTTCCTGTCGGGATGCGGAGCCGGCGGCAGCCCATCCGCTGGGGACCCGGCGTCCCCCAATTCATCTGCCGGCCGGCTTCCCGGTCTCAGCGGCCCGATGGGCATCGCCACACAGCGTCTTCTCGGTCAGGAACGGCTGCTCGTCCTGGAAGAGGACACCGGTGAACTCTCACGGGTCCGCCTCGACACCGGTGAGATCGAACTCATCGCCGTCGGCCTTTCCCAGCCCCATGCCATCGTTCTGGAACCGGAAAACAGCCAGAGCACCGCCCTCGTGACGGAATCGACGGGGCTTTCCCGCGTCGACCTCGATTCCGGAACCGTCACGAGGCTCACGCCGCTCTCCCGGCCGACCGGCCTGCTGATTAATCCAACCCAATCGGACGCGGTCGTGGTCGTCGCCGACGGCACCCTCCTCCACATCCAGCGGACGGGAGGGATGATTACATCCACCTTGACCGACGGCGGATTGACGAACGCGCGCGGCATCGTCCTGGAAAGCCCCGGGGTCGTGCTTGTGGCCGCGGGCGATTTTTCTGGCGGGAGCCTCGTCCGTATCAACCTCGTGGATCGAACCGTCGCCACCGTCGTCCCCGATTCCTCGGCTCTGCGGCTGCCATTCGGTCTCGAATTCGGCGTTGAGGGCCTGACCCTGACCGCTCAATTGTCCAATACCCTCGTCAGGCTGGCGGGCCTTCAATCCGACACCCCGACCACGGACATCCACATCGAGGGCCTCAAACACCCGACCGGGCTGGCCCATCTCTCCGACGGCCGACTGGCTATCGCGCAGCACGCCACGAACGATCTGGTCATCCTCGATCCGGCGTGCGACCCCCCACCCTGCCACGCCCCGGCTCCATCGGTGGCCGGTCTTGGCGCGCCGGGCGATCTGGTCATCGAACCGGGCGCGGAGACGGTGCTCGTCCTCGAACGCAACTCGCTGGACACCACCCCCGGCGCGGGAGCGCTCTCGCGCGTCCATCCCAAGACGGGCCAGGTCACCGCGATCGCCTCGGGATTCGCCGCTCCCGAGGCCCTGGCGCTGGTGGGCCAGACCGCCTACGTGGCTGAGAGGGGGGGCGTTGCGAACACCACCAGCGGGAAGATCCGACGGGTGGATGTGACCAGCGGCGTGGTGTCGGACCTGACGACACCCCCGCTGTCGGTCCCTTCTGGCCTCGCCGTGGCCGACCCCTCGACGCTCATCGTCACCGAGCGGACCGGATCACTCGCCCGCGTGAGCATCCCGGGCGGCCAAACCGTTCGTCTGCCGCTCGGCGCCGTCAACCCCGTCGGAATCGCCACCACGACCGCGGCCGACGGGACGCACGCCTATATCACCGACGAGTCCGCCGGCACGCTCCTCAAAGTGAGCCGCGTTACCGTGTGCACCCCATGCGGGGTCGAACGCATCGCCGACGGCCTCCCCAACGCATCGGGGGTCGCGATCGAACCCTCCGGCGCGTCGGTCTTGGTCGTGACGGATGCGGGAGGCGCGACCGGCGGCGCCGTCGTCCGGGTGTTTCTTCCCGGTCCGAGCGCTCCATCCTCTCCCATCGTGATTGCGAAGGCGCTGAGCCATCCCCGGCGGATCGTCATCGAAGCCGGCGGCGCCACCGCGCTGGTCACCGAAACCAACCCCGACGGCATCCGGCGCGTCCCCCTCCCCGCCCCCTAACCCCCACCCCCTGGGTCGGTGTCAGACTTGCGTTCGTTACGCAACTCCGTTCGGGGTTACGTCACCAACAGACAACCTTGCGCGCAGACACCGAGGAACACGGTTGACATCGGCCCAGGACTCAGTTACCTTTCCGGCCGATGACGCGTCGGACCATCGTCCTGTGCTTCATCGGCACGCTCTCCTCGATCGGTACGCTGTCCGCGCACCACGAGGCGATCGGCGCGACGTCCGCCTCGGTCTTGATGGAGCGGGCTTCGACGTGCGAGCGGCGCCTGCTCGCGTCCCCCTCGCTCATGAAACTGCGGTCCTCGTGGGAGCGCTGCATCGCGCGGTACGCCGCCGCGGCCGCCGCCGCACCCGCCCGTTCGCTCACGCGCACCGCGCTCCAGCGCCAAGCCGAGTTGACCCTGGCGTTGTCCCGTCGCTCCGGCAGGCGTCAGGACGCGGACGCCGCCGAACGGCTCGCCGTCCGGCTTCGGGCGCGGAACGCCGACCAGACCGCCGCACCCGACGGGGCCACAACGTCCGCCTCCGGCACCCGCTCCTCGCCCGCCCCTCGGACGCGGCCCGGGATCCGCATCATCATCGACCCGGGCCATGGCGGGAAGGACCCGGGGGCCGTAGGGGACGCCGGAGTCCAGGAAAAGGACGTGGTCCTCGACGTGGCCAAACGCGTTCGCACGGTCTTGAGCAAGGACCGCCGCGTCACGGTCATTCTCACCCGGGCCGACGACAGGTTCCTGCCGTTGGAGGCCCGCACGGCGTTCGCCACGGAACGGCGCGCCGACCTCTTCATTTCCATCCACGCCAATTCGAGCCCCCGACGCGCCGCGACCGGCGTCGAGACCTACGTGCTCGGAGGGTCGAGCGACGAGGACGCGCGCGCAACGGCGGAACGGGAGAACACCACGCCGGGGCAGGCAGCGCCGAATACGACTGCCCTCATTCAGGCCATGCTCGCCGACCTCTCGGACACGACGCGTGAAGAGCACTCGATCGCGCTCGCTTATTCCGTCAAGGAATCATTTGTCCGCACCGTCGGCGCACGCTACCCGGTGGTGGACCTGGGCATCAAGCGGGCGCCGTTTTACGTGCTGCTCAACACGGGAATGCCGAGCATCCTGGCCGAGATCGCGTTTCTCAGTAACCCCGAGGACGAACGCCGTCTGGCTCAGACGTCGTTTCGACAACGGGTCGCGGAAGCCCTGGCGGCCGGGATCCTCGCCTATGCGGCCTCGCCGGTGATGGCCCGTTCGGCGGAGTGAGGGCCTCCTCCGCACAGCCGGCCTCGACCCGGATCGCGCTTCCATGCCCAATATCCGCCTGACGATCGAGTACGACGGCACCGCCTACCACGGCTGGCAGCGCCAGGCGTCCGTCCCGACGATCCAGCACGCGATCGAATCCGCGATCGCCACGATCAGCCGTGAGTCCGTGACCGTCATCGGCGCCGGCCGGACCGACGCCGGCGTCCATGCACTCGCCCAGACTGCCAACTTTCACACGCGCGCAACCCTCGACCCCGCCGCGTGGCAGCGCGCCCTGAACGCCGTCCTCCCCGACGACATCGCGATCACCGCGGCCGAGGGGGTGAACGACTCGTTCCACGCCCGGTTTTCGGCGCGAGGCAAACGGTATCGCTACCTCGTGATGAATCGCCCCTCGCCGTCGCCGTTGTGGCGGCGATCCGCGTGGCATCTCTTCCGGCCGCTCCGCCTCCCGCGGATGCGCCGGGGCGCCGCGTTCCTGATCGGACCGCACGATTTCTCCGCCTTCCGCGCCGCCGATCCCGCCCACCACCCCTCGGACGACACCGCGTGCCGGCTGACGCGGTGTGAGATCCGGCGCGATGGAGACCTGGTGCTCTTCGAGCTCGAAGGCGATCGGTTTCTGAAATACATGGTCAGAAATATCATCGGCACGCTCGTCCAGGTCGGGATGGGAGCGCGAGAGCCGCGCGAGATGAAGGCGATCCTGGCCGGGAAAGACCGAACCCGCGCCGGCCCCACCGCCCCCCCCCAGGGATTGACGCTGACGGCCGTTGCCTACCGCGCGGTGCGCCGCGTCACCGGCCGGTGACGCGGAAGGTGTACCGGATGATGGATTCCCGGTCGCGTTCCGACACGTTGACGAACTTGACCGCGATCTCATGGGCGCCGTTCGGCGCCCGCCCGATCCGCTTGTGACGCACCACCTCGCCGAACGTCCGGATCCGAATCGGGGGATCGCCGGGCAAAACCAGCGCCAGTTCCAGCACCGTGCCGGAAGCGAGGGCCTGACGGTCGGCAAATCGCACCCCGGCCCCGCTGAGATTGATCGGAGTGGGCTGGACGGGCGGCGACCGCTCCTCCCATTCAAGGCGGTCGATCACCCATGCCAGTTGCCGTTCGATGCGCTCCAGCGCCGCCATCACGGGATCGTCGGGCGGGTCCGCGGCGTGGGGCGGCAGCTCCGGATCGATCGGCACGATCGCCGCTCGATCCGCCGGTCGAAACCCGAACGGCACCACCACGTCCACGCGGCGGTACAGCCGCTTGTCTTCGGGTTCATCGGCCACCGGGACCCTCTCTGGGGTGCGTGTCGGCGCCGCGCGACAACGTCTCGGGCGCGCGCGGCAACTGGACGGTGAACACCGTGCAGCCGGGGCGGCTCTGCACCACGATCTCGCCACGGTGAGTGCGGACCATGCCGTAGCACAGCGACAACCCGAGGCCGGTCCCCCGGCCCACGTCTTTGGTCGTGAAAAACGGGTCGAAGATCCTGGACAGCAGCTCGGACGGAATGCCGGGGCCGGTGTCGGCGACGTCCACCTCCACCTGCGCGCCCCGGCCCCGCGAGGTGATCTCGAGCGTGCCGCCTTCGCTCATCACGTCGTACGCGTTGTTGATCAGGTTGATGAGAACCTGCCCCATCTGTTGCGCGTCGCCCAGGACGGAAGGCAGATGGGGTTCGAGCACCGTGCGGACGGTGATCGATCGCCTCTCCTTGCGATAGGGCAGCCATGCGACCACGTCGGCGATCACGTCATTCCAGTTCATCACGCTCATCCGCGGCGGTTCCTGTCTCGCGAATCGAAGCAGCCCTTCGACGATCTGTTTGGCCCCCGTGGCGGCCGAGGCCATCGCCATCACGAGCCGGCGCTCTTCGTCGCTTCGCGGGGATTCCGCCAGCACGTGCGAGTAGGCCAACAGGGGCACCAACTTGTTGTTGAGTTCGTGGGCCACGCCGGCCACCAACGTGCCGAGTGAGACAAGCTTCTCCTGCTGAAACAGCTTCTGCCGGGAGGCTTCGATTTCCTTCGTCTTCGCCTCGACCTTGGCCTCCAGCGACCGATTGAGATCGGCGAGCTCGCCCTGCAGGCGGGCGAAAGCCAGCAGGTGTCCGACGGTGGTGGACAGGATCGAGAAGGCCGCCTCGTGTTCCGCGGTGAAGAACCCCGAAACGGGATGACTGAGGTTGAGGACGCCGATCACCCGATCGCCGGAAAAGAGCGGAAAACAAAGCAGCGACCGAATCGGGATCGGCCCTTGGAGAAAGCCCGGATCGAGACGCGTATCATCCACCCGCATCGCGCGCCCCTCGCGGGCGACGATCCCCGCGACCCCCTCGCCGAGCCGAAACGACCGCTGCGTGGTCTTGGGCACGGTGGGCGACGCGCCCGAGAGATTCACGACGCGCTCGCCGCCGGCGTCCAACAGCATGATCGAGCACGAATGGAGGCCCAGCTCGTCGGTCAACACGCGCACCACCTGGTCGCCGATCGACGCGAGGTCAAAGGAACCCGACAGCCCGCGCGCCAGCCGTTGGACGATCGCCAGGCTCTCGAGGAGGCCGGGCAAGATCGTGCGCCGGGAGCGTTTCGGCGCTGCGGGAGGGGACGGCTTGGCCGATGTACGACGCGGTCGGTTGGAGCGCCGCGGGGCCACGGGCCTCATGTCCGGCGGCTGGGGTGCACGTCCGTTTCGGTCAGCACTACGGGTCGGGTCAAGGCGGCTTCCACCGGGGTTCCGGGCTAACGATCCTGAAACCTCGGCTGCCGCTTCTCAAGAAACGCGGTCACGCCTTCCCGTTTGTCGTCGCTCTCACAGACTTTCCCGAAAAGAGCCGACTCGAGCGCCTGCCCTTCGGCCAACGGCTTGAACGCGCCCTCGCGGATCGCGCGCAGCGCCGCGCGGACCGCCACCGCGCTCTTGCCGGCGATCTTCTTGGCGAGCCCTTGCGCCTGCTTGACGACCTCGGCATCCGGCACCACCTTGTTCACCAGGCCGATGGCCTTCGCGTCCTGCGCGGTGATCTTGTCGCCGGTCAGGATCAACTCGATCGCCTTCGCCTGACCGACCAGGCGCGGCAGGCGCTGCGTCCCGCCAAAGCCGGGGATGATGCCGAGGTCGATCTCCGGCTGCCCGAGGCGCACGCGCTCGCCGGCCACGCGCAGGTGGCAGGCCATGGCCAATTCCAGCCCCCCGCCCAGGCAGAACAATCCGTTGATCGCCGCGATGACCGGTTTCTCCATCTGCTCGATACGATCGAGGATGCGCTGTCCGTTCGCCGTGAGCGCCCTGCCGGTCGCCTCGTCGGTGATGCCCGCGACCTCCTTGATATCCGCTCCGGAGATGAACAGCGAGCCGGCTCCGGTGAACACGATCGCCTTCACGGCCTCGGTCGACGCCAGCTCGGCGAAGACCGCATCGATCTCCGCCATCACCGGGCTGCTGAGCGCGTTGGCCGGCGGATGGTTGAGGACCACGGTGGCGACACGATCTTCGATCGTACTAGTCACAAATTGACGTGCCACGAATCCTCGCTTGCGTGGCGCCCCGCAGGCCCTGCCTTGCTTCGCGATGCACAAGGCGCATTCCCGGGCCGAGGAGCGAGACGCGGTTAAAACTAGTAAGTGAAAAATCCCCGACGGCACTTCACCCCGAGAAACCCGGCCGCCACCATCCGTTTGAGCATCGGCGCGGGCCAGAACCGAGGTCCCAGTTCCCGGGTGAAGCGGTCGAGATCGCCGAGCACGACGTCCAGCCCCACCTGATCGGCGTAGTGCAGCGGCCCGCCCTTGTCCTGCGGGAACCCCGTCCCGGCCATCATCGCCATGTCGATGTCGGCGGCCGTCGCCACCCCTTCCTGGAGGCAGATCACCGCCTCGTTGATCATCGGCATCAGCAGCCGGCTGGGCGAACACGCGGTCCCGCGGCTCCCCGTCCGCTTTTGGATCGCCGCCACGATCTGGGGCAGCGGATCGCCGGCCCGGTCGTCGTATGCAAAAAAGCCCGCCCCGGATTTGGGGCCCAGGCGCCCCGCCTTGACCATCTCCTCCAGCAACGCGGCGGGCGCCATCCGAGGCCCGAACGAATCGTGAAGGATCGCGGCCACCTTGGCCGCGACGTCCAGGCCGATCATGTCGGTCAGCGCGAACGGCCCCATCGGCAGGCCCAGCGCGACCATCGCCGCATCTAGACGCTTGGCCTCGTCCACCGCGGCCTCCGGACGGCCGATTTCCTGCAGCGCCATCGCCGCTTCGTTCAGGTACGGCATGAGGAGGCGGTTGACCAGAAACCCCGCGCACTCCTGAACCCGGATCGGGATCTTTCGGAGGCTCTCGGCGAACGCGACCGCGTCGTCCACCGTCTCGGGCGAGGTCGCCATCCCGGGAATCACTTCGACCAATTTCATCACGTGCGCGGGATTGAAGAAGTGCAACCCCACCACCTTCTCCGGCCGCTTGAGCCCCGCCGCCAACCCGGAGATCGACAGCGAGGACGTATTGGTCGCCAGGATCGCGCTCTCGGAGCACGCGGCCTCCAGATCGGCGAACACGCGCCGCTTCACCCCGGCGTCCTCGAACACGGCCTCGATCGCCAGATCGACGTCGCCGAATCTCGAGTAGTCGGTCGCTCCCGACACGAGCGCCATTTTCTGCTCCATCTCGTGGGCGGTCATCTTGCCCTTCTCGACGCGGCCTTGATAGATTTTCCGCACCGTCGCGAGGCCGCGTTCGACCGAATCCGGCTTGATGTCCTTCAGAATGACCGGCAGGCCCGCGTACGAAATGGTCTGGGCGATCTGCGCGCCCATCGTTCCCGCCCCGATCACCGCCGCTTTGTAGATGTACATCGTCTCCTCCACCACCCCATGATTCGGACACACTCCTGACGGACCGGCCGTCGGCCCCCTATTTTCGCTCCAGCACCATCGCCGCGCCGATGCCGCCCCCGACGCACATGCTGGCCACTCCCAGCGACAGGTTCCGCCGCTTCATCTCGCGCAGCACCGTGACCGCCAACCGGGTTCCGGTCATGCCGACCGGATGGCCGAGGGCGATCGCCCCGCCGTTGACGTTCACGATCTCGCGGTTGAGCCCCAGCTTCTTCTCCACGGCCAGGTACTGGGCCGCGAACGCCTCGTTGATCTCGAACAGTTGAACATCCTTGAGACCGATCCCGCCCTTCTTCAGGGCGAGCGGGATCGCCTCCGCGGGACCGATCCCCATGCGCTCGGGTTCGACGCCCACGAAAGCATACGAGCGGATAAAGCCGAGCGGCTCGTAGCCGAGCGACCGCGCGCGCTCGGCGGACATCACGAGCGCGGCCATGGCGCCGTCGTTGAGCGGACAGGAGTTCCCGGGCGTGACCGTCCCGCCATCCTTGAACACCGCTGGGTAGAGCGCGAGCTGCTGCTCGGTCAGCGCGGCATTCGGTCCCTCGTCTTGGCTGAACGGTTCCGGCGTTACCGTCTTGCCCGCCATTTTCTTGGGGATCGTCATGACCACGATTTCATCCTTAAATTTTCCCTCCCGGACCGCGCGAAACGCGCGCTTGTGCGACAGCACCGCGAACTTATCCTGCTCCTCCCGCGAGATCTTGAATTCTTCGACGAGGTTTTCCGCGGTGTACCCCATGACCTGACCGCAAAACCCGTCGGTGAGCCCCTCCCAAATGCTGTCGATGAACTGACTGTGCTTGAGGCGCTTGCCCCACCGCATGTCCCGATTGACGTACGGTGCCTGGCTCATGCTCTCGGTGCCGCCCGCGATCTGCACGTCGGCGTCGCCCGACTGAATGTTCTGGTACGCGTTCACCAACGCCTGCAGGCCCGACGAACAGTTGCGCTGCACGGTGTATGCCGGCACCGTGATCGGCAGGCCGGCGTAGAGCGCGATGTTGCGCGCCATGTTCGTTGCGTCGGAGTGCTGGCCCACGCACCCGAAGATGACCTCGTCGATCAGATTGGGATCGAGCCGCGTCCGAGCCAGCAGGTCCTTAACCACGGCCGCCCCCATCGCATGGGCGGTGAGGTCCTTGAGGGCGCCGCCGAAATTGCCGATCGGCGTCCGCACGCCGTCCACGATCACCACATCCTTCATAGCGCCCCCTCGATCACCGTGATGCCACCACCTGACGCTTGTTCAACTCCTCTTCGAGCAACACCCGCCGCAGCACTTTGCCGATAAGGGTTTTGGGCAGCTCGGCACGAAACTCCACCGTCTTCGGCACCTTGAATTTCGCCAGTTCGCGCGCGCAAAAATCAAGAATGTCGCGCTCGGTCGCGGTCTCTCCCTCCTTCAAGACCACGTAGGCCTTGATGAACTCGCCGCTGAACGCCTCGGGGATGCCGACCACCACGGC
>Ga0184615_10000212_pt1 | contig 36800 bp, 30 predicted proteins | sample PLM4_65_coex_FD_133134 | JGI IMG/M metagenome (GOLD analysis project Ga0184615, IMG submission 133134) | Groundwater sediment microbial communities from an aquifer in East River, Colorado, USA - PLM4_65_coex | ecosystem: Environmental > Terrestrial > Soil > Riparian zone | place: USA: East...
ACCAGAGGAGTAGTCCGCTTGTCTCTCTGCCTGATCGCCGCCTGCGCGGTCCCCGAAGCCGAGCGCGCCGATGTTCGGGCCACGGCCGCCGTCCCGGATACCGCACATCCGTGGCGGAAACCGGGGGACAGAATCGATTCAATTCTGCCGATGGAAGAGTACCTGCGCCGTTTCCGCCGGGGACTGACGGAGCCGGCTCGGCTGGAGGGCGGCGAAGCAACACGGGATGCGCTGGCGCGCACATTTCTGGCCGCGGTGGCGCACCGGGATACCGGCGCGTTCGGCCATCTGCTGGTATCGCGAGAGGAATTTGCCTGGCTGGTCTTCCCCGATCACCTCTACAGCCGGCCCCCCTACGAGCTGGATCCCGAAGTCTTCTGGATGAGGCTCAGCTCCGGAAACGCCAAGGGGCTCCGCCGGACATTGCAGCGGCTCGGCGCCCAGCAGCTCACCTTCCAGGCCCTCGACTGCCGGCGGGATACCCTTCAGATCACGCGCGGGCCGGTCAGGATCTGGTCGTCGTGCGGCATCCGCTTTCGCGCAGGCGATAGTGTGGTGAAGCGCCGCCTCTTCGGATCGATGGTCGAGCGGGATGGACGGGTAAAGCTCATGAGCTTCGCGAACGATTTCTAGCTGCGGCCGTCGCCTTTGAGCTCACGGCCGAATCTTGAGGACGTCTTCCAGCGTTCCGCCATCTCCCCGCCCCACCAGCCGCACCGCGTCGGTGATCTCCCGTCGAATCCTCGGCCAGCTCATCCGCTCCCGCGCGGCTCCCGGCGGGAGCCATTCGTGCGCATCGTGCTCGGGGCAGAGGCGCACCTCGGCATCCCGTGACACGCAGGCCGCAAATGCCGGGACGAGCACCACTTCATTGGTGCTGTGGCGGTAGAACGACTCAACCCTGCTCAGATTATAGAGACGCTCGGGCACCAGCCCGGCTTCCTCGCGCAGTTCTCGCAGCGCGGTATCCACCGCCGTCTCCCCCTCATCGATGTGGCCGTGGACTCCCTCCCACGATCCGGGGGATCGACCCGACGCGCTGCGGCGGAGGCAGAGCACCTCCAGCCGGTCTCCAAAGCCCCGAAGGACCACGACATCGACGTAGGCTACACGGAGATTAGGCAATGGGCACTAGGCAATGGGCAATGGGCAATGGGCAGTAGTGTAGCAAACGACTGACGGCTGATGGCTGACGGCTGCTTTATTGCCCCCTCCGCCGCGCCAGTGTGCTTTCGAGCCTCGCCGCCAGGGCCTTGGCCCGAAACGGCTTGGTGAGGAAATCGTCGGCGCCAAGCTGCAGCACCCGCACCTCATTGTCCTCGTCCCCCTTCGCGGTCAGCACGATCACCGGGATTTGACGGGTGGCCGGCCGGGAGCGTAGCTGGCTCAGCACCGAGTATCCATCCACACCGGGAAGATTGAGGTCGAGAATCAGGATGTCGGGTGCATGGCGGTCCACCTCGTCCAGCGCCTGGGCCCCGTCCCGCGCCTCCACGACCGTGTATCCCTGCCGCTCCAGAAGGTCCTTCATGACCCGGCGGAGCTGATCCTCATCATCCACCAGCAGGACCATCGCTCCCTTGCGAGTAAGCTCGGTCCGGGTGGGCGGAAGATCCTCGAGCAGCTCGAACGCCGGGGAAAGCTCCAGCGTGGGAACGCCGGCCGCGTCGCGTGCGGTCGAGCGAGCCGGCGCGGCGGTGACGTTGAATGCTGAAGGAGTGTCGTCGCTTTCCGGACGGCGGGGCCGGCGGCGGCGTTCGCTGCGGCCGTCATCCTCGTCGTGGTGAGCCGGCGCCCGCGATCTGTCGTCGTCGGGGCGCGGCGGCTCGGTGACGCGGAGCAGCTCCTCGACCGACGTCTCGCCCGACACCACGTGGCGGATCCCGCTCTCGAAGAGCGAGCGCATTCCGCTCGCGCGGGCCGCCGTGGCAATCTGGTCGGCGGTGGCGCCCCGTCCGATCAGCCGCTCGAGCTCCTGGTTCATCACCAGGATTTCCACGATGCCGAATCGTCCCCGGTATCCGGTGTGCGCGCATTCCGAGCAACCCACACTCTGATACAACTCGGCCGGGCCGGCGGGCAGGTGCACCTTGATCCGCTCAGGGAGCGCCTCGGTCTGCTTCACCTTGCAGTAGGGGCAGAGGCGCCGGAGAAGCCGCTGGGCGAGGATCCCGCGCAGCGCGGCGGCGATCTTGTACGCCTCCATCCCCATGTCGACGAGCCGGGTGACCGTATTCGGCGCGTCGTTGGTGTGCAGGGTGGACAGCACCAGGTGTCCGGTGAGCGACGCCTGGAGCGCGATCTGCGCCGTCTCCATGTCGCGGATTTCGCCGATCAGCACCACATCGGGGTCCTGCCGCAGGATCGACCGCAGCGCGCTCGCGAAGGTCAGCCCAGCCTTTTCGTTGACCTGCACCTGCACGATGTTGGACCCGAGACGATACTCCACCGGGTCCTCGACGGTCACGATGTTCACCTTGTCGCCCTGCACCTGGCGCAGCGCGGCGTAGAGCGTGGTCGTCTTGCCCGAGCCGGTGGGACCGGTCACCAGCAGGATACCCTCCTTGTTGTCGAGCAACTTGGTCATGGTGGCGCGCTCATCTTCCTCGAGACCGAGGGCATCGAGCGAGAGGATCGTCGTCTTGGTATTGAGGATCCGGATGACCACCTTCTCGCCGAACGAGGCGGGCAAGGTAGAGACCCGGAGGTCCACCGGATTGCCGTTCACCGCCACCCGGCAGCGGCCGTCCTGCGGTCGCAAGCGGTCCGCGATGTCCATCCCCGACATGATTTTGACCCGGGACACCAGCGGGATCCCCGCCGACCGCGGGATCTTCATGACCTGGCGCAGCACCCCGTCGATCCGGTAGCGCACTATGACGCCGCCTTCGACCGGCTCGACGTGGATGTCGCTCGCCCGGCTGGTGATGCCGTCGGCGATGAGCGTGTCCACCAGCTTGATGATGGGGCGCGCCTGGGCTTCTTCGGCGCTCGAGCCGAGGTCGTCGGCGGCGTCGGCCAGCTGGATGACTTCGTGCTGATCGGTGATACCGGAGAGCAGCTTGGATACCACTTCGTGGGACCGGTACAACTCGTCGAGCTTGTCGCGGATCTTGCCCGGTGAGTAGAGCACCATCCGGATTTCCCGACCGGATACGAACGCCAGCATCTTCTCCGCGTCCATGTCGAACGGGTTGGCGGTGGCGACTTCGAGGTAGGAATCGGTGCTGCGAATCGGGAGGACGTTGTACTTCCGCGCCACCTGCTCGGGCAGGGCGTCCTCTACCTGAGAGTCCTGCAAGGAGAGGTCGGCGATGGGGAGGCGGAAGCGGGCCGCGACCGCCTCGACGATCTGCTGATCGGTGCTCATCCGGCGATCGACCAGCGCTTCCCAGAGCGAGGTGTTGTCCCGCGCCTCGCGCCGGACCTTGGCGACCTGCTCCTCGGTCACAAGCGCCGTAAGGGTGGGGACGAGCCACTCGTCGCTAAACGCCATTCACCGAATCCCGCAAATCATTAAGAAGTGGTTAAATGTAGGTGGATCAGGCCACTAGGTGCTAGAGGATCGGCCACCACTCCGGAGCCACGTCGAGCGTCAGGCCCCAGCGTCGGGGCTTTTCCGGACGCTCCCGAAGCGGCGTGGCAAGCTCGAGCCGGAGCAGGCTCTGCAACAGCTCGATCGCCACCCCCGCCACCGGCCGGGCGCCTTCGCTCGAGCGCCAGCCGACCCCCTCAATTGTCCCACCGGCCCATCCCACCCCGACGAACGGGGCGAGGATCGCCCGGTTTCCGGTGCTCGCGAAGGGTCCGATCCCGACTTCCGGCACCGGCACCCGCACCCGCCATTCGACCTGGCCCGACACCACCCGTCGCCCGCCCCACTGCCGGAACGTCTCTGCGGGAAGCGTGCCTCGGCCACCGATGACCAAGCTCCTGGCCTTGGGAAGCCCGGGAGAAGCCAAACCCGCGATGGTCCTGATTCGCAGGTGGCCCAGCGGGATCGGCAGACTGCCGTCGGAACGGAAGGTGGCCCGGACGTACTGGGTCGGTCCCGACCCCGCTTCGACACCGAAATGCAGCTTGAGATCGCCCCGGTCCAGCGCACCCCGCGGGGCCAGCGAGACGACGGCCCGGCCCAGCCAGTAGCTGCCGCTTCCAAGCGAGGGGTTCGGCTCATACACGCCTCGCGCCGGCGTTGCCGTCGTCGACACGCTGCTGCTCCGCTCGAAGCGGGCCGAGAGATCGAGGGACCATCGCGGATCCAGCCGGCGGTGCAGCCCGACCCCGATCTCCTCGCCCAGGAGGTAGCTTCCGAGATCGATGGCCGCCTCCTGCGAGAGCAGTGAATTCACCACGCCGCTGACCACCGGCTCGTCGCCAAAATCCCGGATGGTGCGGCGTCCCTCGAGTGTCCAGTCGTTGGCTCCACGGGTGACCCCGATCAGGATGCCCGCGGTCACCCTCCGGTCGGACAATCCGTAGCCGAGCGATCCGCGCGCTTCGTATCCGCCGTTGAACCGGACTCCCATCCCCACACCGAACGCGAGGCCCTGAACCCGATTGACCCGCACGAGATCGCTGACGGCGGGCGTGCCGATGCGGCCCCTGGGCATCCCTTCGAGGAGCTGCCGGGAGACCAGCTCTTCGGCCTTGCTCTTGAGCTCCTCGAACTCCCGGCGGTCGAACGGCTCCGCTCCCTCTGCCGCGGTGCGAAGCGGCGTCGTCCACCGGGCGGTGTCGGCGGTCGGCGCGCCGAGTCCCGAGTACTGTGGGGCGTCGCGCAACACCGCTGGGAACGGCTCGGCAAAATCGTAGTCCTCGATTTCCCAGCGCCCGCGGATGATCGACCGCATCGGGAATTCGAAGACCGAAGACCGGCGCCGGATTTCGATCTGCTGCCGGTACGGGAGCCACCAGCGCTCCTCGAGCAGCGACTGCTCCAGCACCACGGTGATGTCCTCGACCTCCTTGTCGCGGTAGGCGGCGGGGGTGAAGCTGAACTGGAATCGCACCAGCGCCGCCGTCTTCCGCTCGAGGAAGAGCGAGCCCACGACCAGCGGCCGGGCCAGATCCCGGGGACGCACCTGCACCGCCAGGACCTCGAGCGGTCCTTTCGGCGTGCGCAGGGTGAGCGTGTCGCCCAGCGCGAAGTCGTACTCGTCCAGCCCCTCGAGCGAGAGCGGATGGATCGCGTCGCGGACTTCGTCGCCCTCTCCGATGCGGATGACCGGACCGAAATTGTCGGGCACGATGCCCAGATGATCACGGTGGTACCGCATCACGGTCGGCAGGAACGTCTGGTTGCGCCACGCCACGATCTGCTGCTTGCTCAGATCCGGCGCCTCCCAATACACTTCGACGTCCAGCTCATCGGCGAGGGCCAGTCGCGGTGGATCGGGAAATCCCCTGCCGAACTGCCAGAGGTGAAACACGAAGCCGTGCGCCCGGCTCTTGTACTGGCGGAGCGCCGTGTCGGTGGACGGAGTTTCCCGAAGCAGGATCGCGCGACGCACCAGCTGACCGACCTGGGCATCGTTCCAGGTCTGGGCGCCGAGGGCCCCGGGCAGGGCCAGCAGGACAAGGAGGACGAATGCGCGGAGCATTGATGGCCTCAATTAGCAGGGCCGGTGCCGCTCCGGCAAGCGTCGCGATGCTGCTGCTCGCCGCATGCGGGCCGCCATCGGGAATCCAGCCCGGCGGAGTGCCGGCCAGCGCCCCGCCGCCGGTCCTGGCACCCCGCCCGATCGCGCAGGTCTTCATCCTCGAAGCATCGGGCGCCGCGCCCGAAGACACCGTCGTCGAAGTCCATCGTACCTCGCGCCGGGTTATCGTCCTGCGACGTTCGGCGCCGGATTTCGGTCTCTTCGCCACCGTGGAATTCGGGTCGAGCGCCGACACGACCGCGAAGGAGGGAGCCCCGGCCCGAGTGCTCCTCAAGCCCACCCCGGGTCTCTATGGCCTCGACATCGCCATCGAGGAGACGGTTGCCGACAGCGCCACGATCACCTTCAGCTACGGCACCCACTTTGTCGCGCCGGCGGGGGCGCGCGAGCGCTACGGAAGCAACCTTGCCTTCGAGAAGGTGCTGGCCATCGGCAAGGTGGGCGACGGTGGGATGGTGGTCTTTCTTCCCACGTCACGTCCGGGCTCCGACATGGTGAGCGCTCCGCTCCAGGGCCCCGGCCGGTACGTCGTGGCCGCGCCCCGCTGACCCAGGTGTCGCGCTGGCGGCTGCTTCCCGAATCGGGTGGACCACCGATCGACCTCCCCGACGATCGCGCCGTCGTGATCGGTCGCGCCGCCGCCTCGGACATCCATCTCGCCGACGAAACGGTGTCGCGCCATCATGCCGAGCTTCGCAGCGACGCGCTCGGAGTGCTGGTGCGGGATCTGGCCAGCGCGAACGGCACGCGGCACAATGACGCCGCCCTGACCGAGGGCCGCGCCGTGCCAGGGGACGCGCTCGCCTTCGGACGGGTGCGATTCATGGTGACGGCGGCGCCGTCATCGCGAGGCGGCACGGCCGGCGAGTCATGGCTAGGCGGCGAAGCCGCCGAAGCGATCCCTCCCGGCACCAGCGTGCGCGCCCTCGACCTCCGGTCGGGCGGGGGCGCGCTGGCAAAGCTGCAAAGGGAGCGGCTCGCCCGGCTGATCGAGCTCGCGCGCCAGCTGGGCGGGGAAATCGATACGGAAAGCCTCCTGCGACTGGTGGTGGACCAGGCCGCCGCGCTGCTGCCTGCCGATCGCGTCGCACTCCTGATCGCCGAGGAGCCGCATGGGGCGCTCCGGCTGATGCATTGGTACAACCGGCTGGGCAAAGCCGCGGTGCAGGTGCCGGGGAGCATCGCGAGGCGGGCGATGGCCGAGCAGCTCCCGATCGTCACCGAGAACGCCCAGGAGGACCAGCGGTTCCAGAGCGGATCGGTCGTGGCGGACCAGGTGCGGGCCGCGCTCTGCGTCCCGCTCCTCACCGACCGGGGATCGGCGCTCGGCGTGCTCTACGTGGATTCCCTCACCGCGGCGCGCCCGTTTTCCGAGGAGGAAGCGGCGCTCTGCTTCGCGTTCGGCGGATTGGCCGCGGCGAGCATCGCCAAGGCGAGATACGCCGACGCCGCCCGGCGGCAGGACGTGATTCGGGCAAATTTCGAGCGCTTCTTCGCGCCCGGCGTGGCGGCCCGCATCGCCGAAACCCGGAGTGACGTGCGGCCCGGCGGCGAGCGGCGGCCGGTCACGGTGCTGGTGAGCGATATCCGCGGATTCACGGGACTCGCCGAGACGATGCCGCCCGAGGACATCGCCCGGCATCTGTCCGACTATTTCGCGGCGATGGTCGAGCTGGTCTTCGAGCACGGCGGCACGCTGGACAAGTTCATGGGCGACGCGCTGCTTGCGCTCTGGGGCGCGCCGGTGGCCGCCCCCGGCGACACCGATCGCGCCCTGGCGGCGGCGCGCTCCATGCAGGAGGAATGCGCCGCCCTCAACGCCCGATGGGCCGGCCAGGGACGGCCCCCGCTGGCGATCGGCATCGGCCTGCATCACGGCGACGCATTCACCGGGACGATCGGGAGTCCCCGGCGGCTCGAGTACACGGTCATCGGCGACGTGGTCAACGTCACCGCCCGGCTCTGCGATGTGGCCCATGCCGGCGAGATCGTGATCAGCGAAGGGGTACGGAGCCGGCTCTCGGACCCGCCGGCAAGCCCGGCGAGCGAGGAGCTGCGGGTGCGGGGGAGGGAAAAGCCAGTCGTGGTCTATCGCCTCAAGGAGCGTGAACGGTGAACGGTCAACGGTCAACGGGAACTGCCTTGACAATCGGATTGGCGTTCATTGCGGGTTGTGGCGGAAAGAGCACCAGCGCCCGCATCGAGCATCCCGCCGCGGGAGTCCAGGAAAGCGCGCTGGCCAATTCGAAGCTGCCGGGAGCGACGGGGGTCGGGGCGGCGATGCGGCTGCAGGACAGCGGGGCGGCGCGGCGAGCCAGGGAGGATTCCATCGCTCGAGCAGCTCCCTGAGCGGTGAGCGGTTAGCGGTTAGCGGTTAGCGGTTAGCGGTTAACGGTTAGCGGTTAGCGCCAAAGTCATACTGCCAGCCGGCGCGGGCCATCAGCTCCAGTACCAGCCGCAACGGCAACCCCATGACCCCGAAGAAATCTCCCTCGACCCGCTCGATGAGGGCGGCGCCGTAGCCCTGGATTCCATACGCCCCCGCCTTGTCGAGCGGCTCCCCGGTGGCGACGTACGCGCGGAGCAGCTGCTCGCCCGCGGGCCGGAAGTAGACGGCGGTGGTGTCGGTCGCTTCGTATTCCATGCCGTCGGCGCGGAGGCACACGCCGGTGAGCACGTCGTGCCGGCGGCCCTGGAGCCGCTGCAGCATCCGGAGAGCGTCCTCGGCGTCGGCAGGCTTCTCGAGGATCTCTTCGCCCAGCGCCACAGTGGTGTCGGCGCCGAGCACCCAGGCGCCGGCGACCGCGCGCGCCTTGTCCCGCGCGAGACGCTTGACGTATGCCGCGGGCGCTTCGCGCGGCAAGCGGATCTCCTGCACGTTGGCCGCTTGCACCCGGTGCGGAATGCCGAGCATGCTGAGCAGCTGGTGCCGGCGCGGCGAACTGGAGGCGAGAATGAGCGGGTGGTGCGTCACGCGGAACGCTCCAGAATCAGCGTGACCGGCCCATCGTTGACCAAGTCCACCTGCATATCGGCGCCGAATTCGCCGGTGCCGACCGGAAACCCCTTGCTCCGAAGCTCGGCGACGAAACGCTCATAGAGAGGGATCGCCTGTTCCGGACGTGCGGCGTCGATAAACGATGGGCGGCGCCCCTTCTGCGAGTCTCCGTAAAGGGTGAACTGGCTCACCACCAGCACGCCGCCGCCGACGTCGGCCAGCCCGAGGTTCATCTTCCCGTCGGGGTCGGTGAAAATCCGGAGTCCCGCGATCTTGTCGGCCATCCAGACCGCCTGGTCGGCCGTGTCGGTGTGGGTAAAGCCGGCCAGGACGCAGAAGCCCGTTTCGATCCCCGCCACCCGCTGGCCGGCGATGGAGACGGATGCCCGGCTCACGCGTTGGAGGACGACTCTCATAGGGAGCCAGGGAGTCAGGGAACCGGCAAATCCGGGAGTGGTCGAAAGAAGATAAGGCGGCGGCATCTCCGTAGAAATCCTGAATTGCCCCTCTGCTCACCCCAACCTACCCTTCCGGGCCGCTCGAACGATTCCTCATACCCGGAGTTCCGATGCGCTCGTTTGCCGCCACCTTTGTGCTCGCCACCGCCGCGATCGGCGCGACCGCCTGCGAGAGCGACGGCACCGGCCCTGCCACGCCACTCAACATCGTGGGCACCACGGAGCTGGATGCGAGCTCGCTGACGCAATTCGTCTATTTCGATCTCGCCGCCGCAGGCGTCGTCACCGTGGCCAATCCCGCGACATCGAGCGACTGGGACCTGGCCTTCCGGCGCTACGAGGTCCGCCTGAACGGCGGAGCGGTCGGTCCCAAAGGCGTCGCCGGATTCAACCTGGCCAACAATTTCTCGGCCACGACGCCGCAGATCCTCGCATTCACCCCGGAGAATCAGCGAGCCGCTTTCGAAGCCGTTGGGACGGCCCAGCTCCCCGCAGCGGGCGCGTTCGTCACCGAGACGCTTACCGCCAACCCGCTGGGCTGGCTCGCCTTCGGCGCACAGGGGCCGGTCGCCAACAGCCAGGCGGCCTGGAAGCTCCGGCGCACCGCCGGCGGCGGCTACGCCCTCTTCCGGGTCACCGGCCTCACCATGTCGGGTGCAACACAACAGACCGCCGTGCTCGCCACTGTGACCCTGGAGTACCGGTACCAGCCGGCCGGCGGCACCCTGGGTGTCAAGCAGACTGCCGCGCTGAGCCTCACCGGCGGAACCCCCGCCATTGATTTTTCCACCGGCGGCACCAGCGCGGGCGCGGGGTGCGGGTGGGATCTCAAGGCCAACGCCGACTTCTCCCTCAGCACCAATGCCGGATGCGATGTCGGCACCGCTCCCCTCGACGTCTCGGAAAGCTTCGATGCCGCGACCCGGGCCGACAATGCGCTGGCGTATGGGAGTTTTCTGGCGGGACTTTCGGGAGCAGTCCCGTTCACTTCGGCGCTCGACGACAAGCACGGGCCCTTCCTGTACAACCTGGCCGGCGACAACCGGCTTTCAGCCACCTACAACACCTATCTCATCAAGGTCGGAAGCGCGGTATACAAGATTCAGCTCATCGGATACTACAGCGCTACCGGCGTCAGCGGCCATCCGACCCTTCGTTACGCCCGGATCCAGTGATCCGCGCGTCGCTCCTTGCGCCGATCGCGGCGCTCGCCCTCTGGACGAGCGTGTCGGCTCAGGCGACACGGGGCGACCGCCTGCTGCGCGGCCGGGTGCTGGATGCGGCCACCGGTGCGCCCGTGGCCCGGGCGCGGATCCAGACCTCATCGCGAAGGCCGGGCATCGATGCGGGTGGGGACGGGGCCTTCGCGCTGCCGGTTGCCGCGCCGGACACGCTTATCGTCCGGGCCATCGGCTATTTCCCCGCCCGGGTGCCGGTGCCAGCGGCCGACGTCGAACTGCGGGTCGTGCTGCACCCGGTCCCGCTCCGATTGAGTGACATCGTAGTAACCACCAGCCGACACCCCGAGCGGGCCGGCCAATCGCCCATCGCAGTGACCGCCGTTGGCGAGGAAGAGATCTCCGCGACCGCCGCTGCTTCGACCGACCTTCTCCTGGCGCAGATACCCGGATTGCAGCTGCTCCCGAGCCAACCCACCGGGGCGGATCTCTCCATCCGCGGCATCAATGGCGCCCGGGTGCTGGTGTTGCAGGATGGGGAGCCGACTGCCGGCGCGCTGCTCGAGAACCGCGACCTGAGCCGCTTGTCGACCGGAAACCTGGAACGAATCGAGGTGGTGAAAGGTCCCCTCTCCACGCTCTACGGATCCGACGCGCTGGGAGGTGTGGTGAACCTGGTGAGCCGCGATCCCGCCGGTCCGCTCACCCTGTCCGCCGAGGCGCGGGCTGGAGACGCGGGACGGAGGGAGGCGCGCATCGCGGCGGAGTCGGGTGAGGGAGGTGTTGCTGCGCGGGTGGACGGCGCCTGGCGGGAGGACCGCCGGGTGCCCGCCGTCACCACCGCGACCGATGCGCTCGCGAGGGTGTGGGACTTCAAGACCACGGTGCGGGCACGGGCCGGCGGCAGACTGGCGTTCCGGACCGACCTCGCCCTCCTCCGGGAGCGGCAACGGTGGCGGCTTTCTTCCGATGGATTCAACGGCTTCAACGACAACAGAGGGGCCAGTGGCTGGATCGAAACGGTGGTTACACCCGGCGGACCGGGTACCTGGCGCGCTCGGGTCTTTGCGGAGGAGTACTCCCACCGATTCCGCCAGGCCCGCGGCCAGCAGCCGCTTGCGAACGATACGGCGCCGGCGCAACGCGAGCGGATGATCAAGGGCCGGCTGGGCTGGAGCACCGCGCGGGGGGCGCATGCACTCGAGGCAGGGATCGACCTCCAGTCCCGGTGGATCGAAGCGCCGGGAAAGGTCGACGGCACCATAAGCGATCGTGGCGCCGAGGGATTTCTGCAGGACACCTGGACCCCTGGACGCCTTCTGGTTGCCCCCGCCGCGCGCCTCTCCTGGAATTCCCGCTGGGGACAAGCGCTCACCCCGAGCCTTGCGGTCGCGATGGACGTCGCACCGACGCTGCGCCTTCGTGCCGGTGTGGCCCGTGGCTTCCGCGGCCCGAGCTTCAAGGAGCTGGCCTGGGATTTTCCGAATCCCTTCGCGGGTTATGTGATCCGCGGCGATCCGGGCCTTCGCCCGGAACACTCCTGGCAATGGTCGGTGGGCACGGCCTGGTCGGTCGGGCAGTCGCTGGTCCTGGATCTCGAAGCCTACCGAAACGACCTCAGAGATCTTATCGAGCTGGAGCAGCGCGGTACCGACCCCGCGAGCGGTCTCCTGGTGTTCTCGCCCCGGAACCTGGCTCGGGCCCGGACCCAGGGTCTCGATGCCGGTCTCTTGTGGAACGGCGCTGCGTGGTACGCCGGAGTCGAATACAGCCGGCTCCACGCAACGGATCTGGAGACCGGGGGTCTGCTCGACCGGCGAGCCCCGCACAGTGCCCGATTGCGCCTCGGGGCCTCGGTCCCCGGATTCCCGAACCTGCGGGGGGACGCCTCGCTCCAGTACACCGCACGCGCCGAGGCCCTGCAGCCCGACGGCACTCCCGGACATCAGGATTCGTTCATCGCTGCCAACTTCCAGCTGCGCTACGAGCCGCGGGGCGGTCTCACCTTTGCTTTCGGCGGCGACAATATCCTGAACCAAAAGCCCTCGGGGTGGACCGGAGTGATGGGCCGGCGAGTGTACGCCGGTCTCCGCGGGGCCTGGCGCCCCTGAGCCTGGAGGATGCTCCCCCGGTACATTGCGTGTCGTGGAATCGCACGCCGTCGAGCTGACCATACTCGGGTTGCAGGCCCTGGTGACGACGCTTCTGGCGGTCGTCAATCTTGGCCTGTGGAGGCAGGAGGGCCGACCCGCGTATCTGAGCTGGGCCGCATCCTGGGCGTGCTACGCCGCCCGCCTGGTCTTCATCAGCCTCTTCGTGGTCTCCCGGAACGAGGTGTGGCTCTTCCTGCACCAGGTGGCCACCGGGGTCACCGCCTTGTTGCTGCTCTGGGCCGCGGTGCAGTTCAGCCGGGGGACGCCGTTCCGGCGCAGGTATCTGTGGGCTCTCCCGGCGATTGTCCTGTGGTCATCCTTCGCGGTGTTCGGCCTGCACAATCTGGCGGTTGCCGGACTTTCCTCGGCCGTGGCGCTCTCAGCGGTCACGCTCTGGACGGCATGGGTGTTCTGGCGCCATCAGCGCCGGAGCGGTTCGGTCAGCGCGAGGGTCCTGGCCTGGACGTTCCTGCTGTGGGGCCTGCATCACCTCGACTATCCCCTCTTGCGGCCGCTGGGAAGCGGCGTGCTGTTCGGCGCGATGGTGGACGTCGTCTTCATCGTGGCGGCCGCGGCGGGGATGGTGTTTCTGGGCCTCACCGAGGGTCGCGACGCGCTCGCCGCGCGCAGCGCCCAGCTCGAGCAGCTGACCCATTTGCTGCTCCGGGCGCAGGAGGAGGAGCGCCGGCGCATCGCCCGGGACCTCCATGATGAAGCGGGCCAACTGCTCACCGCGGTCAAGATCGACCTCGATCTCGACGGGAGGAGCGAAGCCGCCGCGCTCGTGGCCCGCGCCCTCAATCAGGTCCGCGACATCGGAAATCTCCTGCGCCCGTCCACCCTCGATGACTTGGGTCTCCTGCCTTCCCTCAGAAGTCTGGTGGAGGATTTCGGCCGGAGGTACCGGATCGAGGCCACCCTGGATGCCCCCGCCTCCCTGCCCCCGCTACCCGCCGAGGGAGACGTCGCACTCTACCGGATCATCCAGGAGGCGCTGACCAATGTGGCGCGCCATGCCTCGGCCCGCGCGGTTCGGGTGGGTGTGACGGTAACTCCCGAGGGAATCCGGCTCGCGGTGCAGGACGACGGCGCCGGCGCGAACGAGGCTCCAGTGCCCCGACTCGGACTGCTCGGCATCCGGGAGCGCGTGGTGGCCCTCGGGGGGAAGCTCGCGCTCACCACGGGAGAGGGCACCGGGTTTTGCCTGGAAGCCACAATTCCACGCGCCGGCGCCGGATGAGCGAAAACGTCCGCGTGCTGCTGGTGGATGACCATCCGCTGGTCCGGGCGGGAATTCGCCGGGTGCTGGAATCCCACGCCGGATTGACGATCGTGGGCGAAGCGCCCAATGGGCTGGAGGCGTTGCGGCTGATCGAGGAGACCCGGCCGGACGTGGTGGTTCTCGACCTCGCGATGCCGGAGCTGGACGGCCTCGAGCTCCTGCAACGGTTACGCGACCGGTCCGATTCGCTCCGGATCCTGGTGCTCACCATGCATGCGCAGCGCGAGTACATCCGGCGGGCGATCCAGGCCGGCGCCGACGGCTACCTCCTCAAGGAGTCGGCGGTCCAGGAGCTCCTGGTGGCGATCGAAAGCGTGTTAGGCGGCAAGCCGTACTACAGTCCCGCGGTGGCCGCCGAACTGGCCCGGGCCGCGGCCGACCCCCGGGAATGGGAAGCTCCTCCCCGCCCCGGACTCACCGGCCGGGAACGCGAGGTGCTCTCGGGCATCGCGCGGGGACTCTCGACCAAGGAAATCGCCGCCGAGCTGGACATCAGCGGCCGGACCGTGGAAACCCATCGGGCCAACCTGATGCGGAAACTGGAGCTCAAATCGATCGCCCTGCTGACCCAGTATGCGATGCGGGTGGGGATGCTGGATGCAGGGAGCCGGGGAGCCGGGGAGCCGGGGAGCCAGGGGGGTGCAAATGCGAAGGGGTAGCCGCCTGGCCACCCCGATTCCCCAACCCCCAACCCCCAACACCACTTACTCCACCGTCACCGATTTCGCGAGATTCCTCGGCTGATCCACATTACATCCCCGCCGCACCGCCACATAATACGCGAACAGCTGGAGCGGTACGCTGGCGAGCATCGGCGTCAGGAGGTCGTGGGTGGCAGGGATCGTGAACACCGCATCGGCCAGCCGGGCGATCTCGTAGTCGCCTTCGGTGCAGACGGCGATGACCTTGCCGCCCCGCGCCTTTACCTCCTCGATGTTGCTCATGATCTTGCCGTGCACGCCGTCGCGCGGCGCGATGAACACGACCGGCATGTTCTCGTCGATGAGCGCGATCGGTCCATGCTTCATCTCCGCCGCCGGATATCCCTCGGCGTGAATGTAGGAGATTTCCTTCAGCTTGAGCGCCCCCTCGAGCGCGACGGGGAAATTCACCCCGCGACCGAGGTAGAGCGCGTTGTGCGCCGTGGAAAAGCGGTCGGCCAGGATCTCGACTTCCGGCGCCCGGTCGAGCACCGTCCGGATCTGCGCCGGCAACGCCTGGAGCGCCTGGATGAACTGGCGCCCCTGGAGCAGACTCAGGGTCCGGAGCCGCGCCATCCTGAGCGCCACCATGGCGAGCGCCGCAACCTGGCTGTTGAAGGCCTTGGTGCTCGCGACGCCGATCTCCGGCCCGGCGCGCAGGTAGAGACCGCCCTGCACCTCGCGCGCGATCGTCGAACCCACCACGTTGACCAGACCGATCGTGCGGGCACCGCGTCGCCGCGCTTCCCGGATCGCCGCGAGGGTATCCGCCGTCTCGCCCGACTGGGACATCGCGATCACCAGGGTCTTCTCGTCGACGATCGGATTGCGGTAGCGGAATTCGGACGCGTACTCCACCTCGCAGGGGATCCGGGCCATTTCTTCGAAGATGTACTCGCCGATCAGTCCCGCGTGCCACGAGGTGCCGCAGCCGGTGATGATCACCCGGTCGACGCGGTTGAGCTGCTCGTCGGTCATGTTGAGGCCGCGCAGCCGCGCGCTTCCTTCTTCCTCGAGCAGGTGGCCGCGCACCGTGTTGGTGAGGCTCTCCGGCTGCTCGAAGATCTCCTTCAGCATGAAATGGCCGAAGCCGCCGCGCTCGATGGTCGTCAGATCCCATTCGATCTGATTGACCGGTTTGTCGACGTGCGTGTCGGTCAGATTGCGGACCCGGTACCCCTCGCGGGTCAACACCGCCATCTCGCCGTCGTCGAGGTAGACGACGCTCCGAGTGTGCTCCAGGATGGCGGAGGCGTCGGAGGCGACGAAGAATTCCCCGTCCCCCACCCCCACGAGGAGAGGCGAGCCGTTGCGCGCCGCCACCAGGGTGTCGGGCTCGTCCGCCGAGATCACGGCGATTCCGTAGGCGCCTTCGACGTCCCAGAGCGCTCCGGCCACCGCCTGCTCGAGGTTGCCCTCGTAATAGGCGCCGATCAGGTGGGCGAGGACCTCGGTGTCGGTTTCGGATTTGAACACGTGGCCACGCTTCTCGAGCGCCTTCCGGATCACGGCAGCGTTCTCGATGATGCCGTTATGGATGACGGCGATGCGGCCGGACTGGTCGAGATGGGGATGGGCGTTCGGCGTGGTCGGGGCCCCATGCGTGGCCCAGCGGGTGTGCCCTACGCCGACGGTGCCGCTCGGCGTTTCGGCGCGGAGCTGGTCCACCAGCGCGGAGAGCTTGCCCGCCGCCTTGCGAACCTTGATGCCCCCGCCGTTGAGCACCGCCACGCCGGCCGAGTCATACCCCCGGTATTCCATCCGGCGGAGCCCGTCGATGAGGATCGGCGAGGCCTGCCTGGGTCCCACGTAGCCGACGATGCCACACATCGCGTGAACGACCTCACGACTGAAGTAGTTTCCGGCAGCCCTCGATCAGCTCCTCCGCCTCCTGCTCGGTCGGGGCCTCGGCGATGAATCGCACCACGGGTTCGGTGCCAGAGGGACGCAGGTGGACCCAGCGACCGGCCCAGGCGAGGCGCAGGCCGTCCCGCTCATCCACCGAGGCGTGCGGGAACCGCTTTTTAAGCGCCGCATAAGCGACCTGCAAGTCACTGCCCCGCTGGACTTTAGCCTTGACGATCTTGTACTGCGGGGCGGCCGTAACCAGGGCCGAAACCGGCCGGTTTTCGAGTGCAACGTACTGCAAGACCAACGCCACCCCAAGCGGGGCATCACGGCCGGTGTGAAAGCCCGGGAGCATCACGCCACCGTTGCCTTCCCCCCCGATGAGGGCGCCCTCGTCTGCCATCATCCGTGCGACATGCGCCTCGCCAACCGGCGATCGGAGGAACCGCGCCCCTCCTTCACCCGCCGCATCCTCGACGACGAGACTAGTGGATAGATTGGCGACGACCAAGGACGGTTCCAGCGCACTTCCCGCCCCCCGGAGCACAGCCCGGACCGCAAAGGCCAGGGTGTAATCCTCCCCGATCGGCTGGCCGCGTTCGTCCACCAGCGCCAGGCGGTCCACATCCGGATCCACCGCCATCCCGATGTCGGCGCCCGTCGTCCGCACCAGATTCCCGAGCGCACCGAGATTTTCGGGAATCGGCTCCGGCTCCCGGGGAAAACGCCCGTCGGCTTCGAGGTTGATAGCGGAGACCCGGCAGTGCAACCGCTCCAGGAGCCGCGGGATCACGAGGCCGCCTGCTCCCCGGACGCAATCGATGGCCACGTGGAATTTCCGCCGGCGGATGGCGCGGACATCCACCTCGGGAAGCGCGAGCAGGCCATCGAGATGGCGGGCGATCGCGTTGCGGTCTTCCTTCACCGAGCCGAGCCCGTCCCACCCGGCGCGCGGCGGTCCCTCATCCGCGAGTGCGCGGACCGCCGCGCCGGCCGCGGCATCGAGAAAAATGCCGTCGGGGCCCAGCAGTTTGAGCGCATTCCACTCGACCGGATTGTGGCTCGCGGTGATGATGAGTCCGGCGCCCGCCTTGTGATGGGTGACGGCGAGCTGGACCGTCGGCGTCGGCACCACGCCGAGGTTGATGACATCGCAGCCGACCGACATCAGCCCGGCGGAGGCCGCCGCCGCGAACATGGGTCCGCTGGTTCGGGAATCCCGGCCCAGCACGACGGCCGCGTGACCCGCCGCACGAGCCCAGGCGCCAAGCGCCGCCGCATGGCGCGCCACGAGCTCCGGCGTCAGGTCGGCGCCGACGATGCCGCGCATGCCGGAGACGGAAATCATGAGAGTTTGAGACATGCGGAAAAACTAAATGACCGGCGGACTACACGCTGATGGTCAGCTTCTCCACGTCCGGGAAGGCCCGGGTGAACGCGCGCACGACATCGGGATCGAATTGGATGCCCGAGAATTTGAGCAGCTCCTGCATCGCCTCGCCCGGGGGACGGGGGGTGCGGTACGACCGATTGGTGGTCATGGCATCGAAGGCGTCCACGACCGCGACGAGACGGGCGACCAGCGGGATGGCCTGTCCGCGCAACCCGTCGGGGAAGCCGGACCCATCCACCCGTTCATGGTGATGGCGCACGATCTGAAGCACCAGCGGATGCTGCCGCCGGAGCGGCTCCAGGATATCCTCCCCCTCGGTGACGTGCTTCTTGATCTCTTCGAACTCATCGGGGGTGAGCGGTCCCGGCTTTTGCAGAACGTTGTCCCGCGTCCCGATCTTGCCGATGTCGTGCAGCTCTCCCCCGAGACGGATCTGGTCGAGCATCTCGCCGGTGAAGCCGAGCATGACCGCCGTCTTGACCGCGTAGCGGCTCACCCGCTGCGAGTGCCCGCGGGTGTAGACGTCCTTCTTCTCCAGCATCCGGACCGCCATCTGGATTTGGCCCACGAACTGCTCCTTGTTCCGAAGATCGAGCTCGCGGATGGAAGCCTCGAGCCGTTCCTGGTAGCTCAGCTGCAGGAACCGGTTCTCGAGGATGAGGCGACGCTTCTCGAGCGCGTTGTCGACTCGGGCCCGGACTTCGTCCACCAGCACGGGCTTGGAGAGGTAATCGTATGCCCCGTGCTGGAGGCATTCGACCGCCGTGGTGACCTCGGCGACGCCGGTGAGCATGATGAAGGCCACGTCGGGCCAGCGACGGTGCACCTCCCGGAGGAACGTGAGCCCGTCCATCTCCGGCATGTAGAGATCGCTGATGATGAGCGGAACTTCGCCCTGGTCCTCCAGCAGATTCAGCGCCTCCCGGCCGTTGGACGCTTCGAGCGCGGCCAGTCCCTGGGCCAGCAGCACCCTCGCGAGGACGCGGCGAACCTGAGGATCATCGTCGACGAGGAGGGCGCGGGCGGAATCCCCCGGCCGTTTCGTACGGCCGCCGGTCTCGGAGGTCACGAGGGCAAAGTAGGGCGTCTGGATGTAATGTTCAACACTATAAGCCATCGCCGGAGCCCCGATGACGAGAATTCTGCCAGACGACCTCAGCCACGCCCTCGCCACCCGCGCCGTGCACGCCGGACAGGTGGAGGATCCCCTGGCGGGCGCGGTGATGACGCCGATTTATCAGACCTCGACCTATCGCCAGGAGGGACTCGGGAAGCACAAGGGTTACGAGTACGCCCGCACCCAGAATCCCACGCGGGAAGCACTCGAGCGCAATGTCGCGGCGCTGGAAGGGGGAACGCACGGCTTCGCGTTCGGCTCGGGACTCGCCGCGCTCGACGCGATCCTCAAGCTCTTCAAGGCCGGCGACCATATCGTCTCGGGCGAGAGCGTCTACGGAGGATCGATGCGGCTGATGCGGCAGATCTTCGAGCCCTACGGACTCAAGGTCACGTTCGTGGACAGCCGTGAGGCGTCGAACTTCGAGCGTGCATTGACGCCCGCCACCCGGATGATCTACTGCGAGACGCCGACCAACCCGATGATGTTCCTCACCGACCTGCAGGCGGTGGGCGATCTGGCGGTCTCGCGCGGCATTCTGCTCGCGGTGGACAACACCTTTGCCACGCCGGTCTTCCAGCGGCCGCTCGAGACCGGCACCGACATCGTGCTGCATTCGACCACCAAGTATCTGAATGGGCACAGTGACATGGTCGGCGGCCTGCTGGTCACCCGTCGCGACGACCTCGCCGAACGAATCGGATTCATTCAGAACGCGAGCGGCGCCGTCCCCGGGCCGATGGACTGCTGGCTTGCGCTCCGGGGCACCAAGACGCTGCCGCTCCGGATGAAGCAACACGACGCGAGCGGACGCCGGATCGCCGACTGGCTCGCCGGCCACCAAGCGGTCGAAAAGCTCTACTACCCGGGACTGGCGAGCCATCCGCAGCATGCCCTCGCCCGCCGGCAAATGAGCGGGTTCGGGGGGATGGTCTCCTTCGATACCGGCAACTTCGATCTGACGCGCCGGATCGTCGAGCGGGTCCGCATCTTTCAGCTCGCCGAGTCGCTGGGCGGGGTGGAGAGCCTGATCGGCCACCCCGCCTCGATGACGCACGCCTCGGTGCCACCGGAGATCCGTCGGGAAATGGGCCTGACCGACAGTCTGCTGCGACTCAGTGTGGGGATCGAGGCGGTGGAAGATTTGATTGCGGATCTGGAGCAGGCGATGAACTGAGGCAAAGTGGCAAAGTGGCAAAGAGGCAAAGAAGTTCACCTTGCCTCCTTGCCTCCTTGCCTCCGACATGAAACCTTGTTGCTGCGATGCCGTAGATTCAACACCTCTAACCTCCCGAGCACGCCATGTCCGTCCCCGCCCCGCGCCCCCGAGTCGCCTTCCCGCAGATCGCGGGTGTGTCCTGGGAACATCCCGCCGACCGCGCCGCGTTGCAGGCGATGCGCGCGGTGCCCGGCTTCGACGACGTGGTCCGCAAGATCATCGCGATCCTGGGCGGCGAGCGCGGCATCCGGCTGTTGTTCCAGGGCAACTCGGTGCGCACCGGGCCGAAGCAGTTTCCCACCGCGCACGCGCTGCTCGTCGAAATCGCGACGACCTTCGACTGGGACAAGGTGCCGGAGATGTACGTAACCCAGACGCCGCTCTTCAATGCCGGCGCGTACGGCGTGGACGATCCGTTCATCGTGCTGCATTCCGCCGCGATCGAGCTGCTCGACGAAGAAGAGCTCCGGGTCCTCATTGCCCACGAATTCGGCCATGTGGCGAGCGGCCACGCGCTCTACCGCACCATCGCAGAGATTTTCCTGGCCATCAGCCTCGGCGCGCTCCCCTTCCTCGCGGGGATCGCGCTGCTGCCGATCCGGCTCGCGGTGCTCGAATGGTCCCGCAAGGCGGAGCTCTCCTCCGACCGGGCCGGACTGCTCGGAAGCCAGAACGTCATCGCGTCGCAGCAGCTCTTCATGAAAATGGCCGGCGCGTACCGCGGCGCGCTCGAATCGGGTCAGATGTCGCTCGACCCGTTCATCAGCCAGGCCAACGAATACGCCACGACCAACGACGGGCTCGACATCGTCTACAAGATCCTCAACACCCTGGCCCTCACCCATCCGATGAACACGGTGCGCGCCGCGGAGCTGCAGCGCTGGATCCAGAGCGGCGATTACGAGCGAATCCTGCGAGGGGAATACACCCGTCGCGGCTCCGAGGCCAAGGAGCGTCCCCTCAAGGATGACTTCCGCGCCGCCAAGGATCACTATGCCGACGAGGCCCGGGAGACCATCGGCAAGATGGCCGACGCCGCGAAGCGCGCCGCATCGTCGGCGCGCGAAGCCTTCCGCAAAGCCCAGCAACCGTGAAGGTGCTGGTCGTCGGCGCGGGAGGCCGGGAGCACGCGCTCTGCTGGGCGCTGCACCGAGACCTCCCCTCGGCAAATCTTTACTGTGCACCGGGCAACCCGGGAACCGCCGAGCTCGCCGAAAACCTTCCCATCGGGTCCGACAAGATCGATCAGATCGTCGGCGCCGCCGAAGAATTTGCGGTGGATCTCGTCGTCGTGGGGCCGGAAGCGCCCCTCGCCCGCGGGCTGGCGGACAAGCTGTGCGCGGCCAACCGGCCGGTCTTCGGTCCCTCCGCCGCCGCCGCCCGGATCGAGTCGTCGAAGGCCTTTGCCAAGGAGGTGATGCTGGCGGCGGGAGTCCCCACCGCGCCGAGCCGAACCTTCACGGAGCTCGCCCCCGCCCTGGCCTATGTCGATCGTCACGAAGCGCCGCTCGTCGTCAAGGCCAGCGGACTCGCCGCGGGGAAGGGCGCGATCATCTGCGCGACCCGCGAAGAAGCCCGGCGCGCGCTCACCCAGATGATGCGCGACGGGATCTTCGGCGAGGCGGGCAAGACGGCCGTCGTCGAAGGGTTTCTCGAGGGGGAGGAGGTTTCGGTCCTTGCGGTCACCAATGGACGCGATCTCGTCATCCTTCCCCCGGCCCAGGATCACAAGCGCCTGCAGGACCGAGACCAGGGGCCGAACACCGGTGGCATGGGCGCCTATAGCCCGGTCAGCTTCGCGACCCACGAGTTCCTCGAGCGGGTCGAGCGACGGATCCTGATTCCGACCCTCGCGGAACTGGAACGCCGTGCGGCGCCGTTCACCGGGGTGCTCTACGCCGGATTGATGGTCGACGAGCGCGGGAACCCCAGCGTGATCGAGTTCAATTGCCGCTTCGGCGACCCCGAGGCGCAGGTGATCCTCCCCCTGGTGACGTCGGGATTCTTCGATCTCCTGAACTCGGTCGCCACGCGAACCGCGCTCGCCAGGATCGAGATCGCGCCCGCCGCGGCCGTCACCACCGTCCTCGCGGCCGCGGGCTATCCCGGCACCCCCCGCCGCGGAGACCCGATCGCGATGCGCAGCGACCTGCCCCCCGGGACCCTGATCTTTCAGGCGGGGACCCAGCGGGACGACGCCGGCACCCTGCGCACCAACGGCGGACGGGTCATGGCCGTCACCGGCGTCGCGCCCACCTTCAGCGCCGCGCAGGCGCTGAGCCGGGCGGGTGCGGAGTCGATCGTCTTCGCGGGAAAGCAGTTCAGGCGGGATATCGGCTGGCGCGAAGCGAGGAGGCAACGGGTCTAGAGAGCTAGGGAGCTGGGGAGCTAGGTTACACTGCGGTGGTGCCCTGGCTCCCTAGTTCCCTAACTCCCTAGCTCCCTAGCTCCCTACCTTGCCCGAACTCCCCGAAGTCGAAACCATCGTTCGCGACCTCCGATCCTCGCTCGCGGGGCGCCGATTCGTGGCGGGCCGCCTCTCACATGACGACGTGCTGCGCGGAGTCACTCGTCGATCGCTCCTGGCCGGGCTCCGGAACGCCACGGTGCTCGAGCTGACCCGTCGCGCCAAGCATGCGGTGATCGTGACCGATCGAGGACGCCTCGTCGTCCAGCCGGGGATGACCGGCTCGCTGATGATTCTCGATCGCCCGCTCACACCCGAGGAGCGGCGCTACGCCGTGCTCCAGCTCAGCCAGGACGATGGCCGGACCCTGGTGTACCGCGATGTCCGTCGGCTGGGCACGCTGCTCTGGCTGGGTGACGAAGGCTGGAAGAAGTACGATCAGGCGATCGGCCCCGAGCCTCTCGACCGCCGCTTCACCGGAAAGGCATTCCACCTCATTCTCCAGGGTTCGCGCGCCGCCGTGAAGAAAGTCCTGATGGACCAGCGCGCCATCGCGGGAGTCGGGAACATCTACGCCAACGAAGCGCTCTTTGCCTCGGGGATCGACCCCTCCAAGCCGGCGCGCGACGTGACTCCGGCGCGAGCGGTCCGGCTCCGGCGCGAGCTGGTTCGAATCCTTCAGGCCGCCATCCGTTCCAAGGGCAGCACGGTGAGGGACTACCGCACCGGGACCGGCACGAAGGGCAATTTCCAGCTCGAGCTCCTGGTCTATGGCCGCGAGGGTGAACCCTGCGTTCGCTGCGGGGCGACGCTCGCCGGAACCCACGCCATCGATGCCCGCATCACCGTCTTCTGCCACCGCTGCCAGTCGTGACCACACGGGCCATCGCACTGCCGCTCCCGGCCACCGACCTGGAAGGTCTCCGCCGCCGAGTCAGCACGACCGCCGAGAAGCGCCCCGGGATCTATCGGATGCTCGATGCCTCGGGAGGAGTGCTGTACGTCGGAAAGGCCCGGCAAGTCCGCACCCGCCTCCTCTCCTACTTCAGCGCGAAATTCCCCGAGGACAAGGGCGCCCGAATTCTCCAGGCGGCGAGCGACCTGGCGTGGGAATACGCGACCAGCGAATTCGCGGCACACCTCGCCGAGCTCCGCGAAATCCGGAAATGGCGGCCCCCCTACAACGTGCAGATGAACCGGAGCAGGACGGCGATGTTCGTGGCCGTGGCCGACGGTCCCGCTCCGAAACTGGCGAGCACCGCCTCGCCGTCCCGCGAACAAGTCCGGTATTACGGGCCGCTTCCGTCGCGGGGCCGAACCAGCGACGCGATCCGGGTGCTCAACGATCTCCTGGGATTGCGCGACTGCGCCGACAAGATGCCGATCGCATTCGCGGAACAGGGCGATCTCTTCGACGAGCCGAGGCAGGCCGCCTGCCCGCGCTACGATTTCGGAACCTGCAGCGGACCCTGTGCGGGCCTGGTGACCGAACGGGACTATCGGGACCGGATCGGGACCGCGATCGCGTTTCTCGAAGGGCGCGCGATCGCCCCGGTGGATCGCGTCGTGGCGGGGATGATGGCCGCGGCCGAGCGAGGAGAGTTCGAGGCGGCGGCGCGATGGCGCGAGCGGTTCGAGGCGCTCGAATGGCTGCTTGGCGCCACGACGAGGGCCCGCTCGGCCGTCGAGCTGCTCACCTTCGTCTATCGCGATCCGGGCGCCAACGGCGACGATCGAGCCTATCTCATCCGGCGCGGGGCGGTTCGCGCCTGTTATCCCTGGCCCGACACACCCATCGAGATCGAAGCCTTTCGGGGGGTGGTGGCGGCGGAACTGGCCCGGGAAGATCTGCCGGCCGGACCGCTCTCGGCCTCCGTCATTGAGGAGATGCTCCTGATCATGAGCTGGTTCCGCCGCCATCCGGAGGCGCTCCGCCGCACCACCCGGATGCAGGAATGGATGTGACTCCGCACCTCCGACGATCCCAAGGCGATGCTCCGGTTCAACCTGGAAAACCAGCGGGAAACGATCAGGCACGACCCCACGGGTTGATTCCCGGAGCGGAGGACTACAATATGAAATTCGTCACCCTCGGAGGCGATCCGGTCATGGCATGCAGCCGGCAGCGTATCCTGGTTGTCGATGACAGCAGAGACGGCGCAGACAGCCTGGCGATGGTGCTCAAGATGCTCGGCATGGAAACGGAGGTGGTCTACGACGGTCCCTCCGCGATCGCCGCCATCCGGGAGCACCGGCCGGCGACCGTGCTGCTCGATCTCGGGATGCCGGGCATGGACGGATACGAAGTCGCCGCGGAGATTCGCAAGGATCCGGCCCTCTCGGACGTCCGGCTGATTGCGCTGACGGGATGGGGCTCCGAAGAGGAGCGCCGCCGATCCAGCGAAGCCGGATTCAACGACCACTGGGTCAAGCCGGTCGACCCGGCCCGGCTCCGCGTGCTGGCCGGCACCCCGAACCCCTGACCCCCGGCCCCCATCATGGGTACCCGCGATCCCCGCATCGATGCCTACATCGCCCGATCAGCCGATTTCGCACAGCCGATCCTGACCCATCTCCGTGAGGTGGTGCACACCGCCTGCCCCGTCGCGGAAGAGACGATGAAGTGGAGCGCCCCCCACTTCATGTACCAAGGGATGCTCTGCGGGATGGCGTCCTTCAAGGCCCACTGCACGTTCGGCTTCTGGAAGGGCCGCCTGGTCGTGGATGACAGCCGGAGCAAGGAGGCCATGGGACACTTCGGGCGGATCACCTCGCTCGACGACCTGCCGCCCAGGAAGGTGCTGGCCGGCTACATAAAGAAGGCGATGGAGTTGAACGAGAAGGGGATCAGGTCGCCCACGCGGATGAAGCGCGCGCCCAGACCGGAGCCGAAAGTTCCGAAGGACCTGGCGGCGGCACTGGGCAAGAACAAGAAGGCCCGCGCCACCTTCGACAACTTCACCCGCAGCCACCGGCGCGAATACGTGGAGTGGATCACCGAGGCCAAGACCGAAGCGACTCGCCAGCGGCGTCTTGAAACTGCGATCGGATGGATGGCCGAAGGTAAATCGCGCAACTGGAAGTACCTCAGCTCCTGATCGTGTCCCCCCCCGCGTGTGGTTCCCCAGCCCGCACCAGTCGTCTCACAGATAGACCGAGCCCCGGGAGGATGGAACATGCAGGCTGCAATTCAGGGGCGAGCCATGCCTCGGCGGGACTGGTTCCTCGGCATGGCCGCCATACTCGTTCTGCGGGGGTGCGGCGGGGCGGTGCCGATCAAGACCCTGCTCGACGATCCGCCGCGGTATGAGGGCAAGACCGTGCGCATCGCCGGCGAAGTGAGGGGGTCGATGGGGGCGCTTGGATACGGCGCCTATCGCGTGAGCGACGGGACCGGCACGCTTCCGGTGGTCAGCGAGACCGGCGGCGCCCCACGGGATGGAACCCGCATCGGAGTCGAGGGCACCTTCCGCGCGGCGTTCACCCTGGGGACCGAAACCGCCGCCGTTCTCGTGGAGAAGCGACGCTATATTCCGTGATGCTCCGGGCTGCCACAATGGTCTGCATTATCCTCGGAGCCGCAGCGTGCCGCCGGCCACCGGCCGAATCGGGCGCCGTGGACAGCACACGCGCCGCCGACACCACGCCCGCGGGGCGCTTCCTGGCCGAGTATGAACCCGCCGATCCCGACTTCAGCGAGTTCCGCTCGGGGCTGATCGCGCACCGCTTCCTCGACACGATCGCCGCGCGGCTCAACGACTCGCTGAAGATCCCCAAAGACATCACGCTGCGGACCGCGCACTGCGGGGAGCCGAACGCCTCCTACAATCCCGATGACCGGCGCGTCACGCTCTGCTACGAGCTCTTCCGGTCGCTCTCCGAGCGCTTCGCCGGCGATGGGGGAGGCGAGTTCCTCGTCAGCGGCACCGTCGTCTTTGCGCTGATGCACGAGCTGGGGCACGCCCTGATCGACGTGCTCGACCTGCCCACGACCGGCCGTGAGGAGGACGCGGTCGACCAGCTCGCGACGGTGCTCCTGCTGCAGCAGGGCCCGACGGGCGACTCGCTCGCCTTCGGCGCGGTTGGATGGTTTGCCAGCGACGCGCATCGAAACCAGCTCGACGCCCTGGAATTCGCCGACGACCACGGCTTCGACCTTCAGCGGGTCTACAACATCATCTGCTGGATCCATGGCCGCGACCCGAGGGCGTATCCCGAGCTCATCGAAGACGGCTGGCTCCCGGAACACCGGCGGGAACGCTGTCCCGCCGAATACCGCCGGCTCGCCTGGAGCTGGCGGCGATTACTCGCGCCTTACCGCCGAGGATCCTGAGGAGGGACGAGCACCCGCAGCGCCGCCGGAAGGATACGGAACTCGAGCGGCGCGTAGAAGGTCGCGACCTCACCGTCGAGCGCCATGTGCACCATTTTCACCTTCGCCTCGACCGTCGCCCCGGTCGTCCGCACCAGCTCCAGATGGTCGCCGTCCAGCGCGGTGCCCAGCACCATGTGCCAGGCAAGCCGGATGAGCCGGAACGGATGTCTCCTTCCCCCCGCGTTGACGATGTAGATCGCGAGCGTTCCGTCGGCGAGCGATTCGCGCGAAGCCGCGGCGGGCCCGCGGCGCGGAAGCGCAGCGCAAGGCGCTCGCCCAGCTCCACCGCCGTTCCGGCGCCAGCACCCTTGTTGAGGACCAGCGCGATGATGCCCGAGTCGGGAGCGGCGGTCATTCTGGAAGGTAAGAGGTGAGAGGTGAGTCGTAAGAGGGAATACCTCTCATCTCTCACCTCTCACTTCTCACCTCTCACCAGCAGTTCGGTCTATTGTCCCCCCACCGGCCTTGTTGCAGGGGCCGCCTTGCCGGCGTCGAGATCATTCCAGTTGAGAATCGCATTGAAGCCCAGGAAGAATGTCCCCTGGGTCTGCCACCGCCAGAACGGCCGGATCGCGAACATCACCACGTGCCCCTTGCCGAGCGGGGCATCTACCAGCTGAGCCCGGCCCGCCAGGGCCTGCCCGCCCGCGAGCGTGCCGGAGAGCAGCATCTCGTCGGGATTCATGGGGAAGGAGAGCACCACCCGGGGCCGCTCGCCAGCCGGGGCTTGAGCGCCGAATCCACCGGCGCCGCCACCCCCGCCACCGCCGCCCGGTCCGGCACCCGCTTGACCCCTCGCGGGGCCCTGGCCGGCAGCGGCAGGAGCCTCCGCAGGGGTGCCATAGGGAGAGAGCCTCAGCCGGTTTGCCATCGGTGTGGTGTTCTGGCCCAGTCCAACGTTGGGCGTTCCGCCGCCCCCGAAGCCGGCGAAACCTCCGCCGCCGCCGACGGCCAGCACCGGGCTCTGACTGAAGTAGATCGGGAGCTGGGTTCCCTCATACCCGTAGGCCAGCGGGCTCTTGGGATCGGTGACCATCCCGCGCAGAATCGTGCCGCGCGCGAAGAGCTGGGAGGGCGATTCGACCGTGATGCCCGGGATGAGGTTGTACTCGGGGAAAATGGTGCTGGTGGAGCCTTCGGTGATCAGGGTGCCGCCCTCCTGCACGAACTTGTAGAGCTCCATCAATCCCTCGAGCCCCATGCCGCCGCGAATGTCATCGCTTTGATCGAGCGCGGCGAGGTTGGGCGTGGCATCGGTCTTCTTGTACGGGAGCGGGGTGCCGGCGCCCTTCGGGATGCCGTTCACCTGACCCTGCGCGTTACCGCCGACATGGGGAAAGACGATCACATCGTACCTGGCGCGAAGGTTACCCTCGCGGAGCTTCTGGTCGGCGAAGTAGGTATAGGGCACCCCGTAGGTATCGAGCGCGGCGCGGACCCAGCCTTCGTTCTGGGTGTTCGCCCAACTGTGCACATACCCGATGCGCGGAATGTCCAGATCGTGCGTCTTGACGGTCGGGGCCTGCGCCATCGCCCAGCCCGAGAGGCCCAGGCTGGTGAGCACCGGCTCGAGCCTGGCGCGGTCGGCATTCGCGATGATGAAGGCGCCGGCTCGGAAGCGATGCCCGCCCGCCTCGAAGTCCTCTTCGGCGGCTTGCATTTTCACGTCGGCGAGCTTGTAGCGGAACGTCACCACGTTGGCGTCGCTGGTGTGCTCGACCACGACGACGCCGCCGGTCCCGCTGAGGCCGCCGGGCGCCCGGACTTCGGCGAGCACCGGCGCCAGCTTCTGGTCCAGCACATTCTTGTCGCCCACCGGGGTGATTACCAGGTTGCGCATCAGCGGGAAAGTCCACCCGGTGTCGTCGTAGGGCGACGGATTCTGCGGAGGGTAGTTCTGCAGCGAGAAGTACATGTCGGCCAGGGTGCGATACGGCTGGTCGGCGCGGATCACGTAGTCGCCCGCCGCGACGTTGAGTGAGCCCGCCTTGAAGGCGGCCGTCGCGCTGTGGATCTCGAGTCCCTGGCGCCTGAGCTCGTTGACGGCGTCGGCGGCGTCGGCCTTGCGACGCTGGGCAGCCGGGATCACCCACGCATAGGTGGGGCCGTTCTTCCCCTTGTCCACCGAGCGCTTGTTCTTGATCCAGTAGTTCTCCAGGTACAGCTCGCGATTCTTCCCCACGTGACTGAGGGCCAGGAGAATCGCGGACTGCTGAATGTTGGTGTTGTTGCGGGGTCCCCAATTGATGGAAGGAAGCGGCGGATTCGGCCGGAACCACTCTCGGCTCGTGGTCGTGGCTCCCGCATTCACCACGCGATTCTCCGGGCCGTAGCCCATCACCTCGTAGAATCGTCCCACGGCGTTATGGGAGTGGGCGATGAAGAACATGTAGTTCGGTACCCACCCGTCGTAGAACCCGTAGGTCCATACGCCCGGCACGCCGCGCTTGGTCATCTCCATCACGTCGTTCTCGGCCAGCATCCACCACTCGTTGATCGTGATGGCGTCGAGCTGCTCGTTGTAGGGCCCGGTCCCGGTCGAGGCGTAGAGATAGGTCGAGGCCTCGTGGAGGTCGTGCAGGATCGTCGGCTTCCATTCCAGGAAGGTGCGGGTCACCGCGCGAGTGAGCTCCAGGAACTGGCCCATGCCGTCCCGGTTGTTGTCGTGCGCCACGTACTTGCCCCAATACATGAGGGGCAGGCGCGCCTCGCCCTGAGCGCGCTTTTTGTTGAAGTAGTAGGTGTCCACCTGCTTTTCCCGGCCGTCCACCTCGAGCACCGGGGTGATGAAGGTGATCACGTTGTCGCGGATGGAGTTGATGAACGGGCTTTCCTGCACGGCGAGCCGGTACGCCAGCTCCATGAGCATCTCCGGCCCGCCGTTTTCCGGGGAGTGCATCCCGCTGGTGATGTAGTAGATCGGCTTGGCGGTCTTGATCAGCTGCCGGGCCTGTTCCTCGGAAGTTTTCCGGGGGTCGGTGAGCGAGGCGAGCATGCCCTTGTAGCGCTCCAGCTGGCTGATGGTCGCCTCGTTGGCAACGGCAAGCAGCACGATGTCGCGCCCCTCTTCGGTCTTCCCGATCTTCCAGGTCGTGATGCGCGGGGACGCCTTGTCGAGCGCCTCGAAGTAGCGCTGGATGTCCTTGGCGTAGGTGAGCTCGCCGGGTGTCCCAACGATGCGGCCCAGGAACTTGAGCGGCGTCGGCACGGTGGAGGAGGCGGGGAGGTGGTCCACCAGCTCGGTGGTGATGCGCGGATCCTGCAGGTATTCCTTGATCTTCTTGGTGTACTCTTGGTCGATGGGCTGGCCGGTTTGTGCAGCTGCGGGAGCGGCGAGAGCCACGGCGACCGCAAGGGTGAGGGCGCTGCGAGACATCGTGCCTCCTTGGGAGAGTCCTCAGCCTTCAGCCCTCAGCTTTCAGTCGGGTTGACGGCTGATGGCTGATGGCTGATGGCTGATGGCGGCTGGCTGCTGAACGAATAAATACGCCCGCCCTGCCCATTCCGTTAGCTCCCCGCCCCCAGCCCCGCGGCCCGGCCCGTCGCCCAGGCCCACAGGAAGTTGTAGCCGCCGATCGGCCCGAAAGCGTCGAGCACCTCTCCGCAGATGAAAAGCCCGGAGTGGCGGCGGCTTTCCATGGTGCGGGGATCGACCTCGGCGAGCGCGATTCCTCCCCCGGTCACTTCCGCCTTCTTGTAGCCTTCGTCCCCGGTCCAGGGCAGCTCCCCAGCGGTTAACGCGTCGATCAGGCGGCTGCGATGCTCGCGGCGCAATTGCGCCAGCGGCGTAGCGGGATCGAGGGCCAGCGACACGAGCAGCATCATCGCCAGACGGTCGGGCAGCTCGGCCCGCACCGCGCTGGCCACCGAGCGCGCTCCGTCGGCGCACAGCGCGGCTTCCCACTCCTTCCGGCCGAGGTCGCTCCACCGAACCGTGACCTTCGCGGTACGCGAGCGCACCGCGACGTGAGACACGTCGAGCACCGCCGGGCCGCTGTAGCCGTGATGGGTGAAGAGAAATCCGCCGGTCGCAATCGCCGACTCCTCCGGGGAGCGCGCCGTGATCGCCACTCGGAGCGACACCCCCGCCAGCACCCCGAACGGTGCGGGCTCGGCCAGGAGAGGTGTGAGGGCCGGGTACGTCGGGTGCACGGTGTGACCGAGCTCCCGGAGCAGCGCCAGGCCGGTGCCGTCACTCCCCGTCTTCGGCACGGAGAGCCCGCCCGTGGCGACGATCACCCGGTCGACCCGGAGCGCCGACGCGCCCTCCCGCTCGATTCTCCACCCGGACCCCTCGGGGGCGAGGCCGGTGACCTTCGTGTCGGGGAGGAATTCTGTCCCACGCCGCGCCGCCAGCGCCAGGATCCCGTCGCGCACATCGCGGGCACGGTTCGAGACGGGAAAGAGCTTCTCGGTCTCCGGTTCCTCGACCAGCGCGATCCGGAGCTCCTCCTCGAAGAACGCGATCTGCTCGCGGAGAGGCCAGGAGCGAAGCATGTTGCGCAGCGTCGCCGCCGAGGAGGCGGTGACGAAGCGCCGCTCGTCCACGCGGGCCGGGAGCACATTGCAACGACCCCCACCGCTGATGAGGATCTTCCGTCCCCCGTCCCGCGTGCGTTCCAGGAGCAGCGTCTCCACGCCGGGCCGCGCCGCGAAAATCGCCGCCATGGTCCCCGCCGCGCCGGCGCCGATCACCGCGATCTTCAGGCAGCCTCCGATCGGCGTAGATTTCGTGGGTGAGCGACGATCGTGATCCCGAACTCGAGGCCATGGCGCGCGCCCTCGAGGCGAGCGGGGACTACCGAGTCCTGCGGCGATATCGCGCTTCGCCGCCAGCGACCTTGAGCGGCGACTCGGGAGACGCCGCCGGACTCCTGCTCGACCTGGAAACCACTGGGCTCGACGCCGCGACCGACCGGATCATTCAACTCGCCGTCGTCCCGTTCCGCTACCTCCGCGAAACCGGCAACATCCTCGCCGCCGGTCCGCCGCTGGTGTTCTTCGAGGATCCCGGGCGACCCATCCCCCCGGAGATTGTCGCGCTCACCGGGATCACCGATGAGGACGTTCAGGGTAAACGCATCGACGACGTGCTCGTCGAATCGGTGGCGGGAGAAGCCGCCCTCGTCATTGCCCATAACGCAGGATTCGACCGGCCGTTTTCCGAGCGTCGGTTTCCCTTTTTCCGCGATCGCCACTGGGCTTGCTCACAGAAGGAGATTCCCTGGAAAGTGATGGGACTCGGCAGCGGTGCGCTGGAGTTCCTGCTGATGAAGCACTGCGGCGTCTTCCACGCGGGACACCGCGCCGATCACGACTGCCTGGCACTCCTCCACCTGCTCGGGACCCCGTTCGAGTCGGGGGAGACTCCATTCCAATTATTGCTCACCGCGGCACGAAAGAAGTCGTACCGGATCTGGGCCATCGGGTCGCCGATCTCGAGGAAGGACGAGCTCAAGAATCGGGGCTATCGCTTCAATAACGGCAAAGACGGAAGGCCTTTGTCCTGGTATCGTGACATCTCCGCGGCGGACGAGCCCGCCGAGCGCGCATGGCTCGCCGCGGCGATGTATAGCGGCGATGCCAGCCGGTTCCGGGTGGACACCCTTGACGCCAAGACCCGCTACTCCGACCGCGCCGGCTGACCGAGCGATTCAACCGCCTCGGTCCAGCGGGTGAGCGCCTGGTCGAGCGCGCGACGGCCCTCCTTGAGCTCCCGGTCGAGCTCCCCGGCTCGACGGGCCGCCTCGCCGGTCCCGTCGTACATGGCCGGATCCGCCAACGCCAGCTCGAGCTCCTCGATCCGATCTTCGAGCCGGTGGACTTCGCGCTCGCTCGCCTCGGCGGAGCGCCGCGCCGCGCGCAGGGCCAGCTCGTCCTCACGTCTGTTCTCGGCTTGCCGCCGGGCACCATCCCGCACCGCAAGACGGGCGGCGGCCTCCTCCCGCTGCCGGATCGCCGCCCGGCGCTTCGCGCGGTCGGCGGCGTGTACTTCCCACTCCACGAACGGACCGCCGTAGTCCTCGAGCCGGTCGCCGTCGAACGCCCACACCCGGCTGGACAGCTCCCGCAGGAACGCACGGTCGTGGCTCACCAGGATGACGGTCCCCTCATATTCCTCGATCGCATCCTCCAGCGCTTCGATCGATTCGACGTCGAGATGATTGGTCGGCTCGTCGAGCACCAGCAAGTTGGCCTTGCCCAGCGTCATGAGTGCAAGCGCGGTGCGAGCCCGCTCGCCTCCGGAGAGCACCGAGGTACTGCGCAACACCTCGTCGCCCGAGAATCCGAAGCAGCCGAGGTGATTCTGAATCGGCCCCCGTCCCCACTGGGGGCGAAGGTCGGCGATGCAATCGTAGATCGAGCGGTTCACCGGCACCTGGGCAAGATCCTGGCGGAACCACTCCGCTGTGACGGCGCTCCCCAGGCGCGCCGCGCCCGCGGCTGGAGGGCGCGCGCCGAGCAGCGTCGCGAGGAGCGTGGTCTTGCCGGCTCCATTGGGCCCGACCAGCGCGATGACGTCACCCCGCCGTGCGACCGAAGAAAAATTCCGCACCAGCACCCGTTCGCCGATGGCGACGGTCAGCGTGTCGGCCACCAGCACCTGATCACCCCCGCGCTCCGCGATCTCGAGCTGGAGTACCATCGCGTCGGCCTCGCCAGGGGGAGGAGACAGGCGAGGAAGCCGGGAGAGCTTTGCCCGTCGTCCCTTGGCCTGGGCGCTCATCCGGCCGGCGATGTTCCGGCGGATGTAATCCTCCTCCTTCGCGATGACCCGTCGCTGTTGCGCCGCCGCGCGCGCCTGCGCCAGCTCGCGCCCGGCGCGCTGGGTCACGAACGCCGAATAGCCGCCCCGGTACGGCGTTGCCGTGGCGGCGGAGACGTGCAGGACATGGTCGACCGTATCGTCGAGGAAGGCCCGGTCGTGGCTGATCACGAGGACCGTCTCGCCGAACTCGCCGAGATACTGCTTGAGCCAGTCGATCGTCTCGAGGTCGAGGTGATTGGTAGGTTCGTCGAGCAGCACCAGGTCAGCCGGAGCGGCGAGCTGCGCGGCGAGGCCAACCCTTCCCCTTTCTCCCCCGCTCAACCCCACGACCTCTCGCGTCTTCGCGTCTTCCGCGTCGAATCCGAGCCCCTGCAGCACCTTGTCCACCCGGGCGTGGTATTCATACCCGCCTTGATGCGCAAAGCGCTCCTGGTCGTGACCGTAGCGCTCGAGATCCTCCTGGGTGACGGCATCACGGAGCTCGGCGAGCCGCTCCCCTTGACGCTGGAGCGACGCTTCGAGCTCCATGACGCCGCGATATCCCTGAGCCGCGGCTTCCCACACCGTCCTCGCGTCGCCGAAATCGCGGTACTGGTCCAGCATGGCGATCCGGAGACCGGCCTGCCTGGCGATGGTCCCCCGAGCGGGCTCGAGCGTCCCGGCTAACAGCCGGAAGAGGGTCGTCTTCCCCGCCCCATTGCGCCCGACGATACCCCATCGCTCCCCCGCCTCGACCGTGAAGGTCACGTCCCGGAGAAGGGTGGTGGCGCCGAATTCGACCGCGAGGTCGGAGGCGGAAATGATCGACATGAAGGAAATCTACTGGATGCGCCCTGCGGGCATGCAACTATTTTGCGGCGGATGGCGTCTAGCATCCAGCATCCAGCATCCAGCATCCAGCACCCGGCACCCAGCACCCAGAGGTCCCATGCCTCGCAGGTTCCCGGCGCCCTGCCTCCTTGCCCTTGCCGCTGTCGCCTGCGTGCAGCCGCTCCGGCTCGCGCGGGACGATTCGCCGACGGTCCTCGCCAATCAACTGCTTCCCGCGCCCAACCCCGCGGAGCGGGGACCCTTCCCGGTGCGCACGATGTATTACGGGAGCGGGCGGGACAAACGTCGAGCCGTCTTCCATGATTCGGTCACCTTGCGCACCCAGGTGGTGGACGGGAGCAAGTTCGCGGCGGCGCCCACCCCGGCCCTCGGCAAAGATCGGAAAAAATACTGGGGGTTCGGCTTCGATTCCCTGCCGGTCAACGGCCGGGTGTGGTATCCCGAAGGGAGCGGCCCCTTCCCGCTGGTCTTGATCGTCCACGGCAATCACAACATGAAGCAGTTCTCGGATCCCGGGTACGGGTACCTGGGGGAGCTGCTCGCGAGCCGGGGCTTCATCCTGGTCTCCGTGGACGAGAATTTTCTGAACGGAAATATCCGGGGTGAGAACGACGCGCGGGGCTGGATGTTGCTGCAGCACCTGAAGGCCTGGAAGCGGTTCAATGATTCGGCCGGGAGTCCGTTCCATAACCGCGTGGATCTGGCGAACATCGGTCTGATGGGGCATTCCCGGGGCGGCGAGGCGGTCGCGGTGGCCGCGGCGTTCAACCGGCTCTCGCACTATCCCGACGATGCGACGATCCTCTTCGATTTCAAGTTCGCCATCAAAGCGCTGGTGGCGATCGCCCCGATCGACGGGCAATACGAGCCGGCCAACCGTCCGACACCGCTCGAAAACGTGAACTACCTGGTGATTCACGGATCGCACGACGGCGATGTGTCGGCCTTCTCGGGCCTCCGCCAGTACTCCCGGATCCGGTTCACCGACGGACAGCCCTGGTTCAAGTCCGCGGTGTGGATGTACCGCGCCAACCATGGCCAGTGGAACACCGTCTGGGGCAACAAGGACGGCGGCCCCGCCAGCCCCCGCTTTCTGGATCTCCGCGGCTTGGTCCCTGAGGAAGCGCAGCGCCAGATGGCGCGGGTGTACCTCTCGGGATTCCTCGAGGCGACCCTCAAGGGAAAAAAGGAATACCTCCCGATCTTTCGCGATCATCGGGTCATCGGGGCCTGGCTGCCGAAAACGATGTACGTCACCCGGTTCCAGGAGAGCGGCTACCGCGCCCTCGCGAACTTCGCGGAGGATGTCGAGGTCGGCACCGGCTCGGTGCCGGGGGTGGCGATTGCCGCGGAGAGCCTTGCCACCTGGAAGGAAGGGGTCATTCCGCTCCGGTGGCAGAACACCAACACCGGTCATTACGGCGTCTGGCTGGGGTGGAACAACCGGATCGCGGGAACGGACACGATGAAGACCGGGAAACCGGCGTCGTACACGCTCACCCTGGGCGATTCCGTCCGTTCCGCATGGCAGGTCACAGCGGGGTCTGCGCTGGTCTTTTCGATGGCGCCCACCGCGGCCACGCCGAGTCCTCGCGCGGCGGCGAAGGACACCACCAAGGCCGCCGCGAAGGACACGACAAAGGCCGCGAAAAAACCGGCGCCCAAGCCCCCTCCGACGCCGCCGAAGAAGCCGACCGCCGCGGATTCGCTCCCGCTCGAGATTTCACTTGAAGCGGTCGATGCCGGAGGCACTGTCGCGCACCTCCCGCTCAGCCGTTACGGCGTCCTTCGCCGCCCGATCGAGGTCACGGTACTCCGGCGGAAGGGGCGCGACAAGTCCAATTTCGCGAGCCAGGCCGAGCTCATTCCGCAGACCTATGTCATTCCGCTCGCCGATTTCCGGGCCGCCTCCTCCGCATTCGATCCCGCCAGGATCGTGACGCTGCGCTGGGTCTTCGACGGGACCCGCGCGGGGACCGTGCTGCTGACCGACATCGGCCTCTCCAACATCGATCCGGCATTCCTGGCCCCGGAAAGGCGCTGAGACTCCATGCGACGAGCCGGCATGACGCTATTCTCGCTTCTGACCGGCGCCGGAGCCGCGGCGGCCCAGTCTCACGACCCGGCCCCGCTGGTCCTGCTGCTCCCCGGCGGCACTCGCGCGCTCGGCGTCGGCAACGCCTTCGTCGCCGGGCGTGGCGCCGAAGTCCTCTTCTACAACCCCGCCCAGATGTTCATCCTCCGGGGCACCACTCTGTCCGTTGAACGATTCGGCTCGGCGAGCACCCTGGGCACGCTCTCGACGGTGGGACCGTTCGGCAAAGTGCATCTCGGGGCCGGAGTGCAGTATCTGGATTACGACGCCTCGCCCGGCCTTTCGTTTTTCACTACGCCGTCCACGCTCACCC
>Ga0184615_10000214_pt1 | contig 36643 bp, 52 predicted proteins | sample PLM4_65_coex_FD_133134 | JGI IMG/M metagenome (GOLD analysis project Ga0184615, IMG submission 133134) | Groundwater sediment microbial communities from an aquifer in East River, Colorado, USA - PLM4_65_coex | ecosystem: Environmental > Terrestrial > Soil > Riparian zone | place: USA: East...
ACCGCGCCTCCGTGGCTTCTTCGAGTTCTCGAATGCGCGCGCGGAGGGTGGTGTTCTCGTCGCTGATCAGCGCGGCGTCCTGCGCGACGTCTCCGTTCACCTGCACCTCGATCGTGATCGGCATGGTGAAGGCGCCACCGATTAGCTCAGCGGTGAAGCTGCGGCCTTCCTTGGCGAACGCCGCGACGATACAGGTCAGGCATAGATAGTCCGCCAGCTGACGCGCGCGGATAACTGAGTTCCACACCACGCTGGGCACGGTCGTATCGAAGGGATGCGGGCCGCCGCATCGCGAGCAGGGCGGGTTGCCCTCCACAGCGACGAGGCCGATGCCGTGCATGTCGATCGCGGGACGTTCTTCCGTGCCCATGAACGCGTGCTGGTAGCCGGCGGCCTCGAGCTTTGTCCTGATTTCGTCGAAGACGTGGGGTGTCACCTCGAGCTCGACGTAGGTGTGGGTGCTTCTCATCGGATTCCCCCTGTTTAAAATTTGAGCGGCCGGTTAAAATTTGAGCGTCGAATGCGTTCAAGTTCAGCAACGATGAGCGCGGCGGCGACGATCAATTGCGTCTCACGAGACGAGTTGGCGTGTCGATCACGAAGCGACTTGATCCACGAGATGTCGTAGTCGGGCGTCGTGAACTCGGCGTCGGTGCCCTCAACCGCCAAACAGGCGGCGGCTTGCGCGAGCGCCCCATCGGTGTGATCGTCATCGTGCTCCGGCGTCCAACCCTTTCGCACCTGACGCGCCCGCTCGGCGGCAATGTCAACCTGCCAGCTAGGCGCTTGGACGGGAGGCCCTGAGGATCGCCACGCGGCCAGGACAAGGCGCTCCACGGTGCGATGAGGTTCGCCATCATGAGGGTCGGGCTGCTCAGGCCAGGGGTCCGGCGTCATCCCTATCGCCCCTGGAATGGCGTCAATGATTTCCTTGGCAAGTTGTCTTGCCTGCGCTTCCGCGGTCGGGGTCTCGGCCTGCTTAGTCATCGAAGTGCCTTTCCAAGTTGATAGTTATTTCAAGGGTGCGTTCGGCCACCCGCTTACGCCATTTCTCGGCGTCCTCAAGGTGCATCCGTTCATAGTTCTGAAACGACAACGCGAGGTTCTCTAGTTCACGTTCGGCCTTCTCGGCCCTCTCCTGCCACGGCTCGGGGGCGAGACGATCATGGCAGGGCGGCATGCTCTCGCTTCACCCGTTCAACATCTTCAGTTGGCAACCAGATCAAGAGTCCGATTTTCTTGCCTGTGTCGTTGCGATCACCAAGCGTCAGCGCCAGCGCGTCGTTTGGCGTGAACTGCGAAGTCATCAACACGATCTGCGTCAGGTGTGGAGCCCTTTTGCCAATGCTCTTTGCGCTGAGTAAGTTCTCGGCGACTGGCTCGATCACGATGTTGTCGTCACCAACGCCAGCCACAAGTTTAGATAGCGAGATGGGCGTGTGTGCCGTCTTCGGGGTGCTCATGGTCGGGCCTCGGCTTTCTGAAAACGAGAACGTAGCCACGTCGCCAATAGCGTTGACCGCCACGGTCGAAGCGCCTGCAAAGCTTCCGTGATCGCGGGATTCTGCTTAAGCGCGCAACCCTCGGCGAAGGTCAACACGGCGATGAGAATTTCAGCTTCCTCGGGGTTTATTTCAACGGTCATGCGTTCGGGGCTCATGGTCGGGCCTTCCGTCCTGGCTGGTTCAAGAGGGCGCAGAGGCGATCGGGTTGTTGTTCTTTTGGGTGATAGACGCAATGAAATTCCCTCAGCGTCATGAGCGCCCAGAGCAATGATTCCGGGACGTTGCAGTCGTGCGGGCCTTTGCCGGTCACGCCGTGACAACGGATCGTCCTGAGCCATTGTGGAGGCTTGGTGCCGTGCTTCCCGCGCCATTCGACCAAGGGCAATGCGTCGATCTCCCGTGCGCGCCGCACTTCTTCTGCCTCACCGCTAAAGTCTCGGTAGTAACGCCGATAGCGCACAAGTCGATTCGCCTCGTGTGGCGAGCGCACGCCAGCGGTGTTTGGAAAATGAACCCCCATTTCAATACCGCTTCGGCTTCGGCGTGGGCCGCCGAGACGAGGGCTTGGGCGTCATTGTTCGGCTCACTCGTTTGCCTCCGCGCGCCAGCGCATCAGAATCACGTCGCCGGCTTGCCGGACCTCGTAGGGCTGGGGTGCCGGCCCCTTCCTCAGCCGCTTGGCCACCCGCGTCGCGAGCGCGTGCTGCTCGGCGAAGTCGAAGACCACCCACTCGCCGTCGGCGTCGCGGGCAATCCGACGCATCCGGCGTCCGAGCGTCAGCGGCGCGGTCGTCACGACCCGCCAGAACCGTGAGGGGTGTAGGACCTGGCAATACACTTCCTCGTCGTCGCTCACGCGAACTGCCATCCTCGGTTGTCATTGGGGAAACTCACGAATCCGCAAATCTGCGGGCCACTCGGAGGCGTCGCTTACGTCCAGTGTTTTCCCTGATGAATAAACTGAATCGCTGACCGTGACACCCCGAAGCGACGAGCGATAACTCTGGCGCCTTCGATACCACGCAATGCCCTGATCTCCTTGACCTGCTCGTCGGTCAACTTTGCTCTCGGATTCTTTGCGCCTTTGACGATCGGCCCAGGATTGAGACCTATCCTGTAGCCGTGACGGACGTTCTCGCTTTGCGACACCCATTCGATATTCGATGGGCGATTGTTCGCCTTGTCGCCGTCGATGTGATTCACGCAATGTGCCGGCGTCGGCGGTGCGCCGATGAAGGCGAACGCGACCAGTCTGTGAATCAGGTGCCGCACCTTGCGATCGCGCATCGATAAGTCCACGTGGCGATAGCCGTTTGTCGATCGCTTCGCAGTAAGAACGCGCCCAGCGGTCGAGCCCTTGCCGCCGACGACACGCCGAACATTCCCGTGGTCGGATACCTCGTAGACGCCTTCGTAACCAATTACTTGGCGCCATTGCTCGGAAACTCCCTCACTCTTAAGTCTGGTGGCCATTCGTCCATTATACCGCCCTTGCGATCGGTGAGGTTCACGCGCCAATCCGCGTCGTCATGCTGAAGGAGACGATGCCGTTCATCCCGCTGAATGTGCCGCCATTCCCAGTGCTGTTGGCGTCCCTGTTTGACGAGCGGTAGCGCGCCCATTTGCTTCACGAACACGGGGACATCCGCATCGCGGCACTGGCCGATGATGTTCTTGATCCACCACGTGTGGCAGGGCCGCGCGCCGGGGCCAGATTCGCCCCCGACGATGCACCAGCCGAGCCCAAGGGCTCCGATGCGATGCTTGGCGAGATCGAGTCCTTCGAGTAATGGCTCTGCGCTGATGAACCTGATCGCGGCTGGCGTTTCCAGCAAGATCGGAATACGTTCGTCCGCGAAGTGTTGGTTCTCTATTGAAGTTCCCAACCAGACGTTGGGAATTGGCCAGCGCAAGAGCGACATCCCCTCAAACGCGAACGAGTGACCCAGATCCCGAGCCGCCTTTTCAATTGGCGCGATAGACTTCGCCAGCCTTGTGATATAGGCCAGCATCCGCTCCGGCCGCTTCGTGAGCACCTGATACGTATGCTGAGGCGTCAATGCCATCACCGCGAACACCTGATCGATGTAGGTATCCGGCGCACCGTCCTGAAACAGATCGCTCATCGAATTGACAAACACGCGCCGAGGCTTCCGCCACGACAACGGTTCGGCTAGTTTCTCAGGCACCAGCCGAAGGTCGAAGCCCTGCTCGTAGGCATGTCCGGGCACGCCACGGAACCGCTCCGCGAAGGTCGAGGCATAGCAGTTAGCACACCCCGGCGATACCTTCGTACACCCGCGCACGGGGTTCCAGGTGGCGTCCGTCCACTCAATCGACGTGACGGTCATCGCTGCGCCTTCCGGAACGTCGCGACGTTGGCCGCGCGCGCGTGCTGGGCCTCGATGCGCTGCCAGAACCGATCCCGCGCCGTCGCGGCTGTATCGCGCACGACACTGCCTTGCTGGAGTTGTCGCATCGTGTAGCCCGTGTACGCCTTGAGCCGTTCGCGATTCGCCAACCACGATCGGGGCATCGTCAGTTCTTCCGAGCCGAAGCAGAGATACCGAAAGAAGGCGTTCATTTCTCGTCCGGCGTTGACGCCTTCGCCCGGTGCATCAGCACCAAGCCGCCCACGCCGGCGACGAGGAACAGGACGACCGCCAGCACGACCATCACCATGCCGACCACTTGCAGGAAATCTCGAATCATCGTGGGCTCCTACTTCTTCTTCGCCGGCGCCGCCCGGCGGATCTCGCGCACCTGGGACACCGGCACCAGCTGCACCGTGCCGTGGACGTCGACGCACAGCTCGTCGGCGCCGATCGCTTTCACGACGCCGATCGAGAGCGAGGGCCCGAACGCGATCGCGACCCAATCCCCGAGCTGTGCCCTGTCAGTCATGACGTGCTATTCCTCGTCCACGAGTCCGGTTACCTTCTTGGCCTGTGGCGAGGCCTGCATCCGTTCCCGCTGCTGCTCCGCCGTCGAGGTCATCTCGCCCAGCTTGGCCGTCGCCCACCAGGGCAACTCACCACTCGGTTCGGCGCCGGGCTTCACTGATTGACGTGTCACGCGCGCCTTTCGTCGTTGCTCGGCGAGCGTGCAATCGGGACAACGCTCGCTGCGAATCACCGTCTTCTCGCGTGAGCACGGCGCACCGCCGACACCCGCACACGGTCTCAACTTCAACGGCGCCGCTTTGGGCGCCTCGAGGTGGTGACGCCGAAGCACCGGCGGCTCGCTGCTGCCGATGCTGGCCATCACGTCCGCGTCCGCCGCTTCTCGCTCCAGGTCCTGCGCCGTCGACTCGTACCCCTTCGCGCGATACTCCGAGGCCCGGGCCCTGAGCTGCGTGGCGATGGGGCTGAAGATCGGGTCGTGCGTCTTCAGTTCCGCCTTCGCCATCCGCCTGGGCCCGACGGCCGCGCCTACGTCAGTTCGTACCGCAGACTTCGTCGATTCCCGGTTCGCTTTAATTTTCTCGCCGCGACCAGTGCCGCCGTCAGGTCGACGAGCGTCCACTTGTTGATCCCGGTCACCACCTGGATCGCTTTCGGTCCCATTGGGCCGTTGCGCAACGCCTGCAGCACCAGGGCCTCGTGGTCCTTTGGGGACCTTGCCTTCGGCGCGGCGGGCCGCGAAGGGCGCGCTCGAGAAACCGCCCGGTCCTCAGATGCCTTGGGCGCCGGCGGCAACGCGGCCGGGCCCGGTGCGGCCACGCCCGCAAGCGCCTCCAGCGCCTCGATCAATTTGTCGAGCGCGGCCCGCTTCCCGCGCGCGTCCTCGAGCACGGCGGCGTAGTCAACACCGCTGGCGCTCACCAATTCACCTGCCTGCCTGCCTGCCTGCCTGCCTGCGCAACTCTCATGCCGTTCTCCTGACTCGAAGTTCCTTCATGGCCGCGTCGTACCCCTTCTCGTAGCCGGCGCTCATGCCGACCTGATACGCATTGCGATACCCGCGGCGATAGAACGCGGCCGCGATCTGGCCCTTGGTCATCCCCTCGGCCGCGGCCGCCCACGCCTGGGCCGCCTTCGCGCGCCTCGCAGCCCCGCCTGCTTTCCCGCCGGCGATGCCGATGCGCCGCAGATGAGCGCGCATCTGGGGTGAATGCTTCCTGGCACACGACCGCGAGCAGCACTGTTGGTGCGGTCGCTCCCACACGGGCCGCTTGAACGGCGTGCGGCACTGCGCGCAGATCCGGATCGTGGTCGTCACCGGCCTGGTGTTCATCGCCTGGCCCTCCGCGGCCGCGGCGCCGGTGGGCAGCTCGTGCACCTGGTCTGACTCGCATCACGCCAGCCGCAGCCACAGCCGTGCGCGCCCGGGCAGCCATCGCGCGCGCTGCACCCGCACCCGGTGCACACCCCCGGCGGAAAGACCGGCCGCTGCACGAACGCGAGGACCTTGTTGCCGGCCGTGTGTGGGTGGCCGTGGAACGCCACGGCATGGAGCTCCGGCACCGCCGCCCAGAAGCGGAAGTTCGTCGCGAGCGCGTCGAGGAAGGTGACGCGCGCAACAAGCACTGGACGGCGGCGGCGGGTCGCCATGCGTTACCGCTTCTTCGCTTTCTGATCTTCGAGGTGAACGCGATACGACGATTCAAACGGGAGGAGCCATGTGCGATACGTCTCCTCCTCGTCGCCGCCGGTCAAGGCCTTGTGGGCCAAGCAGAACGCGATGATCTCGGACATCGCGATCACGACGACAGCCGGATCGATGCCACCGCGGATCAGCCGCTCGTAGGTCGCTTTGACGGCGTCGAGCGAGGTGTTGAGGTCCGCCGAATTGAGCGGCGGCACAGGCCCCGGCATCAGCGCTTCTTCGCTTTCTTCTTCGCGGCTTTGACCGGCGCTGCCGCCTCCGGCTTCGGTTTGTTGTCAACGATCCATTGCTTCAGGTCGAACCCGAACCGCTTGGTGTCACGTTCGAAGTACGGCAGGTAGTGGGTCGAATTGGTGACCATGTTGATCGCCAGCGAGCGGATCAATTGATCGGGATTCTTGGCCCCCTTCGCATAGCGATCGGCGACCGCGCGAAACACCTTCGTAAACGGTTGCTTCTGGATGTGGCTTTCAATCGCGGCGATGGCTTTCGGCTTGAGCGCGTCCCATGCCTGCCGCTCAGCCGCCTCTGCGGCGCGCCGGCGTTCATCCTGCTCCTTGGCCTTCTGCTCGCGCTGCGCCGCTTGGCCGCCTTGGCCAGACTGCCGGAGCTTCGTGTTTTTCTCTTTCTCTTTGATGACCTTGCCGAAGTGCACCGCGCACTTGTCGCGGGCGACGCAGACCTGCAGCGTCGAGCCGTAGCCACGTCCCGCCGCCACGACGCCAAGGACGCTGTGCTCGCAGGTCTTCGACTTCGCCTGACCGTCCGCGCGTTCCCATGACGGCGAGCCATAGGTCCGTTCGCTCGGGTCCTTGGCGTCGTCGTCGACGCGGTAGTCGTGGGTGATGGCGATCACCTTCTTGCCACGGCCAGGCTGGGCGGCGGCCTCCTCGACCTGTTGGGCCACCGGACCGAAGTCCAACGGCGCCACCGTCGCCGCATGGCCGACATCGAAGCGCACGTGATGCGCAATCCACGCCTCGAGCTCCTTGACGGTGACGTGCTTCATCCCGCGGAACAGGTTCTTGATGCTCGGCTGCTGGTCTGGCTCGGTGTCGTCGCTCCAGAGCAGCGTCTCCGACTGCCACAAGCCCTCCTTTCCGGACCGCCACTGCTGGTTCGGTGTAATCGCGCGTGTCTGGTCCTCCGGTTTCAACCGGCACAGCAGCTCGGCGTGACCGACGAGAATGCGCTCGGCCTCCAGGAGCGTCTTGAGCTCCGGAATGAGGTGCACCAGGCGCATCCGATCGACGACGTATTTCTCCGTCCGGCCGATCCGGTCACCGATGTAGGCCGCCGAGTAGTGCGAGGGGTTGCTGTCGATGAGCGCCTTGTAGCCGCCGGCTTCCTCGAGCGGTGTGAGGTCCTGACGCTGAATCGCGGAGAGCAGTTGAATCTCGATGACCTCGCCGTCCGTCAGATCGTCACGGAAGATCGCCGGCAACTGCGCGAGGCCGGCTGACGTCGCCGCACGAAAGCGGCGCTCGCCGTCAATGATCTCGAACTTGTCGCCCTTCTTGTTGCTGCGCAGAATGAGCGGCACGATGACTTCGCCGCGTTTCTGAATGTTCGCCGCCAGATCGACCAGGGACGCCGGCGTGAATTTCTTCCGTGGGTTGAGCGGTGAGGCGAAGAGGGTCCCGATCGGAACCATCTTTCCCAAAGTGACTGTCTCTGCTGTCGGTGCCATCGGTGCGTTCTCCTTCAAAAGCGCGCGTGGATATAAATGGTCTATACGGTCGCTTCGGCGTCGCCACCGAGCGTCGACAGCACGGGCTGCGCGCCTTCGCCGTTCACCTGGCGATCGAGGCGATCGATTAGCAGCGAGATGGCGTTGCTCGCGTTGTCGAGTTCCTTCTTGGCTTCGGAGGCTTCGGCCTTCGCGTCTTCCCACCGACGCACGCACTCGGTGCGCTCGTGGTTGAGGGCGATGAGTTCCTCGATCGCCTTCTCCGGGTCCAGTGGACCGTCGAACACGTGGATCTCGCCATCGTCCTGACGCGTCGCGTGGTCGTGTATCGCGTCGCCGCCATCGACCGTGTCGTCACCGGCCGCGGCCGACTTCTTGTCGACGGCGTTCAGGTTGGTCTTGCGCTTCGCCATTTAGAGACTCGCTGTTCTCGCGGGCAGGCCCGCGCGTTGTTGGTTGCTGGAGAAACCACGGGGAAGGCCGAAATACACGTTTGTCAACACGCGATCCCGCTGCTCGCCGGTGACAATCACCCACTGCTCGCCGGTCTTGCCGCCCGGCTGCATCCACAGCTGCTCGATAGGGCCGAACCGTTTCTTGAGTCCGACCAGGTCGACGACGTGCGCCGACGGCTTCGACGGGTGCGGCCGAATGCACCGCCCGACCTGCTGGTAATAGAGCGCGAGCGACATCGTCGGCCGCGCCAACACCACCGTCGTCAGCTCCGGATAGTCGAAGCCGACGCTCAACACGCCGACGTTGGCGACGACGCGGATGAGGCCCTTCTTGAACGCCCAAATGATCTGGGCGCGCTTGTCCGACGTCGTCTCGGCCGTCAGCACCGCGGCGCCGGGGAGGGCGGCGGCGAGCTCGGCCGCCTCGCGGGTGAACCGCGTGAAGACCAGCACGTGCCGATGGCCGGTCGCCAGGAGGTGCCCGACGGTCGCCTGCAGTGTCGAGCCGAAGCCGATCTCGATGAAGTGCTGCTGCAACGCGCGATCGTCATAGTCGGCGCCCGTCGAGTTCAGCCGGATCTTGGTCGTGTCGACGACCTGCGACTCGTGATAGGTCAGCGGCGCGAGGAAGCCGGCGCGGAACAACGGGCCGAGATTCAGGTAATAGACGACGTCGTTAAAGATCCGCGGCCGTGTGCGTGTGAGGAACCGGAGCTGCGCGCCGTTGCCGTCCGACGCCAGGCGGTACGGCGTCGCGGTCAGGCCAATCACCCGGGCGTGGGACAGTACCTCGAGGAACTGGTGATACATGCCGCCCTTGGCGTTCACGAGATGCGCCTCGTCGATCAGCACGTATTTGAAGTGCCGGAATTCCTCGACGTGATTCATGACGCTGCCGATCGTCGCGAGCGTGATGAGGCCCAGCCGCTTGCGGCCGAGCGAGGCCGACCAGATCCCGGGCATGTAGCCGTAGCCGCGGAGCTTCTCGGCGTTCTGCTGTAGGATTTCCTTCGACGGCTGGAACACCAACACGGGCTCGTTCAGCCGCGTGGCGATGCCGGCGATCACCAGCGACTTGCCAGCGCCGGTGGGAATGACGATCAGCCCGTTGCGGCCTTTGAAGTCGCGATGCGTCAGGTAGGTCACCGCCCGATCGACCGCGTGCTGCTGGTAGCTGCGGAGCGTGTAGCCCGTCGACACCGGTGCGAGGAGCGAGCTCATGCCGGCACCTGGCGGACGCGATAGTGCGCCACCTGATCCCCGCGCAGGTAGTGGTGTTCAATCAGCCAGGCGATGACGGTGTCGAGGCCGCCGACGATGTGGTGCACGTCAGCCGCAGCACAGAGGTCGCGATACTCAGCCTGCTCGGGACGCAGTCGCCCGCCGGCCGCTTTCACTTCCACCTTCAGCAGCTCGCGCGTGCCGCCCCCTGATGGGGCGCCGGTTGACATCCGCGCCGGCAAGAACGCCTCAACATCCGGGATACCCGGCGACATCATGGTCCCGGCGTAATCCCCTTTTCGCCGCGTCGTGCCGCTCACGTACACCTTCGCGCCAAGGGTGCGCAGCAGCATGACGATGCCGTGTTGTTCGACGCGTTCGCGGAGCTGCGGCCTCCTCGCTGTCGGCGCCATCTACGCGTCCCTCCCCAGCCGCCGCAGCTGGCCATCGGTCGCGTTCGCCTGGCGCGCGAGACGACGATTCGCCTTGATGGCCTTCTTGGTTTGGCCGGCGTGGTGAAACCGCTCGAAACGATCGAGCGCGCCCGGGCGGACGATCGTCTCCGTCGCCTGCGAGGCCGGCAGCGACACCTGGCGCGGGGCCTCGGGCGGGCTGGTCAACGGTGTCGAGGTGCGCACCGTGTGCATGCACTGAACGTTGCGGCAGGTCTGCACGACGACGCCCGTCCGGCGGCTCGGGATCGGCGTCGACAGGTCGGATCCGCACTCGGGGCAGGTGCGCGGATAGAGAATCATTCGTGGGCTCCGAGGGTGTTATACCGAGTCATTACTGGCTTCGAAGATTCGGCCGCGCCTGCGGCCTTCGTGGTGCCCAGAAATTCCGTCCAGCGGGCGCGCCAGAACACGAGCGCGTCATCCCCAATGGGTTGCCCTTCCCAGGTCTGACGCACGCTGAGCGCCCACCGCCGCACGAATCCGGAGCCATCCTCGACCTGCCCGCACTTGCGGACGAATTCGTTGAAGAGAAAATCCGGCAGACAGAGCCAATCGCAGAAGCCGGCGACGTGGTTGCCGTGGACCTTGGCGTAACCCATCGGGGACGCTTCGCCGGAAATCAGCGGGCGGCTCACCGGAACCGTTCCTTCCCTTCCCAGATCTCCTTCCTGTACTCCAGACTCCAGATCTCCTTCCCTTCCCACTGGACTCGACGGGATGTCTCCCGGTAGCATCACTTGCTCGCCGTTTCTTTCCACGGCTGGACCGTGTTTCCTCGCGGCTCCTGTCTGCGGAATGGTCCCTTTCGGCTCTTTAGGATGTGGTCGCTGGTGTTCGATGAACGCCAGGATCTGGATGTAGTGGCGCCCGTTCTCAGCCCGGTAACGACGAATCAGGGGCGCCGCCACGCGGTCATCAGCCAACTCCCACAACAACGCGTCAACGTCGCAGGCATCGGCCGGCAGCAGCCGCGTGCGAAGCTGGAACGGGCTATCGGCGAGGTAGCCATCGCGGTCCGCTTCCGTCCATAAACCAGCGAACAACAACCGCGCGAGAGGCTGCCGCTTGCAGATATCCTCGCTGGTGAAGAACGCCGGTTTAATCGTCCGAATGCGCGCCATCGTCTCCCTACACAGAATTGCGTTGTCTTTCCGCACGTTCACATCTCGCCGGCGCTGCGCCAAGGTCAGTCCATTTCCGCGGCGGGAACCCTCCGCTCCCGCCGCGCCGTCGGCCGTGTCGTGGGTCGGTGGTCTCGAGGACCTACCGAGTCCCGGGTGTTCATCGGCCTTGACCGCTCTGACGGCCAACTAGCGCAGCGCCGTCGAGGTCCTACCGCGCCACCTTCTCGCGTGCGAGTCGGCGTGCGCGCTTGGCCGCTTTCACGGCGGCCTTCCCTTTCACTTTTGGAAACCGGCGTTCGATCCGACCAGCCTTGCCTTGCACGTACTGCCGCGACGAGGTGGCCTGCCGACGGATCTCCGCGGGTGTCTTCTTACCCTTTACCTTCGGCCCGATCAGTCGGGCCTTGGCCTTCTGTGCGATGTCGTTCAACCGTGCGGCCCAACCCATTCCCAATCCTCCCTACTTGATGACCGCGGCGGAGCGGTACACCCGCCCCAGCCAGTGCCGCCGCCGTCTTAGGAACAGCGCCAGCACTCATAGTCTTTGGCTGCCGTCGCCGGCGCCGCGGTCACTTCGTTACTCGGCGAGCGTGCCGACTGACGCGATGTTCAAGCGGCAATTGCCGTAGGTCTTGACGCCATTGATGATCGAGGCGTGGCCGCTGGCCTGCACGCTCAGGACCTCGGTCTCGTTGACGTTCTGATCGAGGATCTGATTGATGCCGACGATGGCCGCATCCAATTCCTCTTTGCTCTGACCGGACTTCTGCGCACTCGCTTTGGCGAGTGCGCGCTTGATGGCCTCCGGCCTTCCGACGAATGACACTGAAAAACTCATAACGACCTGTTCTCCCCTTCTACGCCGACAATGGCGCCTTTCAACGGATCTACTGCCTTCATTCATCGAGCCCCGCTCGCGCGATCTGCGCGCGCTCGTCCTCGTTCAGGCCGTCCGGGTAATCCGGATCGCTGCCGATGACGCGTGGCCGATCCCCATCCCCACTGCTCATGATTTCGCCCGCCCGTCGCGCCTGGAGGCCGATCGCGATCGCGTCAAGAAGATCCTCGTGCGGGCCAAACTGCACCGCAGCGGTGCACACGTAGTAGGGCTTCATGCGGCCTCCCGATAGGGCGGCAACAGCGGCGTCACGTCGCCGCAGGCGACGTGCAACTGGGCATCCGCCAGGTTGTAGGCGTCCGGGTCGTGGCTGATGAACAGCACCTGCTCGAACCCGCCGATCCGCTGGACCGCGCGCAGCATCTGGATGTAGCGCTGGGTGTTCTCTTTGTTCAACGCGCCGGTGGTCTCATCTCGGAAGCACGTGCGCATCGGCGTCTGGCTGCGCTCGTTGACGTAGATCGCGATCGCATTCATCAACGCCTCGGCGACAATGACCTGCTCACCGCCGGAGAGGTCGCGGATATCGCGCACGTCGCCGCCCTCGTTGTCGGTGACGAGGACCGTGAACTCCTCCTTCAGGCCCTTGCCGTCGGCGCGCGCGACCTGGGTGACGAGCTCCACGCTGAAGCGAGAGCCGAAGCAATCGGCCAGGAGCTGATTGGTGGTGGCGGAGATCCCGGGCCCGGCCTGATCGATCTCGAGGTCCGGCAGGCCCTCTCGGCCGAGGGCCTTGGCGAGCAGCTGCCACTCGACGAGCTCCGTGTCGAGCTGCTCGAGTTGCCCTTGCATTACCTCGGCCCGTTTTGTCTTGGCGACGATCTCCACGCGCCGTCGATCGAGTTCCTGCAGGTCCGCCGCGCACGTGGCTGCGGTGACCACCGCCGCATCGCGCTGCTCGCGCGCCGTCGCCAGGTCCGCCTGCAGCGCGTGCGCCTGCGTGTTACCGGCTTCGAGATCCTTGAGGACCTGGACGGCCCGGTCGCTCGCAGTGGCGGCCGCGGCCAACGCCTGGGCGAGCCCGACCTGCTTCTCGCTCTCGGCCGTCATGCGCGCGGCAATGCGATCGATCTGCGAGGTCTTGTCCTGCTCGAACTGGGCGTCGAGGGCCGCCCGGGCCTGGGCGCGGTCCGACGCGTCGGCGGCCGCTCGCGCCTTGGCCGCCTCGAAGCGGGTGCCGGCGTCGGCCGTGACGGTCCGCTGCTGCCCGTGCAGTTCTTCCACCCGGGCGACGGACGCCGCCAACTTGTCGGCATAGGCGGCCGTGGGTTGGGCCGCCTTGAGGCGCTTCTCGAGGTCGGCGATCCGCGCCTGCTTGGCGTCAATCGTCTCGGCCGCGCGTGTGATCTCCGGGGCCAGACGCTCCCGCACCGTCAGCGCGCGGCGCATGCCGCCGACCTGGCGTTCGAGATCGGCGATGCGCGCCTCGGCGGCCTTTGCGTTCGTCAGTAGTTGGCAGACCGCGAACTCGCCCTGACCGCCACACGGCACCGACGCCAGCAGCGCGGCGTCCGCGACGGCGCGATCGAGGTCCGCCTGTGGCTTCGTGAAGCTACTGATGACGCGCTCGTTCTCGGCCTGCTCGCCGGCGAGCCGGCGTTCGTCCTGACGCAGGCGATCGACGGCGGTGCGCAGCTGCTCGACCTCAGGCGTCAACTCGGCGATCGTGGCCACGGCCGCGCCGATGTCCTCGGCCATGTCCTGGATCTGCTGATTGCCGGCGAGCTTGGTCGCGATGTCCGCGAGGGTCTTGTCGCGCGCCTCGACGATCGTCGTCAGTTCGTCCACCGCCGCGGCCGCCGCGGCCTTCGCCTGGCGCTCGAGCGCGTCGGCCCGTTGCTGGTGCGCCTCCGTCAACGCGGAGCGGAGGCGGCCATCGTTGAGCGTGTGCCCGAAACACTCGGCCTCGTGCGCCTGGAGGGCGGCGTGCTTCTCCTCGAGGGCGCGGGCAGCGGTCTCCATGCGTTCGACCGCCGACGCGTGCGCCGCCACCTGGTCCTGCAGGAGCGCCAGCCGCTGCTCGAGCTTCGCGATGTCGCCAGTCAGTTGATCGCGTGATCGGATCGCCAGCTCGCGATCGGCGCCGATCGCGGACGTCTGCCGCGTCAGTTCGTCCAGCAACTCCGCGCGGGCGTCCTTCCGGAGCAGCTCGAGCTCGGCCAGGACGCGCACGCGCGCCTGGTCCACGATCGCCGCGGCCTTGGTCGCCGTCTCGCTCATCCGGATCAACCGATCGGCGCCGAGGAAGGACGCGAAGAGGTCGCGCCGCTCCTTCTTGCCGAGCGTGATGAACGAGCCGGACTTGTTCTGCGCGGCGAACGCTGAGGCCTTGAACACCTCGATCGGCGGGAAGAGCGATCGCACGACGGGGTCGAACGTGCTGACCTTGCCGTCGTTGAGCGGCTTGGTCGCATCCTCGCGCCGGATGGCCGCGGCCGCGCCGCCCTTGATGCCGTCGATCGTGAGCCGGACCACGTAAGCGGCGCCGGCGATCGACCAGCGCGCTTCGATGAAGCTGTCCCGGTCCTGGGCGTAGGTCTTCAGGTCGCCCTCGCGCGACATGAACTCGCGATACAAGCCGGCCGGGCCGGCCTCCATCAACGTGGACTTGCCGGCGCCGTTGTCGCCAACGAAGGCGATGAGCCCCGCCGGCAATGCCGCGAAGTCGATCGAGACTTCCTTGCCGGCGAAGGAGGTCATGAAGCCGCGCACGGTGAGGCGTTCGAGTTTCATGACGGCAACCCCACGAGCTTTAACTCGCGTGCCTTGTCCAGAGCCTCGTCGGCAGCCCGATCAAGCATCCAGTCGTAGCCGCGCTCCTGGTCGAGCGTGCACTTCGCATCGGTGCAGCTCACCTCGTGCGCGAAATTGATGTAGCAGAGCGGGCAGCGGGGCCACGGACGACCCTCATGTTTCGGACCATAGCGGCCGTCGCACTTGTCCTCCTCGCCGGCGCTCATCAGGTACAGCGGGTTCATGCCGGCGTCTTTCAAAAACGACATAACGTTGCCGGCGATCGCCCAGTGCGCCGACATCAGCGGGTCGAAGGTTTCCTTCGTCACGTCACGTTCCTGGATCTGTGTGGCCATCTGTTCAGCCGCGACCGAGCCGTCTTTGGCGATCAGGTGGGTAAGGCCGCGGTCATCGATGCGCTGGCGAAGCAAGTTCCAGTGGTCTTGACAGAACTTCATGCCGGCACCGCCAATTCCTCTTCGACGATGTCGCTGACGTGATCCTTCGTCGCATCGAGCACCACCTCTGGCGCCATCTGCTCGAGCTTCCCGAGCTTGAACAGCACGCCCTCGCTGGCCACGGCGCCGCTGATCGCGCACCAGGCCGCGACCTTATCGGGCAGCGTCTTCGCGGCCGCGACTTCCGGCGCGCGCAGCGCCCGGTCCGGCACGGCGATCGGATCGAGCACCAGCAGCGCGGCCTCGGCGAATTCGGCCAGGACGCGCGCCTTCTCGACCACCGCGGCTTCGGATTGCGCAAAGCGATACCGGCAACGGACTTCCCAGCCCTTCCAGGAGGTCGGCGGGTCTTGCAACTCGCCGCCAGGCCCGGCGGTCATTTGCCAGGTGAATCCGTCGCGCGTCAGTTCCCCTTCGATATGTGCCATGGGCGGGCAATCGATTGGGCGGTCCGCGATCGTGAACGTCGAGTCGTCGTGTAGGTCCACGACGAGGTAGCGCTTGGCTTCGATTTCTCCAAACGATCCGCGAGAGATCGAACCGGCGTAGACGGCGCCGTGCAGTTCTTGGGGTTTGTGAATGTGGCCAAAGACCTTCGCGATCGGGCCCAGCCGATCAAGGTGCTGCGGCATGACAGAGATTTCGCGCCCGACCTGCGGCTGGGCGTTGGAGGCGATCGCTCCGGTGATGTTGGCGTGACCGACCATGAGCGTCATGTCGCCCTTCGCGCGGGCGTCCTCGAGCTCAATGGCGGCCTGCATGAAGATGGCGTCGAGGGCGTGCGCAGCCTCGTCGACCAGGTCCGGGTTGGCCACCCCAGCGAGCACCAAGCCGGCACGTTCGGGATACGGAAGGCCGAACACGGTGACGTCGTCCATCGTGGCGGTCCTGAAGCCTAAACACTCCGGCCGCTCGAGCACGTAGATGGGCCACTCCGCCCGGAGTTCGGCGAAGATCTGCAGCTCACCGAGACCGTCATGGTTCCCCCGCACGATCAAAACAGGAGCGCGGTCAGCCATCCGTTGGAGCCTGGCCGCGAGAGCGTTGCGGTCTTCGACGCTCGAGCGCGCGTGAAAGAGGTCTCCGAGAAGCAGCCAGGCGCCGAGGCCGTCAACGGTAGAGGCTTCGGTGATGATCATGTCGAGCAGCTGCAGCTTCTGCGCGTTCTTCGCGCCTGGGTGCAGATGGATGTCTCCGATCGCGACGAGGCGCGTCATGCGGTAGTGGTCTAGTTTCGATTTAACATTCGGTCGCATTTCTTCCCTTCCGTGTGAGAATCGGGTCATGCCTTCCCGAGTAAGCAAGCGCCCTCGCGATCCCAATCAATTGGCGTGGCAAATCGTGCAGGAAGCCACAGGACAAGCCCCCAAAGCACCCGAAGTTCCCGATACCAGGAACCAAGCGGCGTTAGCCCTGAGCCGGTTAGGAGCCTCCAAGGGCGGACTGGCGCGCGCTGCCGCCCTCTCGCCAGCAAAGCGCAAGGCCATCGCCAAAAAGGCCGTGGCGGCGCGGTGGGCCAAGAAGCGGTAGGATTCACGGCTATGGCGAAGACTCCCCCGGTCAGAACACCCAAAACACCAAGGACACAGCCGACAGGCCGAACCAACCAAGGCGGCCAACAAGCCAACCGCGACCCGCCACCGCCGCCGCCGAACAATAAGATCAAAAAAGGCATGGGCTAACCCCACGCCCTCAGAATGAGTGTCACCAGATTCAGGACAAGTGCAATCGCGGTGAACCGAAACGACCAAGTCAGGTAGACCGACTTTCGTTGGTTGATGCGGGCGTTCGCCTCGATACGTTCTTTGGTGCGCGCAATATGACCCGACCGCACGGCCTCAGCCACTTTGGAGTCAGCATCGTCGTCGTGTCTGTAGTAATCCCCTAGCTCCTGAATCCAGCCGTCTAAACCTTCAGTCGCTTCGATTTCGTAATCCCTTGGCCACAATTCCGATACCGCTAAAGCTCCAGCGATAGCGAGTGCGAAGGCAGACCAAAGCGGTAGTTCTGCGGCACGCCCGCCGACGCTAAGGAACGAGCCTGTCTGCGTCGCAAGGAATGTGATCACTACCAAAGCAATACTGGCCTTAACGTCGATGGCGTCACCCAGTCGAAAGGTCTGATCGTCTTTGAGATCTAATCGGTGGATGATTCCGCTGCTGTCGGTTTCCATAAAACCTCCGAAGCGTTTCAGAAATCGCGGCGGTAAAAGAACAATGGCTCTAGGGCCCGGCGTAGAAACTGCCATTCCTGAAGCTCAACACCGTCTACTGATAGACGGCACTCTCCATTGTCGTTAACCGTTAGGTCTGCTTTCATTGACACTGGCTGCCTCAGGCCGTGGGATTCCGCGACGATTCGCGATTGCTGCTCGACATAGAACCTCACACCGGCACGATCAAAGGAATCCTGGCGGATGACGGAAAAGCTGCCGTCAAAGGGCATAAACACGAAGTTGTTCCATGTCCTGCCGTCTTGGGTCATAGTCATGGATTCCACGTTCTTTCTAGCCCCTAAGTGCAGGGATTCAAACACTTTATCGGCAGAGCACGACTTTCGAGCGCCGACCCAGTCAAAATCATTCGGCAACGACACTTTTTCCATCATTCACGCTCCTGCACAGTCTGCTTTTAAACTAGAACATTTGCTTACTCGACCACGTATAATAGATATATGAACAGGTTGGACACGACGAAACGGGCGGCAGTGGTGGCGGCACTGGTGGAAGGCAACAGTCTTCGCGCCACGTCGCGTATTACGGGCGTTGCGAGGATGACGGTCGAGAAGCTGCTGCGCGATCTTGGCGCGGCCTGCCAGGCCTTCCACGATGAAACGGTTCGTAACCTGAAAACGCGCCGCGTGCAGGCCGATGAGATTTGGGCATTCTGCTACGCGAAGCGCAACAACGTAACGCCAGCGATTAAGGAGAAGCATCCCGACGCTGGCGATGTGTGGACCTGGACGGCGATTGACGCCGACTCGAAATTGATGGTGTCGTGGCTGGTCGGCGGACACGGAAGCCGTGAGGCGTATCAGTTCATCTCCGACGTGTCTTCGCGTCTGACTGGTCGTATTCAACTGACTACCGATGGCCTGAGTTTCTATTGGACGGCGGTTGAAGAAGTCTTCGGGCAGGAAATCGACTACGCCATCCTGAACAAGATTTATGAAGGCGGACACAACCAAGGGCGCTACTCGCCTCCCCGCTTCATGGGCGCGACGCGCATCACCAAGCAGGGCCATCCCGACGCTGGGCACATTTCCACGTCGTTTGTGGAACGTCAGAACCTCACGATGCGGATGCACATGCGCCGTTTCACTCGGCTCACAAACGGCTTCTCGAAAAAGGTCGAGATGCACGCGGCATCGGTCGCACTTCACTTTGTCTACTACAATTTCTGCAAGGTGCATCAATCTCTCCGTGTTACTCCTGCGATGGAAGCTGGCATTTCCGACCATGTGTGGAGTCTTCAAGACCTTATTACTCGCTGTCTGTCGGCTTAGTGATCTTGGTGGCGATCACTGAACTCGATATTTTGATCTCGGTAGGCTGTACCCGGAGAAAGAATTGCTTCCTTAGTGTCCGAACAGTTTCATTGAAGCGCTCCACCCGGTTCAAAGCGGTATCGTCGTTGGAACGTTTGTCTGGCAAAACGAGCTGCATCGCCTCGTGGACTTCAGCTAGGTATTCCTCAAGGGGAATAATCTCGGCCTTCTTTACAATGAATCGCACCGATCCGGATGCTGGCAATGCAACTAAATGTGTCCGTCCACCGCAATACCCGGAGCTGTAGGTCTTCACCTGCTTCACGAGATGTGCGGCAACCTTCTTGGCCCACTCAATCGTCATACCCGACTTAAACAGAGAATCGGCAAAGTACCAACCAAGCGAATGCCCATAGCCGACACATTGGCTCACCTTGTCGACAACGCTCAGCATTGAACGTCCGCCTTGGTTCTCGTAAAGCCAGTAACCGCCGCTCGTGCGGATACCAATCAACGCCTCGGTGCGCTCGTAATCGGACGGCTTCAATTTCTCCTCTACAAGCGCCAGCGCTTCCTCGACGGCCTGGATCACGACGTAGCGATCTGCGGTCGGTTCAATCCGGCGTTCGATTTCATCCCGCGTCCGGAGAAGCCCTGCTTGTGTACCGGCCCCTCCGAAGACGACAGTCGTTGCGCCCCATTCACTCGTCCAGAATTTCTTACCGTATCGGCGCTGCTCGCCGGAATATAGGGTATCGCTGGCGAAAAGTAATCCGTCGCTACAGACAAATCCTGCGGCTATCGTCATGCGGTTCTCCTTGGGCGGACGCCAAGGATAGCGCGGACGTAAGGGTGCCATCGATTGGAGTGGCCTAATGTGCGGCAACGGCCGTGCCATGTTAGGCTTCTCCTAACCGGTAGCCGCGCGAAACTAGACCACTACCCGTCATGCCGCACCTCGTCGTTCCAGATGCCGCCACGTTTCGCGATTCAGAATTGCTTTGATCGTCCTGACGTGCACGCCGAACCGAGCGGCCAGTTCGCGTTCAAACTTGAGCCCTGCCTCCAAGATTTCGTAGGCCTGATACTGAGTCAGCCGAGAGGTGTGGATTCGTTCCCCTACAGCGTGCCGTCCCTTCGCGACCGCGTCGCGTCTATTCTCGACATCAGTCCCAAGAAATAAGTGATCGGGGTTGACGCAGGCCGGGTTGTCCCCACCCGGGCAGTTGTGAAGCACGTCGAGTCCTGGCGGAATCGAACCGCGAAGAAGTTCCCAACTTACTCGGTGCGCGAGCTGGGACTGGCACTTGACGCTGAAGGTTCCGTAGCCGTGGCCGTTCATCCCCGCGCGCCACAACCAGCACGAATCGGTCTTCTCGACCTTCTCCCAGAATCGGCCAACCAGAGGCTTGAACCGGTGGTGATTGCGAATGAAGCGCCGCCGCACCGACGGATACCTTGGTTCCGGAAGCCCTTCCCCACAACCACAGGCGCACAGCTCGGTGGCGCTCACAGGTTTTCCATCCCTGGCAACGCCGGGTTCGTTCCTGCCGGCACGATTTCAATGAGGTTGCGATAGTTGCCGTTTTGCTCGATCGCGAGTTCGACCCAGGCCTTCGTGTCGCAGGCTTTCTGCGCCGCCTCGGCCAGCTTGGTGTCGAACGTTGAGCAGACTTCACCGTTGTGGTCGATTACGTCGAAGCGCAGCCATGGCCGCTTCGTTTTCTCGTTGATCCCTTTTTTCTCCGCGACCTTGACGATCCGGACGGCGTCTTCGGTCGGCGGCGCTTCGGGGTCGGGCGTGGTTGGCGCGTCGGCGGCCTTGCCCGATCCGACGGTGCGCGGTTCGTCGAGCACTTCGCCGTCGACAGCATCGTTGGCCGGCAGTAATCGGCCACCGCCGCCGTAGAGCGTCGACGTGCTGCGCAGCCCGTGCTCTGCCACCATGCGCCGCTGTTCCGGATCGGTCATATCCGGTTGGAACGCGACGCGCAGCACGAGGAACGGCTTCTCGAGTTCGGTCTTCGTGTATTTCTGCTTGATGCCGCAGCCGCACTCGCGGATGGCGGCGTTAATCGCGCGCGTCTCCGCGTTGCGGAGACCGTTCTTCCGGCCCTCGGTGATCTGGTTCGGCGTCCAGCCCTTCAACCGCGCGGACCCGTCGCGCAGATCCCACTCGGCCGTAGCCTCGCGCGTGACGATCGCGCCATCGATGCCGCGGTAGCTGGCGATCGCGCGGAACTCCCAGTAGTGGGCGATGGTCCGCGGGTCGGTGCGTTCGGTGCGGGTGCTGATGGCGCCGCATTCGGCGAGCTTCCGCAAGCCGATCTTCGCGAGGGCGACCTCATCTCGGCTCAGGAACGGCAGACCGTCGTAGACCTCGCCGGGCCCGGTCTTTGACGTGTCGGTATTGATCTTGACCTGGCTGACGATGATGCCGTGCTGCGCGGCCAGGCCGCTGATCGCGGTGAAGGGCGTGAGCACGTTGAACTTGCCCGTCCACTTCTTCATCGCCTCGTCGAACGCTTCGGGCGTGGTGATGACGGACGTGCGCTTCTCGAGCGCTTGGGTGTCGGTGGCGGCCATGGCTACATCACCTCCTGCGGCGTGGGCACGTTGGGCTGAGGGGCGCGCTCGAGCTGCGCGTCGGCCTCCGCCAGTTTCCGCAAGCGCTCTTGCTGCGCCGGTCGTTCGCCGACGAGGGCCGCGCGCAACGTCTTGAACATGCGTGCGACCGACCCCACGGCGGCCGCACGATGGTGGCGGGTCAGGGACCCCACGCCGCTCAGGACGATTTCGTTCGCCGCGTCGTAGAGCGCCGGCCGGAGTTTCTGCTCGTCGCGCATGAACGCCACAAACGCGGCCTCGCGCTCGTAGAGGCGCCGGCTCACCGGATCGAGCGTCCCCAGGGTGGCGTCTGGATCGCGGCGATCGAACTGATACAGGGCCGCGGCGATCCGCTCGACGAAGAAGCCGTCGACGAGGTCGCTGGCGATCTTCTGCAGCAACGTCGGTTGCGTGTGGGTTGATGCGAGTCTCATGATCAGGCCACCCTTCTTCTGGCGTTGCGAGCGTTTGCCTGGCAGGTCTTACACGACCGCATCAGTCCTGCGCCGCGAGGATTCGACCGGACACGCGTATTGGCCTCAGTGAATTCATGCCCGCGCAGGCAGTGCGTCTTTGCGCTGTTGATGGCTTGTGGTGTCCGAGCGCCTGGCGCGTGGACATTTTCGCGTTGCGTGCACACGCGGAGATGCAGAGGATTCACACAGATCCGGTTCCTGCAAATGTGGTCGAGCGTCATCCCGTCTGGAATGGGACCAACCGTCAATTCGTAAGCAACGCGGTGCGCAACCGTGCTCCTCTTGGTCAGGCTGCTGTGGGCAAGACCGTATCCATTCCGATCCTGCGACCCGAGCCAGCGCCAACACACCGCTGACTTCTCGACTAGATGCCAGAAGCGCTTGCGCCCGCCAACTTGCTGTATACTGGCCTTCGACACGTTCGTTACCTCCTCGAGGGCCGCTCTTTAGAAGCGGCTCTCATCGTTTGTGGGCATTACCTTTACAATCCAGCGGCGCGAATGATCGCCCGGTCATCACCGCTCAAACCGTCCGGGTTCTCCACCGTGCGCCCTGCTGGGTATTCGATCCGCGGTTCCTCGTGACTCGACGGGTAGCAGCGCAGCACCCGCAGGTGCGTGATCGCGTCGCCGAGCGAGTACAGTTCCGGCGATGATTCCTGGTGCTCGAAGCCGTAGGTGATGACGAAGGCGCCCACCGAGATCATGATTGGCACCCTCTCCACTCCGTCTCGCGTGTGGACGCGGCTCCACAGGTCATCGGCGTGAATCGTTCCCACAAGATCGGCACGCAGGTATTCGGCTTGCCCGTATTCACGGGAGCGATCTGCCAGGGTCCCGGCGGGCCGGCCGGCGTGATCACGCACGGCGGCGGCGGAGGAGGCGGGGGCGGTGGCGGGCAGACGGGGCCGGAATACACCACGCCAGCCGCCGCGAACATCTGCGTCGAGCCGGAGCGGAACAGATCGACTTGATAGGTGCGCCCGCACTCAAGGGAGCCGCCGAGCGTCACCGTGCCGCGCCCGTTCGAGGGAATCGCGGGAGACGTGCCCGAACCATTCAGCGCGCCCGAGGCAATGTCCACCCGTTCCGCGCGCCACGTATCCCCGAAGCACGAGCCGGGGATCTCCACCGCGAACGGGCCACGCCAGAGAATGTCCGCAGGATTGAGTGGCGTACAGCCTGGCGACGGTGTCACGGGCACCGGAGGCGGATCGGCCGCAATCGGTGGCGCCGGAGGATTGACGGGCACCACGGGCGCCGGAGCCGCTTCCTGTGCCAACGTCATCATCACCGTCGGCGTCGTCGAGCGGATCGTCGATGGGGACGTCGGGACCGTGCAGCCCACCGAGAGCGCCACGCCGAGCACATACCACTGGGAAAATGATTTCATGCCGCTGACTCCTTCACTACCTGCGTCACCAGACGACGACGACCCACGCGATCAGCAACCCCGCCCACAAGCATCCCGCCAGCTTCGGATAGCCACGGTCGGCCAGCAGCAGCGACGCGGCGATGACAACACCCGTCGCAATCGCCATCGCGTCAATGGCGGCGGTCATGAGGCCTTCAACCGCGCGGAGGATTCACCAGCCAGCGCCTTGTCGACGTCGTCGGGATGCACCACCCACGCTTTGCCGCGCCAGTATTTTTTGAGGCCTGTGCGCTCCACGAACCCGGCCGCCGCACTCGCCCGACCACGCTCAGACTCGCCTTCGTATCCGAGGTAATCGGCCAAGCGCTTGAGCGTCATGTAGTCGCGATCGGAGTAGGCCATTCACAGCCGCCAATCGCTATCGTCGTCGTCGCCGATCGAGGTGGCGTAGGCTGTCAGCGCGAGAAGGATTGTCACGAGCGCGAGCACCAGCACGGTCCTCACGCCAGCCGCCGAATCATGATGGTGGTGAACACGTCGACAGCGTCGCTGAGCCGCGCCAGTTCGATCACCAGTGGCCCGCGCAGCTCAACGACAGCGAACAACACGTCGAGCTGCGGACGCTCTTTGCCCGCCTCCCACCGCGACAACTGCGCGATGTCTCGCGGTGCAGCGGTCGCCTGTTCGATGGCGGCCTTCAGTTCCTTTTGTGACCAACCGAGCGATTTCCGCGCGCGCTCGATGCAGCGTCCGATACCCGCGCGGAGGCAGACGTCAACGTTCTTGAGATCCGCCTTCGCCATCCGACCCGTAGGGATCTCAGATAACAGGCGATGCGCGGGTGTGGATGGGGCGGAGAGAATCGTCGGCATGACGATCACGCCGCCCTCTTTGGAAACAGGTCGTCGATCTGGCACCCGAAAAAGTCCGATAGCTTCCGGGCGGTTTCAACGTTGAGGTCGCCGTATTTGCCGTTGACCAGATCGCTGACGCTTGATGCCAGCAGGCCTGTTTCCTCGACGATGTCGGCTTGCTTGGCCTTCGCCATGCCGAGCGCCACGCGGAGCCGGTTTGGCATTTCGCCAACCAGCGGGACCGACCGTAGAGCTTCGAGTTGTTCTGACGAGAGCGGCTTCGGCATAGGCTACGACCGAAACTTTACGACTGGCCGAGTTTAGTGTCAAGCCTAAATTTAGGTGAACTACGAATTGAATGTATAGGTCTAGACCTAAGTGACACACACGCAAAGAGTTGCGCCTTTTATTAATTTCGGAGAAGGGCTATCTTTTTTGGCGTTGCCGAAGACGTTCGCAGAGAGGTTTGCCGAATTGCTCGATTCGAAAGGGCGATCGGGTCGAGCTGTGTCGCAGGCGAGCGGTATTGTTGAATCGCAGATCTCGGACTACAAGCGCGGAGAAGTAAAGGAACCAGGCCTCTTCACGCTACTAAAAATTGCGCGCGCCATAGGGTGCACCGTCGAGGAACTGGTCGAAGGCATTGATCCGGAATATGACAAGCTGCGTTCGGACCTCTCCTGTCAGCCCAGCGATCTAGAGTCGGGCCGTCCACAAGATGGAGGAGGCCCACTCGATGTCACAGCTGCGGCTCGCATTCTCTCGCTCTTGCAAGACCTCGTCGGCGTCCTTGCCGATCACGAAGCCTCGACCAGCAAAATGCGAGAGATTGCTAATCGCCTCGTCAGTATTACCCTTGGCCCGAATCTACTTCGCGGCCGGCTTCGCAGGCACCGGAGCGACGGCTCCTGTTTGCCAATTGATCAATCCGATGCCGCGGGCTTTCACACGCGCGTCGAGCCTCTGCCTCAACCCCATCGCCGCTTTGTATTCTGGGACGGCCTGCAGCTCGAGTTGCACAGCCTTCAGCTTCTCATCGGCTTCGGCTTTCGCCTTGGCGTAGGTCTTCCAGGCGCGCGTCTCCATCATCTTCGCCTGGGCGAGTCCTTCCATCGCCTTGACCATGTCGAAAGCGGCTTGCTCGTCTGGGGAGAGCTTCGGCGCCTCCGTTTTCGCGGCCTCGGTGGCCGGATTCTGTTCTTGCGCGGTGAGGGCGGTTGCCAGAACGAAGGCCACCAGGATTACGGACGCGAATCTCATCATCGGAATCTCCTGAATAAGTGTTACTGCGCGCCTGGACGGCGCAAGTGATAGGTTGTGCTGCCGCCGGCTTGCGCCGTTTCGACACCAATGGTTTCCAGATTCGTCACGTGGGCGCCCGCGTTGATGTTGTCGGTGGTGCTGGCGTCGCCGTCGAGGTCACCCAGATCGACGCCGAGATTCAGCCCGGCTGAAGCCCCCGCGCAACTGGCGTGCGGGGTGCCGGCGCCCGTGCAAAGTCGGTAGTCGCTGCCCGCGGCATTGGCGAAGCCCGGGGCCGACGTGATCGACACCGGCGACGCTTGATCCTGACTGGCGAAGGCCCCGGTCCACGAGGAGAACGCGGCATACGAGGTCGCGGTGGAATCGTTCGCGAAGGTCGTGAACGTGTTGTAGAGATTGTGTTCGTAGTCGAGATACGTATCGACCTGAAAGGTCGAATCCGCCCAGAGGATCACCGTCGGCGCGTTGTAGACGATGGTGTTCCAAGCACGCCCGCCAGAGAACCACGGCGGCGTCGTGCTGCCGTTGTAGAGGATGCCGGCCACTGAAGGCGAGATGCAGGTGTTATTGAACGCCCAGTCCGCGTCCGAGGCATTCACCGCGTCCAGCCCGCCAAATTCGATGCAGGCGGGACCGCCCGAGATGATGTTCTGGTAGATCCGGGCCGCATTGGAAATGTAGACGAAGATGCAGCCGGAGTTGGCGGCGAGGCAGCTCGTGATCAGGTTGTAGCGGAAGATGACGCCGGTCTGCGCAAAGGTCGTCTCGCCCTTGATGTAGATCGAGACGCCAGACCCGTAGAACAGATTGTGCTCGATGATCGGGTCGGCCGCCGAGTAGAGCATGATGCCCGCGCCGTTGTGGTTCCCGGAGGCGCACTGAAATCCAAAGATGACATTGTTGCGCACGACACAGGACGTGCAGTTTTCCAGCTCGATCCCTGGGTAGTTGTCTTCCTGCTCCTGCTGCGCCCCGCCATCAAGGATGAGCCCTTCGAGCCAGGAGCCGGTCGTGTTGTTGAGCACGACCGGGCCGGTATCCGGCTTGACGTTCACCCAAGTTGAGTTCGCACTCGTATCCGCGGTGTTGCCGCCAGCCGCGTCGGACACCATCGTCCAGGAGTAGCCCAGCGTGACATCCGCATACCACTTGATGTAGTCCTTGCCGTCGGCCCCAATGGCCGGGCCACGGGCCACGGGCGCCTCAATCGTGCAGGTGCCCACGCACGTGAACGTGATGTAGTTCCCGGCAGTGCCGGTGCCCGCAGGATTGTAGAGTGGAGTCGAGTTGACGCCTGTCGTCGCGTCGGAATGGTAGGTGCCACCGGTCACGAGCACCGTATCGCCCGCCTTGGCGGCTTCGGTGGCATCGGGCGCACTGCGGGAGGCATTCCCCCAAACCGCGCGACCCAGCGTATCCCAGCAGACCGTCGTCCCGTTGTTGGCCGCGTAACTTGTGGTGTCGTCGCCACTCGCTGCGGGATTCACGCACTTGTTCGCAGCATCGGCGCTCCCGGCGAGCCCGAGCAAGATCACGAGCGTGATCAGACTTCGCCTTACCACTGTGGACCGACCCCCATCAGCAGCAATTGCTTGATGACGCCACCAGCCGCCGCCACCTGGCGAATCGCGAGATGCACCGCCGCGACGTCATCCGGTGCCGCCTCCGTCCACCCGACAGACCGCGCGCCCTGTCCAGCCGTCGTTTCGCGCACCACCGATGCCGTTTGTCCACCGATGTCAATCTCTTGCCCGAGCGTGGACGCCGCCCCGACGGTGGGTGGAGCGTTGCCTATGCCGGAAGCAATGCCCGCGAACCGCACACTATTGGTACCGGGTGATCCGTCATCTACTGACTGTTCCGCCAGTGATTGATCCTCCTGCAAGAGCACGATGCCGTTGGTTTCGGTATCGCCGCCGGCAGTCACCGTGCAGGCGACGGCGTACATCACGTCGGCGTTGTTGGTCCGGTTGATCACGACCGCAGCCGGATCTGTGGCGGGGACATTCGACCCGAGAAAATAGGCTTTAAGATGGAGTGCTTCGCCGTTGATGTCCACCGCAGCCCCGCCCGTGAGTGGGGGAATGGTCGTGCCGTCATAGGTCACCGTGCCCGCGAGATCCGTGCTATTGGTCAAGACCATCGTCCAGATGATGAGGCCCCGCGGGGCCCCCACGGGATCATGGTTCCAGGTGAACGAGGCTTCACTCGCTGACCCGGTGCCGCCGGTGTGCGACTCCGTGCAGGCATCGAACACGACTTGCGCCTGGGCCATTGAGGCCGTGCCCACAAGGGCCACAGTGAGACAGATTCGACCGATCCAGCCACGCATCATGGACCTACCTGAAATACAAATTCGCTTTGATTTCATTGGCCCCTACTTCCGCGACATCGGTATCCGCCGCGCCCTTCACGAATGTACAGGTGAAGGCCGTCGAAAACGTCACTCCGCCCGGAGGAATGGGAATGTTGAATCCGGCGCCGATGGTCTGGGCCGGAATGGCGGCGGCGAAAAAGACCGCGCTCGTGCCTGGTGTCGTGTTGGCCGCCGTCAAGTTGTAGCATTTCAAGTAGCTCACCGTCGCCGCCGTGTTCGTTACCAGTCCGCCGGTGAACACGCCCGCGGTGGCTTTGATTTCCCATTCATCCTCGGTGGTACCAGCACTCGTGCGATAGAGCGTAGTGGAGGCCGCAACTGCGGTGGCCACGTTGCCGGTGTTGGTGTTCGTCGTGCCGATCAGCCCTTCGACGCCGTCCAGGTAGCCAAGCTCAGTGGTCTGATTCGCCGCCGTTGGCCAGCCCGTTGGGATCGTGTTGTCGTTCGCGAGTGTCACGCGTTGCGACCCGGTGCCCGTCGCGCCGTTCCCCATCAGCACGGTCACGCCGTTGATCTGGGCCACATTGAACGGCTCATTGTCTGGAAACCCCGTGATGCTGTCGACGATCACGTTGAAGACGCCGGACCCGTCGCCCACCACGAGGGGTGTCGTCGCCGTGCCGTACTGCAGCGAGCCGTCCTCGCTTACGAGCATCATGTACTGCACGCCCTTGATGCTGGCCGCAATTGGGACGGCCTCGCCTTCGGTGTCGACGTTGGTGATCGTGGGTAAGGCCGCGCCATCGAAGTCGCTGTAGACGGCGACGTTACCCGGAGCCCCGGTGCCGATGGCCGTGCCAACCGTCCAGTCTGCCCCCAAGCTCAGGAAGCTGGTGCCGTCCGTCAGACGCACGGTGAGGTATTCGTCGGCCGTCTCGGCGCCCGTGTCATCCAACACGCTCAGGGAAGCCGCGATAGCCGCCAGGTTGCCCGTGTCCGCGTCAATCGTGGTCAAGAGCGCCACAGCGGGATCGTCGCTCGCCAGCGTCGTGCGCTGAGCCGCCGCGGCCGTGCCGGCGCCGAACACCATATTGTCGATAATCTGGAGCGAGCTCAGGGCCGCCCCGTCGACCTGAACGGCGAAAGTGCCCGCATTGGTCACGGGCCCCGCAATCGTGAGTTGGTTACTGGCGTTGACATTCGCGCCGCGCTCGTTCCCGGCGGCATCCCGGATCGTGCTGTAGGGCACGCGGTTCGCGGACATGCGCGCCAATCCGACGTCACCCTCATCCACGCTATCTGGCGCCACATCGTCGAAGAGGAAGCCCGCCGGCGCCACAGAGTCGGTGGCAATCGCGAAGGCGCCGTCGTCGACCCCGCTGGCGCCTGAACCCGTGCAGTTCGAGCAACTGATCGATCCGTCAACGGTGATCGCCCCGCCGTTATCGTCGATGCTGATGACGCCCGTGCTGTCTGTCGCTAGGGTCACGCGCACGGCCGCCGCTTCGGTGCCAGGGCCGAAGACGATATTGTCGATGATCGCCAGACTCGTGTTGGTCGTGCCGAGTAAGGTTTCGAGTCCATCAACGCGCCCGTCAATTGTCGTCAGGCTGCTGTTCGTGGTGCCGATGATCGTTTCGACTGTATCCACGGATGCCGCAATCGCGCTGAGCGACGTCACGGCTGGATCGTCGCTCGCCAGCGTCATCCGGGGCGTCGTCGCCGCCACCGCGCCGACACCCGCCGTGATCGCCGTGCCACCGATCTCGAGATTCACGTTCCCGATGTCGGCCGCCCCTGCGGTTAGGGTCACGTCGCCGATGTCCACGCCGCTGTTGGCACCGAGCGTGCCGATCGATGCCGCGCCGGCGCCGAGCTCGACGAGCAGTTCATTGTTCGCCGTGACGATCGCGCCGCGCTCGTTGCCGGCGCCGTCACGAATCTGCGAATACATATTGCGATTGCCAGACACGCGTGGCAGCACGATCCGGTCTTCGGTCGCGGCCGTCGGCGCGACGTCGTCGAAGTAGAACCCAGCCGGCGCGACTGAATCCGTACCGAGGGCGAAGGTGGAGCCCTCCACATCGCTGGCGCCTGACCCCGTGCAGTTTGAACACGACACGGCGATCCCGTCTGCGATGTCATCCAGCACGGCATTGTCAACGGCAGACAGATTGGCCGTCACCGTACCCGTGACCGTTACGGTTGGCATGGTGAGGACATCGACCTGGAGTTCAGTGCCGGCGACGGTATTGTCAAGAGCCGCCAGTGACGCGGCGATGGCATCCAAGTTCCCGCCGGACTCCAACGCCAACAGCGACGTGTTCAGGTTCGTGCCCGCGTTCGCGGTGAGACTGCCGCTCGTGACCGTGACGTCATTATTCGCGCCCAAGTTCACCAGCAGGCCATCTAGGACGGTGCCCTGAATCGGCAGCAACGTGTTCGCCGCGCCTTCCATCATCGCTGCCACGCCAGTAATCGACGCGTCGGTCGCGCTCTCGGTATACTCCGTGCCCGCGCTGCCCGTTCCGCCCAGCGTCGTCAAGGGCGGCAACGACCCGCGCGTCAACGTCACCACGGGCGTCCCGGCCGACAGGGCGGAGGCGCGGATGCGCAGGTTTGTGATGCCAAGGTTCGTCGTCGAGAAGTTGCCGGCAGCGCTGATGCTGGTCACCAGCGCGGACGGTCCGCTCTCGTCGACGGCGTTCAGGGCATACCATGTCGTTCCGGTGTTTTTCGAGCCCTCGATTTGCAGCGTGTACGTGCCACTGCCTTCGACGTTGATCCCGATCGCAAGGACGCCGATGGTGGAGACCTCAAGGCAGTTGGCCGTCAGGCAACTCGCGCTTGAGGATGTAATCGTCTTTGGCGAGCCGGTCAACACCTGCGCCTGTGCCGGCCACGCGCCGACGACGCACAACGCGATCAGCAAGAAACAGGTTCGGATTCGGGTCATCATCGCTCGCTCCTCAATTTCAACCTATGGTCAATTCCCTACTCGACAACGCACGATCGTCAGATCAATCATTCCCAACACCCCCAACGACCCTACGATCCGGGCCGTGTCAACTTGAGTCCCGCCGGGGCAGTCGTGGGCGGGCTCAGCCGCGAAAAAGGGGCGACTGGCGACTCCGGACCTCGGCCGACCATGTTCGTGAACTGGAGCGTGGCTTCATACGGCCCAATCGGCAGGCCGAGTAATGGACCGCCTGTGGCATCGGTCCACTGACAGACGCGACCCGCGACGGCGGGATCGTCCCAGGTCACCCGCGTCGGATTGATGGTGCTGGCCGTCGGCGGGGGCGGCAACTGGTTGCAGTTGACCGCGGCGGGTGAAAACTCCGCTTCCGTGATCGGGGTGGCCCCGACGGCATGGGGCAGCGTGTAGATGTTGAGATGCTGCGCGAAGGCGATCGATGGCATCAGGACGAGAAGAAACAGCACCGGCAGCGTCTTCAACCACGCGCGCAGGTCCGTGGCTTCCTGCTCGAGCAGCTTGGCGTCGGTCAGAAACTTCTCGATGAGTTCGCCATCGCTCGGCAGCGATCCGTCTGGCGCCGTCGGGTTGGCCGCGCGTGCGGCGTCGCGGGCGACGCGCGCCGCGGTCATCGCCTGAACGGCGATGCCGATGATGGAGTTGATGGTGGTGACGTTGACATTCATGAACGGTTCTCCTAGAAGGCTGAAATCACGAACAGCAGGCTGGTGACGCTGCCGAGCAGCGAGACGATTTGTTGGCGCCCGGCCTCGGCGCTGGGCGACACGGTGGCTTGGGTCAGCGAGGCTTGAATGGACACGATCAAGGCGCGCGCCTTGTCCATCCCGATCTGCTTGTCGGCCGCGGTCGTGGCGGCGTCGACGGCCTGCAGCGCGACGGCGAGCTGCTCGGACACCTTGGCGGCTTGCTGGATGTGGCCGACGACCTTGTCCATGTCCCCCGGCGGCACGCAGGGTGGCGCGACGCCAGGCTGACAGGTCGCTTGCTTGAGCGCCGGCAGCGTGGCACGCAAGGCGGCGATCACCTGAGACCCGCGAATCGCCACCGAGGCTTCGGGACTCGTGTTTGGCGGCAACTTGGCACAGGCGGCCGCCGCGGCGATGAGGGTGACAACGATCAATGTTCGTAATCTCATGTCGACGTTCTCCTTTGGTTACAACTTGCGTGTGAAAGCGGCGTCCTGTGCCTCGCGCGCCTTGTTCGAATCCTCGAGCGGCTTGGCGCCGGCGCGCCACCATTCGACAACTCCAGAGGCGACGAGTGCCTGGACGACGGCCTGCAGGGCCAGCTCCCAGCGATCGCCGGCAATCCAGTGCAGGATGTCATGCGAAAACAACGTGAGCCCCATCGACACCAGGACGACATAGAGCGCCACCGGGGCGCGCTGCAGGAAGGGCACGCTCGAGAACCAGGTCTTCAGGCCCTGGACGATGACAATCGTCAGCGCGACGATGCCGGCGATGGATTTCAGGTCGATATAGAAAGTCGTCGGGTCCATAGCTATCGCGTCCTCCCGAGAAAGAGCCGGCCGCGTCGCAGGTCGACCGGCACGCGCTGGCCCTGGGTGAACTGGAACGGCACGCGCTCGAGCGTGCCCGGGTGGATGACGTCGCCCTCGAAGCCGTTGACGGCGAAGAGGTCCAGGTGGCACGGCTCGTCGACGTAGACCAGGCAGGCGATGCGTCCATCTGGTGCCTTGACGTGGTCACACCGGAAGTTGCCGGGCGGCGCCGCGAGGATTCGCTCCGGACTCGACGCGCGCCCTTCCCCGCCGTGAAACGCCCGCCACGACTGGATGTCCGCCGGCAGCATGGCGGCGAGCTTCGGCCCTTGCGCCAACGCGGGATACCGATCGAACGGCTCGTCGCTGATGACACCCGGTGAACTCATGTGCACATAGAGCTGCTTCGTCAGGTAGTGCACAAGCGCCAGCGTGCCCGTGACTTCGAGGTCGAGCCATTCCTCGGGGTGGTTGGTCGCGGACACGTGCGGCCCGCCGCCTGGCGGCTCCGAGGACACCAGGAACGGCAAGAGCTTGCCGTCCCAATACGAGGCGGTGAAGCACCGCTCGATCGCGTGGCGGAACGGCATCCGCGAGAGGTGGTAGTCGATCACCGTCGACGGGGTCCGCGCGTAGCGATTCAGTTCGCCCTCGTCGGCGCACGACGTCAGCGAGGCGATCGGCACCGGCAGGACCTCGAGGAACGCGGCCAGGGCCGTCGCCAGGCGATCCGGATCGGGCTCGCCGATCTGCCACGCCTCATTGCCGCCGTCGACGCCGATCACCAGCCGCTCGATGCCGCCTTCCTCCCCGAGGGTGAGCCCGAGGTTGCGCATGAAAAAGCGCCGCTGGCCATCGCCCTGGTAATGGCGCATGGCATCGCCCTGGGAGACGAGCCACCGCAAGCCGCGCGTGACGAGCTCGCGCGCGAAGAAGTGCACTGCCTGCCAGTAGCCCGGCATCTCCGGATGGATCTCGCCGGTGCGCTCGGCCCACCATGGACCGTCGAGGATCGTCCACGTGCGGACAAACTGACACCCGGCGGCCGAGATCGTGTCAAGGTGCGCGCGCACCGCATCGGGATAGCGATAAAAGCGAGACAGCAGATCGCCCGCGTGGCAGCCGGTGAAGATCCGCCGGCCGAGATCGTCAGCCAGGCCGCCGCGGCCGCCATCGACGAGGCGCAGCACGCCGCGGATCGGCAGGCCGACGGGTGTCGGCGCCGGCGCCGGCTGGTTCGCGGCATCGCGCACACGCTTCTGCGCTTCTATGCGGCGGAAGATTTCGTCCTTGATGGCCTGATGCTTCGCCAGCGGATCGTTCTCGGGCCCCATCGTCTGCCACAGCTCGACGTAGACGCCATCTACCCACACCGCGGCGGCGAGCGGATCGAAGTCCTCATGGAGGAAGTGCGGGTAGATGCCGCCGTGCGGATAGGACGGGTCCCCGAGCCAGTTCCGGACGTCGAGCAGGAGGTCATGGGGCGGCGCGTTGAAGGACATCGGGGTCTCCTTAGAAATTCAGCGCGTCGACAAACGCGCGGACCGCGGGTTTCCATCGGCCCGTGTGATCACGGGCGCCGAAGTGCGAGTCGGTGCTCCGGTCCTCGGCGGCGCCATCGTTGATCTGAAACATCACCACGACCTCGATGTCCTGCCCCGACCAAAAGCGGCGCTCCCAGGCCATGTTGTCGGCGGTCTCCTGCTCGTCCCATTCGAGTTGGTGGTACCCGATCTCGGTGACGGCGAGCGGGCGGCCCTGGCCGACGATCGACCGGAGCTTGGCGACTTCTTCCTCGCGCGTGCGGCCGTCGTGCCCGATCGTCGGCGAGTGTCCGTGCGGGTACCAGTGGAAGCTGCACCCGACGTGGAGCGGGATCGCCGACCACGGGATCGACTGCAGGAAGTCGAACCCCCGCTTGTGGAGGTTGCTGATGGCGGGGCCATAGCATTTGAGGCCGCGGCGGTCGCACGCCTCGATGATGCGTAAGAACTCGGAGCGGTAGGTCGCCTTGCTCCAGCCGAACTTCTCAATGTCGGGCTCGTTCCCGGCCTCGATGAGCGTGCCGGGATGGACGAGCGCGACCTGCTCGGCCCGGACCACGCTCAGGAACGGCTGTAGGCCGGCGTCGACGACTTCCTGCGCGAGATCGCGGCAGCGTTCCGGACTCGCCATATTGGCGGCATGGTGCTGCGTGGCATCCGGCCGGTTGGCGGTGATGCGCGGGATCGTGAGACGTTCCTCCCGCACCTGCGTCAGGGTCTCCGGGCCCAAGAAATCGCCAAAGCCACAGTGCAGGCCGGCGGCGGCGGGGATCATGAGGCGTCACCCCGCGCCACGAGACGGTAGCGGTGCAAAAGCCACGCGGCAACCCGCTGGGCGTCCTCGGGCGCGGACTCCAGCCCGCTGTCGATGCCATGACACAGTGCATGGGCAACCTCGTCCGCCGTGGCGTCTGGCGGCTCGGAAACCTCCGGCAAAGGCTCAACGTCGTCGACCTTGAACCCGAGATTGCGGAGGTTGGACTTCAGCGTCTCGTACCACTGGTTGGGGCCGCTGTGCAGCTTGGTCGGCTGCCGCACGACGCGCGTGCCGATCAAGCGGCCCTCGACGTTGATCGTGCGCGTCTGTATCAACAGAGAGAGGTGGACGCGTTTGTTGTGTGTCATCATTCCCGCACCGTTCTTTCAAGAAAGCGAAGCGACCAAACGCAAAACGGCCCGCAGGACGTGCATGGCGCACGAACCTACGGGCCGCTTCAGTGCCCGATCGCTTCTTGTGGTCTCAGCGCGCTGAAGCCCAGCGCGTGTCGAACGCTCGACGGGTGGCCACCCGCTGAGCGCCTAGCCGAGACAACCTGGGTGTTACGTCACGCGACTCCTACAAAAAACAGGTGTTGACCTTTGCTGACCACGGGCGTGCGGCCGACGGCCCACTTCGGCACGGCCCCCTTGGGTGCCATCGCGGCCGGCGCGTAATAGTGCGTCGCGTCCTTGACGGTGTCGATGATCCAAGCGCCGATGATGCCCTGCGACACCCACGCGCATTGTCGCAGCAGCGGATCGTCCGGCAGCTGGGTCGACGTCGCCATCTGCCGCGCGGTCTCCATGACCAGCTCGTAGTTTGCCCGACCGCCTTGAGGCAGCCAGGACGAGAACTGCCACGGGGCGAGACAGACCTTCGCGTAAGACCCGCCCCAGCGCCCGCTGTGCACCCGGTTGCGGATGACGCAGCCGACCGCGATCTGGCCCTCGATCGGTTCGCCGCGGGTCTCCCCGAACAGCGTGATCGTGAGGATCTGCGGGTCGGTCAGCGCCGCCACGAGATCGTTCGGGAGTGAGCTCGCGGTCATCGCCGATCCTCGCTCACGGGCTGGTCAATGCCCGCCCGAATCAACCACTCTCGATGCTGGCGACTCTCCCGCTTCAAGTGATGCACGTCACCCACGAGACCTTCAGGGGGATCCACGCCTCCGACCGCTTTGCGCAGGTCGCGCATTTCGTCACGCAGGCTGAGGAACACCTTGAAAAACGCCAGCACGCCCCCGCCGAAGATCAGGAGGTCGCTCAAGTGAATCGTGTTGTCGAACAACGGAATGCCCATTCAGATCCTCGCTTTGTTGCGGCGCAGGACGTCTTGAAACGAGAGCCGTACCGGCGCCGCCATGACATCGCGCATCGGGTTCAGATCGGCCGCAATGTCAAATTCGCTACTCACGACACGCTGAATCAAAAAGGATCCCGCTTGATCGGTCGGCGCGCCCAGATTCAGGACCAGTGTCTTGCCCGACCGTAACTTCGGATCGCGCGATCGGAAGGTGATGGACCGCTGTGCGCTGCTGTATCCGGCGAGCTCGGCATCGGCCGCAGCCGTCAACCCGGCGACCGTGATAATCGAGTCATCGTCAATGACCCCCTTGTGAATGCCGCTCCCGCCCTCGCGTGCCGCCAAGGTGGCTTGAGCCGCCGCATCGTCCCGCTGGACGTAGAGCCGTACGGAGGCGCCGCGCTCGATCGCCCAGCCAATCCCCGACACGCCGCTCAAGAACGGCGCGGAGACCACGGTCAGCCCACCCTTGATCGCGCCGAGAATCGCCCCAAGGCCCGACGCCGGAATCCCCGTGAGCGTCGTGGCGCTGATGCCGGTGTAGCGAATCAGTTGACTATCCGCATAGAACCATCCCGCGGTCGGCAAGCCCGTGACGCCGTTCAGCACCAACGTCGTGTCGCCGGCCAGCGCGCCGATCGTGCTGGTGACTTGCGGCAAGCGTCCGAGCGAGGTGAGGTTATCGACAAACGACGTCGTCACGTTGTCGTCGATCGTGGTCAGGTAGCGGAAGATCGATCCGCCGGGATCGGTCCGGTAGAGGATGCGCTGCGTCACGCCAGCCCCACCCGTCGGGATACTGCTCACCGTGATCGTGTTGGCCCCGGCCGTATTCACGACCGGCACGTAGCCGCCCAATTCGGCGTCCGCCAGATTGTCGGTGAGGGTGGTCGCGACGTTGTCGGTCAACTGGCCGACAAATTTGAACGAACTGCCGCCGGCGATCGTGCGATACACGTTGCGCGCAAGCGTGCCGGTCGGCCCCGTCGGAATACTCGTGAGTGAATGGGACTC